>Ga0164243_10008782_pt1 | contig 14851 bp, 16 predicted proteins | sample OricompcompostOP_FD_108781 | JGI IMG/M metagenome (GOLD analysis project Ga0164243, IMG submission 108781) | Organic Plus compost microbial communities from Emeryville, California, USA - Original compost - Organic plus compost (OP) | ecosystem: Engineered > Solid waste > Mixed feedstock >... | reverse complement strand
GTACAGCCGGCGGGCAGGCCCGTTCCAGAGTCCGTGGGCACCATGGCGTTCGCTTCCCGGGCCGACGGCCCGGACATTCGCGACAGCCAACGGAAGTGGAGCATGAACACGACGCCCGAGAATACGAACCCGGAGAACCCGAACGGCCCCGCCGACCGGCCGACCGAGCCGCTCGCCGAGCAGCCCACCGAACGGATGGCCGAGCAGCCCACCGAGCAGACGGCCGCCCCCACAGCCGCGCCGTACGTCGCGCCCGTCGCCGATGCCCCGGCCGGCGGCCCTGCTGCCGGTGATCCCGCGGGCGCAGCCCCGGCGCAGACGACCACGCCCGCGAAGTCCAAGACCCCGGTGCTCGTCGCCTGCGGTGTCGGCATCGCCATCGTCGCCGGCGCGCTCGGGTTCGGCGCCGGGTACATCACGGGAGACGAGACCTCCGATCACCCGAGGCGCCACGCCGGGTGGAGTCATGACCGTCCCATGTTCGGCGAGCATCCCGGCGACGGTCCGCGCGGGCACTTCCGTGGCGGCCCCGGCGGTGACGGTCAGGGGCGGCCCGCCCTCCCCGGACCGTGGGACGGCCGGGACCAGAACCGCGGCCCGCGCAACCAGGCACCCGACCGCCAGGGCACCGACCAGCAGGCGCCGGGCCAGCAGGCGCCGGGCCAGCAGGCGCCGGGCCAGCAGCCCACCACCCAGCAGCAGTCGCAGCCCAGCTGATCCGGCCCGGCGATCTTCCCGCCGGACAGAGAAAAGGCGCCCCACCTGAAACCAGATGGGGCGCCTTCTGCGGTGGAGCTGCCGGGAATTGAACCCGGGTCCTCCGTCGTGTTGGTAGGGCTTCTCCGTGTGCAGTCCGCTATGTCTCTACTTGGATCTCCCGGTCACGCGGACAAGCCGAGATGACGATCCCAGTCGCTGTTGGTTGTCCCGTCCTCCCCCGCGACCGGCGAGGACGGTGAGTTCCCTGAAGATGATGCCGGCGACCGGGTTCGGGAACACAACCCGGGCCGACAGACTAGCCGTCGCTGATCAGGCAGCGAGGGCGTAGTCGCGCTGATTGGAATCGGCGCTTAATTGGTTGCTGCGACGCTCACGGTGGTCTCCAGCCTGCACCGACACGCTTCCCCTACCTCGACGCACGTAGTCGAAACCGATCAGCCCCGAGATAGGTGTTGCCCGCCGACCTTTCGGCCGACGAACACCCAGTGTAACAACACCGCCGCACGGGATCATTCCCGTTTCCGCGACGGACTGCGCGACCCCGGTCACATGCCCTTCACGCGGCGGCCGACCTCGCGCTCGACCTCCCGCTGCGCGGTGCGCCGGGCGATGTCCTGGCGCTTGTCGTGGGCCTGCTTGCCGCGGGCCAGCGCCAACTCGACCTTCACCCTGCCGTCGCTGAAGTACATCGAGAGCGGGACCAGGGTGAGGTTGCCGTCGCGGAGCTTGCCGATCAGGGTGTCGATCTCGCGGCGGTGCAGCAGCAGCTTCCGCTTGCGCCGCACGTTGTGGTTGGTCCACGAGCCGTGACCGTATTCGGCGATGTGCAGGGCGTGCAGCCACACCTCGCCGTCCTCGATGGTCGCGAACGCGTCCACCAGCGACGCCTTGCCGGCGCGGAGGCTCTTGACCTCGGTGCCGACCAGCACGATGCCCGCCTCGTAGACGTCGAGGATGGTGTAGTTGTGCCGCGCCTTGCGGTTCGTCGCAATCACGTTGCGGCCCTTTTCCCTGGGCACCACTCACCTCCTCGTCGAGTTGCCGTCCACCATCATCCCAGCGCCCCCGCGGCGCATGATCGTCCGGGTCACTCCCGGACGTACACCCGCAGGGTGATGTACGCCGTCGCACCGGCCAGCACGATGCCTCCGAGGATCAGCCACGGGGCGACGAACAGCACGTCGGCCAGTTCGATGCGGGCGAAGAAGCTCACACCGTACAGCTCCTTGAGCGCGGTGTCGAAGAAGAATTTCTTCGCCAGCAGCAGGCCGCCGATCGCCAGTAGCGCACCGACAAGGGCCGACACCACCGCCTCGAGCAGGAACGGCAACTGCGTGTACCACCGCGTCGCGCCCACCAGGCGCATGATCGAGACCTCGGTCCGTCTGGTGAACGCCGCGATCTGAACGGTGTTGATGATCAACAGGATCGCGGCGACCGCGAGGACCGAGGCGATCGCGAACGTCGCGTTGCGCACCCCGTCGAGCACGCTGAAGATCCGTTGCACCAGTTTTCGGTCGTCCTTGAAGGCGTCGACGCCGAGGTCCTTGCGGTTGGAGTACTCGTTGAGGACGACGTCGAACTGCGCCGGGTCGGACACCCGCACCCGCAGCGACGCGGGAAGCGTTCCCTCGACGATGTTCTCGGCGAGGTCGGGGTTGTTGGCGAAGATCTCCTTGGCGCGCTTGTACGCCTCGTCCTTGTCGATGTAGGTCACCGACGTCACGCCCGCCTCGTTCTCGAGGCCGCGCCGCAGCTGCGCGCACGGGTCGGATTCGCACTGCGGGTCGCGCTCGGTGACCTCGGGGTTGATGTAGAACTCCATCTCGACCCGGTCGAGGAAGATCTTCTGGCTCTTCTCGGCCATCTGGATCACCAGCAGGCCGCCGCCGAACATGCCCAGCGTGATCGCCGTGGTGATGATCATCGCGATGGTCATGGTCGCGTTGCGACGAAGTCCGGTGAGGACCTCGGTGATGATGAAATGCGCTCGCATGCTTGCTCAGACGTCCTTGGGAATCGTGGGATGCGGTGGCGGGGCGGGCGTCAGCCGATCCCGTACACACCCTGCTGGTCGTTGCGGACGAGCTGCCCGTTGTCGAACTCGAGGACCCGGCGACGCATCGCGTCGACGATGTGGCGGTCGTGGGTGGCCATGATGACCGTGGTGCCGCGCCGGTTGACGCGGTCGAGGACGTCCACGATCTCCTCGCTGGTCTCCGGGTCGAGGTTTCCGGTCGGCTCGTCGGCCAGCAGCACCAGCGGCCGGTTGACGATCGCGCGGGCGATGGCGACGCGCTGCATCTCGCCACCGGACAGCTCGTTGGGCATGCGGTCGTGCTTGCCCTCGAGTCCGACGTACTCGAGCACCTCGGGCACGACGCGCTGAATCGTCGACCGCGGCCGGCCGATCACCTCGAGCGCGAAGGCGACGTTCTCGGCGACGGTCTTCTTCTGCAGCAGTCGGAAGTCCTGGAACACGCAGCCGATCGACTGACGCAGCTTGGGGACCTCGCGGGCCTTCAGCTTGTTGACGTGGAACTCACCGAGCCAGATGTCCCCGCTCGTCGGCCGGTCCTCTTTGAGCAGCAGCCGGAAGAACGTCGACTTGCCCGATCCGGACGGCCCGATGAGAAACGCGAACTCCCCCTTGTCGATCTCGAAGCTCAAATCCTTCAGAGCCGGCCGAGAGGATGCCTTGTACTGCATCGTGACGTTCTCCAGCTTGATCACGATGAGCCAGTGTAACGACGCCGCCTGAGAGTCCGTTCAGGCGCGACACCCGCCTTCTGCGAGGTCACCGACCAGCGCAGATGTCCCCGGGTCAGCGTGTCGGAACCGGCGTCGTCTGCGTGGGTGCGCCGAAGCGCGGGATCTCCACGCCCGGCAGACCGGGGATCGTGGGCGCGTCGGTGGTCGGCCCACCGTCCGACGACCGGCCCCGCCCCGAGGACTCCCCCGGCTGCCCGGTGCCCGGTGAGCCGGGTTCGCCCGGAAGAGGGAACTGCGACTCGCTCGATTCGGCCGACGTGCTCGGCACGGTGGTCGAGGTCTCCGGGAGTCGCTCGTAGGTGGGTTCGGGGGTGTACTGCGTCGTCCGCGGGGCCGGACGCGGCGGCTCCGGCGAGACGACGCCGTACCGCTGGGAGGTGTAGCCGTAGAGCAGGCAGCAGGCGATGAACACCACCAGCAAGACGACGCTGCTCACGCGGATCGTGGTGTTGCCGACGTACTTCTTCCACCGCAGCCGGCGCAGCCGCGAACCGGAATCGGTCCCCGACGACGAGCCCGAAGGCCGTCGAGAACCGGACCGATTCTGCGGCTTCGGCTGCCGCGAACCGGACTGCTGCGCGGGACCGGACTCCTGCGAATCCGATGCCCCGGAGCCGGGTTGATCGGAGTCTGCCATCACTCGTCCTCGTCTCGGGATCGGTCTCGTCCGCCCTGGTCGGCGAAGGTCGTCGGCGGTCCGCCGGCCGCCTGCACCTCGCGGCCCGCCGGCACGATGATGCCCTCCCGGGCAAGAGCGCGGATGATGTGCACGCGCAGCGCACGACCCACCTCGAACTGCTTTCCGGGTAGCGTCCGCGTGACCATGCGCACCGTGATCGAGTCCAGTTCCAGGCTGATGACGCCCAGCGACGACGGGGCGTCGAGCAGCAGGTCGTGCCAGCGCGGGATCTCGTAGAACTCGCGGCCGACCCGGTCGAGGGTGTCGTTGACCAGCCCGATGTCGGCCTCGGCCGGCACCGGCACGTCGACGACCGCGCGCGCCCAGTCCTTCGACAGGTTGGTGGCCTTGATGATCTGGCCGTTCGGGACGGTGATGACCTCGCCCTCGCTGGTGCGCAGTTTGGTGACCCGCAGGGTCACGTCCTCGACGGTGCCCTGGGCCGAGCCGTTGCCGGTGACGGTCAGGTCGACCACGTCGCCGTACCCGTATTGCTTCTCGGCGACGACGAAGAAGCCGGCGAGGATGTCCTGCACGATGCGCTGCGCGCCGAAGCCGAGTGCCGCACCGATCACCGCGGTCGGTCCGGTGAGCCCGCTGAGCGGAATCCCGATGACGCCGAGGATGTGGATGACGACGATGATCGCGATCGCGACGATCAGCGTCCACGCCATCACGTCGACCAGCGCACGACGATGCTTCGCGTCCTCGGTCTGGACGATCAGGTCACTGGTGGTGAACTTCGACTCCAGCCGATTGGCGTACTTCGCGGCGAACCACCTGACGAGCCGGGCGAGCAGGACCGCCCCGAGGACCCAGCAGACGATCTCCAGGCCGTTGGTCGCCAGCCACACGTACACCCGGCCGATGAGGACCTCGGTCGAGCTCGCCGGCCCGTCCGCAGCCAACAGCAGGGCGGGCAGCGCGGTTCCCGGCTGGAGCATCACGCCTGCGCGGACGCCATCCGCCAGCGGATGCCGGCCTCGATGAACTTGTCGATGTCACCGTCGAGGACGGCGGCCGGGTTGTTGTCCTCGACGCCGGTCCGCAGGTCCTTGACCATCTGGTAGGGGTGCAGCACGTAGGACCGCATCTGGTTGCCCCAGCTCGACCCGCCGTCGCCCTTGAGCGCGTCCATCTCGGCCCGCTCCTCCTGGCGCTTGCGCTCGAGGAGCTTGGCCTGCAGCACGCGCATCGCCGACGCCTTGTTCTGCAGCTGGCTCTTCTCGTTCTGACAGGTCACCACGATGCCGGTCGGGATGTGGGTCAGGCGCACCGCCGAGTCGGTGGTGTTGACCGACTGGCCGCCCGGACCCGACGACCGGTAGACGTCGACCTTGAGGTCGTTCTCGTCGATGTCGATGTGGTCGGTCTGCTCGACGACCGGCAGCACCTCGACCTCGGCGAACGAGGTCTGGCGGCGGCTCTGGTTGTCGAAGGGGCTGATGCGCACGAGGCGGTGGGTGCCCTGCTCGACCGACAGCGTGCCGTACATGTACGGCGCCTTGATCGCGAATGTGGCGGACTTGAGGCCGGCCTCCTCGGCGTAGGACGTGTCGTAGACCTCGACGCCGTAGTCGTGCTTCTCGGCCCAGCGGATGTACATGCGCATGAGCATCTGGGCCCAGTCCGCGGCGTCGACGCCACCGGCGCCGGCGCGGATGTTCACCACGGCCTCGCGGGAGTCGTACTCGCCGGCCAGCATCGTCTTGACCTCCATGGCCTCGATGTCGGCGCGGAGGCCGGCCCGCTCGGCGTCGGCGTCGGCGAGTGCGGCCGCCCGGTCCTCGCCCTCCTCGGCCTCGGCGAGCTCGTAGTGCACGGGCAGGTCCTCGAGACGCTGGCGCAGCTCGGTGACCTTGCGCAGCTCGGACTGGGCGTGGGAGAGCTCGCTGGTGACCTTCTGGGCGTGGTCCTGGTCGTTCCACAGGTCGGGATCGGAGGCCTGCATCTCGAGCTCGTCGATGCGACGACGCAACTCATCGAGGTCCAGCACCTTCTCCACGGTGGTCAGGGTGGCGTCGAGGGCTTCGAGGTCTGCGGTCACGTCGGGATGCACAATCATCCAGAGTACCGACCGCGGGCCGGGTCAGACAGCGTCGGGCACCGACAAGCCGGGCGACCCGCGCCGACGGTCAGTGCTTGCCGAGGTCGACCGGCGGTTCCGGGTCGGGCAGGACGCCGAACTGCCACGACGTGACGGCCTTGTGCGGCTTGTAGATCACCGGCAGGTCGTCGCCGACCTTCGGCCACTGATCGCCCTGTCCGAGCACGAGCGTGCCGTAGACGTCGGTGGGGTTGGTCTCGGGTCCGACGATGGTGCCGGTGATGGTGCAGAACCGCCGGCCGTCCTTGTCGGCGGCGGCCTGCGGGTCGACCTCGGTGTCGGAGACGCCGACGACCGTGAGCGTGCCCTGCACGTATTGCGAGGCCTTCGCGGCCGAGAGTCCCTGGGGGTTGCGGCCACGCTGCCACTGCACGACCAGCGCCACCACGAGCGCGGCCAACAGCAGGGTGAACACCACGGTCAGCACCATGAGGGCTACCCTACCGGGCATGTCCGCCGACTCCGGTTCGAAAGCAGCCAGCACCCCCGACGACCGGGCCCGCCAGGCCCTCGAGGATGACCTCGAACTCGCGCTGTCGCTGGCCGAGTCCGCCGACGCCCTGACCACCGAGCGGTTCGGGGCCGTGGACCTGAGGGTGGACAGCAAGCCCGACCTGACGCCCGTCTCCGACGCCGACCTGGCGTGCGAGCGCATGATCCGCGATCGTCTCGCGGCCCGCCGTCCCGACGACACCGTCCTCGGCGAGGAGTTCGGCGGCGACGCGACGCTGTCGGGCCGCCAGTGGGTCGTCGACCCGATCGACGGGACGAAGAACTTCGTGCGCGGGGTCCCCGTCTGGGCGACCCTGATCGCGCTGCTGGTCGACGGCGCCCCGACCGTCGGCGTGGTGTCGGCACCAGCGCTGCGGCGGCGCTGGTGGGCGGCCGCCGGCCTCGGCGCCCACACCCACTTCGACGACGAGGACGCCCGTGAGATCTCGGTGTCCGGTGTCGCCGACCTCGCCTCGTCGAGCCTGGCCTTCTCCAGCCTGTCCGGGTGGAAGGACCGCGGCATCCGCGAGCAGTTCGTCGACCTGACCGATCGCGTGTGGCGCGTCCGCGGCTACGGCGACTTCTTCAACTACTGCCTCGTCGCCGAGGGCGCGGTCGACGTCGCCGCCGAACCCGAGGTGTCGCTGTGGGACCTCGCCGCCCTCGACATCCTCGTCCGCGAGGCGGGTGGTCGGTTCACCGCACTCGACGGCACGCCCGGCCCCGGCGGCGGCAGCGCCGTCGCCACCAACGGCCTGCTGCACGACGAGGTGCTGGCGGCGCTGCGCCCGTGAACCGCGCCGTGGCCGCCTAGACCTCGGTGCCGCTCTCCTTCGCCAGCACCTTGAACTCCGTTGCGTCGTCCTTCATCTCCGACAGTCGGCCGTAGTGGATGCCGGTGCCGGCGTCGGACAGGATCGCCTGGTGGATCGGCACGGCGACGCGCGGGGCCATCGCCCGCAGGTAGTCCACGGATTCGCTGATCTTCATCCAGGGCGCGGCCGACGGCAGCGCGAGGACGTCGATCTTCTCGAACGGGATGTAGAAGGAGTCGCCCGGGTGCATGAAGCGGCCGGGCTGCTCGGCGGTGCCGAGGATGTAGGCGACGTTGTCGACGACCGGGATCTCGGGGTGGATCACCGCGTGCCGACCGCCGGTGAAACGCGCGGTGAGCGAACCGATCTCGACCTGTCCGCCGCTGTGCGCCGCCGTCCACCGGCCCGCCACGTCGTCGGCGTTGAGTTGCGCGGTGGTCTGAGGGTCGGCGTAGAGGACCGCGTCCGGGTTGGCCGCCACGAGGTCGGGCAGCTTCGCGATGTCGCAGTGGTCCGGGTGCTGATGGGTGATGAGGATCGCGTCGAGGCCGTCGATGCCCTCGAACCCGTGCGAGAAGTTCCCCGGATCGAACAGCACCTTGGTCCCGTCGATCTCGACGAGCAGGCATGAATGGCCGAAGTGGGTGATCTGCATGGTTCCACTCTGCCCGCTTCACACCACGATCGGGAAGATCCCCCATCCCGCGGCGGCGTCGGCGAGTCGGAAGAGTCCGTAGCCGATCCAGACGGCGAGGAAGACCGCGCCCACCGGTCCGACGACGACGTCGCGCCAGCCGGACAGCGGGGACCGGCGCCGCCTTGCCAGCGTCGCGAACGCGAGCAGCGCGGTGACCGCGGTCAGCACGAGCAGGACCGGACCGAAGAGGTTGAACCCGAATGCGGCGGCGACGTCGCCGTGCATGAACGCCACCCAGCTGCGGGTCAGTCCGCAGCCCGGACACGGCAGGCCGGTGATCATCGCGAACGGGCACATCCCCGGTCCGGACTCGATGCCCGACGGCGTGAGGATGCCGGCCGCCCCGAGGGCCGCGGCGCCGACGATCCCCACGACCGCGGCGCCCGCCGCGGAGGCGGACGATAAGCGCAGGTCGGCCTGGTGTTCGACGGTCACCCGGCCAGCCTAACGCTCCCCTCGGCGACGGGCGCCGGACAACCGCGTGACAAACTTCTTACCACCGAGTAAGGTCTGTTCTTACTACCGAGTAAGATCGGTCCACAACGTGCAGAGGCCCCGACCGGGGCGACTGGAAGAAACGGCTGGTGATCATGACAACTCACACCGAACCGCGCGACACCTCCGCAGTCGGCCGCAACCCCCATCCCCGCAACTTCATCGGCACCGCGATGCGCGTGCTGACCACGGTGACGGGCTCGGAGTTCGCCGAGAAGTACAAGATCCGCGAGCCGATCAACCGGGTCGCCTACCAGGCGACCAAGACCGGGTTCCAGACCCTCGGCGCCGCCAACCGCGCGTTCAAGGCCGTCCAGGGCGGTTCGGGTGAGGCCAAGCGGCTCACCACCGCGCCCAAGGACTACTTCAACCTCACCCCCGACGACGAGCAGCAGATGATCGCCGAGACGGTGAAGGAGTTCGCCGTCGAGATCCTGCGCCCGGCCGCCCACGACGCCGACGAGAACGCCGCGGCGCCCGAGGATCTCGTGAAGCGCTCCGCCGAGCTCGGCATCACGATGATCAACGTGCCCGAGGAGTTCGAGGGCGCGGCCAGCGAGCGCGGCGTGGTCACCAACGCCCTGGTCGCCGAGGCGATGGCCTACGGCGACATGGGCCTCGCGATCCCGCTGCTCGCGCCGAGCGGTGTCGCCACCACCCTGACCAACTTCGGCACCGACGAGCAGCAGCGCACCTACCTGCCCGACTTCGCCGGCGAGAACGTGCCGCAGTCGGCGGTCGTCGTCGCCGAGCCGAAGCCGCTGTTCGACGCCTTCGACCTGAGCACCAAGGCCACCCGCGTGCCGAGCGGCTACCGCCTCAACGGCGTGAAGTCCTTCGTCCCGGCCGCCGGGTCGTCGGAGCTGTTCGTCGTCGGCGCCCAGCTCGACGGCAAGCCCGCCCTGTTCATCGTCGAATCCGACACCAAGGGCCTGATCGTGGAGGCCGACCCCGGCATGGGCGTGCGCGCCGCCGGCATGGGCCGCCTGCTGCTGCAGGACGTCGCGGTCCCGGAGAGCGCGCTGCTCGCCGGTGACGCCGACGCCGCACACGCCGCCTATCGCGACGTGGTCCGCCTGTCGCGCCTGGGTTGGTCGGCCCTGGCCGCCGGCACCGGACGCGCGGTCCTCGACTACGTGATCCCCTACGTCAACGAGCGCGAGGCGTTCGGCGAGCCGATCTCCAACCGCCAGGCGGTGGCCTTCATGGTCGCCAACATGGCCACCGAGCTCGACTCGATCCGCCTGGTGACCCTCCGCGGCGCCGCCCGCGCCGAGCAGGGCCTGAGCTTCGCCCGCGAGGCCGCCCTCGCCCGCAAGCTGACCATCGACAAGGGCCTGCAGATCGGCCTCGACGGCATCCAGCTCCTCGGCGGCCACGGCTTCACCAAGGAACACCCGGTCGAGCGCTGGTACCGCGACCTCCGCGGCGCCGGCATCGGCGAAGGCATCGTCGTCCTCTAGGCCGCGCGGACCGAAGGAAACCCTGACATGAGCATCAATCTCGAACTGCCGAAGAAGCTGCACGTCACGATCGACCAGGCGCATCAGGCGGCGGCGGAGATCTTCCGCCCGATCTCGCGCAAATACGATCTGCGCGAACACGATTACCCGGTCGAGCTCGACACCCTGGCCAGCCTGTACGACGGTCTCGCCGAGACCGGCCAGGCCGGCGCGGGCGCCGACGGCGGCCGCAGCCAGAAGAAGGCCAAGCCCGAGGGCGAGGGCGCCGTCGTCAACGGCGGCAACATGCAGTCGGTCCTCAACGTCATGGAGACCTCGTGGGGCGACGTCGGCCTCATGCTCTCCATTCCCTATCAGGGCCTGGGCAACTCGGCGATCGCCGCGGTCGCGACCGACGAGCAGCTCGAGCGGTTCGGCAAGGTGTGGGCCGCGATGGCCATCACCGAGCCGAGCTTCGGCTCCGACTCGGCGGCGGTCTCGACCACCGCGACCCTCGACGGCGACGAATACGTCATCAACGGCGAGAAGATCTTCGTGACGGCCGGTTCCCGCGCCACCCACATCGTGGTGTGGGCGACCGTGGACAAGAGCCTCGGCCGCGCCGCCATCAAGTCCTTCGTCGTCCCGCGCGACCATCCGGGCGTGGAAGTCGTTCGCCTGGAACACAAGCTGGGCATCCGCGTCTCCGACACCGCGGTCATCCGCTTCGACAACTGCCGCATCCCGAAGGACAACCTCCTCGGCTCGCCCGAGGTGGACACCAAGAAGGGCTTCGGCGGGGTCATGCAGACCTTCGACAACACGCGGCCCCTCGTCGCGGGCATGGCCGTGGGTGTCGCGCGCGCCGCGCTCGAGGAGCTGCGCCGGGTGCTCGACGAGGCGGGCATCGAGGTCGACTACGACCGTCCGGCCGCCGACCAGCACGCCGCCGCAGCCGAATTCATCCGCATGGAGTCCGATTTCGAGGCGGCCTACCTGCTGACGATGCGCGCCGCGTGGATGGCCGACAACAAGCAGCCGAACTCGACCGAGGCGTCGATGTCGAAGGCCAAGGCCGGCCGCGTCGTCAACGACATCACCAACAAGGTCGTCGAACTGCTGGGCACGTTCGGTTACTCGGAGCGCCTGCTCGTCGAGAAGTGGGCCCGTGACGCCAAGATCCTCGACATCTTCGAGGGCACCCAGCAGATCCAGAACCTCATCATCGCCCGCCGCGTGCTCAACAAGAGCAGCGCCGAGCTGAAGTGAGGAACTGCACCTCTCACAGGGTTCGGCCCCCGTCATCGTCCTGATGGCGGGGGCCGAATCATGTTCGCGTCCGGTCGTTCTCAGAACACATACGCCAACGCCATCCCTACCGCGCAGGCGGCGACCGAGGCCGCCAGGGTCCCGACGGCGTACGCCGCGGACCGCAGGCGCTCCCCCTTCTGCGCCAGCCGGACCGTCTCGAAGCCCGCGGTGCTGAAAGTGGTGTAGCCGCCGCAGAACCCGGTTCCGACGATCACCTGCAACCCGTGCGGCGCCGCGTGGAAGATCACCAGTCCCGCGACGATGCCGAGCACCGCGGACCCGGTCACGTTGATCACGAAGGTGCCCCACGGCGTCACGCCCGGCCACCGGGACCTGACCGCGCCGTCGACGACGAACCTCGCCACCGCGCCGAATCCGCCGGCGGCCATCACGGCGAGGGCGATCATGCGCCCGCCCCGCGCCGGCCGTCGACCGCGGACGCACAGGCGATCCCGCACCACGCCGCGCCGACTCCTGCCACGACGCTCACCAGGGCGTAGGCCATCGCGGTCAGGACGGCCGACGCCCGGGACAGTTCGGCGACCTCCAGCGCGAATGCGCTGTAGGTGGTCAGCGCGCCGCAGATCCCGGTGCCGCCGAACAACCGCACCCGCTGGCGCCACCCCTCGTCCCGACCGAGTCGCGCCAGCAGTTCCAGCAGCACGCCGAGGACGAAGGCGCCGATGACGTTGACCGCGAAGGTCGCCCAGGGCCAGTGGCCTTCCGACGCCGGGAACGCCTCCTCCGCCCAGTACCGCGCGCCCGTACCGAGCAGGCCTCCGGCGAACACCCACAGCAGGGCGTGTCCCCGGAAGTGCAGGGGTCGGGTGTCCGGGTCGACGGGGAGTTCACCGTGCGGATCAGGGCTCACCCGGCCAGTGTCCTACACGCCGCCCCGGCATGCGTCGGCCTACCACACGAGGACGCCCTAGACGACGACGTTGTAGAGCACGATCAGGTACACCGGCACGATCACGTCGAAGAAGAAGATCGGCCCGGCGTTGCCCGGTGCGAAGTTGCGCTCCGTCACCATCTCCCGGACATGACCGACGGCGGCCCCGAGATAGAACACCGAGAACGCGATGATCGTCGCCAGGGTGAACTCGTCGCCGAAGCCCGACGCCATGACCCCGAGCAGGCCGGTGGCCAGGCTCGCCAGGCCCACCTCCCACTGCCACGGCGTCTTCTCCGGCCAGCCGATCGACTCGGCGACGGGCTCTCCGAAGAACATGTGACCGCAGCCGGTCATCCACCCCTGGACGCCGATCATCCACAGCACGGAGTTCTCGAGCAGGTCGCGACCGAGATCCCCGCCCCGAATGAGGGCGTCGACCAGCGTCGCCACCAGCGTGCCGACGATCCCGACGAACGGGACGACGGCGATCGCCAGGCGGACGATGCGGTCGTTCATGGTGGCAGGCCGGTCAGCCCCTCAGCTGTTCGGCGAGCGCCGTCAGGACGTCCGGGTCCTCGATGGTCGACGGGACCGTGTACTCCTCGTGGTCGGCGATCTGCCGCATGGTCTTGCGCAGGATCTTGCCCGACCTCGTCTTGGGCAGGGCAGGCACGACGGTGACGTCGCGGAACGTGGCGACCGCGCCGATCTCCTCGCGCACCTTCGCGACGAGCTCGCTGCGCAATGTCTCGGCGTCGATGTCGACACCCGACTTGAGGACCACGTACCCGCTCGGGCGCTGGCCCTTGAGATCGTCGTGGATGCCGATGACCGCGCATTCGGCGACGGCCGGGTGCGAGGCCACGACCGCCTCGATGCTGCCGGTCGAAAGCCGGTGTCCGGCAACGTTGATCACGTCGTCGGAACGGCCGAGGACGAAGACGTAGCCGTCGGAGTCGATGTACCCCGAGTCACCGGTCAGGTAGTAGCCGTCGAAGGCGTCGAGGTAGGACTTGCGGTAGCGCTCCTCGTCGCGCCAGAGTCCGGCGAGGGTGCCGGGCGGCAGCGGCAGCTTGATGACGATGCTGCCCTCTTCGCCGGCGGGGACCGGATTGCCGTCGGCGGCGACGACACCCACCTGATAGCCGGGAACAGGGACGGTCGGCGAGCCTGCCTTGATCGGCATCGGCTCCAGGCCACGGAGATTCGCGGCGATGGCCCAGCCCGTCTCGGTCTGCCACCAGTGGTCCACGACAGGTACGTTCAGGATCTCCGACGCCCAGGTGAAGGTGTCCGGGTCGAGACGCTCGCCGGCCGCGAACAGCGTCTGCAGGGTCGAGATGTCGTACTTGGCGAGCTCGGCGGCGTCGGGGTCGGCCTTGCGGACCGCGCGGATCGCCGTGGGGGCGGTGAACAGCGCCTTCACTCCGTGGTCGGAGATGACCCGCCAGAAGGCGCCGGCGTCGGGGGTGCCGACGGGCTTGCCCTCGTACATCACCGTGGTCGCGCCCACCATGAGCGGCGCGTACACGATGTAGGAATGGCCGACGACCCAGCCGACGTCGGAGGCAGTCCACCAGACGTCGCCGGCGGAGATGTCGTAGATGTTCTTCATCGACCAGGTCAGCGCGACCGCGTGACCGCCGTTGTCGCGGACCACGCCCTTCGGCTTACCGGTCGTGCCCGACGTGTAGAGGATGTAGAGCGGGTCGGTCGCGGCCACCGACACCGGGTCGGCCGGCGAGGCACCGGCCATCGCCTCATCCCAGTCCAGCCAGCCGACGTGCTCCGAGGCGTCACCGGTGATCTCGGGGCGGCTCTTCACGATGACGGTGCCCGGCGCGGCCGTCGAGATCTCGAGTGCCTTGGCCACCATCGGCAGGTACTCGACGGTTCGACCGGGTTCGAGGCCACCCGATGCGGTGACGACGGCGACCGGCTCGGCGTCGTCGATACGGGCGGCGAGCTCCGGTGCGGCGAAGCCGCCGAACACCACCGAGTGCACGGCGCCGATGCGGGCGCACGCGAGCATCGCGACGGCGGCCTCGGGGATCATCGGCATGTAGATGATGACGCGGTCGCCGGCGGTGATGCCGCGCGAGGCGAGCACGCCGGCGAAACGCGAGACCTCGTCGAGCAGTTCGGCGTAGGTGTAGCGGCGCACCTGGCCGACCATCGCCGAGTCCCAGATGAGCGCGATGCGATCTCCGTGCCTCGCTTCGACGTGACGGTCGAGGGCGTTCACGGAGGTGTTGAGGGCGGCGTCGGGGAACCACCGGTAGAACGGCGCGTTCGAGTCGTCGAGGGCCCGGGTCGGCGGAGTGGTCCAGTCGACGGCCTGCGCGGCCTCGAGCCAGAAGCCTTCACGATCTTCCGCTGCTCGGGTGAATGCTTCGCTGTACCGGCCCATCGTGGCCATCCTTTCG
>Ga0164243_10008780_pt1 | contig 14851 bp, 13 predicted proteins | sample OricompcompostOP_FD_108781 | JGI IMG/M metagenome (GOLD analysis project Ga0164243, IMG submission 108781) | Organic Plus compost microbial communities from Emeryville, California, USA - Original compost - Organic plus compost (OP) | ecosystem: Engineered > Solid waste > Mixed feedstock >... | reverse complement strand
TCACGACCGTGCGGCCGAGCGGATCAGCGGCCGGCAGATCGCCCGGATATGCCAGGCTGCGCTGGAATATTGCGGGCGCCTGCCTGCGGGCCTGCTGACCGCGATGCGCTTCGATGCCGCGCTGGTCGACGGGTTGGGGCGGGTCGAGGTCATCGAGAATGCCTTTGGCATGAACTAGGGCCATCGTCACTTGCAAACCCGGCCGATGCGCGCGAGAAGTTCGGCCCAAACAGGCTGGGGATGATGGCATGAGTCTTTACGTGGCCCTGCAGATGGACCCGATCGAGCAGGTCTCGATCGAGGGGGACAGCACTTTCCGGCTGGGGCTGGAGGCCGAGGCGCGCGGCCACCGGCTGTTCCAATATACCGCCGATCGCCTGAGCTATTGCGAAGGGCGGGTCATGGCCCGCGGGCGGCCGATCACCCTGCGCCGCCAGCAGGGGGGGCATGTCAGTTTCGGCAATTGGGCCGATGTCGACCTGTCCGAATTCGACGTGGTCTGGCTGCGCCAGGATCCGCCCTTCGACATGGGCTATATCACCACCACCCATCTGCTGGATCGCGTGCATCCCGCGACCTATGTGGTCAACGATCCCTTCTGGGTGCGCAACAGCCCCGAGAAGCTCCTGGTGCTGGATTTCCCCGATCTGACCCCGCCCACGCTGATCACCCGCGACCTGGGCCAGATCCGTGCCTTTCGCGAGCGGCACGGGGATTTCATCCTCAAGCCGCTTTACGGCAATGGCGGGGTCGGCATTTTCCACATGCGGCCGGACGATCCGAACCTGTCCTCGCTGGTCGAGACCTTTCTTGCCAACAGCCGCGAGCCGATCATCGCGCAGAAATACCTGCCGGCCGTGGTTCGCGGCGACAAGCGCATCATCCTGGTCGATGGCGAGCCTGTCGGCGCGATCAACCGTGTGCCGGCGGCGGGCGAGGCGCGGTCGAACATGCATGTCGGCGGCCGTCCCGAAAAGATCGACCTGACCGAGCGCGAATACGAGATCTGCGCCCGGATCGGCCCGGTGCTGCGCGAAAAGGGGCTGGTCTTCACCGGCATCGACGTGATCGACGGCTGGCTGACCGAGATCAACGTGACCTCGCCCACCGGCATCCAGGAGCTTGAGCGCTTTGACGGCGTCAATGCCGCGGCGCTGATCTGGGACGCCATCGAGCGGCGGCTGGCCGAGCGGGGCTGACCGGCGGCCGAGGGTTCGGCCGGGGGCGATGCCGGCCCGGCGTGGCTCAGCCCGGCGTGGACCGGCCTGGTGTGGAAATGTGCGGCGCTGCCATGCCCTGGCGGTGGGCGAGCCGGTTTTCGGCAAGAGGGGGCCAGCCACGCTGCTTGCCCATTCCTTCAGCCGTCCGTCTTGAACCTGGCCACCGGCCTTGTGGCGCCTCCTGTTCCTGGCGACCTCCTTTCTGCCGTCTGCCGTCTGCCGTCTGGCGTCATGGCATGTCTCCGCCCCCTCAATCCGGGCGGCCGAAGGGCAAGCGATAGGACAGGGCCTCGGCCAGGTGCGGCTGGCGGATGGCCGGGGCGCCGTCCAGGTCGGCGATGGTGCGGGCGCCGCGCAGGATGCGGTGATAGCCGCGCGGCGTCAGGCCCAGCCGCTCGGCCGCCAGCGCCAGCAATGCGCGGCATTCGGCATCGAGCGGCGCGATCTCTTCGAGCAGCCGCCCCGAGGCGTCGGCATTTACCCGCGCCGTCGGGTGATTGGCAAAGCGGGCGGCTTGCAGCGCGCGGGCGGCAGCGACGCGCGCGGCCACCTCGGCCGAGCTTTCGCCGGTCGCCGGCAGGGCGAGATCGTCGATGGTGACCTGCGGCACCTCGATGCGCAGGTCGAAGCGATCCATCATCGGCCCCGAAATGCGGCCCAGGTAATCCGCCCCGCAGCGCGGCGCCTTGGAGCAGGCACGGGAGGCATCCGCGATCTCGCCGCAGCGGCAGGGATTGGCGGCCGCGACCAGAAGGAAGCGCGCCGGATAGCGGATATGGGCATTGGCGCGCGAAACATGGATCTCGGCCGTCTCGATCGGCTCGCGCAGCGCGTCGATCACCCGGCGCTCGAATTCCGGCAATTCGTCCAGGAACAGCACGCCGTTATGGGCCAGGCTGGCCTGGCCGGGGCGGGCGTTGCGCCCGCCTCCGACCATGGCCGCCATCGAGGCGGTGTGATGGGGCTGGCAAAAAGGCGCCATGCGCGAGATGCTGCCTTCGGCCAGCAGCCCGGCCACGGAATGGATCACCGAGGTTTCCAGCGCCTCTTGCGGGGTCAGCGGCGGCAGGATGCCGGGCAGGCGGGTCGCCAGCATCGACTTGCCGGCGCCGGGCGGGCCGACCATCAGCAGGTGGTGGCGCCCGGCAGCGGCGATTTCCAGCGCGCGCCGGGCGCGTTCCTGGCCCTTGACCTCGGCCAGGTCGGCCTGGGCCGCGGTTTCGGCCAGTTCGCCCGGCGCGGCGCGGCAGAGCGGGGCGCGGTCGGTCAGGTGATCGACCGCCTCGCGCAGGTGGCGCGGCGCAAAGACCGGCACCGCGCCGACCCAGGCCGCCTCGGCCCCGCAGGCGCGCGGCACCATCAGCGCCCGGCTTTCCTCGGCCGCGGCCATGGCGGCGGGCAGGGCGCCGGCGACCGGCGAAAGCCGCCCGTCCAGCGCCAGCTCGCCCAGGACCACCACCCGTTCCAGCGCCTCGGCCGGCACGACATCGAGCGCGGCCAGGACGGCCAGCGCGATGGGCAGGTCGAAATGCGACCCCTCCTTGGGTAGGTCGGCCGGCGACAGGTTCACCGTCACCCGCCGCGACGGCATGGCGATGGACAGCGCCCCGAACGCGGCCTTGACCCGTTCCCGTGCCTCGCTGACCGATTTGTCGGGCAGGCCGACGATGCCGAAGCCGGGCAGGCCGGGCGAGACGGAACATTGCACCTCGACCAGCCGCGCCTCGACCCCGTCGAAGGCCACGGTATAGGCAATTGCCGCCATCGGCTCTCCCCGCGTCACGGTCTCATGGATAAACCGTCGCAGCTTAAAGAAGGGTTAACGGGACTGGCTTGCTTGTTCCGGGCCGCGCTTGCCCCTATGTGCAGGGCAAGCGACACGGGGCAGAGGAAGCGACCATGCAGGGCAGCCGTATATTGCTGATCGTCGGCGGTGGGATCGCCGCGTTCAAGATACCCGAGCTGATTCGCATGATCCGGCGTGAAGGCGGTTCGGTCGTGCCGGTGCTGACGCCGGCGGGGGGGCAATTCGTCACCCCGCTGACCTTGTCGGCTCTGGCCGAGGCCCCCTGCCATACAGAGCTGTTCGACCTGACCCGCGAATCCGAAATGGGCCATATCCAGCTGTCGCGCGCCGCCGACCTGCTGGTGGTCGCGCCGGCCACCGCCGATCTGCTGGCGCGGATGGCGGCGGGGATGGCGGACGACCTGGCCTCGACCCTGCTGCTGGCGACGGACAAGCCGGTGCTGGCGGCGCCGGCGACGAATCTGCGCATGTGGCAGCACCCGGCGACGCAGCGCAATGTCGAGACCCTGGAAAACGACGGCATCCGCCTTGTCGGCCCGGACGAGGGCGACATGGCCTGCGGCGAATACGGGCCCGGCCGTATGGCCGAGCCCGAGGCCATCCTGGCGGCGATCCGTGCGGCGCTGGGTCGCGACAAGCCGCTGCGCCTGCCGCCCGAGGCCGCGATCTCGCTGCCGTCGCGACGGCTGGCCGGGCGGCATGTGATCGTGACCTCGGGCCCGACGCATGAGCCGATCGACCCGGTGCGCTATATCGCCAACCGCTCCAGCGGGGCGCAGGGCGCGGCCGTCGCCGCGGCGCTGCGCGACCTGGGCGCGCGGGTCAGTTTCGTGACCGGCCCGGCCGAGGTGCCGCCGCCGGCAGGGGTCGAGGTGACCGCCGTCCAGACCGCCCGCGAGATGCGCGCCGCGGTCGAGGCCGCCTTGCCCGCCGATGCCGCGGTCATGGCCGCTGCGGTCGCGGATTGGCATGTCGCCAATGCCAGCTCCGGCAAGCTCAAGAAGGACGGCTCCGGCCGTCTGCCGGAACTGCAATTCGCCGAAAACCCCGACATCCTGGCCTGGATCAGCCAGCTTGCCCAAGGCCGCCCGGCACTGGTGGTGGGCTTTGCCGCCGAAACCGACGCGGTGCTGGACAATGCCGCGCACAAGCGCAGGCGCAAGGGCTGCGACTGGATCCTTGCCAATGACGTGAGCCCCGAGACCGGGATCATGGGCGGGGTCGAGAATGCCGTGACGCTGATCACCGGGGCGGGGGCCGAAAGCTGGCCGCGCCTGTCCAAGGCCGAGGTCGCGCAGCGCCTGGCCGAACGCATCGCCGAGGCGCTGAGCCCGGCAAGGGGCCAGGCGGAGGAACGGGCATGAACGGCCGGGTCTATCTGGACTGGAACGCCACCGCGCCGCTGCGCCCCGAGGCGCGCGAGGCGATGCTGGCGGCGACAGGGATCGTCGGCAACCCGTCCTCGGTCCATGCCGAGGGCAGGGCGGCGAAATCGGCGCTGGAACGGGCACGAGAGGAGGTCGCCGCGGCACTCGGCGCCGAGGGGGCGGATGTGATCTTTACCTCGGGCGCCACCGAGGCGGCGGCCTTGGCGCTGCAGGACCGCGGGTTGGCCTGTTCGGCGGTCGAGCATGCCGCCGTCCTGGCCTGGTGCGACATGTCGCTGGACGCGGATGCCGCCGGCCGGGTCGCGGTGCCCGATCCGGGCCGGGCAACCTTGCAGCTGGCCAATGCCGAGACCGGCGTCCTCCAGGACCTGCCGCAGGGGCTGGCGGTCAGCGATCTGACCCAGGCATTCGGCAAGACGCCCTTTGCCTTCAACTGGCTGGGCATCCAGGCCGGCTTCGTCAGCGCCCACAAGCTGGGCGGCCCGCGCGGCGTCGGCGCGCTGGTGGTTCGCCGCGGCACCGAGATCGAGGCCCGCATCAAGGGCGGCGGCCAGGAACAGGGCCGCCGCGCCGGGACCGAGAACCTGATCGGGATCATGGGCTTTGCCGCCGCTGCAAAAGCGGCGCAAAATGATCTGAATCAAGGTATCATGGAAAAAGTGTCGCAACTGCGCGATTCCCTGATGGCCACTCTGGAATCCGGGGCGGAAATGGTTACATTCCCGGGGCGCGAGGCCCGCCGCCTGCCCAATACATTGTCGATCCTGACGCCGGGATGGCGCGGAGAGACGCAGGTGATGCAGATGGACCTGGCCGGATTTGCCGTCTCGGCAGGCTCGGCCTGTTCCTCTGGCAAGGTCCGGCCAAGCTCGGTTCTGACGGCCATGGGAATCGCGCCGGAACAGGCGGGCGATGCGATCCGCGTCTCGATCGGGCCGACGACCGAGCCTGGGGACGTGATCCGTTTCGCGGATGCCTGGCTGGCGGCCCATGACCGCTGGCGGCAGAAGAATGATTGGCGGGCAACCGCGGGAAGGGTTTGAAATGACTGTAGAGATCGGCGAAGCAATCGAAATCCGCGAAGGGGTGGACCGCGAAACCGTCGAGACCGTCCAGAACATGGGGTCGTATAAATACGGCTGGGACACCGATATCGAGATGGAATATGCCCCCAAGGGCATCAACGAGGACATCGTTCGCCTGATCTCGAAAAAGAACGAAGAGCCGGAATGGATGACCGAATGGCGCCTGCAGGCGTTCCGCCGCTGGCAGACCATGGTCGAGCCGAAATGGGCGATGCTGCACTATCCCGAGATCGACTATCAGGATCAGTATTACTATGCCCGGCCGAAAAGCATGGAGACCAAGCCCAGATCGCTGGACGAGGTCGATCCCAAGCTGCTGGCCACCTATGAAAAGCTGGGCATCCCGCTGAAGGAACAGATGATCCTGGCCGGGATCGAGGGCGCCGAGGGCGCCCCCGCCGAAGGCCGCAAGGTCGCGGTTGATGCGGTTTTCGACAGCGTCAGCGTCGGCACCACCTTCAAGGACGAGCTGGCCAAGGCCGGCGTCATCTTCTGCTCGATCAGCGAGGCGATCCGCGAACATCCCGAGCTGGTGCGGAAATACCTGGGCTCGGTGGTGCCGCAATCGGACAATTTCTTCGCCACGCTGAACTCGGCGGTCTTCTCGGATGGCAGCTTCGTCTATGTGCCGCCGGGGGTGCGCTGCCCGATGGAGCTTTCGACCTATTTCCGCATGAATGCCGAGAATACCGGCCAGTTCGAGCGCACGCTGATCATCGCCGACAAGGGCGCCTATGTCAGCTATCTGGAAGGCTGCACCGCGCCCAAGCGCGACGTGGCGCAACTGCATGCGGCGGTGGTGGAAATCGTCGTGCTGGAGGATGCCGAGGTCAAATATTCGACCGTCCAGAACTGGTTCCCCGGCGACGAGGAGGGCAAGGGCGGCATCTACAATTTCGTCACCAAGCGCGCCGATTGCCGCGAGGCGCGGGCCAAGGTGATGTGGACCCAGGTCGAGACCGGCAGCGCGATCACCTGGAAATACCCGTCCTGCATCCTGCGCGGCGACGAAAGCCAGGGCGAGTTCTATTCCATCGCCATTGCCAACAACCATCAGCAGGCCGATACCGGCACCAAGATGATCCACCTTGGCAAGAACACCCGCTCGCGCATTGTTTCCAAAGGGATTTCCGCCGGGCAGGCGCAGAACACCTATCGCGGCCTGGTGACGATGCACCCGCGCGCCAAGAACAGCCGCAACTATACCCAATGCGACAGCCTGCTGATCGGCGACAAATGCGGCGCCCATACCGTGCCCTATATCGAGGTCAAGAACACCTCGTCGCGCGTGGAACACGAGGCGACCACCAGCAAGGTCGATGACGACCAGTTGTTCTATTGCCGCTCGCGCGGGATGGACGAGGAAGAGGCCGTGGCCCTGGTGGTGAACGGCTTCTGCCGCGAGGTCTTGCAGGCGCTGCCGATGGAATTCGCCATGGAGGCGCAGTCGCTGGTCGCCATTTCGCTGGAAGGGTCGGTGGGATGATCATCACCACCACCCCCGGCATCGAGGGCCGCCGCATCACCGCCTATCACGGCGTGGTGACGGGAGAGACCATCATCGGCGCCAATATCTTTCGCGACATCTTTGCCGGGATTCGCGACATCGTGGGCGGCCGTTCGGGCGCCTATGAATCCGCGCTGGCCTCGGCCCGCGAAACCGCCTTGTCCGAGATGCAGGACCGCGCCCGCCAGTTGGGCGGCAATGCCGTGGTCGGCGTCGATCTGGACTATGAAGTCATCAACAACATGCTGATGGTGTCCGCCTCGGGCACCGCCGTAAGTGTCGAATAGGAACGAACCATGCTGGAAATCAAGAATCTGCACGTCAAGCTTGAGGATGAGGACAAGCAGATCCTCAAGGGTGTCGATCTGACCGTCCCGGCCGGCGAGGTCCATGCCATCATGGGGCCGAACGGTTCGGGGAAATCGACGCTGTCCTATGTGCTGTCGGGTCGCGACGGCTATGAAGTCACCGGCGGCGAAGCTACGCTGGACGGCGAGAGCCTGCTGGAGATGGAGCCCGAGGAACGCGCCGCCGCCGGCCTGTTTCTGGCCTTCCAATACCCGGTCGAGATCCCCGGCGTCGGTAACATGACCTTTCTGCGCACCGCCGTGAACGCGCAGCGCAAGGCCCGCGGCGAGGAAGAGCTGTCCTCGGCCGATTTCCTCAAGCTGATCCGGCAAAAGGCCGCGACGCTGAAGATCGACAGCGAGATGCTGAAGCGCGCGGTCAATGTCGGCTTTTCGGGCGGCGAGAAGAAGCGCAACGAGATCCTGCAAATGGCCATGCTGGAGCCGCGCATGTGCATCCTGGACGAGACCGATTCCGGCCTGGATGTGGACGCGATGCGGCTGGTGGCCGAGGGCGTGAACGCGCTGCGTTCGCCCGAACGCTCCTTCCTGGTCATCACCCATTACCAGCGCCTTCTGGACCATATCCGCCCGGATGTGGTGCATATCATGGCCGATGGCCGCATCGTGCGCAGCGGCGGCCCCGAGCTGGCGCTGGAGGTCGAGCAGCACGGCTATGGCGATCTGCTGGCGGAGGTCGGGTGATGGCGGATACGGCTGTTCTTGCCGCCCAGGTGCCGACGGTCGAGGGCAAGGCGCGTCCCGGCGATGCGTCGCTGGCCGCGCGCCTGGACGCGCTGGAGCTGCCGCGCGGCGGCTTTACCCGCGCGGCGCGCGAGGATGCGGCGCAGCGGTTGCAAGCCATGGGCCTGCCCGCGGCGCGCGACGAATACTGGCGCTATACCGATCCGGCGCCCTTCAACGCGGCCCGGCCGCAGCCGATCGAGGTCGCGGCGGATGAGACCACCTTGTTTACCGGCATCGACCGGCTGAACCTGGTCTTCGTGGACGGGCGCTTCGACGCGGCCGCCTCCGATCCCCTGGAGGCCGAGGGGGTCGAGATCGAAAGCCTGGCCGCGGCCGAATCCCGCGCCGATCACTGGGCCGCCGGGCTTTACGGCCGGCTGGAAGCCGCGGGCCAGGTGCCGGTCAAGCGCCCCTTCGCGGCGCTGAACACGCTGGCCGCCGCCGAGGGCGTGCTGATCCGCGTCTCCGGCAAGGTCGCGCGGCCGGTGCATGTCACCTATCGCCGCTCGGGCGCCGATGCCGATGTCCACGTGCATCACGTCGTCAGGCTGGAAGAGGGGGCCGAGCTGACGCTGCTGGAGACCGGCGCGATCGGCGCGCGCTCGAACGTGGTGATCGAGGCCGATCTGGGCCGCAGCGCCCGCTTCCATCACATCAGCGCCAAGCGGGCCAACGATCCCAAGCTGGGGCTGGGCCATATCTTTGCCCGCGTCGCCGCCGAGGCGCTGTTCAAGTCCTTTGCCCTGTCGGTCAACGGCACGATGATGCGCAACGAGGCGGTGATCGACATTGCCGGCGACGATGCCGTAGCCCATGTCGCGGCGGCGGTGCTGGGCGATGGCGATATCGGCCGCTTCCACCATGACGACACCGTCTTCGTCACCCATGCCGCCGAGCGTTGCGAAAGCCGGCAGGTCTTCAAGAAGGTGCTGAAGAACGGGGCCGAGGGCATCTTCCAGGGCAAGATCCTGGTCAAGCCCGGCGCGCAAAAGACCGACGGCTACCAGATCAGCCAGGGGCTGCTGCTGGACGAGGGCAGCCAATTCCTGGCCAAGCCGGAGCTGGAGATCTATGCCGACGACGTGAAATGCTCGCATGGCTCGACCACCGGGGCGCTGGACGACACGGCGCTGTTCTACCTGCGCTCGCGCGGGGTGCCCAGGGAACGCGCCATCGTGCTGCTGGTGCTGTCCTTCCTGGCCGATGCCCTGGACGAGATCGAGGACCAGCGCCTGCGCGACGATATCCTGGGCCGGCTGGAGGATTGGCTGACCGGGCGCGCAGGCAAGCCGGGCCAGCCCGGTTCGGGCGGGGCATGAGCCGGGCTGGCATCGTCCCGCGCATTCTGGAAAGCTGGTGGGCGCCGGGCAGGGTGGTCAGATCCCTGCGCGGCATGCCCGACCGGGCGCTGATCGTCGTGCTGATGGCGGCGATGCTGGTCTTTCTGGTCGCCCAGGCGCCCGGCCACGCGCGGGATGCGCAGCTCATGCCGGAAGTGCCGCTGGGTGCGCGCATGGGCGGGGCGCTGCTGGCGGTGATGTTCATGATGCCGCTTCTGGCCTATGCGGTCGCGGCGCTGGTCTCGACCGTCTCGCGGATGACGCCGCGGCCGGTCGCGCCTGCGGATTCGCGGCTGGCGCTGTTCTGGGCATTGCTGGCGGTCTCGCCGGCGATGCTGCTGGCCGGGCTGACCGCCGGCCTGGTCGGTCCGGGGCCGGCGCTTGGCGTCACGCGGGCGGTGGCGGGGCTGGGCTTTCTCGTGATATGGGGCGCGGGATTGCGGGCATTGGCGGGGAACAGATGAAACTGGGCGATCTTGGCGAGCTGATGGTCCTGACCTTGCGGGACCCGGAGGCGGCCGTGCGTGCGCTGCGCGGGCTGGACCTGCCGATGGCGGTGCGTTGGATGGTGCTGCTTCTGGCGGTGGCGCTGTCTACGCTGCTGGCCGCGCTGTCGCTGCTGCTGTTCCCGGTCGAGATCGACAATTCCCTGTCGCGCATGTTGTCCGAGCCGATGACCCTGGCCGGCATCCAGCTGGCCGCCATGACGCTGTCGGCGGTCTTCGTCGCCCGGATCGGGCGGCTGTTCGGCGGGCAGGGCACATTCGCCGATGCCCTGCTGATCGTCGGCTGGGTCGAATTGATGCTGGCCGGGCTGCAGGCGGTGCAGGTGGTGATGATGGCGCTGTTCCCGGCCACGGCCACGCTGCTGTCCATGCTGGCATTCGGCCTGTTCCTTTATCTTGCCGTGACCATGACCAAGGCGCTGCACGGTTTTTCCAGCACGGCCAAGGTGGTTCTGGGCCTGATCGGCAGCATCTTTGTTCTGGGCTTCGTGCTGTCGCTGATCGCGGCGGCATTCGGCATCGTCCCCGAGGTGACACCATGAACTTCGACGTCAACAAGGTCCGCGCCGATTTCCCGATTCTGTCGCGGCAGGTCAACGGCCGGCCGCTGGTCTATCTGGACAACGGCGCCTCGGCGCAAAAGCCGCGCGCGGTGATCGACGCCGTCACCCGCGCCTATGAGGCGGAATATGCCAATGTCCATCGCGGCCTGCATTTCCTGTCCAACCTCGCGACCGAAAATTACGAGCGGGTGCGCGCCATCATCGCCCGCTTCCTGAACGCCCCGCGCGAGGACGAGGTGATCTTTACCTCGGGCGCGACCGAGGGCATCAACCTGGTTTCCTATGGCTGGGCCGCGCCGCGGATGCAGGCCGGCGACGAGATCGTGCTGTCGGTGCTGGAGCATCACGCCAATATCGTGCCCTGGCATTTCCTGCGCGAACGCCAGGGCGTGGTGCTGAAATGGATCGAGCCGGAACCCGACGGATCCTTGCCGCCCGAAAAGGTGCTGGCGGCGGTGGGGCCGCGCACCCGGCTGATCGCCGTCACCCATATGTCGAACGTGACCGGCACCGTGGTCGATATCGGCGCCATCGCGCGCGGGACCAACGTGCCGGTGCTGGCCGACGGGTCGCAGGCCGCCGTCCACATGCCGGTCGATCTGTCCAGGCTGGGCGTCGATTTCTACTGCATCACCGGGCACAAGCTCTATGGTCCCTCGGGTTCGGGGGCAATCTGGATCCGGGACGCGCGCCAGGCCGAGATGCGGCCCTTCATGGGCGGCGGCGACATGATCCGCACCGTCACCCGCGACGGGGTGGATTATGCCGACCCGCCCCTGCGCTTCGAGGCCGGCACGCCCGGCATCGCCAACCAGATCGGCCTGGGCGCGGCGCTGGAATACCTGATGGGCCTGGGCATGGAGAACATCGCCGCGCATGAACGCGACCTGCGCGATTATGCCCGCGAGCGGCTGCGCAGCCTGAACTGGCTGGCGGTGCAGGGCGATGCACCGGACAAGGGTGCGATCTTTTCGATGACGATGCAGGGCGCGCATGCCCATGACATCTCGACCATCCTGGACAAGCGCGGCATCGCCGTGCGGGCAGGAACCCATTGTGCCATGCCGCTTCTGGATTTTTTCGGGGTCAGCGCCACGGCCCGCGCCAGCTTTGCCATGTATAACACCCGCACCGAGGTCGATGCGCTGGTCGACGGGCTTTCCTTTTGCCGGGAACTGTTCGCCTGACGGCATCTGCCCGGCCTCGAGAGGTCTTCGGCCTTTCGCAAATGCGTCAATTTGCATCAATCGCCGCCTTGCGAGCGATGGATGACGTTGCTACTGTCTGATCAGGAAGCGCGCTCTCTTCGGCCGTAGCGAACCGGCCGACCCACGGGAGGAAGAGGGCAGATGCCACCGAGACAAGGGGCCATGCGCTTGTTCGCATGGGCCATCTGCATCGCGGTCGCCGGCATGGCACAGGGGCAAGAAGCCCCTGCCGTCCCCGGCCGCGGCAGCACCGCCGACCATTCGCAATTTCCGGCCTTGAAAGGGCCGTTCGCTTCGGGGCCAGAGGTCACCCGGGCCTGCCTGTCCTGCCATACCGAGGCCGGCGACCAGGTGATGCACACGCTGCACTGGACCTGGGATTATACCCAGCCGGTCACCGGGCAGAAGCTTGGGAAGTCGCATGTCATCAACTCGTTTTGCGGCAATGTCGGCTCGAACGAGGCGCGCTGCACCTCCTGCCATGCCGGCTATGGCTGGACCGACATGCGCGAGCCGCCGCCCAGCGATCCGACCCGGGTGGATTGCCTGGCCTGTCACGACCGTTCCGGCCAATATGCCAAGCTGGACAATATGGCCGGAAACCCGCCGCTGGAGCCGGTGCCGGCCGGGGCCAAGACCATCACCGGCGCCCCGGCCAAGCCGGTCGATCTGGCGCTGGCTGCGCAATCGGTCGGACCGCCGGGCCGCGACAATTGCGGCAATTGCCATTTCTACGGCGGCGGCGGCGACAATGTGAAACATGGGGACCTGTCCTCGGTTCTGGTCCGGCCGGACCTGGCCACCGACGTGCATATGTCGCCCGAAGGCGGCAATTTCACCTGCCAGACCTGCCATGTCACCGACGACCACCGCGTGGCCGGATCGCGCTATGACGTCTCGGCCAAGGATATCGTCGATGCCCATTTGCTGGGCCAGCCGCGCGATGCCGCCAGCTGCGAAAGCTGCCACGGCAACCAGCCCCATGCCGCGACGCCGACCGGCATGAAGCTGAACGACCATACCGATCGCATCGCCTGCCAGACCTGCCATATCCCGTCCTTTGCCCGCGGCGGCGTGGCCACCAAGACGCTGTGGGACTGGTCCACCGCCGGCCGGCTCAAGGACGGCAAGCCCTATGAGGAGGACGATTTCCTCCAGTCCGACGGCCAGCACCTGCACACCTATATGTCCATCAAGGGCAATTTTGAATGGGCCGAGAACGTGGTGCCCTTTTATGGCTGGTTCAACGGCACGGTCGAATATACCACCGCCGACACGGTCTTCGATCCGTCCCTGCCGGTCGAGATCAACCGGCTCGGGGGCTCGGCCCAGGATCCCGATGCGCGCATCTGGCCCTTCAAGCGGATGCTTGGCCGCCAGGCTTTCGATACCGAGCGTCATGTGCTGCTGTATAGCCAGGTCTATGGCCCGCAGACCGATACCGCATTCTGGACGAATTTCGACTGGGGCAAGGCGCTGCAGGCGGCGGCGGATTACATGGGCGCCGATTATTCCGGCGAGTTCGACTTTATCGACACGCGCATGTATTGGCCGATCACCCATATGGTGGCGCCGGCCGAGGATGCGCTGAAATGCGGTGCCTGCCATCGCCCCGAAGGGCGCATGGCCGGGATCACCGGCATCTATATCCCCGGCACCGGCCTGCCTCCGGGCGGGATGATCGGACTGGCGCTGCTGGCGATGGCTGCGGCGGGCGTGGCGGGGCACGGGCTCATGCGTCTGTTCGGCAGCAAGGGAAAGGGTGGGCATCATGTCTGAACGCAAGGTGCTGGTCTATACCCGCTTCAACCGGCTGTGGCATTGGAGCCAGGCCGCCTCGATCCTGGTGCTGCTGTTCACTGGGTTCCGGATCATGGGGCTGCATGGGGTGTTGACCTTTGGCCAGGCGGTGACGCTCCATTCGGTGGCGGCGCTGGCGCTGATTCTGCTCTGGGTCTTTACCGCCTTCTGGCTGGTCACGACCGGGACATGGCGGCAATTCCTGCCCCGGCGCGCCGGCCTGTGGCAGGTGGCGCGCTTCTATGCCTGGGGGGTGTTCCGCGGCGAGGAACATCCCTATCGCAAATCGCTGCGCCGCCGGCACAATCCATTGCAGGCGCTGTCCTATCTGGCGCTGAAGGTGCTGTTGTTCCCGGCGGTCTTCGTCAGTGGCATCGCCTATCTCGGCTATACGTTCTGGGATCACCTGGACATGTCGGGCTGGGTGATCTGGACGGTGGCCAACATCCATATCCTTGCCGCATGCGCGATCGCGGCCTTTGTGGTCATCCATGTCTATCTGCTGACCATAGGCCACGGCTTTCTGGACCATGTGAAACCGATGGTGACGGGTTTCGAGACCATCGACCTGACGCCGGAACAGGAAGCCTATCTGGCAGCCGATGAACCGGGCCGGCTGAAGCCCTGAACATCCGATTTGCCATTGCGGGGGCCGGTCCGATCGGCTATGGACCGGCCTGAGGCACCCGTAGCTCAGCTGGATAGAGTGTCGCCCTCCGAAGGCGAAGGTCACAGGTTCGAATCCTGTCGGGTGCGCCATTCCTGCCAAACCCTTACGGCGAGATGGCCGCGCCGCAAAGCCCGGTCGCCGCCGGTCGCGACGGCGTCTCCGCCCGGCCTGTTCGGGGCACGCGGCGGGTGGATGTCGGCGCCTTGGCTGCTGCCGCCATGCGGCGGGACGCGCGACCATGCCGGATGCTGCCGCAACGCCGCGCCCCCCGGCACCGCGCGGGAATGCCGCGCATCGGCCGGCGCGGGAAAAGGGCACGGTCAGCCGGCCAGGCGCGCATAGACGCCGCCGCGCGCGATCAGCGCGCCATGTGCGCCCATCTCGACGATGCGCCCCTCTTGCATGACCACGATGCGGTCGGCATCGCGGATCGTGGCCAGCCGATGCGCGATCACCAGCGTCGTGCGGCCCACGGCAAGCGCGTCCAGCGCCGACTGGATCTCGCGCTCGGTCTGGCTGTCCAGGGCCGAGGTCGCTTCATCCAGCCTCAGGATCGGCGGGTTCTTAAGAAAGGACCTTGCCCTGGCAACGCGCTGCTTATGCCCGCCCGGCCGCCTAACCCCGCGCTCGTGCACAACCGTAGCCCGCCCCTCGGCCGGGCCG
>Ga0164243_10008779_pt1 | contig 14851 bp, 12 predicted proteins | sample OricompcompostOP_FD_108781 | JGI IMG/M metagenome (GOLD analysis project Ga0164243, IMG submission 108781) | Organic Plus compost microbial communities from Emeryville, California, USA - Original compost - Organic plus compost (OP) | ecosystem: Engineered > Solid waste > Mixed feedstock >... | reverse complement strand
TCCTCGCGTCGATCGCCGCCGTCGCCACCGTCGCGTGCGGCTCGTCGCCCACGCCGGCGCCCCAGCCGCCGACCGCGGGCTCCGGGCCGGCGGTGCCCGTCGCGTCGACTGGCCCGCTGACCGAGGCCGAGTTCAAGGCGCTGCACGCCGCCCCGACCGACGGACCCGCGACGCGCGAGGGGCAACGCATCGACCTCGCGGGCACGCAGGCGTACCTGAGCCTGCCGAAGGGCCCCGGTCCCCACCCGGGCATCATCGTGATCCACGAGTGGTGGGGGCTCAACGCGAACATCGAGCACTGGGCCGACCGCCTCGCGAGCGCGGGGTGGGCAGCGCTCGCGGTCGATCTGTACGGCGGCAAGGTCGCGACCACGCCCGACGACGCGATGGCGCAGGTCAAGGCGGTGGTCGCCGACGCGGACAAAGCGATCGCGACGCTCGCGGCCGCGCACGCGTTCCTCGTCGCGGATCCGCGGATCCGCGCGCCGAAGCAGGCCGTGATCGGCTGGTGTTTCGGCGGCAGCTTCTCGCTGCAGGCCGCGATCTCGAACCCGGAGCTCGACGGTGCGATCATCTACTACGGGCGTCCCGTCCTCGAGGCGGACAAGCTGAAGCCGATCCGCGCCCGCATCCTCGGCGTCTTCGGCGCCCGGGACCAGGGCATCCCGCCCGAGACCGTCGACGCGTTCGAGGCCGCGCTGACGCAGGCCGGCGTGCAGGCCCAGTTCCATCGCTACGACGCGGATCACGCGTTCGCGAACCCGTCGAACCCGCATTACGACGAGGCCGCCGCGGCGGACGCCTGGGACAAGGTCCTCGCGTTCCTCGGCTCGCTGTAGCCCCGGCATCGGCTCGGGCCGGCGCGGCTGCTACACTTCCGGCCCGTGACCGGCCTCGTTCTGTCCTGCGAGCACGCGTCCTGGCAGCTCCCTCCCGGCGTCGACCTCGGCGTCGCCGACGACGTGCGGGCGTCGCAGGCCGGCTGGGATCACGGCGCGCTCGAGATCGCGCGCCCGCTCGGTGACGCGCTCGGCCTGCCGGTCCACACCGGGTCGTTCACGCGGATGTTCGTCGATCTCAATCGCCCACCCGACCACCCCGACGTCATCCCGGTCAACAGCTATGGTGCTCCGGTCCCCGGCAACGCGCAGCTCACGCCGGGCGATCGCGCGGCGCGCATCGCGCAGTACCACGCGCCGTACTGGGACGCGGTCCGGCGCGACGTCCGCGCGGCGCTGGACTCCCGCGGCGCGTGCCTGCACTTCTCGTCGCACACGTTCGATCCGTCGCTCGATCCCGAGCGGCGCCGGTTCGACGTGGGCGTGCTCTACGATCCGGCGCACGCGTTCGAGGCCGCGCTCGCGGAGCGCTTGATCGCGCAGCTGCGCGCGGCGGGGCTCGCGGTGCGCGCCAACGAGCCGTACAGCGGCACGGGGCCGGCGATCTGCACGCGGCTCCGCGAGGAGCTCGCCGGAGAGCGCTACGCCGGCATCGAGCTCGAGACCTCGCACGCGGTCACGCACGCCGACGGCGGCTGCGCGCGCGTCGCCACCGCGCTGCTCCCGTTCCTCGCGGACGCGGCCTCGCGGTAAGCCGGAAACGCGTCTCACGTCCGCACGCGCGCACGCGGCGCCGGCTACCGTGCGCACATGCTCGTCCGTTGAGTCCACCCACGGCCCGACGTGCTCGGGTCACGCCGCGTCGGGTGAGCCGCTCCGGGCGCACCCGCGCTCGGAGGTCCATGTCGTTCGTGTACGAACCAGTCATCGAACAGATCGCGGCGTCGGTCGCCGCCCACGCCGCCGAGGTCGATCGCGGCGCGTTCCCCACCGAGAGCCTCCGCGCGCTGCGCGAGGCGGGCCTGCTCGGCCTCGTCAGCGCCGTCGACGTCGGCGGGAAGGGGCTCGGGTTGCCGGCCGCCGCCCACGTCGTCGAGCGGCTCGCGCGCGCGTGCGGCTCGACCGCGATGGTGGTGTGCATGCACTACTGCGCGACCGCGGTGATCGAGCAGCTCGGCCCCGTCGACGTGCGCCGGGAGATCGCCGCCGGCCGTCACCTCACGACGCTCGCGTTCTCCGAGCTCGGATCGCGCAGCCAGTTCTGGGCGCCGGTCAGCACCGCGACGCCCGACGGCGAACACGTGCGGCTGACGGCGCGCAAGAGCTGGGTGACGTCGGCGCGTCACGCCGACTCGTACGTGTGGTCGAGCCAGCCGGCCGCCGCCCCCGGCGCGAGCACGCTGTGGCTCGTACCGCGCGCGACCGCGGGGCTCCACGTCGCGGACGCGCCGTTCGACGGGCTCGGCCTGCGCGGCAATGACTCGAGCCCGATCACCGCCGAGGACGCGCGCCTGCCGGCCTCCGCGCGGCTCGGCGCCGACGGCGGCGGGTTCGAGATCATGATGAACGTCGTGTTGCCGTGGTTCGACGTCCTCACCGCGGCGGTGTCCGCGGGGCTGATGGAGGCCGCCGTGCAGAGCACGGCCGCGCACGCGGCGGGCACGCGGTTCGCGCACGCCGGCTCGACGATCGCGGATCTGCCGACGGCGCGCGCGTACGTCGCGCGGATGCGGATCGCGACCGACCAGGTCAAGACGTTGCTCGCGGACACGCTCGCCGCGATCACCGAGGGACGGCCCGACACCGTGCTCCGCGTGCTCGAGGTCAAGGCCGCCGCCGGCGAGGCCGCGACGCAGGTCACCGATCTCGCGATGCGCGTGTGCGGCGGCGCCGCGTATCGCAAGGAGGTCGGCGTCGAGCGCGTGTTCCGCGACGCGCGCGCGGCGACCGTGATGGCGCCGACCACCGACGTGCTCTACGACTTCATCGGCAAGGCGGTGTGCGGCCTGCCGCTGTTCGGAGGAGCCCGCGATGAGTGAGCCGAAGGAGCTGGTGCTCGGCGCCGTCGCCTACGACGCGAAGGTCGTGCCGATCTGGGAGGGCTTCCGCGCCTACTTCCGCGAGCGTGGGCTGCCGTTCGACTTCGTCCTGTACTCGAGCTACGAGCGCCAGGTCGAGGCGCACCTCCGCGGGGACATCGACGTCGCCTGGAGCTCGCCGCTCGCGTGGATCGAGACCGTGCGCGCCGCCCGCACGCGGGGTCGCACGGCGGAGGCGATCGCGATGCGCGACACCGATCGCGATCTCACGAGCGTCGTGCTCGTACGCGCCGACGGGCCGATCCGCGAGGTCGCCGATCTGCGAGGCAGGCGCATCGGGGTCGGGGCGGCGGACTCGCCGCAGGCGACGCTGATCCCGCTCGAGGTGCTCGCGGAGGCCGGGCTCGCGGGGGCCTCGCTCGGCGAGGTCGTGCGCCACGACGTGCTCGTCGGCAAGCACGGCGATCACATCGGCGGCGAGCGCCTGGCCGTCGAGGCCTTGCTCGCCGGCCGCGTCGATGCGGCGTGCGTGATCGACGGCAACCACCTCGCGTTCACGCGCGAGGGGCTGATCACCAAGGGCCAGGTGCGCGTGGTCCTGCAGACCCCGCCGTACGATCACTGCAACATCACGATCCTCGACGGCGGGCCACCGGCGATCACGCGGTTCCGCGAGCTGCTCCTCGCGATGTCGTACGAGGACGCGCGCGTGCGCCCGCTGCTCGACATGGAGGGCCTGAAGGCGTGGTGCCCCGGGCGCACCACCGGCTACGCGCTGCTCGAGCGGGCGGTCGACCGGTTCGGAGCGATCGACCGCTGGCTCGACGGCTGGCTCGGCCGGCTCGCGGACGAGGCGCGGCTCGCGCCGTGACCGCGATCCTCGACCTCGGTGATCTCGGGCTCGACGAGGGCGCGCACCTCCTGATCAAGCGCGCGCTCGCGTCCGCGCACGAGGTCGAGGTGCGCGGCACGTCGGCGACGCTCGCGATCGACCTCCCCGCGTGGACCCGCGCGCAAGGGCACCGGCTCGAGCCGCGCGCGGGTGGCTTCTTGCTCGCGCGCGGGCCCGATCGCTGGCGCGGCGCGGAGCGCGCCGGCACGCTCGCGACACCGGAGGCGCACGCGCCCGCGCGCTGGGGGCTCGCGGCGCGCGGGGCGCTCGTCGAGGCCGGCGCGCCGGAGCTCGACCTGCCGCTCGCCGATCGCGCGACGGTGTGGGCCGACGAGGCCGCGCGGCTGTACGCGCAGGCCGCCGCGGCGCAGTGGGATCCGGCCACGGCGATCCCGTGGGACGCCCCCGCGCACCACCCGCCCGAGGTCGAGGACGCCGTCGTGCAGGTGATGACGTACCTGATCGAGAACGAGACCGCGGCCCTGCTCGTCCCCGTCCGCTTCCTCGGCAAGCTGCACCCGCACTTCCGCGAGGTGATGCAGCTCCTCGCGATCCAGGCCGCCGACGAGGCGCGCCACATCGAGGTGTTCACGCGGCGCGCGTGCCTGCGCCGCGACGCGCTGGGCCTGTCGACGGCCGGCGGGCAGGCCTCGCTCGCCACCTTGTTCGACGAGCCGGACTTCGCGATCGCGAGCTTCCTCCTGTCCGTCCTCGGCGAGGGCAGCTTCCTGTCGCTATTGTGGTTCCTGAGCGACCACGCGCCCGACGCGTGCACCCGCGAGGTCGCCCTGCTCGCGGCGCGCGACGAGGCGCGCCACGTCGCGTTCGGGCTCGCGCACCTGCAGCGGCACGTCGACGAGGATCCGTCCGTGCGCGAGCGCCTGGCGGGCGCGATCGAGCGCCGCCACGCCGCGCTCGCGCACACCGCCGGGCTCAACGCCGAGGTGTTCGACGCGCTGGTGCTCCTCGCTGCGGGGAGCTGGGAGCCCGCCGACCTGCGGCGGGGCCACGCCGCCGTGACCGCGCTGACGCAGCAGATGCTGCAGGGTCGGATCCAGCGGCTGCGCCGACTCGGGTTCGACGCCGAGCGAGCCGCCGAGCTCGCCGCCCTACATACGCGAAACTTCATGTAAATCCTCGAGCGAGCGCGGCGCGCGGCGCGGTGGCGTCGAAAAATTGGACTCGCGCCGGGACCGGGCGACAACGGGGGAGGCCCTGCTTCCGCCTGGGAGGGGCTCAGCGCGAGGAGCCGCCATGCACGTCACCCGGCCGTTGGTCCTGATCGCCACGCTCTGCGTCGCCGTCGCGCGCCCGTCACCAGCGATGGCCGGCGCCGAGGGGCGCAACGAGATCCGCGCGGTCACCTTCGACGAGGACGTGGGCACGACGCGGATCCGGATCCGCGGCGAGAAGACGCCGACGTTCACCGTGTACAAGCTCGAGCGACCGACGCGGATCGTGCTCGACGTCCCGCGCGCGCGGCTCGCCGAGGCGCTGACCGGCCACGACAGCGCGGCGACGTTCTCTCCGAGCACGTGGGCGGTCAGCACGATCGCCGCCCAGCAGCTCGAGGATGGCGGGCAGCTCGTGCGCGTGATCGTCACCCTCGCCCGCCCCGGCCGCTACGACGTGAAGACCCACGGGAACGATGTCGTGCTGATCGTGACCCCTCGCGATCCGGCGCCGGCACGAACGGGCGGCAGCCCCGACGAGCTGGCGAAGGCACAGGCCGAGATCGAGGCGGCGCGGCGGACCGCGCAGCTCGCCGAGCAGGCGCGCGCCCGCGCCGAGCAGTCGAGCACGGCCGCGCTCGCGGAGGCCGCACGCGCGAGAGACACCGCCACCTCGGCGCAGGCCGAGGCCGAGCGGCTGCGCAAGCTCGCCGCCGAGCACGCCGCCCGCGCGGAGGCCGCGCAGCGCGCCGCCGACGAGGCGCGACGCACCGGCAAGACGAGCAGCACCGAGCTCGCGCGGGCGAACGCGCTCGCGCACGCGGCGCGCGAGGAGGCCGAGCGCGCACGCAACGACGCCGCGCGCGCCACCGAGGCCGCGGCCGCCGCGAAGCGCGACGCGGAGCGGATGCGCGCGGCCGCCGAGCGCGCGCGCAGCGAGGCGCTCGCCGAGGCCGAGCGCGCACGCAAGGACGCGGACACGGCGCGCCGCGAGGCCGCGCGCGCCCGGCAGGAGCTCGAGCGCACGCGCGAGGAGACCGCGCGCCTGCGCCGCGAGGCCGCCGAGGAGGTCGCGCGCGCGCGGAGCCAGAGCGCGGCGGAGGTGGCGCAGGCGTCGGCCCGTGACGCCGAGCGCGAGCAGCAGCTCCGGCGCCTGCGCGAGGAGACCGCGCTCGCCAAGCGCGAGGCCGCGCGGGCGCGCGCCGAGGCCGAGGCGGCGCGGCTCGCCGCGCAGGCGGAGCTCGAGCGAGCACGGAAGGTCAAGGCCGATGCGGAGAAGCGCGAGGCGGCCGCCGAGGCGGCGCAGGTGGCAGCGCGCGAGGCCGAGCGCGTCGCGCGCGAGCGCGCCGACGCCGCACGGCGCGAGGCGTCGTCGGAGGCGGCGCAGGCCGCCGCGCGCGAGCTCGAGCGCGCGAAGCAGGAGCTCGAGCGCACCCGCGCCGAGGTCGTCCGCGCACGCGCCAGCGCCGAGCGCGAGCGCGCCGAGGCCGAGGCCGCGCAGGTCGCCGCGGCCGCCGAGCTCGATCGCGTCGCGCGCGTCCGCGTCGAGGCCGCGAAGCACGCCGCGCGCGAGGTCGAGCTCGCCAAGCAGGAGCTCGATCGCGTCCGCGCCGAGGCCGAGCGCGCACGCCAGGACGCCGCGCGCGACCAGGCCGCCGCCGCGGCCGCGCGGCACGCAGCGCGCGAGGTCGAGCGCGCCAAGCAGGAGCTCGATCGCGTCCGCGCCGAGGCCGAGCGTGCCCGCGAGGAGGCCGCGCGCGACCAGGCCGCCGCCGCGGCCGCGCGGCAAGCGGCCGCCGCCGAGCTCGATCGCGTCGCGCGCGTGAAGGCCGAGGCGGAGGCCACGCGCACCGAGCTCGCGCGCACCCGCACCGAGGTGATGGCGACGCAGCGCCGCGCCGAGGCGGCGCAGGCGGAGGCGGAGAAGATGCTGCGCGAGGCGAGGCAGCGGCTCGCCGAGATCGATCGCAAGGCGAAGGCAGCGCAGGCGCTCGAGGACAAGGCCGCCGCCGCGCTCGCCGCCGCGACCGCCCGCGAGCGAGCCGGACGCACCGAGGAGCAGAAGGCGCGACGCGAGCGCGAGGACGCCGAGGTCGCGGCGCGCGACGCGGCGATCGCGCGAGATCGTGCCGCGGCGGCCGACCGCAAGCGCCTCGTGGCGGAGGCGCGCGCGGCGGAGGAGCGGCTCGCCCGCGCGCGCGATGCCACGCTCGACGCCGAGCGCCGCCGCAAGGACGCCGAGCGCGCGGCGGACCGGGCCCGACGCGAGCTCGAGCAGAGCCGCGCGGACCTCGCAGCGGTGACGTCCCAGCGCGCGACCGTCGAGGCCGCCGCGGCCGAGGCCGCCCGCCGGCAGAGCGAGGCCGAGCGCGAGCGGCTCGCCGCGGAGGCCGCCACGACGAAGGCGCTCGCGGCCAAGCGCGAAGCGGAGCAGGCGCTCGTCGAGCTGAACCGTCGGCGCGAGGCCGCCGAGCGCGCGGCCCAGGAGCTCGCGCAGCGGAGCGAGGCCGAGGCGAAGGCGCAGGCCGACGAGGTCGCCGCACGTTCGCGACGCGCGAGCGAGGCGGAGCTCGCCCAGCTCCGCGCCGAGGTCGAGCGGCTCGTCACCGAGCGCCAGCGCGCCGAGGCGGCGCTCGCCGCGCGCACCGAGGAGCTCGCGACGCAGGAGGCCGAGGCGAAGCGGCTCCGCACGTCCGCGCAGGTGGCACACGCGGCCGCCGCGCGGACGCCCACGGGCATGGCCGCGACCGCCGAGCTCCCGGTCGCGGAGGCCGATCGGGTGGAGGCGCCGCTGGAGGACGCGCCGGTCGCCATCGCGCCGGCGCCGTCGGTGCGCACGGGCCCGGGGCACGTGCGCTACATCGCGTACCGGGGCACGGAGGGCCGGGGGCAGCTCGACATCTCCGTCGGCGGCGACATCCAGGTCACGGTGGGTCGCGTCACGCGCACGCGCGCGGAGCTGATCCTCGACGGGGTGACCATCGATCAGAAGCTCGAGGGCACGCTCGACGTCACCCGCTTCGGGAGCCCGGTGCGCTCGGTGCGCTCGTTCCGCGATCCGCGGATCCCGCACCGCGTGCACGTTCACGTCGAGCTGATCGCTCCGTCCACGCCACGCGTCGAACAGCACGAGGACGGCATCCGCTGGAAGTTCCGAGGCAACGACATGGCGTAGCGCCCGCGCCGCGCGCTCGCGACCGAGCGCGACCGTGAGCGCCGACGACATCGCTCGCGGCGACGGCGAGCGGCTGTGGGAGACGCGGTTGCCGACGGACGCCATGGGGCGGCGGCCCCGCGGACAGCCCGTTCGCGTACACGTGGACGTGCCACGTGCACGTGCACGATGTGGCCTGCGCGCACCCGCGCTCGTGACCGAGCGCGACCGTGGACGCCCGGGGACATCGCTCGCGGCGACGGCGAACGGCGGAGGAACGACGCTGGTGAGAGACGGCGACACGGAAGGCGGCTCCGGTTGGAGCTGCCATCACGCCGCACGGAGGGCGGCCGCCCGTTGGAGCCACCATCACGCCGCCGGTGCGTCCTTCGCGTTCAGGTCCAATTTCACGTCGAGGACGCGCCCGACCGGATCAGTAGCGGCAGAATCGAGGGCAGTAGTCGACGTCCACGTAGACCTGGCCGGGGGCGCAGTTGGTGACGCTGGTGGGCGTGCACCGGTTGGCGGCGGGGGTCTGGTTCCGGCAGATCTGGCCGTCGGGGCACTCCGCGTTCGCGGCGGCGCAGGTGCAGCGCCCACTCGTCTCCGGCGGTGCGAGCCCGCACGCCGTCGTGACGGCCACGCTCTCGCAGGTCCGGCCGGGGGCGCACGCCTGCCCGCAGCCGCCGCAGTTGCTCTCGTCGCTCGAGATGTCGACGCAGGTACCGCTGCAACACCGGCGCGACGCCGCCGCGCCACAGGACGCGCCGTCGGGTCGAAGCGAGGCGACGCACCGGTTGTCCGTGCACTCCATCTCCTCGCACGGGTTCATGGTGGCGCAGTCGCTGACGTCGAGGCAGAACCCCGGTGGCGGCGCGTCGGGCGGCGCGTCCACGGCAGCGTCGACCGGGATCGCCGGTGCATCGGCCCGCCCGTCGCCCGGTACGTCCGGTGCGTCGACCGCGGAGCCCGACACACCGCAGCGGTTCTGGAGACAGCGCTGGCCCACGGGGCACCCCTGGTCGTCGTCACACGGAGCACCGGTGGGGGGGCGCGGGTCGTAACAGGCGGTCACGACGGCGAGCACGACGCCGCACAGGAGACGCGCCATCACGCGCGCGTTACGCGCGGCGTTCGGCTGGGACAACGAGATCGATCCGGTCATGTACTGCCTCTGCTGCACCTGTCGTGCAGCGCGTTACGCGAGTAGATCACACCCGGACGCGCGAGTGCGGCGAAGAAAGCACGTCACGTCCTGACATCGGACCTCCCACCGGCCGCGCGCTCTGTCGTAGACTGCCGCCGTGAAGCTGTTCCTCAAGAAGACGTGAACGAGCTGTCGTGACGCGAGGAGTTCCTTGCGCAACGCCGGCCTCGAGATCGAGGAGATCGACTACGCGAAGACCGGGCTCACCGCCGCGACCGTCGAGGACATCGTCGCGCGCGCGGGCTCGGTCGCCGCGGTGCTCAACACGCGCCATGCGATCGCGAAGGAGAAGGGCTGGGCGACCAAGCCGCCCTCCCCCGCCGAGTTCGCGAAGGCCGTGGTCAAGGACGTGAACCTGCTGCGCCGGCCGATCCTGATCGACGGCAAGACGATCATCATCGGCTTCGACCGCTCGGCGTACGCCAAGCTCACGAAGAGCTGAGCGGAGGCTCGCCACGCTCGCCACGCTCGCCACGCGGCGATCGGCTACGGGCGAGCGAAGCGAGTCACCTCGGCCGTGACGCGCCTGGGGGTCATGGTCGTCCGGGCGGTTCACACGCCTCCGGCCACGGCGCCCTCGCCTGCCGCACGAGGTCAGAAGCTCTCGTCGGGGAGCTCCATCAGCTCGAGGTCGCCGGCCTCGATAAGCGTGCGGACGAGGCCGATGCCGGGGAGGACGTTCTTCGCGTAGAACCGCGCCGCGGCGAGCTTGCCGCGATAGAACGCCTTGTCCTCGCCCTGCGCGGCCCCGATCGCTCCGTGGGCGACCTGCGCGGACACCACGAGCCGCCAGCCGATCACGAGCTCCGCGAGCGCGAACAGGATGCGGTTGCCCTGCAGCCCGACGTGATAGACGGACTGACCGAGCTTGCCCATCATCGCCATCATGATCGCCTGCACGTCACCGAGGGCGGCCTGGAGCGCCGCCTTCTCGACGTCGAGCTCGGCGGGGAGCCCGGCGACGGTCTTCGCGATCTGCCCGACCAGCGCCTGGAGCGTCGCCCCGCGATCGCGGCCGATCTTGCGGAAGAACAGATCGAGCGCCTGGATGTGCGTCGTGCCCTCGTACAGGGAGTCGATCTTCTGGTCGCGGATGTACTGCTCGATCGGATAGTCCTCGCAATATCCCGACCCGCCGAAGCACTGCAGAGACACCGCGAGCAGCTCGTAGACCTTCTCCGAGCCGTAGCCCTTGATGAGGGGCAGCATCAGGTCGTTCAGCGCGTCGAGCTGGCGCGCCTCGTCGTGGCCGTGCCCACCCTGGATCGCGACCTGGTCCTGCACGTGCGCGGTCCACAGCACCATCGCACGCAGGCCCTCGGCGAACGCCTTCTGCAGCATCAGCATGCGGCGCACGTCGGGGTGCCGGATGATCTCGACGCGCGGCGCGGTCTTGTCCGCGGCCTTCGCCAGGTCCGCGCCCTGCTGGCGCACCTTCGTGTACTCGAGCGCGTTCAGGTACGCCGTCGACAGGGTCGCCATCGACTTGGTGCCGACGCCCATGCGCGCGTACTCGATGACGTGGAACATCTGCGCGATGCCGTCGTGGACCTCTCCGAGCAGGAGGCCGCGGCACGGCGCGCCGTCGCCGAGCGTCAGCTCGCACGTCGCCGAGCCCTTGATGCCCATCTTGTGCTCGACCTTCGTGACGAACACGCCGTTGCGCTCGCCGAGCGAGCCGTCGGCCTCGACCCAGTACTTGGGCACGATGAACAGCGACAGCCCCTTGGTGCCCGGCCCCGCGCCCTCCGGTCGCGCGAGCACCATGTGGACGATGTTGCCCGGGTGATCGAAGTCGCCGTTCGTGATGAACCGCTTGACGCCCTCGAGCAGGTACTCGTCGCCGGCGACGTGCTTGGCCTTCGTGGTCCCGGCGCCGACGTCCGAGCCCGCGCCCGGCTCGGTGAGCACCATGGTCGCGCCCCAGTGCTGCTCGAGCATGTTCTTCACGTACCGCTGCTTCTGCGACGGCGTGCCGAACTGGTCGATGATCCGGACCATCACGTTGCCGAGCACGTAGAAGCACACGCTCGGGTTCGCGCCGGACATCAGCTCGAACGCCGACCACTGCACCGACGGCGGCGCGCCGTAACCACCGAGGTGCTCGGGGAGCTCGAGCTTGTTCCAGCCGCCGCCGTAGTACGCGTCGAGCGCCTTCTTGAACCCGGGCGGCAGGGTGACGTTGCCCTTGCCATCGAACGTCGCCCCGATCCGGTCGCCCTCGGCGAACGACGGGGCCCAGCTCGACTGCATCACCTCGAGCAGGCCCTCGAGCGACGCGCGCGCGGTGTCCTCGTCCATCGCCGCGAACGGCCCCTTGCCGAGGCTCGAGGTCTGGATCTGGAGGACCTCGAACAGCTGGAAGAAGATGTCGCGGAGGTTCGGCTTGTAGTGGTCGACAGTCGTCACCGCCGCAGCATACGCCGACTCGGCGCTACTGACAGGCGGGGTCGATCATGTCGCGGCCGAGGTTCAGCGTCCGCTCGAGGTCGCGCCCGATCGGCGGCACCGGCAGCGTATCGTCGTTCCGGTAGCACTCGGAGCCGCCGCGGGCGCCGCGAATGTGGATCACGTAGCTGCCGGCGACGAGGCCGCTGACGCTGACCTCCTGGTCGCTCTCGATGCACGGCGCCGGGACGGGCGAAGCGCAGTTCACCGTGTACGTGCTCGCCGGCTGGATCGCGCCCGCCCCGATCGTGAACGTGACCGGCACGCAGCTCTGGTCGCTGCCCTTGTTCAGCGACAGCGTCATCGTGGTGATGCCGGCGCCGCTCTGGTCCGTGGGGGCGCAGTTGCCTCCGGCGGCGCCCGCGCTCAGATGCAGCTTCATGCCGCCAGTGACGTCCATGTCGAACACGACGGGGGCGAGCTCGACGGTCTCTCCGGCCCCGAGCTCGACCGCTTGCTGCGACGGCGCCGTCGCGATCACGCCGGAGGGCACGCCGCCGCCCGGGCCCACGAGCTCGAACGCGACATCGTAGGAGCCGGGGCGGAGGCTCGGCGTCGTCCCCATGCCGACCCCGCACGTGAACACCTCGGTGAAACCGCCCTGCTCCGCGCGGTTGTGCAGGATCAGCGTGACCGACACGGCGCCGACCTGCTCGCAGGTCACCGGGTTGCCGTCTGTGTCCGTCAGCGACCACGCCAGCGAGAAGGCGCCCGGCGCCGGCGGCGCATCGATCTCTGGCGCGTCGGGGAAGCCACCTCCGCTGCCGCAGGCGACGAGGGTCAGCAGCCCGGCACGGGTCAGCAGCACGCGAGACATCATGACGCCCATCCTACCGCGGCTCGCCGCGGCCCACGCGGTCCTGTCGGCACTCCATCACGCGAGGCTCGCCGCCGCGCTCCACTCCGCGCCGGGCTCGGCACCGATCCGCTTGTTCATCTCGATGAAGTGGCACGGCTGCTTCACGCCGGCGTCGGGGAACGGGCTCGTGCCGACCTGCCGGTACCCGAGCCGGCGATACCAGCGCACGAGCTCCTCGCGCAGGTTCACGATCCGGAGGGTCAGCTGCTTGATCCCCTGGGCCTCCGCGAGCGCCTCGGCGATCCGCACGAGCCGCGTCCCGAGCCCCATCCCCTGGAGCTCCGGATCGACCGACAGCATGCCGATGTACGCCGCCGTCCCGCGCGGCTCGAGATAGATCGCCGCCGCCAGCCCGTGCGCGTGCTCCAGGACGAGGAACGCGCCGCGCCGGGTCAGCGCGGCGATCTCGTCCGGATCGGTGCGATCGCCATCGACGAACGTGCGCTCGACGAGGAACGCGCGGTTGACGAGCTCGGCGAGCGCGACCGCATCCGCGGGGGTCGCGCTACGAACAGAGATGGCGAGGTTGTCCACACCTGATCGCTACCAGACGCCTCCGACATTGCCGCTCGCTGCCACGTGGCGCGACGACGAGCCGCGCTACACCGGACCTCGTGCGCGAGCGCGAGCCGTCCGATCGAGTCCCGCGCGTGGCGGAGGTCAGAGCACCGCACGCCGTGTGGGGTGTCGCTCCGATCGTCACGGGGGTCGTCGTGTCGCTCGCCGTCGTGGCCGCGGCCTGCCACCCGCCGGACGCGCCGACCGTGCCGGCGCCGGTCCCCGATCCCGAGGCCGCGCGCGATCCGATCAACCTGGCCGACCCCGCCGCGCTGCACGCGTCCGCCGAGGGCGTGCTCCGCGAGCTCGTCGCAGCGCTGCCCGCGCGCCCGCGCGCGCGCGTCGAGGGCGTCACCTTCGTCCGCGACAGCGCGCTCGGTGAGGTCAACGCCTACGCGACGTGCGGCGCCGCGGGCCCGATCGTCGCGGTCAGTGACGGCCTGCTCGTCGTCGCCGCCCACCTCGCGATGGGGACCGCGACCGACGAGCGGTTCGAGACCGATCGCGCCCGCGCGTACCTCGGCTGGCTCGCGGAGCACGGGCTCGCCCCCCCGCCGGTGTCGTTCTATCCCGCCGCGTACCACGGAGACCGCTACAAGCTCCGGCGCCAGCGCGAGGTGTTCGAGGAGCAGCTCGCGTTCGTGCTCGGTCACGAGCTCGCGCACCACTACCTCGGGCACCTGCCCTGTTCGCGCGGCAACGCGCTCGAGGAGCTCGGGCGCGTCGCGGCCGACCGCGTCCCGGCGTTCAACCAGCTCGCCGAGCACGCCGCCGATACCGCCGCCGTCAAGAACCTGCTCGCGGCCGGCCGCCAGCGCGACGGGTACGCGTGGACCGAGGACGGCGCCCTGCTCGTCATCGCCGCGTTCCACCACCGCCGCCCGGCTACCGCGCGCGACGTGTTCCGTGCGTTCGAGCGGACCCACCCGTTCCCGCACCTGCGCGCGCCGGCGGTCGTGCTCGCGGCGGAGCTGTGGCACGACTCGGGCGGCATCCTGCCGCCGTGAGCCGTCCGCGCGCCGTGTGGGACCGTCACCCGGGCGGGGCCCCACGCACCACGCGCGCGCTCACCTCGTGCGCCGCGATCGCGACGCTACGACGGCAGGCGGTGCGGCTCGCCACGCGTGACAGGACGCTTCGCGCGATCCGCGAGGACCACGTGCACCAGCACGATCACGGTCCCGACGGTCACGTCGGACACGGCCTTCACGACTCGATCAGCCAAGCTCCACATATCTCCACTCTCCACGTTGCCCCAGCAGGCTACCCAGCGCCCGCGACGGGCCGTCCTCATCGAGGTGACGTCTCGGGCAACGTGACATGACCAACCATCGACCACAACGGGCTATTTCCGCTCCCGCGCGCCACCTCTCGCGCCGACGTGATCTCGCTCGGTGAAACACGTGAGCCAGCTCGCGCGTTGAAGCGATCATGCGACGCGCCTTCCTCCTGATCGCCGCGTGGATCTACGTAGCCCCCACCTCGGTCCGCGCCGAGCCGGCGGCCACGACGCGCGCGCCCGCGACGGTGACCGCGGCTCACGTCGTGGCGTCGGTCGATGGCGGGCGCGCGTCGGACCGGCCAGCCTACGCCCGCGCGGATCAGCAGGTGATCTTGTACGCCGTGCTCGAGGTCGCGGGCTCGCGGACGGTGTACAGCGACGCGCCCGCGCTCGAGCTCCGG
>Ga0164243_10008778_pt1 | contig 14851 bp, 18 predicted proteins | sample OricompcompostOP_FD_108781 | JGI IMG/M metagenome (GOLD analysis project Ga0164243, IMG submission 108781) | Organic Plus compost microbial communities from Emeryville, California, USA - Original compost - Organic plus compost (OP) | ecosystem: Engineered > Solid waste > Mixed feedstock >... | reverse complement strand
GTCCCAGTGCGCGGGCCGAATGTCGCTGCCCGACATTGCCTGGATTTCGACGCCGGCCTGTGCGGCGGCGCGTTCCTTGCGGATGTCCTTGCGTTTGCGTGACGACAGCGCGGAGAGGAAATCGTCGAAGCTCGCATAGTCGCGGTTTTCCCAGTGGAACTGGATGTCGTTGCGGATCAGCCAGCCGGCCTGCTCGAAAAACGGCACCTGCTCCGGCTCGATGAAAGTGGCATGGGCCGATGACAGGCCCTGTCCGGCGCAGAACTGCTCCGCAGCGCGCAGCAGGGGCGCGGCGAGCGTCATGTCCCGCGTCAATATGCGCGGGCCGGTGGCCGGGGTGAAAGGCACGGAGATCTGCAGCTTGGGATAGTATTCTCCTCCGGCCCGGTGCCAGGCATCGGCCCAGCTATGGTCGAAGACGTATTCGCCCTGGCTGTGACCCTTGAGGTAGGCGGGCAAGGCAGCCAGGAGCTTGCCATCGCCGCCCTCGATGATCAGCGGCGCGGGCTGCCAGCCGCTGTGGCCGCCGACGCTTTGCGAATCCTCGAGCGTGCTCAGGAAAGCATGGCTGACGAAGGGATTGCCGCCGTCGGTCAGCGCATCCCATTCGGCTGCCGCCAGGGCGCCGATCGAAGGCGTTAAGCGGACGGAGAGTGGAGGATCCGAATCGGCCATGGCTGCTAAGCATAGCGTGTCCCCGCGCTGGCCGGGACCTCATGAGGCTGGGTATCAAGCCAATCGACGCCGCTCTGCAGCGGGCTGAAGCTGCCGTCTGCGCAGGCGCGCGGAGCATTCATGCGATTCCCGCTCCCTCGGCTATCGCGGCGTCGGCGTGATCGGCGGCGCGCTGGCGTAGCGCCGTGCTGCGCACGGTCCAGGTCGCGACCGGTAGTCCCCGGCTACGCTGTGCGGTGGCGAAACGGCTGGGAAGGTCGCGGACGTCGTAGGCCAGGAAGTCGGGCCGCGCGTGCCACAGGGCCAGATGGCGGCGGATGCGGCCGGCGAAAGCGCGGTCGTTCTCTTCGGTGACCACCAGACCGCGCGCCGTGGCGGGGGAATGCCTGGCGAACCAGTGCGCGACGCGCGGGTCGAAGCTCATCACCGCATGGCGGCCGTGATAGCCTTCGAGCGATCGGCGCACGGCAAGGCACAGCGGGCTGAAGCGCCGGTCGCGCCGCGATTTCACTTCGATCAGGATCGGCACGCGGCCCGATACCTGGTCGAGCAACTCCCGCAGCGAGGGAATGCCGTCCTCGCTGCCGGTAAGGCGGAGCGCGCCGAGTTGTTGTGCCGTGCGCCGCGCGACCGGGCCGGTTTCGCTGGTCAGGCGATCAAGATCCCAATCGTGGAAGACCATCGCATGGCCGTCGCCCGAGCGCTGAACGTCGCATTCGATGCCGAAGCCGCGCTCGACCGCCGCCGCGAAAGCGGAAGGCGAGTTCTCGGGCCGTTCCGGCCCGTGCAGCCCGCGGTGAGCGTAAGTGTATTCGCCGAGCCAGGCGATCCTGCCCGGCTCGGGAGTCGGCGCGCGCCAGCGGTCAATCGGCGCGAATGGCGACAATGGCATCGACCTCTACGGCGGCGCCGAGCGGGAGGGCCGGAACGCCGACGGCGCTGCGGGCATGCCGCCCGGCATCGCCGAACAGCGCCGCCATCAGCTCGGAAGCGCCGTTTGCCACTTTGGGCTGATCGGTGAAGTCCACCGCCGAGGTGACGAAAGCGCTGAGCTTGGCCACTTTCTCGATCCGGTCGAGCGAACCGAGCGCCGCGCGTAGCTGTGCAAGGATCATCAGGCCGCAAGCGCGCGCCGCTGCATAGCCGTCGCCGGTCGTCACGTCCTCGCCCAGCCGTCCCTTGACGAGGACGCCGTCGATGAAAGGCAATTGTCCCGAAACATGCGCTAGGCCCCCGGCCACGACCACGGGCACGTAAGCCGCCACCGGCGCTGCAGGGTCGGGCAGGGCCAGGCCCATCTCGGTCAGTTTCGCGTCGATTTCGGCGTCGGTCATGCAATCTCCTGTCCCGTCGCCCCGGCGAAGGCCGGGACCGCTGGCCTTATCGACGCACCCTTGCGCCAGGTCGCCAGCGGTCCCGGGTCAAGCCCGGGATGACGGCTAATCGTAAAGGCGGTCGAGCAGCCAGGGCAAGGCCTTGTCCCAGCTGTCGATTCGGGCATGGGCATGCCCGGCTTCGTGTGCACAAGCGATATGCGGCGCGAGCAGGGGCTCGGCGCAGAGATGCAGCCGGCCGACTTCGGGTGTCAGCTCTGCGACCGAGCCGTGGTGCTGGGCAAGGTCGTCGATGAAGATCGCGCGTGAAGGGCGGTATTCGTCGAGGATTGCCTTGAGCGCCGGACCCTTGGGCCCCTGGTTGGTAAAGACGCGCAAGTCGATGCCGTGCGCGGCCAGTTGGCGGGTGCGCGCTTCCTGGCGGTGGTCCAGGAGGTTGGTGAGCACGACCATGTCGGCATGTTCGAGCAGCGCAGGAATCGCTGCGGTGACGCCCGGCACCGGCATCTGGCGGTGCATCTCGTCATCGAAGAACAGGTTGAGCAGACGCCAGATGTCCTTTTCCTCGACCGGCAAACCGCCTTCGCGGTGCTTCATCGCCCGGCCGAAATCGCCGCCGCCCATGTCGAAGACGACGCCGTGCTGCTCGTCCAGCCAGTCGCGGAATGGCGCCACCATGTAGAGCAGCACTTCATCGCAGTCGGAAATGATCAGCGGCCGGTTCATGGCGCCAGCCTTTCACGCGTCCCGGCCAGCTCCTGCGGCTCAACGCCCAGTTCGTCCGCAGCGGCGAGCAGGTCGGGTTCGTGCGCGCAGAGAAAGTCGATCACCGCCGCCAGAACCGACGGATCGCCCAGGCTCTCCCGCAGTGCATCGGGGCTCAGGCCCGTCAACGCCAGCAGGCGTTCGGCGCGGTCCTGATCGCTCAGCACCCAGCCGAGCGCGGCGAGTGCCAGCACAGCGGGATCGCCCGCGGCAGGAGATGAAGAGTTTCGCAGAATTGTCAGCCTCGCTTCCAGCGCCTAGATCGACCTGAACCAAGATGGTGTTGGGACGGCGAATGGCAAAGCGAATCCTCGTTGTCGAGGACAACGATCTTAATCGGAAGCTGTTCTGCGACGTCCTGAAGAGTCAGGGCTATGCCGTCGAGCCTGTGTCCGACGGGCGCGACGCGCTCGACAAGGCGCGCAGCTTCGTGCCGAATCTGATCATCATGGACATTCAGCTGCCAAATATCTCGGGGCTCGACTTGATCGAGCAGGTCAAGACCGACGGAACGCTGCGCTCGATTCCCGTACTTGCCGTCACCGCTTATGCCGGGAAGGGCGATGAGGAGCGGATTCGCGACGCCGGGGCCGACAGCTATCTGGCCAAGCCGGTGTCGATTGGCCCGTTCATGGGGGCGGTCAAAGCCCTGGTGGAGAAAGCCGCCATCTGAAGCGGCAATGGAGAAGGAGGAAGGTGATGTCCGAAGACCTTTTGCGGCAGCTGCTCGACTACAAGGAGATCTGCGATCTCAAGGCCAGCTTTGGCCGCCTTGCCGATGTCAAGGACTGGCAAGGCTATCGCAACGTCTTCACCGACAATTGCGAGTTCGATTTCGGCGGCGGTCAGATCGTGGTGGGCGGCCAGGCCGGCGCCGATGCGATCGCGGGAATGCTCGAAGGCTCGGTCTCGATCCATCGCGCCTACATGCCGGAGATCGAATTCGTGAGCCCAACCGAGGCGAAGGGTATCTGGGCGGTCAACGATTATATCGAATGGGCGCCCGATCCCGCGACCGGGGAGCGCTGCGGTCAGATGGGCTATGGCCGCGAGTACGAGACGTACAGGAAAGTCGACGGCAAATGGAAGATCGCGCACTGGCGGCTTCGCTATGACCGCCTGGACCCGCTGCTGCGCCAGGCGCTGCCGACGACGTTCCTGGGTGGGCCCGATGTCATGCGCGATGAGAACTACGTGAAGTCGGTGGTCGATCCCACCGGAACCTAGACGCGATCGTGCGGGACGCGTGGCCGGACTTGACAGGCCGGGCCCGCGCCGCTTTTGCGCCGCAATCTTTGGCCAGTTGGCCGGATACGTCTTTCAGGAGCCCGCAAACCCATGGACCGCGCCGCCACAGCCGACAGAATCGCCGCGCTGATCGCGCCTTTCAACAAGAAGGGCGTTACGATCACCGATGCCACCACCTTTTCGGGCGATCTCGAGTTCGACAGCCTGACGGTGATGGATTTCGTCGCCGCGATCGAGGATGAGTTCGACATCATCATCAGCATGAACCAGCAGGCCGAGATCGAGACTTACGGTCAGCTGATCGACGCCGTGGTGAAGCTTCAGGCATGACAGTACACTCTCGTCATTCCCGCGAAGGCGGGAAGCCATCTCCTGACTTCTCGCGCGGACGCAACGGCGAGAGATGGATCCCCGCCTTCGCGGAGATGGCGGGACTGGATTGGAATCGATGACCAACGCCCCCGACCTTTTCGACAAGTTCCAGCCGATCATCGACATGCGTGCCGGGCTGCTGGCCTCGGGCGTCGAGGACCCTTTCGGCCTCGTCATGGAGCGCGTGCTTTCGCCCACCGTCGCCATTTGCAACGGTCGTGAGACGATCCTGCTCGGCACCTACAACTACATGGGCATGACGTTCGACGCGGACGTGATCGCCGCGGGCAAGCAGGCGCTGGACGAATTCGGATCGGGCACCACCGGCAGCCGCGTGCTGAACGGCACCTACGCCGGCCATAAGGCGGTGGAGGACGCGCTCTGCAAATTCTACGGCATGGATCACGCCATGGTCTTCTCGACCGGCTACCAGGCCAACCTGGGCGTGATCAGCACGGTCGCCGGCAAGGGCGACTACATCGTGCTCGACATCGACAGCCACGCATCGATCTGGGACGGCTGCAAGATGGGCGACGCCGAAGTCGTCCCCTTCAAGCACAACGACATCGAGGCGATGGAGAAGCGCCTGAAGCGCATTCCCGACGCCGCCGGTAAGCTGGTCGTGCTCGAAGGCGTCTATTCGATGCTGGGCGACATCGCGCCGCTCAAGGAGATGATCGCGGTCGCCAAGGCCAACGGCGCGATGGTGCTGGTGGACGAGGCGCATTCGATGGGCTTCATCGGCCCGAACGGACGCGGCGTTGCCGAGGATCAGGGCGTGCTCGACCAGGTCGATTTCGTCATCGGCACGTTCAGCAAGAGCGTCGGCACCGTCGGCGGCTTCTGCGTTTCGAACCATCCCAAGTTCGAGATTCTGCGCCTGGTCTGCCGCCCTTACGTCTTCACCGCCTCGCTGCCGCCGAGCGTCGTCGCGACGGCCACCACCTCGATCCGCAAGCTGATGCACGCGGCCGACAAGCGCGCGCATCTCTGGGAGAATTCGCGCAACCTACACAAGGGCCTCAAGGATCGCGGCTTTCAGCTCGGCACCGACGAGCCGCAGAGCGCGATCATCGCGGTGATCATGCCCGACCTCGAACGGGGTGCGGCGATGTGGGAAGCGCTGTTGAGGGAAGGCCTCTACGTCAACCTGGCCCGTCCACCGGCGACGCCCGCCAACATGACGCTGCTGCGCTGCTCGCTCTGTGCCGAGCATACAGCGGAGCAGGTGGAGACGATCATCGGCATGTTCGAACGCGCGGGCAAGTCGGCGGGCATCCTCTGACGCCGCCGCGCGATGCGGTGTTGCCTAGGATGAATGGAACTGCCGCGACAGCGCGTGGTAGAGCTTTTGCCGGCATACCAGGCTGCTCACCCAGTCGGCGATGAGCGCGGCGGCGAACAATGGCAGGATCATCGAGCGTTCGGCCGTCATCTCCATCATGATGATCGAAGCGGTAAGCGGTGCCCTGACGACGCCGGTGAAATAGCTCACCATCGCAAGCAGGATCACGACGCCGGTCGAACCATCGGGAAAGAGGATGGCGAGCAGTTGGCCGAGGCCAGCGCCGACCGACAGCGACGGCGCGAATATGCCGCCCGGAGCGCCGCTCAGCGCCGTTGCCAGCGTCGCGATCAGCTTGGCCGGTCCGAACAGGATCGGCGCTTCGCTTCCGGCCAGTAGCTGCTTGGTCGTGTGGTAACCCGTTCCCCAGGTGAGCCCCTGCGTCAGAATGCCCATCAGCGCGACGATCAGGCCGCAGCCCGCCGCCGACAGCAGCGGGCGCGAACGCATCGCGACGAGCGGCGGCCAGGATGACCATGTCATGGCGATCATCGCCCGCGAGAACAGGCCGCCGGCTAGGCCGCCGATGACACCCGCAAGCGGGGCGATCATCACCGTTTCGGCGATCGACGAGCGCTGGTTCATGGTCCCGAAATAGACATAGTCGCCCGCCAGCCCCAGGCTCACCAGGCCGGACAGCATGACCACCGCCATCACGAAGACGGCTATCTTCTGTTCGAAAGCGGCGGCAAGCTCCTCGATGGCGAAGGCCACGCCGGCGAGCGGCGTGTTGAACGCCGCCGCTACGCCGGCCGCGCCGCCGGCGATGACGACGCCGGCCGAAATCGGTACGCGCAGCCAGCGGTGCACCGCCGCCATGATCGCGGCGCTGATCTGGACGGTGGGGCCTTCGCGCCCGACCGAGCCGCCGACGAGCAGCAGCGCAATGGTGCCGGCGAACTTGGCCGCGGCTGTTTTCAGCGAGATCAGTGGGCCCTTGCTCGACTGTTCGGAATTGCGGCCAGCCGCGATCACCTGGGGAATGCCCGATCCGCGGGCGGCGGGCGACCAGCATTGCGTGGCGAAGACCACCAGCGTGAACATGGCAGGGGTAAGGATCGCCGGCACATAGGGATAGGCCGTCGCCAGCCGCTCGAACAGGTCCTGGGAAATTTCCCCGAATCGGGCAAAAACGATCGCGACGAGGCTGAGCAGGACGGCTCCCACCACTGCGGCGACACGACTGCTCACGAGCGAGGCGCCGCGATGGGCGCCTTGCTTGATCTTCAGGAAAAGCATGCTTCCCGTTAACGCGCGTTGGGCGCGCGTTGCAACGGTGACGGGCGCAAGGTCAATTAATCGAGATGATCCCGGTGCAGTTCGGCGTGGGCGATGAAAGCTTTCAGCCATTGCCCGACAAGTTTTGCGGCGCTTTCCGACAGCACGTCATTCTCGATGAACAAGGTCTCGCGGTGCTGCAGGAAGACTTCGGGCAGGCCAAGCACCCGAACGTCGAGCGCGGCGAGGACGTTGCGCAAATGCTGCTGGGCCATTGCCGTGCCCATCGCGCCGGGGGAGATGCCGATGATGCCGGCCGGCTTGCCCAGCCAGGCGCTTTCGCCATATGGGCGCGAAGCGTGGTCAATCGCGTTTTTGAGCACACCGGGGATCGATCGGTTGTATTCAGGCGTGATGAAGATTATCGCGTCGGCGGCGCGGATTTCTTCCTTCAGGCGCTTGGTCGGCGCGGGCTGATCCGCATCGTAGTCCTGATTGTAGAGCGGCAGGTCACCGATCTCCAGAAAGCGGAAATCGTGTCCCTGGGCTTCCGGTAGGCGGGTCATCGCCTCGGCGAGCTTCCGGTTGAACGACTGTTTGCGCAGGCTGCCGACGATGACGGCGATCGATAGCGACATGGGCACCTCCTTTTCGCCGGATCAATTGCTGAGGCAAAGGAGGGTTCCAGTTCCTCTCCTGCAGGGAAGAACTTCAGGCCAGTTGTTTCGGACGGCGCGGCACCGGCGGACGGTGGTAGCTGACGTCGTTATGGTCGCGTGCCGCCTGGCAGGGTTCCTCGGGCGTATAGGCGGGCGGCAGGTCCGCGCCCATCTTACTGCTGGGAACGTCGAACTTGCCCTCGATGATGCAGACGCGGTTGGCGATCTTCCATTCGCCGCCGCGCTTCTGGAAATGATCGATGTAGCGGCCGGTCGACATGAAGTTGGTCGGCCCGCCGGAAACGCCGGTGAACAGGTAGTAGGTCTCGCAATAGGCGTTATCGTCCTGGAGGTCGCAATGGTGATTGAGCAGGCCGTGCTGGCTCGACTGGAAGGAGCGCGTCGTCATGTTCGCCCATTCGATGAAATCATCCGGGGTGCCGACGAAATTGCCATGGTCCTCGATCGCGTCGTCCCAGTAGCACGACCGGGCCAGCGCCGTGTCCAGCCGGTCGAGCCCGCGGCCGTAGTTCTGCATGACGCGCCATATCTCGTCGCGGTCGAGCTGTTCGCGCAGGCGGCGTTCGAGTTCTGCGTCCATGGTCCTCTCCCTTCGTGCCTGTCATCCCCGCGAAGGCGGGGATCGCCGGCTTCTTCGACGGAGCCTAGCAAGTATGGCGTCCAGCCTCCAGCGATCCCGGCCTGCGCCAGGATGACGTCAGCTCTTCAGGAATTCCAGCACCATCGGCGCGATCAGAGGCCAGCGTTCGAAGCGGCCGCGGCGGGCGGCGATGTCGTTGGGGAACGTGGAGACGTAGTTCCATTCCTGGTCGCCCCAGGGCGGCTCCTTCATCACCGAATTGGGCAGCAATTCGTGCACCCATTCGCTGGTGCGGCGGGTATGCGCCATGTCGCTCTTGCCGCTGCGGAAGAGGAGGACGGGCATGGTCAGCCACTGGAATTCTTCCGCGGTCATGCCGGGGACGGGGGAATCGTCGCTATAGGCGAAAGCCTTGCCCCATTTCTGCATGATCTCGATGAACTCTTCCGGGTCCTGCCGCAGAAGGATGTCGCGGATGCGCGGGTTGCGGCTGATCTGGTCGGCCCAGCTTGGCAGCTCGACCACCGCTTCCATCCCGCCCTTGGAGGCAGCGGCGATCTGGTCGCCGCAATAGAACCAGGCAAGGCCGGCAAGGCCGACCGGGCCGCCGCTGATCCACCAGATGGCGATTTTCCTGACATTCTCCGGCATGCGCGCCGCGCCCATCAGCGAGATGCGCGAGCCGGCCGATCCACCGACCAGCGTCACGTCCTTGAGGCCAAGCTCGCGGACGATGCCGACCAGCGCTTCGGCGTTCATCACCGATTCAGTGGGGGCGGTGAAGCCGATGTCCGAAGCGCCGCAGCCCGGCCGGTCCCACAGGAGCACGCGATAGCCGTTCTCCGCGAAGATGCGGCCGAGCTCGGGCACGCCGGCGGTGTCGCGCGGATAGCGGCCGCCCGGCGTGAGGACGAGCGGCGGCGCGCCTTCGTCGCCGATCAGCTCGTAATCAAGCTCGAGCCCGTCGACATCGATGCGGGGCATTGGTTTCTCCCTTCGTTCATTGCGTCCCCGCGAAGGAGGATCTCAAGCGGCTAGGTGTTGATTTGCAGAGGCACGAGGTCCTCGCTTTCGCGGGGTTTCGTCCAGTTTCATGTTCAGGCCATGGCATCCGCGACTTCCGCCGCGACACGTCCGTCTTCCCACCGGCCGAAGCCGTAGTCGCCCTTGATCGTCGTGCGGTACATCAGGCGCGATTCCTGCGGATGATTGCCCGAAACCGCATGGAGCATGCGGGTGTTGTCCCAGATGACCATGTCTTCGGGCCGCCACTTGTGGTGATAGCTGCAAGTCGCGGCGAGGCGGTTGATCGTCTGGCAGACTTCCTCCAGCAGCGCGTCGCCTGCGGCATCTTCGTGCCCGACCAGCCCTTCGGCCATATAGTTGGAGACGTGCAGCACTTTCTCGCCGGTCGGGCGGGTCCAAACGGCGGGGTGGATGGCGCGCGACATTGCGGCCGCCTGCGCCAGGAATCCGGGTGAAGAGGGCTTTGGTTCGATCATGCGGTACTGCGCCGGCCGGCCGAACTTCAGTTGATCGTATTGCGTGCTCAGCGTGTAGAGCACTTCGTACCCTTCGATCTTCGCGCGCAGTTCTGCCGGAAAGGCGTTGTAAAGGGCGACGCCATCCATGAAGCCGGTGATGCCGCCTTCCTCCACGCGCTCTACCGAGCGCAGCACACCCGCGCGGTTCAGCTCGTCGTTGTAGCAGTGGTCGAAGTGCCACGGCAGCCAGTGCGAGACCTGCTTGCCGTCTACCTCGACGATGCCGCGCCCGGGCTGGCTGCGAATCTCGATGACGCCGGGCAGACGGTTGCTATCGACGCGGGACACGGCCTTGACTGGGTGCTCTTTCAGCGGGCCGAAAATGGTGCTGATCGCCAGTTGCATCTCGTCCGACTGCTCGACATCCTCGAAGACGATCATGCCGTGCTTGACGAACAGGGCTTCGATCTCCTGGCGGACTGCCGCATCGGCGGCCTCCTGGCGGGTGAGGCCGCCGATGCGGATGCCGAAGGGGAGATCGTCTTGCAGGGACCGAACATCGCTGAGTGCCACTGGTATGCCGCTCCTGAAGCGCTTGCGCTTCCCGTGTTACTATGTAATAATTTTTGTCGAATAGTAACATCGCAGGGTAGGTCGTGGCGGTCAAGCGAAGTTCAAGCGCGGCGCGGATGCTCAAGGTCTTCGAACGGACCGCCGCGCTGCAGCCGATCGGTGTCAGCGCCCTGGCGCGCGAGCTGGGCGCCGACAAGAGTGCGGTCCAGCGTGACTTGATGACATTGGCCGATGCCGGTTGGATCCGCACGGCGGGATCGGCCCTGGGGCAATGGGAGCTGACGCCGCATATCCTGACGCTGGCGCGCCCGCCGCACAGCAGCGACAACTTGCGCCAGCGCGCCTGGCTGTCGCTGGAGCGGCTGCGCGGCGAGACGGGCGAGACGGCCTATCTCACGGTGCCCGATGGCGACCAGTTCGTCGTGCTCGACGCGCTGGAAAGCCAGCACATGCTGCGTATGGTCCCGCCGATCGGCATGGTCGTTCGGGTGGAGGGCAGCGCGACGGCGCGGGCGATCCTGCCGCATCTGCCTGCCGGCGAGCAGGAGCGGCTGCTGGGCGGGCCGGTATCGCCGGCGATGCTGGAGGAGTTCGCCGTCACGCGCCAGCGGGGCTATGCGGTCAACGATGGCGACATCGAGCCCAGCGCGGTGGCGATGGCTTCGGCGATCCTCGACCGCCAGGGTGCGCCCGAAGGGGCACTGGTGCTTACCGGCCCCGTCGACCGGCTTCCGCCCGAACGGCGCGGGGAAATCGGCGCGGCGTTGCGCCGGGAGGCGCATCAACTTTCTCAAACGGCCTGATCCTTGAGGCAGCGCGCAACCTTTTGCGGACTTGAACGTTATGCCACGGGTTAGCTACTATTGTGTCTGGAGATTCATCATGTTTTCCCGACGTATTCGCGCCGCTGTACTAGTGGTCACGGCGTCCGTGGGCCTGAGTGCCTGCGCCGCTTATGACGGTTACGGCTATGGCGGCGGTTATTACGGCAGCGGCTATGGCATGGCTGACGCGCCCTATTACGGATGGTACAACGATTACTATTATCCGGGGACGGGCTACTACGTTTACGACCGCGACGGTCGGCACCATGCGTGGGACCGGGACCAGCGCCGCTATTGGCAGTCGCGCGCGCGCTATCGCGGCAACCGAGGCGCGAACTGGCAGAACTACCGCGCCAACCGGGGCGATCGCCCGCAGGTCACGCCCGCACGGCCGGTCACTCGCGAGGACTGGCGCAGCAGTCGGCCCGGCCGGGAACAATACCGCAGCGACCGGCGCGGCGACCAGCGGCAGTCGAGGCGCCGGGGTCGCGGGGACCGCGATTGAGCGTTGTTGCTCGGTGACATGATGAAGCTCGACACGGGCGATTAGACCCACGCCGTTCCAGGATGCGCGGTAGAGGCCTGAGGTCCGTTTGCGGGGATTCAGGCTTGCGCCGTGAGGGCCGCTACCGTCTCGCACTTTTCGTTGGTTTCCTTGCCGCCGCCGGTGAGCATGACGGCGGCGAGGAAGCCCCCGACCACCAGGACGACGAAACCTGCCGTGGCGAGGGCCAGGTACTTGTCGATGAACGCCTTGATCGGCGCGCCGAAGAGGCGGAACAGCACGCCAACGATCATGAAGCTGATGCTGCGCGAGACGAGGCTGGCCAGGACGAAAGTGACCACCGGCATTGCGATGAAGCCGGCGGTGATCGTCAGCAGCTTAAAGGGGATGGGCGTCGCGCCCTTGATCATGATGATCTCGGCCCCGTATTCGCGCAGATAGCAGGCGGCCTTGGGGAAGCTTTCCGATAGGCCCAGCAGCACCAGCAGGTGCGCGCCGACGCTTTCGTAGACGAGATAGCCGATCGCATAGCCGAGCAGTCCGCCCGCGACCGACGCCAACGTGGCGATCATCGCGAAGCGGATCGCCTTTTTCGGCTCGGCCAGGCACATGATGCCCAGCAGCGGATGCGGTGGAACGGGAAAGAAGCTCGCTTCTACGAAGGCAAAGCCGGCTAGCCACCATTCGGCACGGGGGTCCGCCGCCTTGGCCATGGTCCAGTCATAGAGGCGGCGCAGCATTCGGTGCTTTCCTGAACATTTTGCACTGCAATAACGGCGGGCCTCACAGGGAGCAATAACCAAAATGGTTATTTCTCTTGACATCGTCGCGCTCATATGGTACAAAACAAGAACATCGCGATGAACAGATTCGCAGTCGGGCCGCGTTGATCCTCTTTTTCATCGGACCAGACAGCATGGTGGACAAACCCGGCCGACGCGCGGCGAAGTCGTCGCGCAAGCCCAGCTTCAACAACTGGAACAAGGCATTCCTTTCCGAGCTTGCCGCGACGTCCAATGTCAGCGCCGCCGCGCGCGAGGCGGGCATTACCACCGCGATGGCATACGACGCGCGCCGCGCCAATCCCGAGTTCAACCGCAAATGGCAGCAGGCGCTTTGCGAAGATTACGGCCATCTTGAGATGGAACTGCTCCATCGCCTGCGCAGCGGCGAGCTGAAGCCCGCCGCCGGGGCCAAGCGCGGGGTTCGCGCCTTCGACAACGCCACCGCTTTTCGCCTGCTGGCGGCGCATCGCGAAAGCGCGGCACGGCAACGGGCCATTCGCACAACGAGGATACCGAGGCGATTCTCGAATCGATCAACGCCAAGCTGGACAAGATGCGTGAGCGCTGGCTTGCAGCCGCCCACGCAGCCGAGAACGCGGGAGCCGGCGATGGCGAACAATGAGCGGCTCGAGGAACTGCTTCGCCTGGAAACCGCGGAGCGGCTGGAGAAACTACAGGGCTTGCGCGACGAGCAGCGCCGGGAGCTACGCTATCATTGGCGGCTATGGGCGCGGCCCGAGCAGCTTCCGCCCGAAAGCGACTGGCGCATCTGGCTGATCCTGGCGGGGCGCGGTTTCGGCAAGACACCCGCCGGGACCGAATGGGTCCGGGCCGTGACCGGTGCGGATCCCGAAGCGAGAGTGGCCCAACGGCGCGGAGGCGACGCTCTATTCGGCGCAAGAGCCCGAAGCGCTGCGCGGCCCCCAACATAGCCATGCTCGCCGGCCAAACCCAGAAGGAGGCTTTCGTCGACGAAGCGCACGCGCTTACCGACGCTGCGGCATTGCGCGATCGAAGGCGAAGCGACGGTGCCGCCTTCGTCTCCCGAGGACGGCACCAATTGGCTGGTCGGCGCTGCAGCCGGCGGCGACTGGACCGGGCAGGATCGCCTGTCGCCAGGGCGGCAATTGGCTCTTTGTTTCGCCGCGTGACGGGATGCAAGTGCGCGATCGTTCTACCGGACAGGAGCGATGTTATCTCGGTTCATGGCGCTCGCCTACCGCTCCCGCGGAACCAAGTGGCGGATCGTTCGTTGACGCGGAAGCCCGAGAAGCAATTCTCGAGCTTGTGACGGCGCTTTGCGAAGTCGGCGTCTTTCCAGACGCATGAAAGAGATGAGGGTTAATCGGAATGAAAGCATTGGTGCCATTACCGAGGCGATTTGGCATCGTTTACGGACAACAACTTCACGAAAACGCGGTATTTTTGCAACAGTCAGCGATTTTGCACGCTTGCGTGGCCACAGCTTAAAGGTTAGACATCGCACCACTCGGTGTCTCCAAGTCTCTAAATAGGGGAAACAAAATGCGGAAACTCGTCATCGGGATGGCGTTGGCTTCATCAGCTCTCGCCACACCAGCATTGGCGCGCGAAAATTCGTGGTATGTCGAACTCGATTTCGGCCCCATGATCGTCGAAGATTCGAAGTTCGATATCGGTGACATCAACAACGGTGCGTCGATTGACTCGGATTACGGCTTCGATGGCGGTCTCGCCATCGGTTATGACTTCGGTCCCTTCCGTCTGGAAACCGAAGCCAGCTATCGTAAGGCCAGCAACGACAGCCTGTTCACGGCCAATGGTGGTTCGGTCCCCGGCCTGGGCGTTGATGATCTCGTCTCCGGCAGCTTCGACGACGTTCGCGGCAACGGCAGCGTCCTGTCGTTCATGGTCAACGGCCTGCTCGACTTCGGCAAGGACGACGGTATTCAGGCGTTCGTCGGCGGTGGTGCCGGCGTTTCGCGCGTCGATTACAAGGCGTCGCTGACCTCTGGCGGCCCCGGTTTCCTCGACGACACCGACAGCGGCTTCGCCTGGCAGATCCTCGCCGGTGTTCGCGCGCCGGTGACCGATCACATCGACTTCGGCCTCAAGTATCGCTTCCACAACGTCGACAACATCGATCTGGTGGATTCGGCCGGCCGCCTCGTGAGCACCCGCTGGCGTTCGCATAGCGCGATGGGCACGCTCACCTACAACTTCGGTGGTGCTGAGCCCCCACCGCCGCCGCCGCCCCCGCCGCCCCCGCCTCCGCCGCCTCCGCCACCCCCGCCGCAGGCTGTCTGCAACAAGGGCCCGTATATCGTGTTCTTCGACTGGGATAAGTCGGACATCACGCCTGAGGCTGCGACCATCCTCGACAGCGCGATCGGCGCCTACGCCAATTGCGAGAGCGTGCCGATCATGCTCGCCGGCTACACCGACCGGTCGGGTTCGACGCAGTACAACATGGGCCTGTCCGAG
>Ga0164243_10008777_pt1 | contig 14851 bp, 9 predicted proteins | sample OricompcompostOP_FD_108781 | JGI IMG/M metagenome (GOLD analysis project Ga0164243, IMG submission 108781) | Organic Plus compost microbial communities from Emeryville, California, USA - Original compost - Organic plus compost (OP) | ecosystem: Engineered > Solid waste > Mixed feedstock >... | reverse complement strand
TTCGCGGACCATCCTCACCGCCTCAAGCTTGAACTCGCGGCTGAACTTCCTTCTTTGCATTGTGGACCTCCGATAGGTGGAAACACCCTATCTCGGTGTCCACCAAACCGGCAGCAGGCCACTCCGCTGAACAAACAGAGCAAGCCTGACAAGCCCCCCCAAATGCAGGGCGGTGATGTTTATCAGTTCGCACGCCTCATGCTGTCGCGCATGGAACTCACGCATGAGGAGCGTGGAATTACGGTAATCTCCGGGCCTTGGGGTATCGGCAAAACCACCGCAATCGACACGTTCGCGAAGCAGCATGAGTATGAATGCGCGGTCGTGAAGGTCGAGCCCGGCCCGACAAAGCGGGGAGCGACGTGCGGCGGCGTGATGCAACGCGTTGTCGAAGCGCTGCGCCGCATGAATGACCGGCCGACCGGAACGCAGTTGAGCAACTCGACCTGGACGCTTCGCCAGATGATCTACAATCTTCTGTCGGATATTTGCGACGTGGACATATGCCGATCGGAGTTTGCAGAAGGCAGCCGATCGGTCTGGCCGATGTTCACCTTCATCTTCGATGAGGCTCAATACCTTTCCAAAGAGGCGATCGATCTGCTGCGGTTCTGGAACGATCAGGATCGCACCAGTACCCCTTTTCCCGTGGGGCTGATCTTTGTCGGCAACAACGAATTCGCGATGGCCGAGAGTTTGGGCGGCGAAAGCGTTCTATCCGGCGCAGTTCGAAGCCGCCTCCTGTTTGAACTGCCGCTTTCCTATGCGCACCTTAGTGACACGGATCTCACGTTGTTCGCTCAGTCCCGCGGCATTCTCGACACAGGCGCCATTCGTGAGTTCGTCACCTATTTCAGCCAACCCCGTGTGAAACGGGATCTCCGAACTGCCGAACGCCTGCTGAAGCTGTGCCGCCGGCACGCCCAAGATGGCCAGATCACCCAATCAATCGTTCGGGAAATTCTGGTGGGCGCATAGCCCTGCGCATAACCTCTATCAGCGCGAGTGAGCCTAAGCGGCGTGGTCAAACTTGAGCTAGTATCTAGCGGTGTCGAGATGAACTATGCGGAGGAAGCTGTTGGCCAACTGGTCGTAGTGGCTAGCGATGGCACGGTTAATCTTGAGATGCCCGAACATGCGCTCGATGCGGTTCCGCTGCTTGTAGAGCGACCGATCATGTTCGATCTTCACAGGTCGATTTGATCGCGCGAGCGGCCAAGAGCGGGTCGCTGCCTCCCCTCTTTCCGCCTGCTGCCGAAACGTGGGCGTGGACTGTGGGTGCTGTACATGCTGTAATGGCCGCTGTCCGCCATGATCTCGACCAACGTCATGGCCGGCAGGTTTGAGTGGGTCATCTTCGTCAATCGCAAAGGCCTGTGCTGGCGGGATGCTCCGAGGATTATGGCTCGCACAAGGCGCTATACGATCCGGGGAAACGGTGGAGCGACAAGGACGTCTTCCTGCGTATGATGGAAGCTTCCTGCCGCTTGGCGCCTCGGCGCTTGCACACGAGCTTCAGGCCTTTGGAAGCGACGTGCCGGGCGACGTGCCGGCCCGGTCATTATTGAATATGCCACACCTCTGAGCAGCGCGCACGTAATTGAACGGAACGGAACGCTCAAACTCAATCCAAAGCAGGCAACCGATTTTTTGAGGCTAGCCCGATGGTCTCCAAATTTCCAGTTCTCGCGCCTATGTTTGCTGATCACCTGCCTATCTATTAATCCTCTTTGAGGACATATAATATTTATCATCCAGGCGATAGTGATGGAGCGGCCTCGGCATTAGATCGATCGGCTGAATCCTGAGCCACATAAAAGAATTTTGACTGCGATTGATGTTCTCCGTGATTGGGACGGCTTGAATTTGATGAGTTCGAACGAACTCACGTAAATTATCCCTTTCTTCGGGAGAGGTTCTCTGGAGAAGGAGTTCGGGAACCTGGCCTCTCTTGAAAATCGACATAAGCTCCTGCAGCATCATATACGATCCAAAAAGAGAAGGTGCGGAATCGATAAAAAAGTTAGAATTTCTAGACATCTTTGGAAGATAAAATCCCAATATATCAAGTATATTTGCCGGTCCATGCTTGTAGTCAGAAAATATAAAATCAAATTCTTTCTCAGGACTCGGGAAAGGGGGAAATGATGTCTCTATGAAATTTATATGATCTTCTAGTCCATGACGTCGAATCATGCTTTTGAAATAATCAGGAAAATTTTCTTTCAATTCATCTGGATGAAATAGGCTTTTCTTTTTTTCGTCAAACTCAAATCCTCTATCCGCCACATGGATAGTACCCTCGCCATTTTCCCATAACCCGCGGGCCATCCATAAGGCAGAGATCCCAAAGCCTGTTCCTAGCTCCAAAATCTTGGTAGGCTTGTGCATCTTGACCAAGCAATATAAGAACATGCTCCTTATTTCCGTACCATAATATGAGCCAACTCGATCAGTTAATTCCCTCAAATCTATCAATGAACGATAAGGATCCATTTCCATCTCCTGAATAAATTTATAATTTATATTATTTTATCTATTCATTTCTCGCATTTTGCAGCGACTTCTAGCCCAACATTCGCAAGCGCGTGGTGAAGCGGTGGAGGTGCGGCATGTTCCATCAGACGCACGCGATGGCCGCGCATCCTGATGGCGTCGGCAAATTGCTTCTGAAAGTGAAAGGGCGTCACCCGATCTTTCCGGCTGCCGATGATGATGATCAGGCGATCCTTGTCTTTGGCGATACCGTCGACATGCGTGAGAGGATCGTAAGGATGCGGCAATCCGGTCGTGTCGAGCCCAGGGCGAGAAGGATAGCCGTTCTGCTTGCGCAAAAACTCGGCCCGATCCAGCAACGCGTAAGCGCCCGATGTCAGTACGGCGCAGGAGATATCGGTGCGGCCAAGCGTTAGAAGAGCGGCCGCAGCTGTTGCTCCTCCGCTCTGTCCGGCGAATGTAAATCGCCTGATGCCATAACGCTGCCGAATCTCGTCGAGTGCGCCATTCAAAGCAAGAAATTCCGCTTCCTGCCGTCGATGGAAATGATTGCCACTCGATCCGAAAGTTCCCGGCCGCGCCAAGAGGATTATGGGTAATCCGAAACGCGATGAAAGGCTTGCGGCATAGGCGTGCTGCGCAAGAGGTGTGTTGCGCGGAATAGCGGCGGGATCGCGCTTTATCCAATCGCGCCGGTCGCCATAGAAAACCACGAGGGCCAGGGGTGCATGTTCAAGCTTGCCAGCCGCGAAATAGCGAATGCAATCATGGCCTCCGCGATAATGGCTCCATATGGCCGTGTTGTCCGTCGGGCACTCGACTTGTCCCACGGGCACGTTCCAAAGCAGCGGCTTGTCATCGGGTGCCAGCGCCGCCGAACGACTTGCGCTCAACAGGAACGTCAGCAGAACCACTGACGCCTTTGCCCGCTTGGATCGGACCGTCAGCATGGAAGGTTCTCTCTCGAAGCTCTCGCGGTCGCGCTGTTGCGGCGGACTATCGGTGTCGCGGCGCATCCGGCCATGCCACGCTCCAACAGGCTGTCATGCAGTAAACTCACGGCTGTCAGAGCTGCGGTAAGGCCTCGCTTCGAGAACTGGCGCTCCATTTCATGGAGAAGAGATACACGATAGACCGCTTCTTCATTGATTCCGACAAATTCCCGCCGGGGGCCCCGATAGGCGGAGAAGGCCGATCGAAGCGCTTTCCGCCCTTCAGCTGTGATCGGCCAGCCGGCTCCCGCAGGTTCCCATCGCCATCTCGACCAATTGCATAGGATTGGCATCCGGCCATCTTCCCCGCCCGCCATCATGCGGCCCATCAGCCCTGGTAGGACGATTTGTCGTGGCGATGCGCCAACTTGCGCAAGCAAGGCATCCCAATGCGCTTCGACCAGCGCGCAACGGCTCCGCATCTCTTCGTTGGGGGAAAACGCCCGAAGTGCGTCCCAGTCGACATTTGACAGCCGCCGCACAAGATTGGGCTGGCTGCGGTCGTAGCGATCGGCAAGTTCTCTGGGAAGTGAGCAATCGATCAGTTGCGAGCGCAGACGGGGAAGTTGCGTAGCCCTTTGCTGGCGATCCAGCCACCGGCTGGCGCGATCCCATTCAAAGACAAGGCAATGATGGCGTTCTACCCGGTAATGCCCTCTAAGGAGCGGCGCTGGCCAACGGTCCTTCGCGGCCGCCAATATCTCGATTTCATGCCGCGCGAGAGCGTCGAGCGAATGATGAAACAGCTTTATCAGGAAGGCTCGACCCCCGTCGGGGGGCGATACGATCAAATAAACAAGCCTACCGGCTTCAGCCGTTCGCGACGACACATTGGAAATCATCGGATTCCGCTCCCCACCGAGCGCCAGCATGTCCCGTATCCAATCGTCCCGGCGATAGAGAGTAAATAACGCCTGGAAGTCATCAAGCGCGGGTGTGGCAGGAAGCCATGGCGCGTCTGCCAGAAATAATGCATCCACCCGTGAGCGCTGTTTCCCTCCCAGCGCATACAGGCTCTGTGCAAACTGGGCAGCGAAGATAAGTGCTTGCCGTGCCAGAAGCAGGCAGATCAAGGCAATCGTGAGATGTGGCAAGTGCCCCATCCAGTAATCGGCCACGATCCAGCCGACGAGAAAAAGGAAGCCGCCGCCTAGCCAAAACCTGCCAAGCGAGGCTGGCGACGGGTGATGCTCGGTCTCGAGTGGAACCCGTTGCCATATGGCGATGGCGGCTAGCCCCACCACCAGACACGCGCCCAGGGCGAAGAACATGAGTGGATAAATCAAGGCGAGCGCAAGCAGCACCATGCCGCAACTCGCCAGGCAGGCCACGATACGAAGCATGTGTCGGTAAAAGCCGACCGCGATACGCCGCTGATTGTTGAACAGCGCGATTTTCCGATGTCGCTCCAAAATCTGGTCTGCTCCCCGCCGGGCCAACCAGCCGAAAGCGATGTCAAGCAGAACATGAGCCAGAAACGCCAGCAATGCGGCGGTGCTCAACATCACCACAAGTTCGCGAGGTTTGTAGCTAGCGAGAAAATGAGGCAGGGTTGTGGGGAAATGACCCGAGCTGAGAAATAAGAGGATCTTCCAGGGCAGGATAAGAGCCGTGAGGAACAGAACCTGCGACATGGCGAAGCCGAATGTGGCTGCCGCCAAGCAGCCCGGCGTTGTGCGGGCAAGCATACCGAAAAGCTTGCATACCCATCGAGCATGGCCACACCCACGACGCAGGCCTGATGCCAATTTATGCACGATCGGGCCGATCATGATCAGAGCTTGATGGCCGGAGCTGTCAGCATGCCTCGCTTCAATCCATTGCCGCAACCCATTAAAAGGTGAACGCGGCTGGAATTGCCTTTGCCTCTGTTGACGGCGCGGTGATTAACATCGACCCGAACAAGCCAGGCCGAACCATCGGCCGGGAGATGGACGGACTCGATGGTTCCGTCCTCCCTTTGCCATTCGAACAGACTATCCGAATTGGTCACGATCGGGATGTGAAGGCGCCAGGTCTCTTTCGCGGCGTCGACATGGAAGGGCATTTCGTCTCCTTCCGCCTCCAATTGCATGAGCCGCGCGCGATAAGGGGCTAATCCGGCCTTCCTTATTCGCTCCATCACCTCTCCTAAATATCCAAAGCAGACGCTTGTGGGGGTGACGCCACGGGTGCTCTTAACGTTGGAGGATATTCTTCTCACGCCATCGTCAAGGCTTCCGTCCCTGCTGAGAACTGCCCACCCATAATATTTAACATTATTATCCTTATATAATATTGGGTTCACCTTGAGAACTTCATCCGTGAAGTGCTTTCGGATCCTTCCCACGTCCACCGAGAAATCGCGGAGTTTAGAAAAAATATAATCACTAGGATTCATAATATAGCCTTTTTTGTTCTACAATTGCCCTTCTTTCAGTAAATTTTTCTCGATAAGCGATGAGGCCTGAAAGATAGTGCTCCACATCGTCGATGCGGACTCGAAAAGCATGATGTCGAATGAAGAATGAACCGACTATACGTTGCGGATTGGCAAAGAACATCGCAAGCTCTGGCCAGAAATATCCGTTCAAAAGATAGCGTGCGCGAAAATGGAGCGCTCGTTGGAATTTGGCAAGGTCGATCTCTTCCAGGAGATGCCTTATTTCAGAGATTCTTTCCATCCTCTCGAACATCGACTGGCTGGCCATCATCAGCTCCAGCAAAGTCGGGAATGTCGTGATCCTGTTAAGGACGAAATCGAGGTAATCACGGATATTGTTTATTCCGAACTGGAAATAACGCTTTTCTGTTCGGTAAAGCGTAAGTTCATTAACGCAGTAACTCAGCCAATGATCGTTGTGGCGCCAATGTTCCTTGGCGATAAAATGCTCGAAAGCATTCTCCACCGTCTGCAGCCAGCGCTCATCATCAGTCAGCTTGTAAAGCCGCATTAGTGCAAAGGCCGCCTCTCCTTCATAAAAGATGGTGCGAAAGGCCTCCTTAAGGGAGAGATCGGGGTAGTTGAGCACATGGACGAAGGAGCCGTCCTTCCGCTGCATATGGCGCACGCCCAGGGCGAGCCTTTCGAGCAGGGGAAGATGATTGCGACAGCCCGTCACGGCAGCGTGTCGTGCAAAAGCGAGGATCGCGACCGCGTTGGCGCCCAGTTTGATTTCGTTGCTGACGTCGATCAGGAAAGCGGCTTCGGAGCCATCCGGCAATGCCGTGACACGGATCGCCTCCCGGCGAAGCCAGGTAAGCGATCGTTCGATGGCCGCCCAGAGTGCCTCATCCCGCGTCACTTCCCACGCCTCGATCATCGCATAGGTCGTGCTGGCATGCCTGAGGCAGTTATAGGCGTTGATCTCGCGGTCGAAGCAAGGATGCCAGCCATAGGTGAAGCGGCCGTCCTCTCCCACCTCCCCTGCGAGGAATGAGCTGCTGGTTTCGATCAAGGTGGAAAGAATGTCATCATCCAGCACTTCGACAATGCGACGACCGGCCGCCCGGCTAGGCCCCGCGATCTGGTGTATCACATGAGGCTGATCGCTATCGCGAAAGAAACCGCGGGATGAAAACATCCAGACGGGCGTGTCGTTCTCGAAGTCGACGCCCGCGAGCCCATGGCGGAGCCTGGCATAGCGTCTGAAATTCTTCTCATTGACCACGCAATGAGGATATTTCGGGCCACCATAAAGCATGGCGTTAGCATTGATCTCGGTTTCTAGAAACGCGTGGCGAAAGCCAGGGTCAAGCGAGATCCCTTGCCGACAATAATTGCGCTTCACCTGTGTGAGCTGTTGTTTGAGCGTCCCCCAGTCGTTCTGGCGTATCCCATCAACAATATCCACGCGCAGCCAACGAAGGACGTTCGGGTCTCTCGTTGCCTGCTTACGAAGCCGCATGATTCCGCGCCGCCAGGCGGCGGCAAGAGTCGGCCCGCGAAAGGTCTCCACCCGGGCGCGGGTATTTCCGTTAGTGTAAGAGAAGAACAGGACATATTCCGATCCGGGTTGCCCTACCGGGACGGCGATCTCCTGCAAGCGCCGGTAGATCGGAAGCAGCATCTTGGAAATCGCATCATCGGTCATGTCGAACTTACTCAATCGAAGTGAAGGGGGTTTCGATGCTCCTGGATGTAGATATTCCCGCTCATCGTTCGCGAAGCGCTTCCCGGGCGCGGTTCAGGGGCTTGAGGAGATATTCGAGCACCGTTTTGCTTCCCGTGTGCACATCCACGGTGGCAATCATCCCCGGAACGATGGGGAAATGCTTGCCGGCCTTGTTGATGAGCGCGTTCCTTCGGGTGCGAACGAAGATACGGTAATAATATTCGTCGCGCTTCACCTCATCCTGAATCGTATCAGGCGAGATGCTGGACACTTCTCCTTCCAGTCCCCCGTAAATCGCATAATCGTAAGCGGTTATCTTGACCGTCGCCCTTTGTCCCGGGTGAATGAAGGCGATGTCTCGTGGAGACATCCGCGCTTCGATCAACAATTGATCGTCGAGGGGGATAATCTCCATCAGTTGCCCACCGGGAGGGATCACTCCACCGACCGTGGAAACTTCGATATTCTTGACGATCCCTTTCACCGGTGAACGGAGTGTCAGGCGCGAAAGGGAATCCGTACGCCCCTTGATCGTGGCCGAAAGCGTTTCGATATCGGCATTCGCCTTGGCCAGTTCCTCGCGCGCAGTGACCATGTATTCGGATTCGAGATCCGCCCGTCGAAGTTCCAGATCGGCAACTTTTTGCTTCAGCCGCAAGACCTCTACATTGCTGGCCGCCCCTTCGGAGACCAGCGATTCACTGATATTGAGTTCCGAACGTGTCTGGGTCAGCGCTTCTCGAAGCCAGCGCAGGGATTCGGAAAGGCTATTGCGACGGCTGTGATAGAGCCGCGTTTCCGATGCGATCAGGTCAGGAAAGTTTTTCAGTTCTTCTGGAAAACTCAGCGATGTTCCATTGACCTCAGCAGTCAGCCGGGCCGCGCTTGCCACAGCGGCGCGGTACTTGGCTGCCGTTTCATCGACATTGGATTCCGTCAATGTCGGATCGAGCCGCGCCAATATCTGCTCAGGTTCGACAATATCGTCTTGCCGCACCTTGAGATCGGTCAGTATGCCGCCCTCCAGCGACTGGATCACCTGTTCCCGCATGGTAGGCACCACCCTGCCGGTTCCGGTGGAAACCTCGTCCAGGTCGGCCACCCAGGCCCATAGTAGAAACGCAACAAAGCCCGCGCAGACGAACAGCACCACGCGCCGTGACCGGGTCAGGCTAACATCGTCTTCCTCACCGAACACATGGCTGGCATCATATCCGGCAAGATCATTCTTCCAGCTTCCGAAAATGCCGAATCTGGTGGTCCGAGCGAACCACGCCGTTCCCACACCCTCGGTCATAGTGCGGCTCCCTTTGCTGGAGACGCCTTGCGAGGTGTTGCCCCTTGCCCCGCCAGCACCTTGTCGCGCGGGCCATCCCGCAGGATGGTTCCGCCATCGATCACGATCAGGCGGTCGACGAGGTCGAGGACGCGGGTCCTATGGGTCGCAACGACGAGTGTTCGCCCGCGACACCATTCGCCGAATTGCGCGATAAAATGGCGCTCAGTCGCTTCATCCATGGCGGCGGTGGGTTCGTCGAGCAAAACAATCGATGGATCGCGAACGATCAGCCGAGCAAGCAGCAGGGCCTGCTTCTGCCCGCCGGACAGGCCATTGCCGCCTTCGAGAATGACGTGATCCAATCCCTTGGGCAGGCTGCGAATGAAGCTGCCGGCGCCCACCATGGCAAGGGCTTGAAGAATCTCATCTTCCGAAGCCTGTGGCGCCCCCAACAGGATATTGTCCTGCACCGTGCCGTGAAAAAGGCGAGCATTCTGGGTCAACAGCCCGATATCGCGGCGCACATCCGCCGGGTCGATATGAGCGAGCGCGATATCATCCAGGAGCATTTCCCCGGCGGAAGGTTCGAGTAAGCCGGAGAGCGCCTGAACAAGGGTCGATTTCCCCGCACCATTGCGGCCCAGCAACGCAACCTTTTCGCCGTGCGAAATACGCAGCTTTTCCACCCGGAGTGCGATCGGGGAATTATCATCGCCATAGCGGAATATGGCGGAATTAATCTGGTAATCACCCCTTATCACCGGCTTGTGGATCCGGCCTTCCCGTTCGGGGTGATCCACCGGCAACTTCATGATGCCGTTGAGGCTGTTCACCCCGACACGTGCCTGCTGATACCGGCTCATGACCTGCGTGATGCGCCCCATCGGCGACATCATGCGTGATCCCAGCATGGAGAGGGCGACCAGCGTGCCAGTGGTGATATCGCCAGCCATTGCGAATGGTGCGCCGAAAAACACGGTGGAAGCGTAGGTCGCACCCTGCACCTTGGCGGTCCAGGTTGTCAGGTTGTTCGTGACATGTCGCAGCTTCAACTGCGCCTCGCCCGTAACGGCGTTGTAGTGGTTCCACTGGCGCTGAAACCGCTCTTCGGCCTGCAGTATCTTGATATCCTCTATGCCCTGCACCGCCTCGACGAGCAGCGCGTTGCGCAGCGAAGATTCCCGCATCGCTTCCCGCGCGCAGGCACGCAGCTTTGCTTGCGCCAGCAGACCGGGAATGACCAGCAAGATGAGGGCGCCAATCGGCACCAGCACCAGCACGCCGCCAAGATAGCAGAAGATGATCAGGAAGATCAGGAAGAAGGGAATGTCCGCCAAAGCCCCGATCGTGGTGGAGGTCAGCATTTCCCGCACCTGTTCAAGTTCCCTCAACTGCGAGATGAACGATCCCGTTGAGGTGGGACGGGCGCGGTTGCGAACACGAAGGGCATGGCCGAAGACCTTGTCTGAAAGGCGGATGTCCGCACGCTTGCCCAGCTTGTCGATAATCGTCGTGCGCGCCCGCCGAAGGATGAAATCCAGGCCGATCGCCAGCAACACTCCCCCAAACAGGATGTAGAGCGTAGGGTAGGAGCCGGATGGCACCACCCGGTCGTACACTTGCATCGAGAAGATGATGCCCGACAGGGTCATTATGTTGGCGATCAGCGATCCCAGCATCACATGGCCATAGGGGCGCAGGTCTCGCAGCACGATCTTGCGGAGCCAATGGCTGTCAAATGGCTCGATATAGGCGTCTACCCGCGCATCGGGAGCCTGACGGGCCGGCCGCAGAATGACGACCTGCCGGAGACCGTTGGCCATCTCGGCAACAGGCAGCGTTGTCTCCAGCCCGCCATCGCCGATGAGGACGCATTGCGCCCCTCCTTGGGCATCCAGCGCGCGAACCACGACGATCTGGCCGTCATGCAGTTCTAGCGCGAGCGGCAACCGCCATCCGGAGGCGGCGAGATCGAACGTCCGCACATCGTTGAAGCGTATCCTCAGCCCGAGATGCCGGGCGAGGTTGCGGAGCCGTTCTTGCCCATCTTCGCTGCTGTCCCACAGCCCCGCCAGGGTCGCGGCCTGCATGGACATCGGTAGGCCGTAGTAATTGGCAATCACCCGCATAGCCCCGACCCAGCTTTCGACCTGAAAGGCCTGCTCGGCCAAGGTGGGCGGAGCGGCGGCCGACGCGAGGGCCAACCCGGGATCGAGCGAATTGGTCATAGCATTATTCCCCGCACGATCGTGCCGGTTAGCTCATATGCATCGCGCAATTCGCCGCTGTAGAAGAGGCATTCGATATCGAGGCGGCGTATATCGTGTTCCGCATTCACTTCGTCGAAGCGGGTCTGATGAAGCTCCTGCTGGGCGTTGAGCAGATCGAGCAGGGTCCTCGTCCCTAACTCGAAATATTGCAGGCGGTACAGTCGTCCTGTTTCCTGCATGTCGGCGCGCCGCCGGCCGAGCGTGGCTAGCCTCTCCTTCAGGCTGGCGATCTGTTCCCGGTTTTCCGTCAAGGATCGGCGCGCCTCGAGATGTGCCGCTTCAAGCGCTGCCTCGGCTGATTGCAGCGCATGGAAAGATGCCTGTTCGCGCGCCTTTCGAGCGCCGCCCTGATAGAGGCTGCTTGATAAGGTGATACCGATTGAAACGTCATTTCGCTGCGCGAAGGGATCTCGCAGATCGGTATCGACATCTGCCCCCAGCGAAACTGTAGGGAGCCGCGCGGCTCGCGCGCCACGATAGGAAGCCTGTGCTTCGTCGCGTTGCGCAAGCGATTGCATGACGGTGGGAAGCTGATCCCAGTTGGGCTCCGCGACGACGCAGGCGCGGTCCAGCCAGGTCGGAACGTCTGCTGTCACATCCGTCGGCCCCTCACGGCCGACGAGATGGCGCAGATTGCTCTGCCAGCGCCGGAGCTCTGCCGTGATCTGCAATATGGTCGCACGTGCCGACTCAATGCGCGCCTCTGCCTGCGCGCTGTCGGAACGTGTCGTGGCTCCTCGCCGGACGCGCAGCTGAACCAGTTCGCTGATCGCATTGAGGCTCTCGAGTTGTTCCTGAGCCACGGCCAGAAGGGTGTGGTTGCGCTGGATTTCTATCACCGCGATCGACGTGCTGCGCGCAAGGCTGTCCACCGCCAAAAGGAGTTGCGCCCGGCTGATTCTTTCGCCGGCCCTTGCCGCGTCAACCGAACTGCTCACCTTACCGAAATCATAGAGCATCTGCGAACCGGATAGCGTTCCGCGCGGCCGCCAGCTTGCGCCGCCGATGATCGACAGGCTCGGCCCGATACCCCCCGTTATCTGGGGGTAGTATCCTGCCTTGGCTTCTTCGATCTCCTCTCCGCTAGCCGAAAGCGAGGCGACTGCCTGATCGACTGAAGGATGCCAGCCGACCGCCCCCCGCACGGCCGTTTCCAATGTGAATATCGATGAGCCCTCTGCCTGGGGAAGCGGCGCATCCTGCACTTGCGCGGATGCGGGCCTGGTAATGGCCATTAAGGCGGCCCCCAACAGAATCAGACCTGTGCCTCTCTCCGGCACGCACATCGGCCTTCCACACATCTTCACTCAACAACCTTTTTTATTACCGCTTATTCTTTTTTAGAAAAATGGAGTGCCGGTATTTCCCGGCACTCCGGCATCTCAATTTACTCGATCATGGATTAGACATGGCCTTCCATATCGTCGTCTAAGGTAATCGGATCCGCATAGTGCTGCAGATCATCGTTATCCGCGCTGGTGTCGGGAATGATCGGAGAGTCGTTGCTTTCCGGCACGCCCAGAGCATCCAGATCGATATCGCCGTCATTCTCTTCCAGCGGAAGATCGACGTCGCTGCCTCCATGGTCGTCATTGGCTGCATGATCGTCGCCTTGACCATCATCCGCTAGGTCGAGCGAGAGGATTTCCGCCGTCAGGCTCGCAATGGCAGGTGATGTTTCGGGCCCTTCACCATGCCCGATGTCGATGGTCAGCGTGGCCTCGTCGAAGGCACCGCTCGGATGCGTGATCCGATAGGTGAACGTATCCGACTGACCAATCCCATCAACATCGGCATCAGGGGTATAGGTGTAACTGCCGTCCGCATGGATGGTCAGCTGGCCATGTTCCCCATCGATGGTAGTCCCGGCCTCTGTAGCATCAACGAAGGTGCCTCCATCGCTCACCAGGAGCTTGGAATAGGTGGACCCCTGAGTGTCATCCTCCAGGACATTGCCCGACACCGGATCGGCGCCCTCTGCGACGATTGTGGTCAGATCATTAGTCCAGGAAGAGATGTCCACGGAGACCGTGCCTGCCGCCGTGAGGGCGCTGGTGTTCTCGACAGTTACCCTATACTCGCCCTCCGGAACGTCACGTAGCTGAGCGAGTAGGGATTCGTTGGCAACGCCGACGAGGTCGACGAGGCCGCCATTCCCGAATGTCTGATAGGTTTCCCAACTCGCTGTTGCGGTATCGTAAACTTCCACTGTGACGAGGATGCCGTCAACCAGCGAGGCGACCGACGCAACGCTGACATCGATATTGAGATCCTGCGTCGTGTCGGGCGACACGGTGAACGTCGCTGTACCCACCGTGCTGCCAAGGACGACAGGGGGCAGAGGCGGAACTTGCACCCCCAGAGTCCATGAGTACTCGATCGCATCGTCCTGAACGGGATCGGTGGTCCGGGCATAGGCCGTGTCGATTTCGGCCGTGTCCGTATCATCGATCGCATCGATGGTGGCCGTGGCCGGATCGCCGGGATTCTCCTCGTCCCAAACCAAGCCTTGGCCTTCGCTGTCGATCTGGACGAAGAGCGTCGCCGTTGCGGTCTCCCCCGTATCTGGATCGTAGAGGGTGTAGGTGAATTGATCGACCTGGCCGATTCCTTCAGAGCCTTCATTTGGCGTGTAGGTGTAATTGCCTTCCTGATCGATCGACAGCGAACCATATGTGCCGGCAATGATAGTATCTTCGGCCCCGACGGCTTGGTCATTCACGCTTTGCACAATCGTGGTGGGCGTGACGCTGTCAGGATTGCCGTCGATGCCATCATCGGTGATCACGTTCCCGCTTACGGGAACAATCTCGTAATCTCCGATCTCGGTATGGTCGAAGTCCGTGCCGGAAACCTCCAGGCTGCTCAGGACGGAAACTCCCACGCCCTCGTAAGTGAGGAACGCGCGATACATGCCGGCATCGAGCTCCTCCTGCACGCCATACACATCGCCATCGAGTAGGCCGATGTTCAGGACGCTTCCGCCAGCGGCGGAGCCATCAACCGTGGTCCATTGACCGGCCGCATTATCCCACTTCTGCAAAACGACCTGATATTCGCCCAGGATATCTGCATCGAGTAGAGCATCGAACGCAAAGGTGAGCTTCTGAGTGTGTCCTTCCTCGACGGTGATGGAGACCGAATTCGTTCCCAGTACCGTCGCCTGCAAGTTCAGTGAAGCGAGCGATACTCCCGCACCAATCGCATAGCTGGCGGAGCCGTGATCGATATCTTCTTCGGCCGGAAGGAGGTTCACCTCCGCCCGAGCTAGATCGTCGACCGGTTCAATATCCGCGTCGGCATCCGCATCAGCATCCGCGTCGGCGTCTGCATCAGCATCAGCATCGGCGTCCGCGTCGGCATCCGCATCAGCGTCGGCGTCCGCATCAGCGTCGGCATCCGCATCAGCGTCGGCGTCCGCATCAGCGTCCGCATCAGCGTCGGCATCCGCATCAGCATCCGCGTCTGCATCAGCATCAGCATCGGCGTCCGCGTCGGCATCCGCATCAGCGTCGGCGTCCGCATCAGCGTCCGCATCCGCATCAGCGTCGGCATCCGCATCAGCATCCGCGTCTGCATCAGCATCCGCGTCGGCGTCTGCATCAGCATCTGCATCAGCATCAGCATCAGCATCAGCATCAGCATCGGCGTCCGCATCAGCATCCGCGTCCGCATCGGCATCGGCATCCGCATCAGCATCTGCATCAGCGTCGGCATCCG
>Ga0164243_10008776_pt1 | contig 14852 bp, 15 predicted proteins | sample OricompcompostOP_FD_108781 | JGI IMG/M metagenome (GOLD analysis project Ga0164243, IMG submission 108781) | Organic Plus compost microbial communities from Emeryville, California, USA - Original compost - Organic plus compost (OP) | ecosystem: Engineered > Solid waste > Mixed feedstock >... | reverse complement strand
TCCCGTCACCAGCACCTGCAAGAGCGCCCCTCCATCGTCGGAACGGGTCGCCGTTGCGGGCCGATGTGGCCGGCGCGCGACGGCGGATCTCCTGCCTCAAGTCGCGCCCGCGCCGGGAAGTTCCTGGAGAGATGTCCGCGTTCAGAACGGGATTTCGTCGTCCAGATCGCCGCGGCCGCCACTCGCCGCCGGAGCCGGCCGACGCTCGCGGGAGGCCGTCGGGCCGCCCGAACCGAAATCATTGTCGAAGCCGCCGCCCTCGCCGCCGCCGGCCCCACGTCCGTCGAGCATTGTCAGCTGCGAGTTGAAGCCCTGAAGGACGACTTCGGTCGAATATTTGTCCTGGCCGGATTGGTCCTGCCATTTGCGCGTCTGCAACTGGCCCTCGATGTAAACCTTCGAGCCCTTCTTCAGGTACTGCTCCGCGACCTTGCAGAGACCTTCGTTGAAGATCACCACGCGGTGCCACTCGGTTTTCTCGCGGCGCTCGCCGGTGTTGCGGTCGCGCCAGGTTTCCGAAGTCGCGACGCGCAGATTGGCGATCGGCCGGCCGTCCTGGGTGCGGCGGATTTCCGGATCGGCGCCCAGATTGCCGATCAGAATGACCTTGTTGACGCTGCCCGCCATGACCCTACCTCGCTCGCCTGTCGTTGATCGGCCACCTGACCGCGCGACTGCCCGCTAAGCAAGGCAAAGGTTTGCGCGTCCACAGTGGCGGCATCTCGTTCCGGTTCTGTTCTAGTCGATGTGCGGTCGGCTCACAAGGCGGTACCGGAACATGCTCGGGCGACGGCTGTTGGGGTTGGAAGCACCCACACGATGAGAGGTAACATGCTGACAAAGGTGAAGATCCTGGCCGGACGCGCCGGCCTGCTCGCGGCCATGACGGCCGCGGTCATGGCAGCCCCGCTCCCCGCCGCGCACAGCGCCGCGGGCTTGGCTGATCTGGGCGGACAATGGCGCGGCACGGGCACGGATCGCGATTCCGGAAGCGAGCAGCCGCAGCCGGTTCAATGTCAGGCGACGAACCGCGCGCAGGGCGATCAGGTGCAGATCGTCACCGTCTGTGACGGGCCAAACGGACGCGAGGAGATCAGCGCCAACCTGAAGATCGACGGCGACCGCCTGACGGGCAAGATGACGCGGCGCAGCCCGGATCTGCCTTTTGCGGTCAGCGGCTCCGTCAGCGGCAGCAACGCCGGCAACCGGACGACATTCGATGTGCGCGCGCTGTTCAAGACGCGGGCACGCGTCGTCGTGGCAGTTCAGAGTGCTCAGTCCTACCGGCTCACGGTTACCGATCCGGAGGACGGGGCCACCCTAATGAACGTCCAGTTCCGCAAAGCCTAAGCATCTCGGCACGGTTACCCCGGGGGCGGCCTCCGCGACGTCCCCGGGCGGCTTGCCGACCTCTTGTTCTCTGTTTGTTCTTGCGTCACAATGATGCCGCGCGGGCCGAGTCGGTGGTGGCATGGTGCGGTGCGAGGGTCGATTGCGGGTTATCCACCGCTCGTGGTGGCATCAATCCGCGTTTCGCTCTGGCAGAAGCGTGCCGTTCTCACTACGTTCTGCGCGATTATCCCGCACCGCGCGGGCCCGATCGTTTCCGGTGCCGCGTAGGATTATTTGGACGACCGTTTCCATCGCGGCGGACTCATGAACGATCTGTTTGACAAATCTCGCGCCGGCCGGCGCCCCGACGCGCGTTCGATCACCATCCGCGGCGCCCGCGAGCATAACCTGAAGAACGTCGATCTGGAGATCCCGCGCGACGCTCTGGTGGTGTTCACCGGGCTGTCCGGCTCCGGAAAGTCCTCGCTGGCGTTCGACACGATCTATGCCGAGGGACAGCGGCGCTACGTGGAGTCGCTGTCTGCCTATGCGCGGCAGTTTCTCGAAATGATGCAGAAGCCGGACGTCGATCAGATCGACGGTCTCTCCCCGGCCATTTCCATCGAGCAGAAGACCACGTCGAAAAATCCGCGCTCGACGGTCGGTACGGTCACCGAAATCTACGACTACATGCGGCTGCTGTGGGCACGCATCGGCGTGCCCTACTCGCCGGCCACGGGGCTGCCGATCGAGAGCCAGACGGTGTCGCAGATGGTCGACCGCGTGCTGGCGCTGCCCGAAGGGACACGGCTCTACATCCTGGCGCCGGTCGTGCGCGGGCGGAAGGGCGAGTACAAGAAAGAGCTCGCCGACTTTCTCAAGCGCGGCTACCAGCGGGTGAAGATCGATGGCGCGTTCTACGAGATCGCCGAGGCTCCTGCCCTCGACAAGAAATTCAAGCACGACATCGACGTGGTGGTGGACCGCATCGTCGTGCGGCCGGACATTTCGGCGCGGCTGGCGGATTCGTTCGAACAGGCGCTGAAGCTGGCCGACGGGCTGGCCGTCGCGGAATTCGCCGATGCGGCGCAGTCCGAAGCTTATCGCCGCTCGCTCGGCAAGAGCGAGGCGGAGCCGGCAGCAGCCAACGGGCTCGAGGAGGCGGCGCCGGCGCGTGGCAAGGGCGCCAAGAAGGCGGCCAAGATCCACGATCGCAGCGGTCCGGAACGGCTGGTTTTCTCGGAGAAGTTCGCCTGCCCGGTGTCTGGCTTCTCGATCCCGGAGATCGAGCCACGGCTGTTCTCGTTCAACAACCCGTTCGGGGCCTGCCCGGCCTGCGGCGGGCTCGGCGTCGAACAGACGATCGACGCCGACCTGGTCATTCCGGACAAATCACTGAGCCTGAAGAAGGGCGCGATCGCGCCGTGGTCGCGTTCGTCGTCGCCCTACTACATCCAGACCCTCGAAGCGCTCGGCAAGGCGTTCAAGTTCTCGCTGACCACACCGTGGAAGGACCTGCCGAAGAAGGCGCAGGACGTGATCCTGTACGGGACCGGCGATCAGGCGATCAAATTCGTCTACGACGACGGCATGCGCGCCTACGAGACGAAGAAGCCGTTCGAGGGCGTGATCAACAACCTCGAGCGGCGCTTCCGTGAGACCGAAAGCGAGTGGGCGCGCGAGGAGATCGGCAAGTACTTTTCCGACATCCCGTGCGCGGCCTGTCACGGCCATCGGCTGAAGCCGGAAGCGCTCGCGGTGAAGATCTCCGGCCTGCATATCGGCGAGGCGGCCGAACTGTCCGTGCGGCGCGCGTCGGACTGGTTCGAGGCGTTGCCGAAGACGCTTTCGAAGAAGCAGAACGAGATCGCGACGCGGATCCTGAAGGAGATCCGCGAGCGGTTGCGGTTCCTGATCGATGTGGGGCTCGACTATCTGACACTGGCGCGCGCGTCGGGCACGCTCTCGGGCGGGGAAAGCCAGCGCATCCGGCTGGCCTCGCAAATCGGCTCGGGCCTGACCGGTGTACTCTATGTGCTGGACGAGCCGTCGATCGGTCTGCACCAGCGCGACAACGAACGGCTGCTGGAGACGCTGAAGCGGCTGCGCGACCTCGGCAACACGGTCATCGTCGTCGAGCACGACGAGGATGCGATCCTGACCGCGGATCACGTGGTCGACGTCGGTCCGGGCGCCGGCCGGCATGGCGGACGCATCGTCGCGCAGGGCACCCCGGCCGAGATCATGAACGATCCAAAGTCGCTGACCGGACAATATCTGACCGGCGCGCTCGGCATTGCCGTGCCGGAGCGGCGGCCGCCCAATCCGCGCCGCCAGCTGGTGGTCAAGGGTGCGCGCGGCAACAATCTGAAATCGGTGACGGCGGAAATTCCGCTCGGCCTGTTCACCTGCATCACCGGCGTGTCGGGGGGCGGCAAGTCGACGCTGCTGATCGACACGCTGTACAAGGCGGTGGCGCGCAAGCTCAACGGCGCGTCCGAAGCCCCGGCCCCCCACGACAAGATCGACGGGCTGGAGCATATCGACAAGATCATCGATATCGACCAGTCGCCGATCGGGCGCACGCCGCGGTCCAACCCGGCGACCTATACCGGCGCCTTCACGCCGATTCGGGAATGGTTCGCCGGACTGCCGGAGGCCAAGGCGCGCGGGTACGAGCCGGGGCGGTTCTCGTTCAACGTGAAGGGCGGCCGCTGCGAAGCGTGCCAGGGCGACGGCGTCATCAAGATCGAGATGCACTTCCTGCCGGACGTCTACGTGACCTGCGACGTCTGCAAGGGCAAGCGCTACAACCGCGAAACGCTCGAGGTCGAATTCAAGGGCAAGTCGATCGCCGACGTGCTCGACATGACGGTCGACGAGGCCTGCGAGTTCTTCAAGGCGGTGCCGCGCGTGCGCGAGATCCTGAAGACGCTGCAGCGGGTCGGCCTCGGCTATATCCATGTCGGGCAACAGGCGACGACGCTGTCCGGAGGCGAGGCGCAGCGGGTGAAGCTGGCGAAGGAACTGTCGAAGCGGTCGACCGGACGGACGCTCTACATCCTCGACGAGCCGACGACCGGGCTGCATTTCCACGATGTCGCCAAGCTGCTCGAAGTGCTGCACGAGCTCGTCAACCAGGGCAACACGGTCGCGGTGATCGAGCACAATCTCGAAGTGATCAAGACCGCGGACTGGATCATCGATCTCGGCCCCGAAGGCGGCGACGGCGGCGGCGAGATCGTCGCGTCGGGACCGCCGGAGGCGATCATCAAGGAGAAGCGGAGCTATACCGGCCGTTTCCTCAAGGAGGTGATGGAGCGGCGGCCAGCGAAAAGCGCCAAGACCGTCGCGGCCGAGTAACGTCCGCCGGTTTTCACAGCCGACCGTTGTTTCCGGGCAATGTCTGGCACATGATCGGGATCACCCGCCCACCGAGTTTGCCAGGCATCAGGAGCGCGAATGTCGACCCGAGCGGACATTCCGACCGAACAATTGCGCGCCCTTGTGGCCGTGGTCGATTTCGGCAGCTTCACCAAGGCGGCGCAATTTCTCGGGCTGAGCCAACCGGCCGTGAGCGTTCAAATCAAGCGGCTGCAGGAGCTGCTTGAGGTCGAGCTGTTCGATAAGGGCGGCGCCGGCGTCCGGCTGACCCGTCAGGGCGAATTGGTGGTCAACTACGCGCGCCGCATGCTGGCGATCAACGACCAGCTGCTGCATCTTGTGAAACCCATCCATCCGATCCAGGCGCTTCGCTTCGGTATTCCGAGCGACCTCGTCGAGTCGATGTTGCCCGGCGCGCTGATCACGCTGCGAAAGCAGTTTCCGGCAATCAAATTCCACATTCGGCAGGACGTTTCAGAGAACCTGCTGCGCGATTTGCGGCAGGGCGAGCTCGATCTGGTGGTCGCGCTGACATTGACCGAACCGGCGCTGGAGGCGAGGCACTACTGGCGCGAGGAGGTGGTCTGGGTCAGTGCCGCCGATGCGGCGCCCGATCGCTCCCGACCGGTGCCGCTGGTGGCCTATACGGACAACTGCATCTATGCGCGGCTGGCCTCGTCCACGCTCAACCGGGCGGGCCTCGATTACGAGATCGTCTTTACGGGGACCGGCATCGTCAGCCTGGCTGCGGCGGTCAGCGCCGGCCTGGGCTATCTGGTCCTGGCGCGCCGCGTGGTGCCGGCGGAACTCGCGATCTGCGACGGCGCGCTGCCGCATCTTCCGGACCTGATCTGCGGCGTCTATCTGCGCGACGGGCCCGAGAGCGAGGTGCTCGGCCGCGTCGCCGACGAAATGGCGTCGCTGATCCGGCCGCCGGTTCTTCCGGCATCACCCTAAGGTCCGGGTTGAATTCTCCACATTGCTCCTCCCCACCCCTATCCGAATCGATTATAAACTAATAAAAAAATATAATTCATTGGCGTGGGGGGCTGCCGATGAGTGCAAGCAGGGGTGCCGGTGACCGCCTGGAATTCGTCCGCCTGGACGAAAACACCCGCGGGCTGCTCCGGGAGCTTCGACCTCTGATCGCCGAGGCTTTGCCAGGCGTTCTCGATGCGTTCTATGCGCATATCGCCGCCTTTCCTCAGATGGCCTCCCTCTTTCCCGATGCGGCGTCGATCGAACGTGCCAAGCGCATGCAGCTCCGCCATTGGCTGCTGATCGCAGAAGCGAAATTCGACGAGCATTACGTCGCTTCGGTCACGCAGATCGGCGAGACCCACAATCGGCTCGGGCTCGAGCCGCGTTGGTACATCGGCGGCTACGGCTTCATTCTGAATGGCTTGATCCGCGCCATCGAAAAACGAGTGAAGGCGCGCCGCTTCGGCGCAAATGGCGCGGAACTGCGCGCCGCCATGGTCGCAGCCGTGACCACGGCGACGCTGCTGGACATGGAGCTGGCGATCTCGGTCTATCTCCAGGCCGGATCGCGCCAGAAGCAGCAGGCGCTCGACCGCCTCGCTGCCGACTTTCGCACCAGTGTCGGTGCGATTGCGGAAAGTGTCGCCTCGGCCGCCGCCGAGCTTGAAGTGGCGGCGGCCGCTCTTTCCGATACGGCGAACGAGACACGACGCCTGACACAACTCTGCCGGAACGCAGCCGAAACCGCGTCCGGCAACATGCAGAGCGTGGCGGCCGCGAGCGAACAACTCGACGCATCCATCAATGAAATCAGCCGGCAGGTGCGTGATTCAAGCGCCATTGCCAGCGAGGCTGTGGCACAGGCTGCCAGGACAGACCAAAGCATCGGAGCCTTGTCCCTGGTCGGACAGCGGATCGGCGAAGTGGTTCGGTTGATCACCGCGGTCGCCGAACAAACCAACCTGCTCGCGCTCAACGCCACGATCGAAGCCGCACGCGCCGGCGACGCCGGCCGCGGCTTTGCCGTGGTGGCCCAGGAGGTGAAGGCGCTCGCCGCTCAGACCGCGGAGGCAACCAAGGAAATTGTCGGGCAGATTGCCGAGATGCAGAATGCCACGCAGGCTTCGGTTGCCGCGATCAAGGAGATCGGCACCACGATCGAGCGCATGTCGCAAATGTCCGCCGCGATTTCTGCTGCCGTGGAGCAGCAGGGCGCGGCAGCACAGGAGATCAGCCACAACGTGCGACAGGCGGCCGAGCGTACCGGCCAGATGGCGATCAATATCGGGGAGGTCGACGGGGGCGCGACGGACACGGGCGGTGCCTCGACGCAGGTGCTCGCGTCCGCCCGCGCTCTCTCCAGTCAAGGCACGCAGTTGCGTGCGGAGGTAGAGCGGTTTCTTCAGTCCCTTCAGCAATCCTGATCGCAGGAGATTCGCGTGGCGAAGGAGTCCAATCGCCCGGGCGGTTCCCAACCCGATCCGCGGCGCGGTCAAGGCAGCACGGTCCGCTTGGTCGCGCCGGTGGATCGGAACCAGCTGGCGTTTCTTGGTCTCGATCAGAACGTCGCGCGCGATGCGCAGGCCGTCTGGACCCTTATTGCACCGCACCTGTCGTCGGTTCTCGACGCCTTTTCCGCTCGGCTCCGCGAATATGGCGGGTCGGCACTGGCCCCGGCAGGATTTCTGGAGGCCCTCAAGCGTAAGCAGGCCGAGCACTTGCGGCTGCTGTTCAGCGCCCTCTTCGATCTGGACTACGCCAACAGTGCGCGGCGCATCGGAATTCGCCACCGGGAAATCGGCATCGACCCGCAATGGTTCATTTCATCCTATATGGCGCTGAAGATCCAGTTCGCTGACGTGGTCGCGGCTTCCTCGGCCGACATCGCGGAAATGCGCCGCCTCATCGGCACGCTGGACAAGCTCATCGCCGTCGACATGGGACTGGTGATGTCGGCCTACTCCGCCTCCGTCCTCGATTGACATCAGCGCATGGCACATGCCCCGGCGGGGATGGCGCCGGCCCCGCAAATGACGCAAGCTGGCGCCGGTCCCTTGCGACCAAGTCCTATCGGCGGAGGCAAGCATGGCCGGCGCGGTGCGGCGGAATTCGCAGCTCGAACGTTTCGAGCTTGATGTCGAGGGTCATACGGCGGTCGCGTACTATCGGCTGGCACCGGGCGTCATCACCTTCACGCATACGGAAGTTCCGCCGGAGCTCGGCGGCCGGGGCATCGGCTCGCAACTGGCGCGCGGCGCACTCGATGCCGTGCGTGCGGAAGGGCTCAAAGTGATCCCTGAATGCCCGTTCATTCGCGGCTATATCGGCAAGCACGCCGAATATGCCGACCTCCTGGCGCCGGGAGTCCGGGTCGATCCCCCGTCCGCCTGAACCTGCGGCGGCTATCGCTTTGACAACCGGCAGAAGAACGACAGGGCGGCGACGATCGCCATGTTCGCGCCGGCACAGGCCAGCAGAACCCAGATGGTGACGTCGGCGCCGTAACGGGTGATCAGCATGGCGCCAAGTGCGGGGGCGAGCGCCTGGGCGATCAGGCTCGGCAGGGCGAGACGGCCGATCAGGACGGGAAATCGCCGCGGGCCGAACAAAACCAGGGGCAGCGTGCCGCGCGCCACCCAGGTGATGCCGTAGCCGGCTGCATAGAGCGCGATCGCCACGGCGAAGGCGGGCGATGCGATCAAGAGAGCGAGCCCAATCGCCATCAGCAGCACGGCCGCGATCAGGGTCCAGATCGGGTGATAGTGCGTCCCGAACAGACGCTCGACGACGCGGGCGCCGACCTGGGCCGGCCCGAACAGCGTGCCGAGGCCCACTGCCACCGCGAACTCGACCCCACGCGCCTGCAAGAAGATCAGCAGATGGACCACCACGATGGCGCCGATGCCGGCGGCGATCGACAAGGCGAGACCCAGCAGCGCCAGGATCAGCCGCTCATGCGCGATGGCGGCCGGCACGCCGTCGGGGCTGACCGAAGCGACCGGCGCCGGCGTTTCGGGATCGGGCACGGCGCGGCCGAGCACGATCCATTGCAGCGGCAGCGCGAGGCCAAGGTGCAGTCCGGCATAGACGAGGCACGTTCCCCGCCATCCCAGCGTCTCCAGCAGCAGCGCACTCAGCGGCCAGCAAACCGTGCTGGCGAAGCCGCCGAACAGCGTGAGGCTCGTCATCGGGCCGCGCGCCGCGGCGCCGTACAGGCGGCCCAGGGCCGCGAAGGCGGCGTCGTACAGGCCGCAGCCCATGCCGAGGCCAAGCACAGCCCAGGCCAGCAGATAGAGCGGCAGGGAGGGTGCCGCGGCGAGCGCCGCCAGACCCGCGGCGAACAAAGCTGAGCCGGTGACGAGAACCGGCCGCCCTCCCCTCGCCGCGATCAACCGCCCGACACGCGGCGACACCAGCGCAGCGACGAGGAGACCTGTCGAGGCGCCGCCGATGATCCAGTCCAGCGGCCAGCCGGTATCGGCGACGATCGCAGGTGCCAGCACAGCGGGCAGATAAAACGAGGATCCCCAGGCGAGGATCTGAACGAACCCGAGCGCGACGACGACGGCGCTGCGGCCGAGTCCTATCCTGCCCATAGGCAAAGCGTAGACGAGCCGGCGCGGCGCTGCCAAGGGAGACGAGCGGGCGACGTTGTTCACCGCTGACGCGCTCGCTAGGCTGCACGAACCCGACGGAAAGGCGCGGCAGACATGATCAACGACAATTTCCGGGACGCATCCGGTGAGACAACGGCTCGCTCGCGGCGTGACGCGATGCATGAAACGATTGCTTCCGAGGCCTATGCGCTTCTCGGCACCGGCCGGCAGACCGCGCCGTTTTCGACCCGATTCCCGAGTCTCGATCTGCTCGACGCCTATCGCGTGACGGCGATGGTGCGCCGGCAGCGCGAAGATGCTGGCGAACGGCCGCTCGGGCGCAAGATCGGCTTCACCAACCGGACGATCTGGGAGGAGTACGGCGTCTACGCGCCGATGTGGGGCTATGTCTACGATCGCACCGTGCACGAACTCGGCGACGTCGGGCATGGCTTTCCGCTGGCGGGGCTTGCCGAGCCGCGGATCGAGCCCGAGATCGTCTTCGGCCTCGCCTCCGCGCCCCAACCGGGAATGGATGCGCGGACGCTGGTCGACTGCCTCGCCTGGGTCGCGCACGGTTTCGAGCTCGTGCAGTCGCTATTTCCCGAATGGCGTTTCACCGCCGCCGACACGGTTACGGCGTTCGGCCTGCACGGCGCACTGCTGATCGGCCCCCGTCACCCCATCAAGCCCGGCACGGATTGGGCGGAGCACCTTGCCTCGTTCGACATCATGCTCAGCTGCAACGGCGCCGAGATCGATCGCGGTCGTGCGACAAATGTGCTCGACGGGCCGTTGCACGCGTTGCGCCATCTGGTCGAGACATTGGACGCAGACCCGGACAACCCGCCGCTCGCCGCAGGCGAGATCGTCACGACGGGCACCCTGACGCGCGCGTTCCCTGTGGTTCCCGGCGAGACGTGGTCGACGGCATTGCACGGCATTCCGATCGAGGGGATCAGCGTCCGGTTCGTCTAGGGTCCTAACCGGGGAACTTCCCGGCCGAGTGGTTTTGGTCCGCAGGAGGCCCGAACATGCCCGTGCGCGAGGGACCGGCCCAGAAACCGCCGCCGCCGAAAGACGATCACCCGCCCTACCCTGCGGAACAGGCGCGCGGGGCGGAGACCATCCTGCAGCGGCCATGGCAGCGCACCCTTTTCATTGGCGGCCTCGTCGGCGCCACGCTCCTGGGCCTGCTGCTCGTGCTGATGCGGTGAGCGCGACGCGCATGACGGTAGCGTGAGCATCCGGCCGCGAAATTCGTTAGTATGGATGGACAGGTCGCGGGCAAGCGTGACCGCCACCGTGACGTCATGCGCCTCGCGGCCGAAATCGGTTCAGGAGGCCCGATCATGGCAAACCTGCACGTGCTCGCCGGGGCGAGCGAGAGCCCCGATTTTCCCGCAGTGCGAAAGATCGGCTTTGCGGATCTCCGATGGGCGTTGGCGCGCGGTGTCGACGACTTCTGGGCGATGCCGACGCATGTCGTCTTCCTCAGCATCATCTATCCGATCGTCGGCATCATGCTCGGTCGCATGATCTATGGCGCCGGTGTGCTGCCGCTGCTGTTCCCGCTGGCGGCGGGCTTCGCCTTGATCGGCCCGTTCGCGGCGATCGGGCTCTATGAGATGAGCCGACAGCGCGAGCGGGGCGTCGACGCCACCTGGCGCGACGCGTTCGCCGTGCTGCATTCCCCGTCACGCGACGCCATTCTCGCGCTGGGCCTGCTGCTGACGGTGATCTTCCTGATCTGGATGGCGACGGCGCAGTCGATCTATCAGTCGCTGTTCGGCTACGGCTCACCGGAATCCGTGTCGCAGTTCGTGAACGACGTCTTCACGACGCGGCAGGGCCACATGCTGATGCTGCTCGGAAACGGCGTCGGCCTGCTGTTCGCGATCCTGGTGCTGACGATCAGCGTCGTCTCGTTCCCGCTGCTGCTCGATCGCGACGTTGGCGCCGTGGTGGCGGCGCTGACATCGGTGCGTGCGGTGGCTGCCAATCCGGTGACGATGGCCGCATGGGGCCTGATCGTTGCGGTGCTGCTGGCGATCGGGTCGCTGCCGTTCTTCGTCGGGCTCGCCGTCGTGATGCCGATCCTCGCTCACGCCACCTGGCACCTGTACCGGCGCGTCGTGGTGGCGTGAGCGTGGACGGAGCGGGTCACGGCATCGGGATGTCGCCGACCTTCTTGGGAACGTCGTAGCCCTTGCGCACGGCGGGCCGGCCGGCAATGTCGACGTACCAACGCCGGACATTGGGGTATTCGGCCAGGTCGATGCCCTGCCATTCGAAGCGCGAGATCCAGGGCCACAGGGCAATGTCGGCGATGGAATATTCGTCGGCGACGTAATCGCGCCCGGCGAGCCGGCGGTCGAGGACGCCATACAGGCGCTTGGCTTCGTTGGTGTAGCGCTCCTCGGCATAAGGCGCCTTGCCGGGATTGAACTTCACGAAATGGTGGACCTGACCGAGCATCGGGCCGGGTCCGCCCATCTGCCACATCAGCCACTCGATGACCCGATAGCGGGCCTCGCCTTCCTTGGGCAGCAGCTTCCCGGCCTTGTCGGCGAGATAGATCAGTATGGCTCCGGATTCCATCAGGTGGAGGCCGTTGTCACGGTCGACGATGGCCGGGATCCGGTTGTTCGGCGCAATCTTCAGGAAATCGGGGTGAAACTGCTCGTCCTTGCCGATGTCGATCGGATGCGCGGTGTAGGGAATCCCGAGTTCTTCCAAGGCGATGGAGACCTTTCGCCCGTTCGGCGTGGTCCAGGTGTACAGGTCGATCACAGTGGCACCTCCCGATGGTAGTGACGAGCGGTGTTGCCACGGCCACACGGTCGCCGCAACCGGGCCGTCTTCTTTGCGGGACGCACCGCCGGCGGCGGCGCGTCGCGAGCCATACCGCCGAAGGGGATGATCCATGCCACGGACGACGGGACTGAGCGCAGCCGCGCTGCTGCTGACCTTGATCGCGGTGACCCCACTGGCGACGGCCCCGGCCGGCGCTGCCCAATGCGAGCACCCTGGCGGGTTCGAAGCCTGGAAGGCCGACTTCAAGCGCGAGGCGGCGGCGCGCGGCATTTCGACCGAAGCCCTACGCTCCCTTGACGGCGTGAGCTACGACGCCAAGGTTGTCGCGCTCGACCGCCGTCAGGGCGTTTTCAAGCAAAGCTTCGAGCAATTTTCGGCGCGGATGGCCTCCGCCGGCCGCATTCAGAAGGGCAGCCGGCTGCTGCAGCGGCATGCCGGGCTGCTGTCGCGGATCGAACAGCGGTTCGGCGTGCCGGGGCCGGTGGTGGTCGCGATCTGGGGACTGGAAACCGACTTCGGCGCGAACACGGGAAAGCACCCCGCGCTGCGGGCCTTGGCGTCGCTCGCCTATGATTGCCGGCGCACCGCGATGTTCCAGGCGGAGCTGATGGACGCGCTCCGGATCATCGATCGCGGCGATCTCCGCCCCTCAGAAATGCGCGGCGCATGGGCCGGCGAGCTCGGCCAAACGCAGTTCCTGCCCTCTTCCTACGTAAAGTTCGCGGTCGATTTCGACGGCAATGGTCGCCGCGATCTGATCCGCAGCGTGCCGGACGTGCTCGCTTCGACCGCCAATTATCTGCGCGGCTACGGGTGGCAACGCGGCCAGCCGTGGACGGAAGGCACGAACAATTTCGAAGTCCTGCGGCAGTGGAACAAGGCGCAGGTTTATCAGAGGACAATCGCGCTGTTGGCGAGCCGCATCGCAGGATCGCGCACGGCGGGTTCGACCGGCGCGAACTGAGAGCGCCGCCGAGGGAACGCGAGGAGATCGCAACCGTTAGCCTCCACACCCCTACAACGGAGGCGAAACATGGCGATTTCCGGAAAGAAGGTGGCGATCGTCGCCACCCATGGCTTCGAACAGTCGGAGCTTGAAGTTCCGCGCGACCGGCTGAAGGCGGCTGGCGCGACCGTCCACGTGATCGCGCCCGAAGGCGGCGAGATCCGCGGCTGGGACATGAAGGATTGGGGGCGCCCGGTTCCCGTCGACAAGACGCTCGATGAGGTCAGCGCGGACGATTACGACGCGATCGTTCTCCCGGGCGGGCAGATCAACCCGGATCTGCTACGGATCAACGACAAGGCCCTGAAATTGATCCGCGCGTTCTTCGACCAGAAGAAGGTCGTCGCGGCCGTGTGTCACGCGCCCTGGCTGTTGATCGAGACCGGCATCATCAAGGGTCGCAAAGCGACCTCGTACAAGTCGATCAAGACAGACATGATCAATGCCGGCGCGAAATGGGAGGACTCCGAGGTGGTCAACGACCAGGGCGTGATCACGTCGCGCAATCCGGGCGACCTCGAGGCGTTCTCGGCCAAGATTATCGAGGAAGTCGGCGAAGGCCGTCACACTCAGCGCAGCGCGGCGTGAGTCAGGCTGCCGCGATCGGCGCCAGCGCGAAAGGCTGCGTCACCGCCCGCGGCAAGTCCGCGGGCGACGGCTGCTCGTAGCCGCGGACGTGCAATGTCGCCGTCGCCGCGCAGGCGGTGACGGCGACCCGCGTGAAGGGGTTGAGCACCGGCGGCTCCACCCAGGTGAAGTCGTCCTGTCCCACTCGCACGCTCCAGGCCGCCAGCGCTTCGCGGCGCGCGCGGCTGTTTTCGTTGGCCGCATCGAAGGAACAGGTGAGCAACAGATCGCCGCCGACGCGCGCTTCCCACAGACCGCGCGGCTGCTGCCAGTCGTTGGCCGCAACGGTTGCATTGAAGCGCGTCACATACGCGTCTTCCGTCCGCTCGATCACGCAATGCTCGCCGGCTCGGCAACCCGCGAGGATGAAGATCACCGGCCGCGCCACCGGCGTGTGCTCCAGCATCGCGCGCGCGGCGTCGAAGTCGGCGCAGCGCTCGCATGCGAGCCGCAACAGGTGGTCCGGCGGCATGCTTCGCACCGTGGCGAAGGTGCGGACGGCATTGAGGGCGATGTCGCAGGGCCGCAGCCACGGATGCCGCGTCCGGCGCAGCAGCGGCGCCTGGTTCAGCGCGGCAGCGAAACGGCCCGGAGCCATCGTCGTGAGCGCGCCGACATAGCCGGGCCACGTCACATTGAAATACGCACCGGCAGGGCCCTGCATCTGCGCGACTTCGACATGACGGCCGAGCCCGGCAAAGGGCCAATCCAGCGTGCGTGCCAGAAATGGGACGCCGTCGCGGTCGCCGGCATAGGCCGTACAACACCACTGGTAGGAGCCGTTCAGAAGCCAGACGCCGGGAAAGCCGAGGCTGCGGGCGATCGCCTCGATCTCCCCGACATACGGCGAGTGCGAGCGACGCAGCCAGCGCCGGGCGCCGCGATCCAGGAGCGGCAGCAAGCGGCGCACCGGTGCGGCGAACCAGGTGAGGCACTCGTCCCGTAGCGCCAGGGCGCGATCGCGCCCTTCCAAGGCGTAACCGATGGTGCCGTGCGCGCGCGCGTCGACCAGCGGAATGGTGGTGTTTTCAGAGGCGCGCATCGATCGGGCCGCCGTACATGGCCCGGAGTCTAGCACGAGGCTTCAGCGCTGCGGGAGACGTGCGGCC
>Ga0164243_10008775_pt1 | contig 14852 bp, 14 predicted proteins | sample OricompcompostOP_FD_108781 | JGI IMG/M metagenome (GOLD analysis project Ga0164243, IMG submission 108781) | Organic Plus compost microbial communities from Emeryville, California, USA - Original compost - Organic plus compost (OP) | ecosystem: Engineered > Solid waste > Mixed feedstock >... | reverse complement strand
CTCCATCCCGTACATCGTGATGGAGTACGTGGACGGCTCCACGCTGCGTGAGCTGCTGCACTCGGGGCGCAAGCTGCTGCCCGAGCGGGCCATGGAGATGACCACCGGCATCCTCCAGGCCCTGGAGTACAGCCACCGCAACGGCATCGTCCACCGCGACATCAAGCCCGCCAACGTCATGCTGACCCGCACCGGCCAGGTGAAGGTCATGGACTTCGGCATCGCCCGCGCCATGGGTGACTCCGGCATGACGATGACGCAGACCGCGGCGGTGATCGGCACCGCCCAGTACCTCTCCCCCGAGCAGGCCAAGGGCGAGACCGTCGACGCCCGCTCCGACCTGTACTCCACCGGCTGCCTGCTGTACGAGCTGCTGACGGTGAGGCCGCCGTTCGTCGGCGACTCGCCCGTCGCCGTCGCCTACCAGCACGTACGGGAAGAGCCGCAGCCGCCCAGCGCCTTCGATCCCGAGATCTCGCCCGCCATGGACGCGATCGTGATGAAGGCCCTGGTCAAAGACCCGGACTACCGGTACCAGAGCGCCGATGAGATGCGCGCCGACATCGAGGCGTGCCTCGACGGCCAGCCCGTCGCCGCCACCGCGATGGCCGGCGGCTACGGCTATCCGCCCGAGGACCAGCCCACCACGGCGCTGCGGGCCCAGGACCCGCAGACCTCCATGCTGCCGCCGATGCGCTCCGACGACGGCGGCTACTACGACGACCAGCCCGGCAGCCGCCGCAAGAGCAAGAGCCCCTGGTCCACGATCCTGCTCGCGCTCGCGGTGATCCTGGTGCTGGTCGGCGCGATCTTCGTCGGCAAGGCGCTGTTCGCCTCCTCCGACAACAACGTGGACGTGCCGAACGTCGCCGGACTGTCCGTGTCCGAGGCCACCGACCAGCTGGAGAACACCGGGCTGAAGGCGACCAAGGGCACCAGCGAGTTCTGCGGCGAGAAGAAGGGCACCGTCTGCAAGACCGACCCCGGCCAGGGGGAGAGCGTCGAGGCCGACAGCACCGTCACCCTCATCATGTCCAAGGGCCCGCGCGACCAGGCGCCGCGCGAGGTTCCCGGCGTGACGGGCGACATCTTCGCCGACGCCAAGCAGAAGCTCAGCGAGGCGGGCTTCAAGGTCGGCAAGAAGCAGCAGGAGTCCGACCAGCCGGCCGGCACCGTCCTCAGCCAGGACCCGGCCGCGGGCGAGAAGGCGAAGAAGGGCACCAAGGTGACGCTGACCGTCGCCACGGAGTCCCAGCCGACCGTGCCCAACGTGGTGGACCAGCCCTTCGACAAGGCGAAGCAGCAGTTGGAGGCGCTCGGCTTCAAGGTCGCCAAGTCCGAGGAGGAGAACGAGGACAAGTCCGCCGGCACCGTGCTGCGGCAGGACCCCGGCCCGGGCAAGCAGCCGGAGGGCACCACGATCACCCTCACCGTGGCCAAGGCGTCCGACGACCAGCCCGCCACCGTGCCGGACGTCACCAACCAGAAGCTCGGTGACGCCAGGTCCGCGCTGGAGGGCGCCGGGTTCTCCGTCGAACGCGTACAGGGGCCGCAGGACGACAACGCCATCGTCATGGGCACCAACCCGCCGGCGAACTCGCAGGGCAAGAAGGGCGACAAGGTCACGGTCATCACCCGACCGGGCGGCCCCGACGAGGGCGACGGCGGGGACGATGACGACGGCGGGTTCTTCGGCGGCTGGGGCCGCCGCCACCACTGAGCCCGCCGGCTCCACACGGAACACACCGAGGCCGTCCCCTTCGCCGGGGGACGGCCTCGGTGCTTGACGGCGGGCGGGGCTTGACGGCGGGCGAGGCGGGCGCGCCCCGCGGGGACCTCAGCGCAGTTCGGCGGGCGGCGTGCGGTCCTCGTCGACGTCCTGGGTGCGGACCAGCTCGCCCCACACGATGTAGCGGTACTTCGAGGTGTAGACGGGCGTGCACGTCGTGAGGGTGATGTAGCGGCCCCGCTCCTTCTTCCCGGAACCCTTCGGCACCGGATCGATGACGTCCACGTTGTACTTGGACGTCTGCGGCAGGATCTTGAACACCTTGTAGACGAACCAGGTGTTCTTCGTCTCGAAGACGATCGCGTCGCCCTTGTCGATCTTGTCGATGTTGTGGAACTTCGCGCCGTGCCCGTCCCGGTGCGCGGCCAGCGAGAAGTTGCCGGACTGGTCCTGCGGCAGCCCCGACTTGACCGGCTCGGTGTAGTAGCCGGCGATGCCCTGGTTGAGCTCCTTGGGGTCGGTGCCCTTCTTGACGAGGATGTCGTCGCCCGACATCGCGGGGACGTGCAGGAAACCGATCCCGTCACGGGTGTCGAGATCGCCCGGCCCCCGGCCAGCGGCCCAGTGCTCGCGGACCCGGTCCCCCTGCTTCGCGGCCTGCCGGTCGGCCAGCACGTTCGTCCACCACAGCGAGTAGACGACGAAGAGCGCCAGCACCAGGCCCGCCGTGATGAGCAGTTCCCCGACGACACCGATCACCGCCGCCAGCCGCCCCCGCCGCACCGGCTTGCTCCGGCCGGCCTCCCCGGCCGCCTCCTGGGTGCCCTTCTCGACTTCCTTCTCGGCCGCCTTGTGGGATGAGGCGTCTTCCGGGGATGAGGGATCCTCCGGCGCGGAGTCCTCGGGTGGGGAGTCCTTGCGTGCGGAGTCCTCGGGCGCGGGGCCTCCCGCGGCGGAGTCCCGTGCCGGGGAGTCCTCCGTCACGGCCTCGGCGGTCTCCCCCGGATCCACGGTCTCGGCCGTGGACTCCCGCTTGCCGTCACTCACTGTGCCGCCTCCGCGCTTGTCACTCGTCCCTGCGCAGCCCCCTGGCGGAGCCCCACCGGGCCCGCCCGCCGGACGCGGCGCGCCGGGCGCCCTGGGGCGCCCGGCCGGTCTCATTCGACGAGCGCGTCCGGCTTGCCCTTGCTGCGCGGACGTTCGTCCACCATTTTGCCCCAGACGATCAGACGGTACTTCGAGGTGAATTCGGGAGTACAGGTCGTCAGGGTGACGTACCGACCCGGTTTGGTGAAGCCGGACTTGGGCGGGACCGGATCGATCACCCCCGTGTCGGACGGGAGGGTGGACGGCAGTTGACGCGTCACCTCGTACGTGTAGAACTTCGACTGCGTCTCCACCACGACGGAGTCCCCCGGCTCCAGCCGGTTGATGTAACGGAACGGCTCGCCATGGGTGTTGCGGTGGCCGGCCAGTGCGAAGTTGCCCTTCTTGTCCCAGGGCATCGCCGTCTTGAGCGGCGCCTTGTCGTAGTGCCCCACCATGCCCTTGTCCAGCACCGCCGTCTTGGAGACACCCTGCGCGATGGGAGCGGTGATGCCGATCTTCGGGATGTGGATGACGGCGAAGCCCTCGCCCGGTTCGAAGGCGCCCGCCTTGCGTTCGGGGTCCACGGTGTCGGGCTTGTGCTCCCACTTCTCGTGCAGCGCGTCGGTCGCGCCGCCCGCCTGCTGGTCGGCGCGGATGTTGGTCCACCACAGCTGGTAGGCCACGAAGAGCAGCATCAGTACGCCGCACGTGATGAAGAGCTCGCCGATGACCCGGCTGGCGATGATGCCGGGCCCCGGACGCAGGGCGCGTGCGGCCCTGCGGGCCTCCAACCGGGAGGGGCCTGGCGGGCGTTGGGTACGGGGTCCGGGCAGCGGCTCCGTGACGCCCAGCGGCATCGTCGCGTCGTCCTCCGGGTGCTGCCCCGCCGGGTGGGCCGGGCCGGCCCCGTGCGAGTGGCCGGTGCGCCCTTGGGACGGCGCCGGCGCGGCGTACCCGGCCGGCCGCTTTTGGACGCCGGGAGCGGACTCGTAGGGCGCCGCCGCGTGCCCCACACGACCGGGTGCCGCCTCTGGCCGGACGGGACCGGGTGGCATCTCCTGCCGGACGGCGGGCGGCGGTTCCGTGTGCCGCACTGACCCGGTGGCCGCATCCTGCCGGACCTGCCGGACCGCACCGGGCGGCTCGGCCTGCCCGAGGGGTCCGGCCGGCGTCTCCGGCACCTCCTGCCGTACGGAGCCGGTGGGACTCTGCTGCCCGACGGGACCGATCGGCACCTCCTGCCGCACGGGACCGACAGGGCTCTCCTGCCGCACAGGACCGACAGGGCCCTCCTGCCGCACCGGGGCGGCAGGGTCCTGGTGCCCGACGGGGCCTGCGGGGCTCTGCCAGACGGCCGTCGTGCCCGCCCCCGGGCCCTCTCGCGGCCCCGCGGGGGCTTCCGGGCCTTCCGGTCTCCGTCCCTCGGACGCGGCCTCCCTGGGCGGCGCCTGGGGCGCTGCGGGCGCCTGGGAAGCCGCCTGCCGCACCGGGGGCGCAGCCGCCTCCGTCGCGCTCCCGGACCCCGGAGCGGAGCCCGGGCCGGTCCCGGGGGCCGGCCCGGGCGCAGGGCCCGGCGCGGTGGGGAGTTGGTCGGGGAGGGGGTCGTTGAGCGGGTCGGCGAGGGCGTCCACAGCAGCGCGGTACGGGTCGAACTCCGCACCGCGCCCGGCACTGTCGCCGTGGCCCGTCGTCACCCGGTGACCGTCCCCAGACCGGCGGCCCGCGGCACCCCCGTCAGGCCGGCTGACCGTTCCACGGCGTCGGTGTCACCGCACTGCACCAGCCAGTTGGCGAGCATGCGGTGGCCCCATTCGGTGAGGACCGATTCGGGGTGGAACTGGACGCCCTCGACGGGGAGTTCGCGGTGGCGCAGGCCCATCACCAGGCCGCCGCCGTCCACTGCCTCGCCGCCGGGTGCGGTCCGGGCGGTGACCTCCAGCTCGTCGGGCAGCGTGCCGTTGCGTACCGCCAGCGAGTGGTAGCGGGTGGCGGTGAAGGGTGAGGGGAGTCCGGTGAAGACGCCGGTGTTCTCGTGGGAGACGACGGACGTCTTGCCGTGCAGCAGTTCGGGGGCCCGCTCGACGATGCCGCCGTAGGCGACGGCCATGGACTGCATGCCGAGGCAGACGCCGAAGACGGGGATCCGGCGCTCGGCGCAGTGCCGCACCATGCCGATGCAGACGCCGGCCTCCTCGGGGGCGCCGGGTCCGGGGGAGAGCAGGACGCCGTCGAAGCCGTCCTCGGCGTGGTGGGGTTCCACCTCGTCGTTGCGGACGACTTCGCAGGTGGCGCCGAGCTGGTAGAGGTACTGGACGAGGTTGAAGACGAAGCTGTCGTAGTTGTCGACGACCAGGACGCGGGCGCTCATGCCACATTTCCCTTCAGTGCGGTGGCCGCGGCGTGGCCGGCCGGAGCGGCCCCGTCCACCGTCACGTCGTTGAACGGCAGCAGGGGTTCCGCCCAGGGGAAGACGTACTGGAAGAGCAGGAAGACGACGCCGACGATCAGCACGATCGAAATCAGTGTGCGCACCCATACGTTGCCCGGCAGGTGCCGCCAGATCCAGCCGTACATGCCCCGATGGTGTCCTCTCTCCTCCCGCGCCTGCATCGGGCGCGTGCTTCCGGCCCACCCAGAGTACGGCGTCAGGGTACGGCCTCACCGGGTGAGCGCGTCCGGTTTCCCTTCGCTCGCGGGCTGTGTGGCGTCCAGTCGTCCCCAGGCGATGAGCCGGTGGCTGCTGCCCCATTCCGGGTCGCAGGTGGTGAGGGTGAGGTAGCGTCCGGGCCGGTCGAAGGGGGTGGCGGCCTCGTCGACGGGGGCGGGCACCGCGTCGAGGACGCCGGTGTCGCTGGGCAGGGTGCGGTAGGGGCGCGCGACGATCGTGTAGGTGTACCAGGTGTCGCCGTCGGTCACCACGACCGGGTCGCCGGGCCGCAGCCGGGGGAAGTCCTTGAAGGGGTCGCCGTAGGTGCGGCGGTGTCCGGCGACCGCGAAGTTGCCCTTCGCGCCGAGGGGCGCGCTGCGGGTGTAGTGACCCAGCCCTTTGCGGAGGGTCTGTTTCCCGGTGTTCTCCAGGACCGGCTTGGACCAGCCGCCGCCGAAGCGCGGGATGTACATGACGGCGAAGGAGTTGCCGCTGCGGTACCCGCCCGGGGCGGTGCCGCGCGCGGTGCCTGACGCGGCTCCGCGTTCGGCCGTGCCGCCGGCCTGGCCGTCACCCGTCGTGTCCTGGCCACGGGACGGGGAGCCGCCCGTCTCCTCGGGGGTGCCGCCGCCCGGTGCGCCGCCGTCCACGGGCCCGGCCGCCCACTGCTTGTGGAGCCGGGCGATCTCGTCGTCGGAGGCGCTGTCGGCGCGCAGCCCGGTCCAGTAGAGGAGGTAGACGACGAAGAGCACGATGAGGACCCCGACCGTGATGCACAGTTCGCTCAGGCTCCGTACGACCGCTCGTAACGCCACGTGCCTCACTCCCGTTCACTCGACGGGTTCGGCCTGCCGGAGATCCACTGTGCCCGAGTAACCCGGAAGAGTCATCGCCTTGTGCTGCTCGACTTTCCAGCCGAGGCCGTAGGCATCGACGTACTCCTGGTAGTTCTGGATGGCGGGCGCCGCGTCCAGGGCGGCCCTGAGACGGTCCGGGTCCCCCACGGCGGTGACCTTGTAGGGCGGGGAGTAGACGCGCCCCTGGAGGATCAGGGTGTTGCCGACGCAGCGCACGGCGCTGGTGGAGATCAGCCGCTGGTCCATCACCTTGATGCCCTTGGCGCCGCCCTTCCACAGGGCGTTGACGACGGCTTGCAGATCCTGCTGGTGGATGACCAGGTCGTTGGGTTCGGGGTCGGGCAGCCCGGGGACCTTCGCGGTGGCGTTGCTGGGGGCGTCGTCGAGGGTGACGGTCAGGCCCTGGCCGGTCAGTTTCTTCAGGCCGGCGCGTTTCTCCAGCGCGTCGATCCGGCGGTCCTCACCGCGGGTGCTGCCGTCGTCGCGCCGGGCGAGGGAGTCGACCTGGCGGCGGAGGCCGGCGGCCTGGTTCTCCAGTTCGGCGTTCTGTCTGCTGCGCTCCTGGATGAGGTCGGAGAGCCGGAGCATCGAGGAGTCGCTGCGCAGATTGGTGCCTTGCGCGGTGTCGAAGCTGACCCAGAAGATGAGACCTGCGAGGGCGAAGACGCCTATCGCGGCCAGCCGGGCAGGCCGGACGATGGATCTGGTCACCGTACCCTTGTCTCCCTCCGCCCTGGGAAAGCACTACGCTAACGGACCACCGTCCCCATGGGCCGTGCGGCGGTCAGCAGCGCATCGACAGGAGAGTCTCTCGTGCCGAAGTCACGTACCCGGAAGAAAGCGGACTTCACGCCCCCGCCGGAGAAGAAGGCCACCAACATCGACCTGCGTGGTGGCGGGCGCGGCTGGGTGGCCCCCCTGATGCTGGCGATGTTCGGTATCGGGCTCGCCTGGATCGTCGTGTTCTACGTCACGAACAGCTCGCTGCCCATCGAGGCGCTGGGGAACTGGAACATCGTGGTCGGGTTCGGCTTCATCGCGACCGGCTTCGTGGTCTCCACGCAGTGGAAATAAGAGTTATCCACAGGCTGATCCACAGCCTTGGATAACTCACAAGATCTGTGGATAACTTTCAGGGTGTTGACGCCGATGTGACCGGCCGGACGGCACCCGGAGACCCGTCCGGCCAGTAACCACAAGGGAAACGCACACCTGACCGAATCCCGGCCGGTCGGGCCACTCCGTGCACAAGATCCCGTACCCGCTGTGGAAAACCCGGGCTCAGCCGAGCTGGAGCGTACGCACCACGAGCAGCACCACGATCACCGCGAGCACCAGCGCGACCGCCCCGTACTGCACCAGCGCACGCTGCCGACGGGGCGCGTGCACCATCGCGTAGGCCAGCACCAGCCCCGCGACCAGCCCGCCGACGTGCGCCTCCCAGGCGATGTTCTTCCATGTGAAGGTGAAGATCAGATTGATCGCCAGCAGGATCAGGATCGGCCGCATGTCGTAGCGCAGCCGCCGCATCAGCACCGCGGTCGCACCGAACAGTCCGAAGATCGCACCCGAGGCGCCCAGCGAAGCCTGCTGCGGGGCGGCCAGCAGATAGGTGACCGCACCGCCGGCGACGCCGGAGAGCAGATAGAGGGCCAGGAAGCGGATCCGGCCCAGCGCCGCCTCCAGCGGCGGGCCCAGGAACCACAGCCCGAGCATGTTCATCGCGATGTGCCAGATCTCCTGGTGCAGGAACATCGAGGTCAGCAGCCGCCACCACTGTCCCTCGGCCACGCCCTCCAGAGGACCGTACGGCTGAGTCACCGCCTGCCCGAACAGCAGCAGCGGATCCAGCAGCCGGTTGCCGACCGCCAGCACGGCGATGAAGACGGCCACGTTGATGCCGACCAGCACCTTGGTGACCAGCCTGGGATCGGCCGTCACCCGGCCCCCGGCCACCGTCCTGGGCCGGGTCGCACCCGGCGGGTGCCCGGTGCCCGAGCCGGACCTGACGCACTCGGGGCACTGGAAGCCCACCGAGGCCGGCACCATGCAGTCGGGGCAGATGGGCCGCTCACAACGCGTGCAGGAGATACCGGTCTCCCGCTCCGGGTGCCGGTAGCAGTGTCTGGGGCCCTGCTGTTCCGCCCCGCCCCCGGGCTGTCCGTCCTGCGCCACGCTCACCCCTCCAGTCTCCCCCACGCACTGCCCCGCCCGCCCTGATTACGGACGGGCGGGGCGGTACGGTTCCCGGCCGGCCGCGGCCGGTCCCGGCTGCCGCTTACGCGCGCTCGACGACCACCGACTCGACGACCACGTCCTGCACCGGACGGTCGGTGCGCGGGTTGGTCTGGGTGCCGGCGATGGCGTCCACCACCTTCTGGCCCGCCTCGTCGGCGACCTCGCCGAAGATGGTGTGCTTGCCCGTCAGCCAGGTGGTCGGCGCGACGGTGATGAAGAACTGCGAGCCGTTGGTGCCCGGCCCGGCGTTCGCCATGGCCAGCAGGTACGGCTTGGTGAACGCGAGGTCCGGGTGGATCTCGTCGGCGAACTCGTAACCGGGGCCGCCGGTGCCGTTCCCCAGCGGGTCCCCGCCCTGGATCATGAAGCCGCTGATGACGCGGTGGAAGACGGTGCCGTCGTAGAGCCGGTCGGTGGTCTTCTGGCCGGTCGCGGGGTGGGTCCACTCGCGGGAGCCCTCGGCGAGCTCGACGAAGTTCTTGACCGTCTTCGGGGCGTGGTCCGGGAAGAGCTTGACCCGGATGTCTCCCTGGTTGGTCTTCAGGGTGGCGTAGAGCTGCTCGGCCACGATCTACCTTCCATCTGTCTGCAGTGACTGTCCCGATCCTCCCACGGACGCCGGGGGCGCCTGCTGACCCGGATGCCCCACGCCCACGGCGCGGGGCGGGGCACGGGCAGCGGACTGTCAGGCATGATCTTCTAAACAGGTGGAAAAACGACTTCCTGTCCTCCGTTTTCGGAGAGACTGCACATGTCATGAGCCACCGAGGAGGAGGATCCCGTGACCGCCAAGGACAGCGTGCGCACGGCGACCGGCACCGCCAAGGAGAGCGTGCGGCACGCAGCGGAGGTGGTGAAGCCCCACGCGGGCCAGGCCATGGACACCGCGGCACGCTACGCGCAGGAGGCCGGCGCCCGGCTGGGACCGAAGGTCGCCAAGGCGGCCGAGCAGGCCCGGCACACCGCCCGCGAAGGGTACGAGCAGTATGTCGGTCCCCGGGTCGCCCAGGCGCGTGACGCCCTCCCCGTCGAGGTCGAGCGGGCCGCCGGGCGTGCGGCCAAGCGCACCCGCAAGGCCGCGCGCAAGGCCGCCGACTACGCGGGGCCCCGGATCGAGAGCGCGGTGACCGACGTCCGCGCCGCCACCGCTCCGGCCCGTGAGGAGGCAGTGCAGCGGGGAGCCGCCGCCGTGGCCGCGCTCCGCAACCAGGTGACGGCCCAGGACATCGAGAAGCTCGCGCGGCGCCGCCGCAGGCGCTCCCGTGCGGGACGGTTCGTGTGGCGGGCCACTCTGGTCGGGCTGGTGGCCGGCGGGGCGTACGCCGCCTGGCGCTGGTGGGACCGGCAGGCCAACCCGGACTGGCTGGTGGAGCCCCCGGCCGCGACGGAGGTCGCCGACCGCTCCCCGCTCACCAGCGTCAACGGCTCCCCGGCCGAGAGCGACGGCCCGGGGCTGGACCCGCAGGTGCAGGCGAAGGAAGACGCCGAGAAGGAAGCGAAGGGTGACTCCAAGGACGGCGACACCGGTGCGGACGCCGAGGAGCGCCGCGAGAAGTGAGCACGCCCGGTACGCGCGAGGGGCGGAGGACCTTCAGGTCTTCCGCCCCTCGCGCATCGCGCCCTGCCCCGCACCCGCGGCGCCCGGCGCCGAGAGCTCGGGAAGCCCGGGTACCGGGGCCAGTACGGCGGCCAGCCCGGTGATCCGCAACAGTCGCAGTACGCGCGGGTCGGCGCAGACGAGGGTGAAGGTGCCGCCGCCCGCCAGGACCCGGGCGCGGATGTCCACCAGCAGGGCGAGTCCGCTGCAGTCGATGAAGGAGACCGGCCGCAGGTCCGCCACCAGCCGGGGTGCGGGCGCCGTGGTGAGCGCGTAGAGCTGGGGTGTGGTGGCGAGCACCACGGCGAGGTCGATCTCCCCGTGCAGTTCCACCACTGTGTATCCGCCGTCCGTACGGGACAGCACGGTGCCGGCCGGCGGCGGCTCCTCCGTCCCGACGGCGCACGTCAGTGTGTGGGCGCTGTCGTCCATCTGCGGTGCCATCGGTGCCCTCACGTATGACCTTGTGACCGTAGGAGTCCGGGGGAAATCGGCCCGTAAGCATAGGCAGCACCCCCCTGACTGGCGCTGCGCCACCCCCGCACCATCACTCGATCGAGTGGAAAACTCCAGTATGGCTTGCGAGTTGACGCACGGGGAGGGTCACGACCGAGCGGAGTCGTCGGGTCCGGGAATACCGGAAATGCCGCGCGTCAAGCCGACAGGCTGCCCGCGCCCCGAAGACGCACGGGACGACTAACCCTCCTCGCCGCCCGCCGCGCGAGGGCCGGGACGGAAGGCGTGGCGCCGGGCGAGTGCGACGAGCAGCAACGCTCCGCCGCACAGCACCGACTGCCCCCACGGGAGGGCTCCGCTCCCCAGCCGGCCGAGCACCGTTCCGCCGAGGAGACCGGCCACCGCGATGGCGCCGTTGAAGACGGTCACGAACATCGACTGGGCCACGTCCGTGTGCGGTTCGGCCGCGTCGGCCAGCGCGGTCTGCAGCAGAGTCGGTGCGCCGCCGAAGGTCAGCCCCCAGGCCGCCGTTCCGGCGAAGACCACGGCCGGCAGTCCGGCCGACAGGCCCAGCGCGAGGGCGGCTGCGGCGAAGACGGCGAGGCTCGACAGCGTCACCGGCCTCGGCCGTCTGTCGACGAGGAGGCCGGTGACCCAGATTCCGGCCATCGCCGCCACACCGAAGACGAGCAGCACGACATCGACCCGGCCGCCGAGCCCAGAGGTGGCGAGGAACGGCGCGATGTAGGTGTAGAGCAGGTTGTGCGCCAGCACCCACAGCAGCGTCACGGCGAGCACGGTGCGCACCCCGGGGATGGCGAGTGCGGCACCCGGCGGCGTGCCGGGTCCGGCCGGCCCGCCCGGCATCTGCGGGACGAGCAGCCGGATCCACAAGAGCAGCAGCAGTGCCACCGCCGACATGATCCAGAAGACGCCGCGCCAGTCGACGAGGGAGCCCAGCCACGTCCCCAGCGGGACCCCGAAAGCCAGTGCGACGGGCTGGCCCACCCCCACCAGCGCGAGGGCACGCCCTTGCAGACGGGCGGGGACGAGACGGCGGGTGTAGCCGGTCAGCAGCCCCCAGACGACTCCGGACGAGGCGCCGGCGCAGAAGCGGGCGGCCAGCGTGAGCACCCACTGTCCGGACAGCGCGGTGACCGTGTTGAAGACGAGCAGCCCCACGACGGCGGCCAACAGCACGTGGCGGCGGGGCGCTCGGCGCGTCGCCGCGATGACGGGCACGGCGCTGCACACCGAACCCAGCGCGTACAGCGAGACGAACTGCCCGGCCAGGGCCTCGGATATGTGCAGTCCCGCGCTGATGCGCGGCAGCAGGCCGGCCGGCATCGTCTCGGTCATGATCGCGAGGAAGCCGGCCGTCGTGAACGCCAGCAGGCGCACGACCGGGAGGGAGCCGCTCCCGGTGCCGCCGTGCCGTGCGGGCGCGGTCGACTCGCGGGCGGGCGAGGTGGTCATGGGTGCTCCTCCACCGTGGCGGACCGCCACCGAACTTGTGTGATGTCTGACAAGTTGCGGAGGCAGTGTGCCACCCTGTCCACAGCCCCGGCAACCACCCGGACAATGGGTGGACGGCAGCGTGAAAGGGGACGCACATGCGTGCAGTGGGCCGCCGGTCCTCCGTGGAGGGGGCCATCGCGAGCCTCAACGAGGCCCTGGCCCAAGGTGAGTGGCAGCCCGGTGACAAGCTCCCGGGCGAGCACCGCATGGCCGAGGAACTCGGAGTGAGCCGCACCGTCGTGCGTGAGGCGATCCGCGCACTGGTGCACCTCGGGACGCTCGAGACGCGCCACGGCTCGGGCACGTTCGTCGTCTCCACCGCCGACCCCGCGCCGCTGCTGCGCCGGCTCGGCATGGCCGACGTACGGGAGATCTTCGAGATGCAGCTCGGCTTCGACGTGCACGCGGCGCGCCTGGCCGCCGAGCGCCGCACCGAGGACGATCTCGCGCGGCTGCGGAAACTCCTGCACGCCCGTAACCACGCGACCGAGGCAGTGCTCTTCGCCGGCGCCGACGCCGACTTCCACCTCGCCGTGGTCGAGGCGGCGGGCAACGAGGTGCTGCTGGAGTGCTATCGCTTCTTCGTCGGCCGGCTGCGCGACAGCCTCGAAGCGCTGCGCAGGCAGGATGTCGTCGTGGAGAGCGGCAGCAAGCCGCACGAGGACCTCGTCGAGGCACTGGAGCGCGGGGACGCCGCTGCTGCTGCCGCCGCCGCGGAGGCCGCCATCCGCCCCGGACTCGACGCCCTGACCCGGCTCGAAGGACCGCCCGCACGGAAGTAGGCCACCCCACCCGGCGGCCCTCGGCAGCCGCGTGGGCGAGGCGCGTGCACGGCTCGCCGGGCGGGCGGCCGGAGACCGGGGCGCCACCGCCCGCACGGCGCGCCCGCGCACGCGAAAAGAGGCCCCTGGCCTGCGTCACCGCAGGCCAGGGGCCTCTTCCTAGGTGGAGCCAAGGGGAGTCGAACCCCTGACATCTGCCATGCAAAGACAGCGCTCTACCAACTGAGCTATGGCCCCGTCGGGCACCAGGATACTGGCTTCCGCGCCCTCCTTCCGACCGGGTATCGCCCGCACCTGCCGCCGTCCGTAGGATGCACGGCAAGTTCGCGGGAGCGAAGTGACACAGGGGAGCCCAGGGGAGACGCCATGGACGCAGCAGCACAGGACCCGACGGCGAAAGCGCGCCAGCTCCAGAGTCAGTGGTACGGCGAGCCGTTGGGGACTCTCTTCCGCCGGCTGATCGACGACCTCGGCCTCAACCAGGCCCGCCTCGCAACCGTGCTCGGACTGTCCGCCCCTATGCTTTCGCAGCTCATGAGCGGGCAGCGCGCAAAGATCGGCAACCCGGCGGTCGTCCAGCGTGTCCAGGCCCTCCAGGAACTGGCCGCCGAGGTGGCCCGGGGTGATGTCAGCGCGGCGGACGCCACCAGCCGCATGGAGGAGATCCGCCGGACCGCGGGCGGCAGCGTGCTGGGCAACACTTCGCAGACGGCCTCCTCGGGCACCTCCCAGACCCCCGTCAAGCGTGTCGTGCGGGAGATCCAGGCTCTGCTGCGCTCGGTCTCGGACGCCGCCGACATCATCGACGCCTCCAACGCCCTGGCCCCCACCCACCCCGAACTGGCCGAGTTCCTGCGCGTCTACGGCGCCGGCCGCACCTCGGACGCCGTCAAGCACTACGAGGCACACCAGTCCTGAGCCTGCTGGAGCCCACCGGCAGGGCACCGCACGACGGCGGAACACTCGACAGCGGCACGACGACGGCCCGAAGACGGCACAGCGACGGCGCGGCGACCGTACGGCGACGGAACACTCGACAGCGGCACGACGGCGGCACAACGGCCACCCGGCAAACAGCACCAGCGGCAGAGCGGCACGGACAGGGAGCGGCGCGGCACCATGGGGGAGATCTTCGCCGGCAGGTACGAGCTGGTCGATCCGGTCGGACGCGGCGGCGTCGGCACCGTGTGGCGGGCCTGGGACCACCGGCGCCGCCGGTACGTCGCCGCGAAGGTGCTCCAGCAGTCCGACGCGTACGCCCTGCTGCGCTTCGTCCGCGAACAGGCGCTGCGCATCGACCATCCGCATGTGCTGGCGCCGCACAGCTGGGCGGCGGACGACGAGAAGGTCCTGTTCACCATGGACCTGGTGGCCGGCGGTTCGCTGGCGCACCTCGTCGGTGACTACGGGCCGCTGCCTCCCACGTTCGTGTGCACGCTGCTCGACCAGTTGCTGTCCGGCCTGGCCGCCGTGCACGCCGAGGACGTGGTGCACCGCGACATCAAGCCCGCCAACATCCTCCTGGAGCCCACCGGCACCGGCCGGCCCCATCTGAGGCTGTCCGACTTCGGCATCGCCATGCGCAAGGGCGAGCCCCGGCTGACCGAGACCAACTACGTGGTCGGTACGCCCGGATACTTCGCGCCCGAGCAGATGCTGGAGGCCGAGGCCGACTTCCCCTCCGACCTGTACGCGGTGGGCCTCGTGGGACTCTTCCTGCTCACGGGCCGCAAACCGGACAGCCAGGCGCTGTTCGAGAGCTACGAGAACGGCACGCCCCCGCCGCCCGGCGGTGTGCCCGAGCCGCTGTGGCAGGTCCTCGGGCAGCTGCTGCAGCCCGACCCGGCCGCCCGCTTCAGGACCGCGACCGGGGCCCGCAAGGCGCTGGCGAGCGCGGCCGAACTGCTGGACGGTGTCGCGACGGTGGAGCGGGAGACCG
>Ga0164243_10008774_pt1 | contig 14853 bp, 10 predicted proteins | sample OricompcompostOP_FD_108781 | JGI IMG/M metagenome (GOLD analysis project Ga0164243, IMG submission 108781) | Organic Plus compost microbial communities from Emeryville, California, USA - Original compost - Organic plus compost (OP) | ecosystem: Engineered > Solid waste > Mixed feedstock >... | reverse complement strand
GCGCCGGCCGCCGTCGACCCCGCCGACGACGAACAGGTCCGCGTCCTGACCGGGCGGCTCGCCGAACGCGCCGGTGCCGACGCGGAGTTCGCCGCCCTGCTGTGCGGCTGGGCCGAACGCCACGCCCCCACGCTGCGGGCCGAGCGCTCCGAGGTCCACAACACCGTCTCCGAGGGCGCCCACATCACGGGCCCGGTCGTCCAGGCCCGCGACATCCACGGAGACCTCAACTTCGGTTGAGGACTTCAACTTCGGTTGAGACGCGGCTCTCCCGCCAGTCGCTTGAGGAGGGACGCCGGCTCCTCGACGTTCGGAGCCGGTCTCCCTGTCTCCATCCCGGCCCACGTGACAGCGCTGCCCTTCAGCCGTACCGGCACGACGCCGCGTGACGGTCCCGTCACCGTGTGGACACGGGAGCCCTCGATGACCGGAACGGTATGGCCGGGTCTGTGAGCTGGGGTTTCTCGGGTGTCGGGGGCGGTGTCAGTGGTCGCTCCTAGACTCGGCCGGGAGTGGAGACCGGGTGTGTGGTGAGTGTGGAAGCGGTGGCGCGTATGGGGTCGGGGGCCGAGCGGCAGCTCCTGCGGTGCGCTGCGGTGTTCCTGCCCGGGGAGGTGCCCCGGCAGGGGCAGGTGGTGTTCTGGCAGGACAGCGTCGGCGGGCTGCCCGAGGTGGGGGAGCCCGGCGAGCTGACCGTCGTCCGGCCGAACGGGGCCGGGCTGCGGCACGAGGTGGTGGCGGCGCGCCTGCTGCCGGTGCGGGAGGCGCTGCCCGTACTGATGAGGGCGCGCACCGACCGGACAGCGCACCCGGCCGCCGCCTGCTGGGGCGCGGCAGCGCTGCACGGGCTGCGGCTGGTCGCCCGGGGGCGGCTGGTGCCGGGGCTGGCCGACGGCGACGTCGACGTGTGGCGCGCGGGCCCTCTGAACGAGGAGGACGTGGCACACCTGCGGGCCGTCGCCGCCGCGATGCCGCCGGAGGCCCACGCGGTGCCTGTCGCGTCCGTCGCGGGGGACGGTGTCGCAGCAGACGGTGCGGTGCTGGACGGAGGCGGGCGCCTCGGGGCGGGCGGGCCGGTCCGCGTACCGGAGCCGGAGGGTCTCGTCCGGGCCTTCCTGGACGCGGTTGCCGACGTCCTGCCCCGCACGCCCGCCGGTCCCGCCGCCGTGGGCCCGGCGTTCGCGGCGCCGGAGCCCAACCGCCTGGCCGGGCGGTACCCGCGGCTGCGGGAGTGGAGCGCCGAGGTCGCGGCCGACACCTCGGCGGGCATCCGGATCTCGCTGCGGCTCGACCTGTCCGCCGACCGGATCTTCGACTCGCAGGAACCACCGCCGGAGGCGGCGCCGGCCCCGGCCGGGGAACCGCAGCCCTCGCCGGAAGCGGGTCCGCCCGTGCCCGGTGCCGCGGCCCCTGCGGACGACGCGGACGGTTCCGCCTCCCCGGACCCGTATGTCGCCGCAGCCGTCGTGCAGGCGACGAGCATCGCCGATCCGATGATGGTGGCCGACGTGGCACAGCTGTGGGACGGCGAGGCTCCCCACCTGGGGGAGCGGGCCCGTGCGGACACCGTGCTGGCCATCCGCCGTGCCGCGCGCGTCTGGCCGCCGCTCGGCCGGCTGCTGGAGCGCTCCACGCCCGATGTGCTGCCGCTCACCGAGCAGGAGCTCAACGATCTGCTGGGCCGCACCGCCCGCGAGCTGGCGGCGGCGGATGTGGCCGTGCACTGGCCGCGGGCCCTCGCGCGTGACCTGCTGTCCGCCGCGGCGGTCGTCCGCACCGGCACGCAGGCGCCCGGCTCGGCGGTCGACGGCACAGGCTTCTTCAAAGAGGGGAAGCTGCTGGAATTCCGCTGGCAGCTCGCCCTCGACGGGGACCCGCTCACCGACGACGAGATGGACGAGCTGGCCGACGCGCACCGGCCGCTGGTGCGGTTGCGCGACCAGTGGGTGCTGGTCGACCCCGCACTCGTCCGCAAGGCGCGCAAACGCCATCTGGGGCTGCTCTCGCCGGGTGACGCCCTGGCCGCAGCCCTCACCGGTGAGGCCGAGGTGGAGGGCGAACAGGTGCCGGCGGTCCCGGTGGGGGCGCTGGCCGCACTCCGCGACAGACTCGCCCGGGCCGCGCGCGGCGAGACGGAGGAAGCGCCGCCGCCCGCGGCGCTCGCCGCACAGCTGAGGTCCTACCAGCGGCAAGGGCTCGCCTGGCTCGACCTGATGACCTCCCTCGGGCTCGGCGGCTGCCTGGCCGACGACATGGGCCTGGGCAAGACGGTCACCCTCATCGCGCTGCACCTGCGCCGCGTCGAACGCGGTGAGACGGCGCCGACACTGGTCGTCTGCCCCGCCTCCCTGCTGGGCAACTGGCAGCGCGAGCTGGCCCGTTTCGCGCCCGGCACGCCGGTGCGGCGCTACCACGGCCCGGGCCGCACCCTGGACGGGCTGCCGGCACACGAGTTCGCGGTCGGGGACGGGGAGGCGGAGCACGAGGACGCGGAGCATGACGGGCCGGGCGCCCGGCAGGGCAGCGAGGGCACCGGGCGTGCCGTCGGCGGGGGCGGCAGCGATGCCGGGTTCGTCCTGACGACGTACGGCACCCTGCGCGGCAGCGCGGACCGCCTCGCCGGGGTGGACTGGGGCCTGGTCGTCGCCGACGAGGCCCAGCACGTCAAGAACCCCCACTCCACCACCGCGCGGGCCCTGCGCACCCTCCCCGCCGCCGCGCGGATCGCCCTCACCGGCACCCCCGTCGAGAACAACCTCTCCGAACTGTGGGCCATCCTCGACTGGACGACACCCGGACTGCTCGGCCCTCTCAAGTCCTTCCGCGCCCGGCACGCCCGCGCCGTGGAAAGCGGCGAGGACCCCGAGGCCACCCGGCGGCTGGCACGGCTCGTGGGCCCCTTCCTGCTCCGCCGCAAGAAGTCGGACCCGGGCATCGTCCCCGAACTGCCGCCCAAGACGGAGACCGACCACACCGTCGAACTCACCCGGGAGCAGGCCGCGTTGTACGAGGCGGTCGTCCGGGAGACGCTGGCCCGCATCCAGGCGGCCGAAGGCATCGAACGGCGCGGCCTGGTGATGAAACTGCTGACCGCGCTCAAACAGATCTGCAACCACCCGGCGCAGTACTTGCGGGAGGGCACCGGCCGGCTGCCGGGACGCAGCGGAAAACTGCGGCTCCTGGAGGAACTCCTCGCCACCATCCTTTCCGAGGGCGGCTCCGCGCTGGTCTTCACCCAGTACGTGGAGATGGCGCGGCTGCTGGAGGCCCAGCTGACCGCACGCGGTATCGGGCACCAACTGCTGCACGGCGGCACCCCGGTCGCCCAGCGGGAAGCCATGGTGGACGCCTTCCAGTCCGGGCAGGTCCCCGTCTTCCTGCTCTCCCTCAAAGCCGCCGGCACAGGGCTGAACCTGACCCGGGCGGGGCACGTCATCCACTACGACCGCTGGTGGAACCCGGCCGTCGAGGAACAGGCCACCGACCGTGCCTACCGCATCGGCCAGACACAGCCGGTCCAGGTCCACCGTCTGCTGACCGCGGGCACGGTGGAGGACCGCATCGCCCAACTGGTCGACGGCAAACGGCAACTCGCCGAGGCAGTGCTGAGCGGCGGCGAAGCCGCCCTCACCGAACTGACCGACGCCCAGATCGCCGATCTGGTGTCCCTGCGGAGGCAACCGTGAAAGCGCCACCGGGCGGCAGCGTGAGCGCCGACGCGTGGGTGCAGGCCTTCGAGGCCGCCGCCGGCGACGGCCGGGCCGCCGCCGACCGGCTGGAACGGGGCCGGGCCTACGCCCACGACGGGGGAGTGTTCACGGTGCGGGCCGGGCCCGGCCGCATCACGGCGTACGTACGGGGCAGCCGCCCGCGTCCCTACCGTGCCCACTGGCGGCTGCCCGTGCTGTCCGACGACGCCTGGGCCGTCCTCGTGCGGACCCTCGCCGCCCGCCCCGCGTACGAAGCCGCCCTCGCGGAGGGGGACATACCGGCGCAGGCACTGGCCGAGGCGGAGAGTGCCGGGGCGCGTCTCCTGCCCGCCCCCGGCGACCTCGCGCCCACCTGCACCTGCCCCGACCAGGCCGCCTGCTGCAAGCACGCCGCCGCGCTCGGCTACGAGACCGCCGCACGGCTGGCCGGTGACCCCGGTCTGCTCGTGCTGCTGCGCGGCCTCGCCCCCGAAGCGCTGCGCGCCGCCGTGCGCCGCCACGGTCCAGCCGCGGGGGCGCCGCGCGGTGCCTCGGCGCTCCCTTCGGCGGGCGGGGGAGGATCGGCCTCTGCCGCCGGGCCGCCGCTGGGCGGTGCGGTGCCTCCCCTGGACGGTGTGGCGCCCCTGGACGGTGTGGCGCCGCTGGGCGGTGCGGTGCCTCCCCCGGACGGCACCGCCGGGGATGCCGGGAGCGCTGATGACAGTGCTGGTCCGCCGGCCGACGGGGCGCTGGTGCGGCCTGTACGGGCGGAGGCGGATGCGACTGCTGCGGGGCCCACCTCCACCGGTGGGGCGGCGCCGGGTGAGGGAGGCGCTGGACCGGTGGGGGAGGCGGCGCCGGGTGCGTCCGGACACCTGGCTCCGGATGCTGCCGCCTCGGGCCCGGCCCACGTCGGGGAGGACACCCGTCCGGCTGCGGCCGTGGCGGCCACGGGGGCGCCGTCCCGTCCTGCGCGGTCCGGCTCGCCCGCCGTTGACCCGGTTCACCCGGCAGCGTCCCCGGCTCCGGCCTCGGTCGCCGGTCACGCTGACGGGCGAGTGGCCGAGGGCGGCGCTGTGCGCGGCTCCGGGAGCCGTACGTGGCCTGGGCGCGCGGGGGCGGCGGGCGATGACGCCGACGCGGAAGCTCGTGCCGACGTCAAGACCCGTGCGGATGTGGCAGTGCGCGCCGATATCGAGTCTCGTGCGGGTACTGAGGCTCGTGTTGCTACCGACGCTCCTGCTGGTGTCGAGGTGCATGCCGGCGCGGAGGCTCGTGCCGACGCGGAGGCACACATCGGAGCCGGGACACTCGCCGGAGCGGACGCCAGTGCGGACGCCCCCGTCTGGGCGAGCGGTGACGTGCCGGGGAGGGGCGGTGGCGTGGCCGGGCAGCGGCGCGGTCCGCTGGTGGGCGGCATGGCCGCCGACGCGGTGTTCGGCTCCGTCGTGCGGCCTCCGCTGCCCGCGCCGCTTCCGCTGCCGGACGCGCCGGGGGAGGCCGCCGCGTATCCCGAACTGCCGGGCGCGCCCAGCGCCGACGCGCTCGCCTTCCTGGCGACGGACGCCGCCCACCGCGCCTGGCACGCGCTGGCGGCGGTCGGTACGGCCGGTGCGGAAGGGCCGGACGGTCCGGGCGCGGACACAGATCCGCTGCCGGACCTGTCGCTGTGGCACGACACGATCCGGCTCGCCGCCACCCATCCGCGGCTGACGGGACGGAGAACCCTTTCGCCGCTGTTCGCCAGCCTGGCGCGGACGGCGGGCGGGGACGCGCTGGAGCTGGCCCGCGCGGCGGCGGCCTGGCGGCAGGGCGGACCGGCGGGGCTGACCGTGCTGGAAACCGTCTGGGACCCGCCGGCCGGCGACTTCGACCGGGGCCGCAGCGCCCTCGCGACCCTGGGCATCACGATGACGATTCATCACAACCGTCTCACCCACCCGACGCGCCCCGTCCAGCTGCGTTACGGCAAGGACGGGCGCTGGTATCCGTACCGGGGCGAACCCGTCGCCCCCGCAGCCACCGTCGCCCCCGCAGCCACTGCCGGCCCGGCCCAGCCCGGGAGCCGGGCCGGGAGCGGGGGCCGGGGTGACGGCGTCGACCGGGACGGCGACGGGGCCGGGCCCGGAGTCGAGTGGTGGCCCGAGGGCCCTGCCGCCGCCGACCCGATCCGCGCACTCGCCGGCTTGCGCGACCACAGCTGACCCGCGACACGCCGGCCCTCGGAGCGCGGTATGCCCGGGGGCACGGCTGCCCCGCGAGCACGCCTGGGCCGGAACCATGGCCGCTCGGGACCACGGCTGCCCCGCGAACACGCTGACCCCCGGAACAAGTTCGGCGGGGGTCCGGCCTGCTCGGGGCCATGACCGCCCCGAGCACACACGGCCGGGCCCGTGGCTGCCCCGAGAACACGCCGGCCCCGAAACATGCTCGGCTCGGAAGCCCCAGCTGACCCGCGACCCCAGCTGACCCGTGACCACAGCTGACCCGCGAGCACGCTCGCCCCGGGAACCACAGCCGGCCCCCGGATCACGCTCGGCCCGGGACCACAGCTGACCCGGAACTGGAGCTGCCCCCGAGCGTGGGCGGGGTCAGCCCTCCCGCCTCCTTGCGCGCAGTACGGCGTCGCACAGCTCCGCCCCGCTTCCGTCCGGGCCGGTGACGGTGCGGGTACGGGTTTCCGCGACGAGTACGTCCCACGTGCCGGGGTCGAGGACGGCGGCGATGTCCTCGGCCGTGACGTACGCGTCCGCCCCCGGGCCCTGTGCGGCCGTGTGCCGGTCCGCCGGGTCGTGCCCGACGATCAGCAGCGTGCCGCCCGGTGCGACCGCTGCCGCCAGCCGGCGGAAGAACGTCTCGCGGGGTCCGGGCAGATGCACGTACTGGCTGGTGACGAGGTCGAAGCGGTGTTCGGGTGTCCAGTGGAGGAGGTCGGCCTGCTGCCAGTCGATCCGCTCGGCCGCGGCGGGGTCGTCCGACGCCAGGGCGTGCTGCTGCGCCCGGTGCAGCGCTGTGGCCGCGACGTCCACCGCCGTGACCCGCCAGCCGCGGGCGGCGAGCCAGCGGGCGTCGGCGCCCTCACCGCAGCCCGCGTCCAGCGCGGTGCCCGGCTCCAGCGCGGCGACTTCCGCGACCAGTTGCGGGCTGGGTGCGTGGGGGCGGGACGTGCCGTGGTGGTGGCGGTAGCGCTGCTCCCAGTACCCCGCGCCGAACTCCTCGGGCGCGGGTTCCGCCGCCGTCATGCGGCCCGCCCTTCCGTGCCGGCGGCTGCCTGCCCGTCCGCTCCGGCCGCCACCTGGCCGTCCGCCACGGCTGCCGTCTGCCCGTCCGTGCCGTCTGCCGTCTGCCCGTCCGAGACCCCGTCCGCGTCGGCCGGCGCGGGGCCGTCGCGGTGGCTGGCGGGGTGACCGCCGCGTCGGCTTTCGCGGTGGGCGGCGACGGCCCGGTCGGTGTCCTCGGCCGCCAGATCGGCGTTGATCTGGGCGCCGGCGGTGGTGCCCGCCGCGCCGGCGGCGCCGACCTGGGCCATCGGGTCGGTGACGTTCCCGGCGACCCAGACGCCGGGGACGTCGGTGCGGCCCGTCGTATCGGCGGGGACGTACGTGCCCATCGGGTGCTCGGCGGTGTGCAGGCCGAGCGAGTCCAGGAAGGCGGCCCGCGCCTCCAGCCGGGTGGCGACGGCCAGGGCCTGGCGGGGCACGACCGTGCCGTCGTCGAGGCGGATCCCCGAGAGCCGGTCGTCGGTGGTCTCGACGCCGGTCACGGTGCCGGGCACCACACGGACACCGCGTGCGGCCAGCCGTTCCGCGTCCGTCTCGTCGAGCGGCGGCTGGGTGTGGGTGAAGAGCGTCACATCGTCGGTGAGCTGGCGGAACAGAAGCACCTGGTGCATGGCCGTCGGCCCGGTCGCCAGCACCCCGATGGCCTGGCCGCGGACCTCGTAGCCGTGGCAGTAGGGGCAGTGGAGTACGTCGCGGCCCCACCGTTCGCGCAGCCCGGGGATGTCGGGCAGCCGGTCCACCAGCCCGGTGGTCACCAGCAGGCGGCGGGCGTGGGCGGAGCGGCCGTCGGTGAGGGTCACCTCGAATCCGTCCCCGGCGCGGACCGCCGTGGCGACCTCGCCGGGCACGACGTGGCCGCCGTACCTGCGCACCTCGGCCCGGCCCCGGCCGAGCAGTTCGTCGGGGCGCATCCCGTCCCGGGCCAGCAGGCCGTGCACGCCTTCGGCGGGGGCGTTGCGCGGGGCACCCGCGTCGATCACCGCCACCGAGCGCAGCGACCTGGCCAGGGTCAGGGCCCCGCTCAGCCCGGCAGCGCCGCCGCCGATCACCAGCACCTCGTAGTTGTCGTCCAGTTGTCCGGTCACCTCGACCACCTCCTTGGCCGTCAGAGTGGGGCATCACTCGCGGAGGTGGCAAATAAAGTTGCTGATATGGCAAGCTGGGGGCCATGGACAGTGAAGACGAGCTCGGTCAGGCTCTCGACGCGGTGGGGCCCCGGCTGCGCGCCCTGCGCAAGCAGCGCGAGACCACACTCGCGGAACTGTCCGGTGCCACCGGCATCTCCGTGAGCACCCTCTCGCGTCTGGAGTCCGGCGCCCGCCGCCCGACCCTGGAACTGCTGCTCCCCCTCGCCCGCGCCCACGGCGTGACCCTCGACGAACTCGTCGGCGCCCCGCCCACCGGCGACCCGCGCATCCATCTGCGTCCGGTCACCTTCAACGGCATGACGATGCTGCCGCTCACCCGGCGGGCCGGCGGTATCCAGGCGTACAAAATGATCCTGCCCGGGGTCAGCACCCCGAACGAGCCCGACCCGCAGGTCCACGAGGGCTACGAATGGATCTACATCCTCAACGGGCGGCTGCGGCTCGTCCTGGGCGAGCACGATCTGGAACTCGCGCCCGGCGAGGCGGCGGAGTTCGACACCCGGGTGCCGCACTGGTTCGACGCGGCCGGGCCCGAGACGGTGGAGTTCCTGAGCCTCTTCGGCAGGCAGGGTCAGCGCGCCCATCTGCGGGCCCGCTCCACGGGGTCGGACCGGCGGGAGGAGCCGGGGGACTGACCCGGCGGGCGGCCGGCCCGGTCGGCCGACGGAGGTGTGGGCGGCGCCTCAGTCGGCGGGTACATGGGCGGCGCTCAGCAGCCGTCCGGTCATCCCGAGCCGCCGGTAGGTCCGCAGGGCCGGCTCGTTGTCGGCGTCCACCATCAGTCCCGCCCGGCCGTACCGTTCGACCAGGGAGTTCACGACGAAGCCGCAGACCGCCGCGGCCAGTCCCCGCCCTCGTGCGGCCGGGGCGGTGAGCACCCCGGCCAGCAGTCCGCAGCCCGTCGCCGGCCATGCTTCGGCGGCCACCGCGAGCGGCGTGGCACCGGCCCCGTCGTCCGCCTCCTCGTCCGTCTCCTTCCCGTCGAGCACGCCCGCCCAGCGGCGGACGCCCGAGCGTCCCGGCTGGGCGTGTGAACGGGGGAAGTGGGCGTCGAAGAGCGCCGCCGACCGTTGGGCGGCCGAGGCGTCCAGCCATGTCACCGCGGGACGTTCGCCGTCCTCGTCCGCCGGCGGCGGTGCGGGGGAGTCGGTTTCCATCCACTGGAAGACGTGCAGCCCCACCATGCCCGGTACGCGCTGGGTCACGGCCCGAACGAGCCGGTCCTCACCGAACAGCCGGTAGGAGGTGCCCACTTCGGCCAGTGCGCGCCGGACCGCGTACGCCGCGTCGTCGATGTGGCCGCCCTCGCGCAGCTTGACGGCCATCCTGTCGCGGCCCGAGAGGCCGGGTGCGGCCACGACCACCGCCGACCCGTACCGCCACGCGCGCACCCCCGGGCCGAGCAGACCGTCCCCCTGTCCCTGTGCCGCCCATATGAGTTGCGTGTCACCGTCCGAGACGCGTTCGACCTCGCCTGCCTTGACCAATTCCTTCACTCTTCGTGCATATCAGGCGGTGGGTGATCACCACTGTGACCACCGTCACCGGTGCCGGGCGGCGGCCGGCCGGCTGCCCGGTCACCTGCCGGGCCGGTCGTGGGGGCGCGTGCCGTGGTGGTTCGCCGCTCTTCGCCTCAACAGCCCCACCGGGTAAGGGAGATGACGGCGGCCACGCGGAACGGCGGTGCCGTCGCGGGTGCGGGCTGTTCCGTGCCCGCGCCGTCCCCGCCCGCTCCGGAACGTTCCGCTCCCGGTCCGCGGGGCGCCCCTCCCGCCCCCGGAACGTTCCCTTCCGGCTCCCCGGGACGGGCCGTTGTCGGATACGGCGAGTACTCTGCGCCGAACGTAAGGACACGCCGTCCACCCACGGCGCACGGATCGAGGAGCGGTCGATGGCCCTTCGCAAGTCGACGATGAAGAAACAGGTGGCCGAGGCCATAGCCCAACAGGCGCCCGGCGACCGGCCGTTGGTGTCGGTCGGTGCGGTCGCCGGCCCGACGCCGTGGCTGAGTGTCGGCTTCCTCGGCCTGATCGGGCAGTTCCTGATCAAGTACTACTTCATCACGGTCACCGAGCAGGCTCTGCTGCTGCACCGGATGTCCCGTTTCTCGCAGCGCCCCAAGGAGATCGTCCACGCGATCCCCCGCGACCAGGCCCGCACCGTCTTCGGCGAGATCCAGCTCAACCCGCTGTGGAGCTTCTACCACATGGCCCTTCCGGGTGAGGCCAAGCCGGTGCGGATCAACGTGCACCGCATGTGGCGCAACGAACTGGAGGAGCTGCTGGCCGTCGTCAACAACGGCCCGGCGCCCCAGGGGCAGGCCCCCGGCGGTCTCCCCCCGCAGGGCTACCCCTCCCAGCCCGCGCCGGGGCAGCCGCAGCCGCAGCAGCCCGGCCCGCAGCACCAGCCGTACGCCCAGCCCCAGCAGGGCCAGCCGTACCCGCAGCCCCAGCAGCAGGGCCAGCCGTACGCCCAGCCGCAACAAGGCCAGCCCCAGCAGGGCCAGCCCTACGCTCAGCCACAGGCTCCGCAGCCGCACCAGCCGTACGCTCAGCCCCAGGCACCCCAGGCACCCCAGGCACCCAACCCCTACCAGCAGCCCCAGGCGCCCCAGGCGCCCCAGGGGCCCCCGCAGCCCAACCCCTACCAGCAGCAGCCGCAGGCACCCCAGCAGCCCGGCCCCTACGGTGGCCAGGGCGGGCAGCAGGGCGGCGCACCGGTCGACCCGCGCACCAACCCGTACGGCTGACGGCCGTCCCTCTCCGGCACCTCCGTCACCGCCCCGGGGCGCACCGCCCCCCGGGGCCTTCGTACTCGGCCGTCGGACGGACCCGGCCCCGACGATGGACCCACATGCCCCGTCAGGGGGAACAGGGGTACACGACGGGCGCGTTGCTGCCCATGACCGGCGCCACGGGCGCGCGCGAAGGAGAGGAAGCAACCGATGACGGCCACTGCACAGACCGCGGACGAAGGCGGCACGGCTCCCCGGCTCGCCCCGATGCCCCAGGAGTGGACCCGGGCCCTGGCGGTCGTCGCCCACCCGGACGACCTGGAGTACGGTGCCTCGTCCGCCGTCGCCGAGTGGACGGCGGACGGCAAGGAGGTCGTCTACGTCCTGGCCACCCGGGGCGAGGCGGGCATCGACACCATGGAGCCGGGCGAGGCGGCCCGCGTGCGCGAGGCCGAGCAGCGGGCGAGCGCCGCCGCCGTCGGCGTCTCCGAGGTGGAGTTCCTGGGCCACCGCGACGGCGTGCTGGAAGAGGGCCCGGCCCTGCGCCGCGACATCGCGGCGGCCATCCGCCGGCACCGCCCGGAGCTGGTCGTCACCATCAACCACCGGGAGACCTGGGGCGATGCGCCGGGCAGCCCCTGGAACACCCCCGACCACCGCGTACTGGGCCGCTCCGTCCTCGACGCGGTCGGCGACGCGGGCAACCGGTGGATCTTCACCGACCAGCTCGAACAGGACGGTGTCCTGCCCTGGGACGGGGTCCGCTGGGTGGCTGTCGCCGCCTCCCCGGCCGTCACCCACGCCGTCGAGGTGGGGGAGGAGGCCGTCCGCAAGGGTCTCGCCTCGCTGCTGGAGCACCGCGCCTACATCGAGGCCCTCACGGACGAGGACCCCGAGACGTACGCCCGCGGGATCGTCCTGGGCGGGCTGGACCGGTACGCGCGGCTGAACGGCGGGCGGCGGTCCGTGGCCTTCGAACTGTTCCCCTGCTGACCGCCCGTTCCCCCGCGGTGTTCAGGTCCGTCGCCGGGTGACGACCGGCAGCGCCAGCGCGGCGACGGGGACGAGCAGTGCCGCGGCGAGCAGATTGAGCCAGCCGTACCCGGCCTGGGCCACGACCAGGCCGGAGAGCGCACCGCCCACGCCCGCGGCAGCGTTCATGATCATGTCCGAGAGGCCCTGGACGGCGGCGCGGGACTGCTGCGGAACGGCGTCGGTCAGCAGCGCGGAGCCGGCCACCAGCCCCGCCGACCAGCCCAGGCCGAGAACGAACAGACCGGCGGCGGACTGCGCGTGGTGACCGTTCGCCGTTCCGGCCAGTGCCGTGGCGCACGCCAGCAGGGCGACCCCGACCAGGATGACGCTGACCCGGCCGATCCGGTCCGCCAGCCATCCCATCACCGGGGAAAACGCGTACATGCCGGTGATGTGACCGCTGATCACCAGCCCGATCAGTTCCAACCCCGCCCCGTGACTGCCCAGGTCGACCGGGGTCATCACCATCACCGAGACCATGACGGTGTGGGAGCCGGCGACGGCCGCCAGTGCGGCCCGCGCCCGGGGCGAGGCGGCCACGGCGGACAGCCCGGCCCGCAGCGACCGCTCGTCGGCCTCGTCGGCCCTGTCCGCGTCGGCCCCGCCCCCGCCGGTCCCGGCCCGCTCGGCGCGGGACAGCGCGCGGGCCGTCAGCAGCGGGTCCGGCCGCAGCAGCAGCTGCAGCAGCAGCCCGGCCACCACGAAGACGGCCGTGCCCCACAAGAAGGGCCCCGCCGTCCGGGGGACGCCGAGCGGGGCGACGCTGCTCCCGGCCGGCGCGGCGATGTTCGGGCCCAGTACGGCGCCGATCGTCGTCGCCCACACCACGACCGAGATCGCCCGGGCCCGCTTCAGCGGCTCGGCCAGATCGGCCGCCGCGAACCGCGCCTGGAGACCGGCCACGTTCCCGGCGCCGAAGGCGGCCATGCCCACCAGCAGCAGCGGGAAGTTCCGTACGGTCGCGGCCACCACCACGACGAGCCCGCCCACGGCGGCCACCGCGTACGCCGAGGTCAGCCCGACCCGCCGGCCGCGCCTGGCCATCAGCGCGGCGAACGGCAGCGACAGAAGCGCCGTCCCGATCACCGAGGACGTGGAGGCCAGGCCCGCCACGGCCTCCGAGCCCCCGATGTCCTGCGCCAGCACGGCGGCCAGCGCCACGGCCGTGGAGACCCCCAGCCCGCCGAGGATCTGGCTGACGACCAGAGCCCACTGCACCCGCCGCCGGACGGCCGGCAACGAGGCCCCGCCGAGCACGTCCGCCCCCGGCGCGGGGACCGCCGCCTCAGCCGCCGCCACGTCACCCGCCGCTATGTCACCCGCCGTGTCATCACCGTTCGCCGTGTCACGAATGTCAGTCACGCCGCGCAGTCTGACAGCACCATGACACCCCTCACCATGGAGTTACCGGCCCGTTCCGCCCGCCGGCCGGTGCGGCGCTCAGAACAGCGGCTGGGGGAGTACGCCCTCCATGGCGAGCAGGGCGCGTTTGGTCTCCAGGCCGCCGCTGAAGCCGCCGATCGCCCCGGAGCTCTCCAGCACCCGGTGGCAGGGCACCACGACGGGGAGCGGGTTGGCCCCCATGGCGGCCCCGACCGCGCGGGCGGCGCCCGGATCGCCGGCCCGGACGGCCAGGTCCTGGTAGCCGACGGTCGTTCCGTACGGCACGTGGCGGGCCAGCTCGCGCAGGACCCGTTCGGCGAAGCCGCCGGTCAGCGACCAGTCCAGCGCGACGGTGAAGGGCGAGCGGACCCCCGCGAAGTAGCGGTCCAGCTCGTCGGCGGCCCGGGCGAGGTGGCCGTCGGCCGCGGCTGCCCGTCCGTCCGGGGCCGGCCCGCCGCCGAGCCGTTCCGCGAGCCGGGCCAGCGCGCGGTCCGCCGTGCGGCCCCGGGCGTGGAAGGCGACGGTGACCAGCCCGGCGTCGGTGGCCGCCAGCAGCAGCGGCCCCACGGGCGTGTCCCGTACGGTCCACTTCCAGGTGCGGGGTGCGGCGGCGGCCCGCGCTCCGGGCTCCCCCTGTGTGTCGGTCATGGCGGCACTCTAAGGTCCGGCACCGACATCGCGAGGTCCCGCACCGGAGGCCCGGTACGACGGGGCCCGGCACGACGGAGGCCCGGGCCGGTGAGAGAGACCCCGGGGCCCGAGGCGGGCCCGGGGGCGGGGACGCGGACCCGGCCCCACGTGGGGCCGGCAGGCCGGTACGTCCTGCGCCGGTACGCCGCTGCTCCGCAACCGGTATGCGGCGCGGCCGACGACGGGTACGCGGCACTGCCGGCACCGTGGGGCCGGCCCGGCTCAGTTGGTGGTGGGCGAGGACTTGCTGACGGCGTCGCTGACGATGTCGGGCTTGTTGGAGATGATGCCGTCCACCCCGGCGTCGGCGACCTTACGGGCGTTCGCCGCGTCGTTCACGGTCCAGGTGAAGACCTCCAGACGCTTGTGGTGGGGGCCCTTGAGGGCGTGGACGGCGTCCACGTACTCCTTGGTGGCGTCGGTGTGGGTGGGGTTGATCTGGTCGGTGAAGCGGGCGTACTCCTGCAGGTCGCCGATCTTGGGCGTGCCCAGGAAGCCGGTCTTGACGCCGGGCTTGCGCCGGTGCACCTCGGCGACCGCGGTCTTGTTGAAGCTCTGGATGATCAGCCTGCTCTTCAGGTGGCGGCGGTCCAGCCACCCCTTGTGCCGCAGTTCGCCGAGGGTCTCGCCCTCGATGCCCGGGTAGAGCTCGGGGGACTTGAGCTCCAGCAGCAGGTCCTGGCCGTTGCGCGTGATGCGGTCCAGGTACTCGCCCAGGGTCGGAATCCGCTCATCCGCGAACTCCTTGCCGAACCAGCTTCCGGCGTCGAGTGACTTGATCTCGTCCAGAGTGAAGTCGGAGACCTTCCAGGGACTGCGGTCGGGGAAGCGTTCCTCCACGTCCGTCGTGCGGGAGAGCGTCGTGTCGTGGATGACGATCAGCTCCCCGTCCT
>Ga0164243_10008773_pt1 | contig 14854 bp, 8 predicted proteins | sample OricompcompostOP_FD_108781 | JGI IMG/M metagenome (GOLD analysis project Ga0164243, IMG submission 108781) | Organic Plus compost microbial communities from Emeryville, California, USA - Original compost - Organic plus compost (OP) | ecosystem: Engineered > Solid waste > Mixed feedstock >... | reverse complement strand
GCAACTTCGAGACAATCTCTTCCGGCTTCGGTCGCTTGTTGGCCATTCTCGATCCTCCGTTTCCTAATCATAACGGCGGACCACTTCACTGGGGGAGGATCAGAGCTGAACGGCCGAGACGCTCGGATCTTCATGGTCGGTCGGACCCATTCTGACAGCGGCCTCCCACAAGAGCGGAATTCGAGGCTTCAGGTAGGCGCCCGCCGCATGGGGTAACTTGGCCGCTCTTCAGGTTCAGCAAGGCGCTGATAACTGTTGCCGGGGGGACGCCCGATTTCCGCCGAAGTCCGGAAAAGGCTTGTCCCCCGCCGAACCGGACAAAACAAGCGGCAGCCTCATCCCCCTCTCCGGGCTGCCGCGCATATTGCTCGCCGAGCTACATCCGATCCTTCAATGATCTATTCTCGATCGTTCCAGTTCTGTCCTGAGGGGAGGTTGGGGCGCCATCGGCGTCGGTTGCTCGGTTGTGCCAACAGGGCAGATTTCGACTCATTGTCTTGACCCGCCTAAGCGGGCAATTGCCGCGGCCATGGCGTCCTCGCTGACCGGTACGAGGCGCGGAACTTCCGTGAAGAGCAGCGCGGCGGAGATGGTTTTCCCCGGGTAGAGCGGGCGTAAGAGCTCGGCGTAAAGAGCCAGCTGCGCAATATAGGCCTCAGGCACCTCGAGGAAGGTCTCTGGCGCAGACCTGTTGGTCTTATAATCGATCAGAAGGACCTGGTCCTGGGTCACGGCGAGGCGGTCCACCTTGCCGCTCACGGCGCGCGGGGTGCCGTGAAGAACGATCTTACCCATCACGGAAATTTCCGCGCGGGATCCGGGTGCGAAGATGGGCGAAAAGCGGTCGTCTTCCAGGATTGCGAGGACTGAGCGGCAGGCGTTCTCCACCTCGTCGCCGGGCCAGGCAGCGCCCACGCGGGCAAGATAGCCTCGGGCGGCATCCTCCCGTTCCACGGGCGCAAGTTCCGGCAGTACCTGCAAAAGCCGATGCACTGCATTGCCCCTTCCGAGCGCCAATCCGGGTGCCGCCGGATCATCCAGAACGGGCGAGCGCTTCAGGACGACCGGTTCGTATCCGTCCTCGATCAGCACGGCTGCGCGCGAGGGTGAGAGCGGCCGCGGTATGATGGGTGCGGGCGGGAGAGCCTCGGTCAGTTCCGTGGGAAGGTCGAATGTTTCCGCCTCGACCCCTTCGCCCTCCTCTTGCGGCATCTCCACTGGGGGTGTCACGCGGAAGCGAAGCACCGGTGCGCAGATTTCCGGCGTGCTCAGCTCTTCCGTGCAGGGCTGGCCGATGAAGGCCTGGTGAACGAGGCTGTGCCATGTGGAGGGGGCGGGGCCGCGCACCCCGTGATACCCGCAGACGATCAGCCTGTCCTCCGCGCGGGTCATCCCCACATAAAGGAGGCGGCGATATTCTTCCTCCGCCTTTTCCCGCACCTCGGCCTCAAAACCGCGCGCGACAGAGTTGGCAAGATCTTTGCCCTGCCGCCACAGAAAGCCTCTTACTGGAAGCTCCTTCATGCGGAAAGGCATGAGGCACGGCAGATGGCTGTTGCTCACCGGTGCGCTTCCAGGGTCCACGAGAAACACCACGGGCGCCTCGAGGCCCTTGGCTGCGTGCACGGTCATGATCCGGATCTCGTCGCGCGACTGATCCATCTCGCGCTTGATCTCGGGCGCCGCTCCCTCGAGCGTGTCAAGCAGTGCCTCGAGGCCGACGAGGCCGGTCCTTTCGGCGGTCAGGCAGAAGGAGAGGAACTCGTCGAGGATGTCGTTTGCTTCATGGCCGAGCCGCGCCACGAAGCGACCGCGCGCCCCCTCGCGATCGGTCGTGCCTGCAAGAACGCCGGCATAAAACTCGAATACGGGTTTGAAAGCCACATCCGTCTGCCACTCAAGCAAGGTGTCCCGGATGATCGCGAACTGTTGTTCGGTTCTAGCTTTTGCCTGAAGAGCCTGGAAAAGCGAGACGCTTTCTTCGCGGGGCCAGGCGAGTTGGAAGAGCGCATCTTCATCGAGCCCGAACAGCGGGCTCTTCAGGATGGCTGCAAGCGAAAGGTCGTCGTGCGGCTGAAGCAGGAAGCGTCCGAGCGCGGTCAGGTCCTTCACCGCGATATGTGAGGTCAGCCGCAGCCTGTCTGCGCCTGCAACCGAAATCCGCCTGTTCTTGAGGCTGCGCGACAAGGCATGCACGAATCGGTCCCGCTTGCGCACCAGCACCATGATGTCGCCGGGTCTCAGCCGTCGCCCCTTGCCTTCGAGCATTTCGCCGCTTTTGAGCCAGCTCTCTATTCTCCCGGCGATCACCTCGGCGAGTTTTGCAGCCGGCGCTGAAGCGTGATCGATCGCCTGTGTCCAATCATCGGGCTCTTCCACGATCTCGGGACTGAGGGGCGACCAGACCTCGACATAACCCGGGGCGTTATCCCGGATGGCCTTGTGCTCGATGGGCTCGCGATCGCGCGTCAGCCCACGGCGGGCCTCTTCTCGCGAGAAGACCATGTCCACCGCGCGCAGCACGTCCTCCGTCGAGCGAAAAGACCGGGTAAGCCGAACGCGCTCGAAGCGGCCACCCGCAGCCGGCACAAGCGACTGGAAGGTGAACCCGCTTTCGGCAAAGGCTTCAGGCTCAGCCCCCTGGAAGGAGTAGATCGACTGCTTTTCGTCGCCGACGGCAAAGATCGTCCGCTCGACATTCCGGGATCCTTCGCCGGCGAAGAATTCGTCTGCCAGATGCCGGACGATGCGCCATTGCTCGGGGCTTGTGTCCTGGGCCTCGTCGATAAGGATGTGATCGATACCGCGGTCGAGCTTATATTGTACCCATGGGCCAACATCCGGCCTCGCCAGCAGCCGAACAGTCCGCATGATCAGGTCGTTGAAGTCGAGAAAGCCACGTGCGCGCTTGAGCCGCTCGTAGCGGGTGATCAAGGCGTCGGCGATGCTTAGCGCTGCCGTTGTGGCGGTAAGCATACGCAAAAGCGCGAGGCGGTCACATGTTCTGCGCAGGAATTCCGCTGCTTCGAGATATCGTTCGTAAATGCCGGGCAGCCGGTTCCTGAGCGCGGCTTTGAAGGTTGTCTCGCCGTAGGGATCTCCGTCGGCCTTGAGAAAACCCTTGGCCATCAGATCAAGGCGGAGGACCGGATCAGCCTCTCCGAAAGCCTGCGAGGCCGCCGGCACAATGCCGGTCAGCACGCGGCTTGCCTCGGTCTCCAGAGCCGCTTCGACGAAGAGCGAATATGCCCCTGCGTCAAAGCCGGGGACAGGCCACGCTTGCCTCGCGATCGCCTCGGCCGTTTCCCCCGGTTTGAAGCCAAATTCGGCAAGAAGCGCGAAATAGGGTTTGCCGTCATCGGCGATTTCATCGATGAAGCGGCGCAGCTCGTCGCGCCTCGCGACGATTTCGGTGAGCAGCGTCTGCAATCCGCTTTCGCCGCCGCGTTCCAGCACTTCCGCAAAGGCCTCTTCCAATGGACCATCGGTCTCGGCGGCGATGCTCGTCAGGAGATCCCGCCGCGCTTCTGCAAACAGCGCCTCTTCCATCTGTTCGTCGAGCAGCTGGAAATGTCCCGCAATATTCGCCTCCAATGGGAACTGGTGCAGGATGGCTTCGCAAAAGGCGTGAATGGTCTGGATCTTAAGGCCGCCGGGCGTTTCCAATGCGCGGGCGAAAAGTTGCCGGGCGCGGCGGAGCTTCCCGGATGAAGGCCTCGTTCCTTCGAGTTTCGCGATCTCCTCGGCAAGCTCCGCGTCGGAAAGCAGGCTCCATTTGGCCAGATTCTCGAAGACGCGGTTCGCCATATTGGCTGCTGCCGCGCGCGTATAGGTGAGACAGAGGATCTTTGACGGATCGGTGCCCTTGAGCAAAAGCCGGATGACGCGGCTCGCCAATACATGCGTCTTACCGGAGCCGGCATTGGCCGACACCCAGGCCGAAAACGACGGGTCCGAAGCAAGCGCCTGGGCCTGCAGCGTGTCTTCGGGGATGCGGAAGATTTTCTTCATCCCGCCTCGCCTTGTTCGGAATCACCGCCGGCCGACCACTCGAGCACGCGTGCCAGATGGTCGTAGTCGCCTTCCATATCTCCCTCTTTGAAAGGAAGAGCGCGAGAAAGATAGCCGGCCAGTTCCATATCGTACCAGGCGAGCAGCCGCTCCAGCCTCTGCCAGGCCTCCTCGGCAAGCTCCTGCCCGGTCTTCTCGCTGTCCTTGATCTTCAGGATCGATTCCGGTTCTACCGAGCCATTCGCCCTGAGCCGCACGTAACAGAGTTCGGCCGGTTGCGGTTGGCCCAGTTCGGCGAAGGCGCCGCGCGCAAGAAGTGCCGCCTCAAGCGCGAGCTGTGGTGCCAGAAGCCGATGGGCCTGCACTTTCGAGGGGTTGGAGCCAGTCTTGTAATCGATGATCTCGGCGCGCCCGTCGGTGCGGATGTCTATGCGGTCGGCACGACCCGAGAGGAGCTTGCCCGTGATCCCGACTTCGATCGCCGAAGCGCGTATTTCCGCATGGCGTTCGGCAATACCCTCCGCACGGGCGCGCTCCCAGCCGATGATGCCGTGGGCCGTGCGCTCAAAGCGAGGCCACCATACCGTCTCGACGTCGACCGGAAGCTTCGTTTCGGCGAAAAGCCGTCGCCCGGCATCGAGCAGCCTTTCCAGTGCATCCGGCGCAGTCGGGTCGACGCCTGACTGGATGAAGGCCTGGAGGATGTCGTGAAAGAGCGTGCCGCGTTCCGCGGCACCCGGGTCGCGGATAAGCGGATCGAGCGGCATCAGCCCGAGAATACGCCGGGCGTACACGGCGTAGGGGTCGCGACGCAGCGTTTCGATCTCGGTGACCGAGAACCGTTTCGGCCGGGCTTCGAGCGGCGGCCTGGGGCAGGGGCGGGGTGCGAACGGCACATCGTCCCGCGCTTCGAGGGCGTGCGCCCAGGCGATGAAGCGCTGGCCGCGCCTGCGCATAGCGGCGGTTTGCGATGGGCCGGCGCAGGCGGCGAGCCGCTGCAGCCAGCGGGAAGCTACGGCCGGCGCACCCTCCGCACGGGTCGAGCGGGCAAGCACCACCTGCGGAGTACCGAGCGCCATCATGAAATCGTGTGCGGCAAGGCCGATGCGCCGCTCCGGCGGCTCCAGTTTGAGTTCGCCTTTCATCAGGCGCGACATGAAACGGTCGGAGCGCGGCGCCTCCGGCCATATGCCTTCGTTGAGCCCGCCCAACACAAGAAAATCGACACTTTGCAGGCGTGCTTCGAGTGTGCTCCAGATGGCGATACGCTGGTCAGCCCCCATTGCCGGTTTTACGATCTCGCCAGCGATCAGGGCGGCGAAGACGTCCGGCCATTCGGAAAGGTTTACTTTGGTGCCGTGGCGGCAAATTACCAGCTCGCGCAAAAAGCGGGCGAGGGCATCTCCCGCCTCGCCCCGATAAAAATCACTACACGTTCCCTCTTCGTCACGCGCCAGCGCTTCGACCGCTTCGACCGAAGCGCGAGCAAGGGCCGGAAGATCAAGCTCACCGGCATCTCGCAGCGCGGCCAGGGGTTGCAAGGCCCGCTCCAGGGAGGAAAGCACCTGATGCGCATCGGCCAGATCACTGCTGCTGAGCCGGCTCAGCCAAAAGGGTTTGCGCGGAGCGCGCGTGAGTGCTTCGTGGCGCTGGCTGAAAAGGCTGGACAGGGCGGCCACATCGGGCCGCCCCGTTCCGCCCCGCAGACCTATCAGCTCGACGATCTCCGCAGCCCTTCGCACTTTGTCACGCGCCAGGCCCAGCCGAAGCAGCGGGTGCTTCAGAAGGCCCACGATCACGACGGGTTCCTTTGGCCGGCAGACCGCTTCCAGCATCAGGCGAAAGAGCGTGGCGGGCACGCTATCGGCAAGCAGGCTGCCGCCGGAATCGTCAGCGCGGATGCCGAAGCGCCTGAGTTCGGCCGCCACCCGGCGCGCCAGGGCGCGGTCCGGTGTTACAAGCGCTGCAGTCGTCCCATCACGTGCAATGGCATGGCGCAAGGCAACGGCGATCGCGGCCGCTTCGTCGCGCTCGTTCGCCGCCTCGATCAGATTCACACCTTCAAGCGCCCCCTGCGTCAGCGCCTGGTCGACTACCGGGCGGTTCGTCGCCCAAAGATCCGTGGTGTCGGCGGGGCGCAGCGCCTCGCTCACGAGGCGCCGGCGAGCTGCAAGCAACGGAACCGGTGATGCGAGCTCGACGATCTCTCCGCGAGGCACGCCGATTGTTCCAATAAGCTTCTTGAGCCCGAATTGCGGGTGGCCGCAGGCAGAAGGCTGATCGCTGGCGCCCACCGAGCGCCAGGAGTCTTCATCCAGCTCGAAATCGAGCCCCGGCAGCACCACTGCGCCTTTCTCAAGCCGGGCGATCGTGCCAAGCAGGCGTGCGGTCGCCGGAATCGAGCCGGTAGAGCCCGCGGCGATCACTGGTCCGTGCGGGGGATTGCGCTTGAGTCGCGCCGCCTCCGCTGCAAGCATCGCATTCCGGTGCGCAGCCGGATTGGAGCGCCCTTGCTCCGCGAGAAGTTCGGGCCAGACCTTGGTGACGATGGTGAGGAATTCCAACGTCACCTGCCACCAGCCGGCAAGCTCCTGCGGCACGAGCTCGGCAAGTTTGCTCCAGTCCGCTTCCTCCGTCTCGACCTCGTCCATCAGCGCGGCGAGATCGCGGGCAAGCCAGAGGCCGTCGCTCACGGACGCGGGAACGACCACGCCTTCCTCGAAAAGCGCCGCCACATGCGCGGGCACGCGTGCTTTCCACGCCTGCGCCAGCCGTCCCAAAAGCAGAATCCGATCGAGCTTGGATATCGGGGGCTCGTGGTCGAGCTGAGCCGCACCGCCTTCTCCGCTCAGGTCGGTAAGCTCCGCCTCGAACTCACCGAGCGGGCGGATCACGGGGAGGATGGCGGATGCCCCGCCAAGGCGGTCGACCAGGACGCTTCTCAGTTCGCGCGCCGCACGGCGGGTCGGCAGATATATTGTGGCATCGGCCAGGGAAAGCGGGTCGCCGTCATAGCGATATCCAGGCACCAGGCTGCCTTCCAGGAGAGCATCGGCGAGTGTCGGCAAAAACGGCACGCCGGGGGGAATCGAAAAGACGCGCGGGTTTGTCCGGTCCGTGCTCACGACACCACGTGAAGCTTCCGCAGCACCGTTTCAGCAGGCGCAATCGCGTCCGGCGTGCCGACGGTGATCCAATGGCCTTCGAGGGGCAGCCCGTACATCCTGCCTGCTTCAATGGCGCGGTCGAAATGGAGATTGAGAGAGTGCGGCGAAGCCGAAGTGCCAGTGAAAATGCGGGGGTTCAGGATGGCGCCGCCTGCATAGATATAACCCTCCGGACTGCCGCCCGCCCGCTCAAGCCGCCCCTCCGCATCCATCGTGAAATCCAGCTTCCCCGTGTGCCCCGTCGCGGATGCGAGATCCGCAAGCAGGATCAGAATATCCATCCGGCCGGGGTCCCATGCAAGCGCGAGCCGACCGAGATTGTCTTGCGAGCGATCGATCCAGAATGTGTCTGCATTGAGGACGAAGAAGGGGTTGTCCCCAAGAAGGGGCAGCGCATTGACGATGCCGCCGCCGGAATCGAGCAGCGTCTTCCGCTCGTCAGAAATCAGGATGCGCGGTGCGGTGCGACCCCTGAGGTGCTCGACCATCATGTCCGCCAGATAGTGGACATTGACGACCGCCTCATGCATGCCTGCTCTTTGCAACGCGTCGAGGCTCCAGTCGATGAGCGGTTTGCCGCCCACGGGAATGAGAGGCTTCGGGCTCGTTTCGGTGAGTGGCCGCATGCGGAGGCCAAGTCCCGCCGCAAGCACCATGGCCCTTTCCGGCCTTTTCATTCGGTGTCTCCGTCGAGAAAGCCCTGCATCCGGTAGAAGGCTGCCAGATCGGCGAGTGCGGGATGGGAGAGCGCGCGGTTCAAGTAGGCGCGGATGCGCGGCAGGTGGCGCAGATAGACAGGCTTGCCGTCGCGTTGGCAAAGTCGCACGAAAATCCCGAGCAGCTTTGTGTTCCGCTGCGCGGCGGTGATCGCATATGCCTCCTCGAAGGAGCGGCGATCGAAGCCTGGCGAACGGCGGGCCGAGCAATAAGCCTCAACCACGCTGCGTTCCAGCTCCTCAGAGATGGTGACGCGGGCATCGAGGGCGAGCGAAGCGACGTCATAAGCTCCCGGTCCCCAGACCGCATCCTGCACATCGATCAAGCCCAGCCGATCGCGCCCCATTCTCTCGCCTCGCCAGATGATGTTGGGCGAGTGATAGTCGCGCAGGACCAGATTCTGTTCCGCAGCTTCGAGGCGTCCGAACAGGCCTGACCATAGCTGCCGGAACTCTTCTTTCTCCTCTTCGCTTGCCGCGCGCTCCTTCACGTAAGGCAGATACCAGTCAAGCAGAAGCTCCGTTTCGATGGCGAGCGCTGCCCGGTCATAGGGCGGCGGCACGTAATCGGTTCCTTCGGCGACAGGAAAGCGTTCCGGCCAGGATTGCTCATGCAATTCCGCAAGCAGCGTTGCAGCGGCGAGGTAGCGTTCGGGGATCGGGTTTCCACCGCTGCCTAGAAAAGACTCATCCCCCAGATGTTCTGTAAGGAGCAGCCCCGCTTTCAGGTCCTGCGCATAGATTTGCGGAGTTGAAAAACCAGCTGCACGCAACGCATTGGCAACGCCGACAAAGGCCGTGACCGACTGCGCCAGCCGCGCAATCTTGCTGTAGGGCAGACTGTCCTGGACGATCGGCTCGTCGCGGCGTTCCGGAGCGTCCATCAGGATCAGGCGTTTGCCACCAGTGGCTATGGTCTCATAGGCGCGGATCGATGCATCGCCGAGAAGATAGGCTCGCTGCGCATCCGGATAGCCGGCCTGCTCCAGAAAGCCTCGAATATCGAAGGAGTGGGCGATCCGCTCCGCCGCGATTGCCGGCGCTTCGATCTCGAGCTGCCGGCCTTCGCCCTGCTCGCTCAGCTTCACTTTTATCGCGGTCAGGAAGGCGCCCGGCGCGCGTTCAGGCCACTCGACAAGGACGATCCCGTCCGCAAGCGCGTCCGATAGCCCGAGTTCCTCCAATTCCTCGGGACCCGACAAACGGTAGAGGTCGAAATGGTGAACTGGGATGGGGAGGGTATAACTCTGGACGAGCGTGAATGTGGGGCTCGGCACTTCCAGTTCGGGGTTCGCTGCAATCGCGCGGATGATCGCCCTGGCGAGCGTGGACTTGCCCGCGCCGAGATCTCCGTGGAGGGCGACGACATCTCCGGGACGGAGCGCAAGGGCGAGGTCCTCACCCAGGCGGATGCTTGCCGTCTCGTCGGGGAGAAAGCGTGTGAAGGAGGGCATGCTATTCCGCCGCAGCACGGAAACCGCTGGGAGCCACCGGGAAGCGGCAGGTCACCGCCGTGCCGCGGCCGGGGCCGGTGTCGATGTCGACCGTGCCGCCATGGAGCTCGACGAAGCTCTTCACGATGGCAAGCCCCAGACCGGCGCCGCGCCGCCGGCCTCCCTTTCCGCTGGGCTCGAAACGCTTGAAAATGGTGGCAAGCACCTCCGGCGGGATACCGGGCCCGTTGTCGTGCACGCAGAACTCCACCGCATTGCCGGTGCGCTTGGCGGAAAGCGCGATCCGACCGCCATCCGGCGTGTAGTTCGCCGCGTTGCTCAGGAGATTGTACAGGATCTGACGGATGCGGTGCTCGTCGGCGTGGAAGCTCGCCGGCGCTGCTTCGACCGCGATTTCGAGCTGAATGTCATGTTCGCGCAGACGCTCAGCCACAAGATCCGCGGCCGCCTTGATGAGCGGGCGGATTTCCACTTCGCCGATCTCCAGCTCCATGATGCCGGCATCCACGGTCGCGAGATCGAGGATGTCGTTCACGATCGTCAGGAGAAGCGAGGACGAGGAGCCGATATGGTCCACATATTCCCGCTGGCGCAGGTTGAGCGGCCCGGTCGTCTCCAGCCCCAAAAGCTCGGTGAAGCCGATGATATTGGTCAGCGGCGAGCGCAGCTCATAGGAGACGTGCTGCACGAAATCGTTCTTCAGCTTGTCGGCCTTCTCCAGGGCCTCGTTCTTTTCCTTCAGCGCGCGCTCGACATTCACGCTGTCCGTTACATCCACAAAAGTGAGCATCACCTGCCCGTTGGGCAGATGCACGATCGCATGGTGCAGGACCGTGCCATTGATGAGCTCGGTCCTGCCATGCCTGTCGCGCCGTTCGTCATCGAAGCCGGTCACCGCTCCGACGAACTCGGCCCATGGACTCTCCAGAGCAACCGGATCGCAGGCGGCCTTGAGGATGGAGATGTGGATATCAGGACTGATCAGCTTTTCCGGGATTCCCCAGAGCGTGCGGAAGGCGGGGTTTGACAGGCGCAGACGACCGTCCGGACCGAACACCGCGACGCCTTCTGCAAGATTGTCCAGCGTCTCGCTCTGCACCTTCACGATGGCGTTGTAGCGGCTTTCCAGGTCGATTTTCTCGGTGAGGTTTTCGAAGACCCAGGTTGCGCCGCCCTTCGGCTGTGGGGTTGCCACCACGCGGATGGTTCGGCCATCCGGCAGATGCCACCAATGCTCCTGCGGTTCGACAGCGCGATAGGCGGAAAGGAGCTGCTCCTTCCAACGCCGCCACTCCGGCTGTTCCGCAAGTTTCCCCTCGCTGCGGAGGCGATCCAGCAGCAATGCATTTTCCGGCCCGGCATCCAGGAAGCGCGTATCGAGCGACCAGAGCTTCTGGAAAGCCTGGTTGTAGAATTTCAGCTTCTGTTCCGCATCGAAGATGGCGACCGCTGTCGTGAGCTGGTCCAAAGTGTCCGCGTGGCTGCGCAAGGTGCGTTCGTACTCGCGCCGCAGCGCATCGACGTCGCTCGTATCGAGGGCGATGCCCGCGCTGCCCTGCGGACCGGCAAAATCGGTTATGGCAAAGAGGTGCCTGTCGCCGCCGACCACCGTGGAGAGCGGCTCGCTGAAAACAGCCTGGTCCTTGTGGTGGCGGGCGATGGCTTCGCGCGCGGTGGATGGAAGAAGCTCGCGCCCCTCCGCCGTAGCCGTTAGCGGCTCCTCCGCCTCGACTGCCCGGGCATAGGCCGAATTGACCCATTTGAGCCGGCCCATTTCGTCGCGCAGCCAGAAAGGCATGTCGAGCGCATTGATGAGACCAAGCATGCTTTCCTGGTCGGCGCGCAGTCGCTGGTGCTCAAGCTTGAGCCGGGCATTTTCCGCCTGGACTGCCGACAGCGACAGGAAACGGACGATCGCATGCAACGCCGACTTCCGGCCCTGCACCTCGAACAGAAGACCTTCGCGGGTTTCCACCACCAGGTCGAAGGCCGAGCCGGTCTCGCGAAGCGCCGCCGTTGCACGATCGAGTGCGGAGGCTGATCGTGGTGTGAGCCAGCGGCCGAAAGCAAGGAAGGTGCTCCGGTCTTGCGGCACGCCGCTTTCAGGCGCCAGATCGCCCAGAACGATCGGTCGCTGATTGCCCTGCCAAACGATGATCCGCTGGTCTTTTAGATTGAGGAGAGCTTCCGCGCGGGAGAGTGCGCCGGAAAGCTCGGCCAACCGGTTCTTCAGTTCGACATTTTCCGAAGCTGTGCGGCCGCGCTCGCGGATGAGCCAGATGGCTGAAATGAATGCGGCTCCGAGGACCCCGGCAAAGACCGAAAGCTGAATGACTTCCATGGTCGTGATGGACAAGCCGACGCGCGAGCCTGCCTGCTGCGCGCCAGCCATGGTCGCGCTCAGAGCCGTCGAAGCCAATGCTGCCACGGAAGCCATGGCCCATCGAGCCGCGCTTCGGAATCCTATCCTTCTATGGGCTTGAGGCCCGTGAGCCCCGCCGCATAGCGGGTTCAGCCCCGGCATGCCTTTTCCTCTCCGCGCATGACAATCAAGACTGCCCCGACGCACGCCGTACGGTACGGTCGGCGCTCTCGAATCAGTGCACTGTACTCGTTCGCCGAATCTGCGTGAAGAAGATCGCGCGACAAAAATAATGCCGGGCCAAATGTCAAGGCCCGGCATCAACATATTGTGGTTTGATCAACGCGTATCAGTATCTGTAGTGATCGGGCTTGAACGGTCCCTCGGGCGTAACCCCGATATAGGAGGCCTGCTCCGCGGAAAGCTTGGTCAGCTTCGCGCCCAGCTTGTCGAGATGGAGCCGCGCCACCTTCTCATCCAGATGCTTGGGCAGCACATAGACCTTGTTCTCGTACTGGCTGCCGCGGGTCCAAAGCTCGATCTGCGCCAGCACCTGGTTGGTGAAGGAAGCAGACATCACGAAGCTCGGATGCCCGGTGGCATTGCCGAGATTGAGCAGCCGCCCTTCGGAAAGGAGGATGATGCGCTTGCCGTCGGGGAACTCGATCATGTCCACCTGGGGCTTGATGTTCACCCATTTGAAGTTGCGCAGGGAGGCCACCTGAATTTCATTGTCGAAATGGCCGATGTTCCCCAGAATCGCCATGTCCTTCATCTTGCGCATGTCGTCGAGGCTCACGACATCCTTGTTGCCGGTCGCCGTGATGATGATGTCGGCCGTGGGGGCTGCCTCTTCGAGCGTAACGACCTCGAATCCGTCCATTGCCGCCTGGAGCGCACAGATCGGGTCAGCCTCCGTCACCTTCACGCGCGCGCCGGCGCCGGCGAGGGACTGAGCCGAGCCCTTGCCCACATCGCCATAGCCGCAGACGATCGCGACCTTGCCGGCCATCATCACATCCGTGGCGCGGCGGATGCCGTCGACCAGCGATTCCTTGCAGCCATATTTGTTGTCGAACTTCGACTTGGTTACCGAGTCGTTCACATTGATGGCGGGGAAGGGCAGAAGCCCCTTCTTCTGGAGCTGATAAAGACGATTGACGCCAGTCGTCGTCTCTTCCGTCACGCCACGAATGGCCTCGCGCTGGCGGGTGAAGAAGCCCGGCGTCTCCGCCATGCGCTTCTTGATCTGCTTGAAGAGGATTTCCTCCTCTTCGCTGCCCGGGTTGGACAGAACATCCTCACCTGCTTCGGCACGCGCGCCGATCAGGATATACATGGTCGCGTCGCCACCATCATCGAGGATCATGTTGGTGGGCTGACCGTCGGGCCACTGGAAGATGGCGTCTGTATACGTCCAGTATTCTTCCAACGTCTCGCCCTTGACGGCGAAGACCGGCGTGCCGGTCTCGGCAATGGCCGCGGCCGCATGATCCTGCGTGGAGAAGATATTGCAGGAAGCCCAACGGACTTCGGCACCGAGCACCTTCAAGGTCTCGATCAGAACGGCCGTCTGGATCGTCATGTGGAGAGAGCCTGAGATGCGTGCGCCCTTCAGCGGCTGCGCGTCGCCGAATTCTTCACGACAGGCCATGAGGCCCGGCATCTCGGTTTCGGCGATCTCGATTTCTTTCCGCCCCCACGCGGCAAGGGACATATCGGCAACGACATAGTCATTGGCAGCCATGGCTTGAGCTCCAGCTTGTGTACAATATGGCGCCGTAAAGGCGAAAACGACTGTCTGCCTGCCTACCAGATCATCCAGCCGGCGACAACGATATAAAGAAATCTTTATCCGTGCATATGGAAGCGGGCAGTAAGACGTAGCGGGGGATCCGCTGGGACATCCCTTTGTTCGGTGGGAAGGAGGACGGCTTTGCTGCTCCCCTACCGCCTTATCGCACTTACTTCTAAGCTTCCTCGCCGAAGCGCTCGCTGATCAGCTCACCCAGCGCATCAAGAAGCTCCACCGCCTCCGGCCCGCTCGCACTCACCCGGATGCTGCAGCCCGGGCTGGCCGCGAGCATCATCAGACCCATAATGGACGTGCCTCCGACGGAGATCCCGTCCTTTTCCACCGACACCGTGTCATTGTAGCTGCAGACCAGCTGAACGAACTTCGCCGAGGCGCGCGCATGCAGCCCGCGCTGGTTCACGATTGGAAAATCGCGTGTGATCACCTCTTCCGCCGGCGGATTTGTATGCGAACTGCTCATTTGCCGTTGAGCACCTGGCTAGCGACGTTGATGTATTTGCGGCCTGCGGCCTGGGCCTCTTCCAGCGCTTTTTTCATGTCACCATCGGTGCGCACGCTGGAGAGCTTGATGAGCATCGGGAGGTTCATGCCGGCAATCACCTCCACGCGGCCCGCCTCCATGACGGAGATAGCGAGATTGGAAGGCGTTCCTCCGAACATGTCCGTCAGGATGATGACGCCCGCTCCTGTGTCCGCCCGGGCCACCGCCTCGATGATGTCGTTCCGTCGCTGTTCCATATTGTCGTCGGCGCCGATGGAGACGGTCTCAAGATTGCTCTGAGCCCCCACCACATGTTCAAGCGCATACCGGAACTCCTCGGCCAGCCGGCCGTGGGTAACAAGCACGATACCGATCATAGAGCGATCGCCTCTCGGCGGCCCTGCGCCATGATTGCCGTTTTATAAGGGTCCGGCTGTGCCCCTTCATCCTGCCCCGAGGCTTTCACACCGCTACTCCGTTTCGATGGCCCACGCAGTTCAAACGCGAATGCCCTGCCATTTCTTCGCCGGTCACGACGGCTGCCTCACACACGACAAGAACACTATGTTGTCAACGCCGAAGACGTTGACAAGCCCAAAACTGCCACGATCAAACCGATTTTGACGGTTTGATGACACCGGGGCCGAACGGTGGTAGCGAAAGATGAGCCGCGATCGCCCAAATGGCTCCGTCCGTATTGTGCTCGGCAAGCCGAACAGTTGGCACTTCCACATTCTCGAGCAGTGTGGACGCAATCTCCTGATATCGGGGTGCTGCCGGCGCCGGCGCGAGTTCCACGAGCAGATCAATGACGGCAGCGGGCTCATAGACCAGAAAAGCCGGACCG
>Ga0164243_10008772_pt1 | contig 14855 bp, 15 predicted proteins | sample OricompcompostOP_FD_108781 | JGI IMG/M metagenome (GOLD analysis project Ga0164243, IMG submission 108781) | Organic Plus compost microbial communities from Emeryville, California, USA - Original compost - Organic plus compost (OP) | ecosystem: Engineered > Solid waste > Mixed feedstock >... | reverse complement strand
TGAGGAGCGGGGTCCGGGGCGGAGCTCCGGGGTCGGGTAGGGGAAGGGGCGGCGGGGGCGGAACACCTCGTGCGGCACCCCGCCGCACCCTCACCGCGCCCGCGCCAGCAGCAACGTGACATCGTCCTCCGGCGCCCGCGGCAGCGTGTCCACGACCGCCGTGCACAACTCCGTCAGGGAGGAATCACGGCCCGCCCGGTCAAGAGCCCTCCGCACCCGCTCCATCCCGACGTCGATGTCGTGCCGACGGTCCTCGACCAGCCCGTCCGAATAGAGGGCGATCAGCCCACCCGGGGGCAGCTCGAGAACCGCAGCCTCGCAGGGCGGCCGCCCGTACCCGAGCGGAGTCCCGTGCGGCAGATCGGGGAAGCCGAGGCTCCCGTCGGCCCCGCTGACGGCCGGCGGCGGATGCCCCGCCAGGGCGACCGTGCACGTACGGGCAGCCGGGTCGTACACGGCGTACACACACGTCGCCCCCACGGAGCAACACTCCGCGTCCGCCTCGTCCGCCTCCACAAGGTGCACGGACGCCCGGTCCAACCGGGTCAGCAACTCCGCCGGAGGAAGATCGAGGTCGGCGAGCGTACGGATCGCCGTCCGCAACCGCCCCATCGCAGCCGCGGCAGCGATCCCGTGCCCCACCACGTCCCCGACGACCAGCGCGAGCCGTCCCCCGGACAGCCCGAACACGTCGAACCAGTCCCCTCCGGCGCTGTACTCGGCGTCGGCGGGGACATAGTGCGCGGCCACCTCCATGGCGTCGCCCCCGTCCACCCGCCGCGGCAGCAGACTGCGCTGGAGGGTGAGCGCGGCGGTCCGCTCGCGCGTGTAGCGGCGGGCGTTGTCGAGGCTGAGCGCGGCGCGGGCGGCGATCTCCTCGGCGAGCAGCCGGTCGCCGTCGTCGAACGGGGCCGGGTTGTCGGCGCGGACGAGGACCATCACGCCCATGAGCAGGCCGCGGGCCTGGAGGGGGACGATCAGCAGCGAGTGCATGCCGAACCGGCGGATCTTCTCGGCGCGCGCCGGGTCGTGGTCCAGCCAGGTGCCGGGCGAGGTGTCGATGTGCGGCTCCAGCAGGGGCCGGCCGGTGTGCAGCACCCGCACGAAGGGCGACGCCTCGGGGACGTACACCGCCTCCCCGGACGCCCACAGGGACTCGGGGGCGCCGTCGTGGACGGAGGCGACGCCGGCGCGGCGGAAGGTGGGCACGCGTCCGTCGGCGGTGCCGAGGCGTTCCAGCGGCTCGCCTCCGAGCCGTACCGCCTCCGTCAGATCGACGGTGACGTAGTCGGCGAGCAGCGGCACGGTGAAGTCGGCCAGTTCCTGCGCGGTGCGCACGATGTCCAGGGTGGTGCCGATACGGGCGCCGGCCTCGCTGACCACGGCGAGGCGGTCCTGCACACCGCGTCCGCTGCGTACGTCCAGCACCAGCAGGGCCACGCCCAGCGGGCGGCCGTCGGGGTCGTCCAGGCGCAGGGCGGTGGCGGCGAGGAAGCGGGGCCGCCGGTCGCCCTGGCCCACGGGGACGCGGTAGGGGCGGCCGATGACGCAGGCGCCGGTGTCGAGCACCTCGCGGAGGGTCGACTCCAGGGCGGCCGCGTCACCGGACAGGGAGGCGTGGGGCGGCAGGCCGAGCCGCTGCTCGCGGGGGATGCCGTCGTACCGGGTGAGGACGTCGTTGGCCCAGACGCAGCGCAGCTCGGTGTCCCACACGGCGAGCCCGAGGCCCGCGTGCGTGAGCAGGGACCGCAGTACGGGTCCGGCGGAGCCCTCGAGGAGTTCCTCCGGGCCGGGCGGTCGCGCGTCCGGTGCTGCCACGGTCCAGCCTCCCGGGGTCGGTCGCACCTGTGCCGCACGTCAGGGCCGCCGAAGGGGGGCGACGATGCGCGGAGGGGCCTTGGTCCATGGAAACGGGGTCCCGGCGCCGCGCGCAACTCGCCCGGCCGTCCTGCCCGCACGGCGGGGTCGGACGGTGTTTCCTGGGCACTGGTCCTCCTCGGCCGGGACACGCCCGGCCCGGACGACTTCCGGGTGCGGCGGGTGCGGAGCGATGATCGACCCGGCCGCACAACGCGAGAACGATGGGACGGATGCCATGCCTCTCGAAGGCGAGTACGAGCCCAGCCCGACGGCCTGGGTGCGGGAACAGGTGGAGCTGATCGAACGGTCCGGCGGCACGGAGGGGACGACGCTGCAGGGCAAGCCCGTCGTCGTGCTCACCAGCCGGGGCGCGAAGAGCGGCAAGCTGCGCAAGACCCCGGTGATGCGGGTGGAGCACGACGGTCGGTACGCGGTGGTCGCCTCGCTGGGCGGCGCGCCCAAGCACCCGGTCTGGTACCACAACCTGAAGGCCCACCCGCATGTCGAGCTCCAGGACGGCCCCGACAAGTGGGACATGACGGCCCGTGAGGTCACGGGCGAGGAGAAGGCCGTGTGGTGGAAGCGCGCGGTCGAGGCGTTCCCGCAGTACGAGGAGTACCAGAAGAAGACCAGCCGGGAGATTCCGGTCTTCGTGCTGGAGCGGACCGACCAGGGCTGAGGGTGGACGCGGACGTCCCGGGAAACGTCGAGAATTTCTCGGACCGGCCGCGCATGAAGCCCCGGCCGCCGGGCACACGAGCGTCAGGCCCCGCCGCGTTCCCCCGTCGCGGCGGGGCCCTCCCATGCCTCCGCCGCCCCGCGCTCGGTGACGTCGAGGAACACCTGGGCCGCCTCGGGGACCACCCGGACGATGGACCGCTTGATGCGCACGGCGACCTGTTCCACCCGCTCGCTGTCCAGTCCCGGCACCAGGTCGACACGGGCGGCCACCAGGGCGGTGTCCAGCCCGGTCTTCATGGTGAACAGCGCCTCCACGCTGTCGATCTCCGGCTGGGCGCGCAGCAGTTCCCGGATCCGGTCGCCGGTCCGCGGGTCGGCGGCCTCGCCGATGAGCTGGTCGCGGGCCTCGCGGCCGAGCCGGTAGGCGACGTAGCCGAGGAGCAGCCCGATGGCGAGCGAGGCGGACGCCTCCCACACCACCTGCCCGGTGACCATGTGCAGGACCATGCCGGCCATGGCGAGGGTGACGCCGACGACCGCGGTGCCGTCCTCGGCGATGACCGTGCGCAGTGCCGGATCGCTCAGTCCGCCGCCCTGGCGGCGCACCTGGTACAGGGCGCGCAGCAGCGAGCCGCCCTCGGCGAGGAACGCCACGCCGAGCACGACGAGCCCGGCGACGTAACCGCTCAGGTGCTCCTCTCCCCCGTTCCGCAGGGCGTCGATCCCCTGGTAGAAGGAGAAGCAGCCGCCCATCACGAAGATGCCGACGGCCGCGAGCAGCGACCAGAAGAACCGTTCCTTGCCGTAGCCGAAGGGGTGGCGGCGGTCGGCCGGGCGGCGGCTGCGGCGCAGGGCGGCGAGCAGGAAGACCTCGTTCACGCTGTCCGCCACCGAGTGCGCCGCCTCCGACAGCAGCGCGGGGGACGACGCGACCAGGCCGCCTACGGCCTTGGCGGCGGCGATCACGAGGTTGGCCGCGAGCGCCACCAGGACGGTGAGCCGTGTCTTGCGATCCGATCGTGTAGTCACGACGGCCGATTGCCCCGGTCGGCGCAGCTCATACCGTGCGGCCGGGGGAAAACGGGGAACGCGGTGACAGGGACGGCGCAGGACCGACGCGTACCGACGAGTTCCGACGAGTTCCGACGACAGAGGGAGACCACCATGAGCGGCCGCGACGACGCGGGCGGCGGCAACAGCGCGTACGGCAGGAAGGCGTTCAAGCGGTCCCGGGCGCACTTCCAGGACCGGATCACCGCGGACGGGCGGGACGGGTGGCCGGTGGAGGCCGGGCGTTACCGGCTGGTGGTGAGCCGCGCCTGCCCCTGGGCGAGCCGGGCTCTGGTGTCGCGGCGGCTGCTGGGGCTGGAGGACGCGGTGTCCCTGGCCGTCGTGGACCCCGTCCAGGACGACCGCAGCTGGCGTTTCACCCTGGACCCGGACGGCCGCGACCCGGTGCTCGGCATCCGCTACCTCAGCGAGGCGTACGACCGGCGGGAGACGGACTACCCGGGCGGGGTGAGCGTACCGGCGATCGTGGACGTGCCCAGCGGAAAGCTGGTCACCAACGACTATCAGCAGATCACCCTGGACTTCGCCACCGAGTGGACGGCCCTGCACCGCGAGGGGGCGCCCGACCTGTATCCCGAGAAGCTGCGCGACGAGATCGACGCGGTGATGGACGACGTCTTCCGGGACGTCAACAACGGGGTGTACCGGGCGGGTTTCGCCACCGGGCAGGAGGAGTACGAGGCGGCCTTCACGAGGCTGTTCCGGCGACTGGAGTCGCTGGAGCGGCGGCTGGAGCGGCAGCGGTACCTGGTCGGGGACACCATCACGGAGGCGGACATCCGGCTGTTCACGACGCTGGTGCGGTTCGACCCCGTGTACCACGGCCACTTCAAGTGCAACCTGTGGAAGCTGGCGGAGAACCGGGTGCTGTGGGCGTACGTCCGCGACCTGTACCAGACGCCGGGGTTCGGCGACACCGTCGACTTCGACCACATCAAGCGGCACTACTACCAGGTGCACACCGGCATCAACCCGTCCGGCATCGTCCCCCTCGGGCCCGACCTGTCCGGCTGGACGACTCCCCACCACCGTGAGGAGCTGGGCGGCCGGCCGTTCGGCGACGGCACCCCGCCCGGCCCGGTGCCGCCCGGCGAGGAGATCCCGGAGCGGGGGCGCCCCTGACCGACCACCCCTGACGACGCAGACGGTACGCAGCCGATCTAGGAGAACGACGTGGCGAAGAAGAACAAGAAGGCGAAGAAGAAGCTGCCCCTGGCGTACAAGCCCATCGGCTTCGCGCTGGGCTGGACCAGCGGCACCGTGGCGGGCATGGCCTTCCAGAAGACCTGGAAGGTGATCAGGAAGGAGGACAACGCGCCGGACGCGCTGGACCGCGACCGCGGCTGGGGCGAGATTCTGCTGGCCGCGGCGATTCAGGGGGCGATCTTCGCGGCGGTGCGGAGTGCGGTGGACCGCGCCGGCGCGAAGGCGATCGAACGGTCCACGGGGACGTGGCCCGTTCCCGACACGGGTGGCCGCGACTGACCGTCACCGTCACGAGGCTCCGCCCCGAACCCCGGTCCTCGAACGCCGGACGGGCTGCATGTAGCCCGTCCGGCGTTCGAGGACGGGGCCCGCCAGGGCCGAAAGGGGGCGAGGGGCGCAGCCCCCGACACGCTCACCCCTGCTTGGGTGCCATAGGCACACCCCTCCGCACGGTGAAGCTGTGACCCGCAGGGTCGGCATACCCGCGTTCCTCCGCGGCGCCGGCCGCATCACCGCTCTCCGTCGGGCGCCCGCCCAGACTCACGATCTTCCGCTCCACCCCGTCCAAATCCTCCGCCACGAACTCGAGGTGCGCCTGGAGGGAGTTCTCCGGGCGCGGCCAGCTCGGCGCGGTCGCGTTCATGTCGCGGCGCAGGGCCAGGCGGAAGCCGTCGGCGGAGCGGAGCTCCACCCGGTTGGCGGTCGCGTCGACATGCTCCGCCTCCAGCAACTCCTTGTAGAACTCGGCGAGTTTCTCGGGTTCGGCGCAGTCGAGCACCACCACGCCCGTGGTCACCAGTGCCATGTCTCCTCCGCGGAGTCGGGTGCGGGGCGGTCCGGCCCCGTCCCATGGACGCCTGTCCGCGCTCCCGCCTTTCAGTCATCGACGACGTAGCCATCGATCAAAGTGGCGAAAAACTCGGTCGCAAGACGAAGACATATGTCATTCGAACATGCTCAAATGCAGTCGTCCGCAAGTAACTCGCGCGCCGGGGGCCGGTGTTGGGGCCGGCGGCCCTCCCCGGAGCACCCGGTTGGCTGGAGGCGATGGCGTCGTGCGGTTCGAACCCCCGCCGCTGACGCGGCATCTGCGCGTGCGCCGCGACCGGGGCCACACCGTGCTGGAGCTCCACGGTGAGATCGACATCGCCGCCGCCACGGAGATCACGCCGCACCTCGATCTGGCGACCGCCGAGCCGGACGCCCGCGTCGTCGTCGACCTGACCCACGTCACGTTCTTCGACCTCTCCGGGCTGCGTCTGCTCTACCGGGCCCGGCACCGTCTCGCCGACGGGCGGCTGCAGTTGGTCTGCGTCCATCCGCTGACCCTGCGGATGCTGCGCATCACCGGTCTGACCCGGCTGCTGCCGCCGTGGCCCTCCCTGGACGCGGCGCTGACCGCGCCCGAGTCGAAGCCCGGGCCGGTGTAACCGCCGCGGGTCCGCCCGCCCGTGCGCCCCTCCGTGCCCCCGATGCGAGGGCCGGTCCCCCAACTCCCGTGCCTGTTCCCTGAGATGGCGGGCATGCGGACGGGAGGAAGGAGGGCCGTCACCATGACGACTCCGGTGAAGCGACCGACCGCGCGCGTGCCCGGCTGGGTGAAGGCGCTGGGTGCGACCGTGGTGGTGCTGGCCGTGCTGTTCGCCGGGATCCGGCTGAGCGTGCTGCCGGGCCTGAAGGACCTCTTCGGCACGGAGACCCGCGACCGCTCGGGACCCGCGCTGCTGGAGTCCATCCAGGACATCAGCCGCTACGACGCCGCCTCGGGCAACTTCCAGGTGGTGGTGGACCTGGAGAAGGACACCAAGTTCCTTCCGGACGCGATCCGCGGCAGCCGCACCCTGTACGTGGGCGCGGGCACCGTGGACGCGTACGTGGACCTCGGCGGGCTGAAGGAGGGCGACGTCCGGGTGGACGAGGACCGCACCTCCGCCGCCCTGACGCTGCCCCGCGCCCGTCTCGGCACGCCCGCGCTGGACGTGGACCGCTCCTACGCCGTCTCCAAACAGCGCGGCCTGCTCGACCGGCTCGGGGATCTGTTCTCGGACAACCCCAACAGCGAACAGGCCGTGCAGAAGCTCGCCGTGCGGCACATCCGGAAGGCGGCCGAGGAGAGCGAACTGACCGCGCGGGCCGAGGCCAACACTCGCGGAATGCTCCAGGGTCTGCTGCGCTCCCTGGGGTTCGAGCGGGTGCGGATCACCTTCGCGAACTGACCGGACTGTGCGGCCCGACCGGGGGTAACCGCCGTAGCACTCACGCACCTTGACGACTGGAGGACTTCCGATGGCCCGCGCCGCCCCCCAACCGCTCCCACTGCCCCTCAGGCTGCTGGTGCTCCTGTGCGCCTTCGCCGTCATGGTGGTCTTCGCGGTCGTGCTGGCCCGGCTCACGCTGCAGCCGTCCCCCGCCTCGGAGGCCCTGACGCACACCAACCTGCACCCGGGCCGCTCCCTGCGGGCCTATCTGGACCAGCCGGGGCTGCGCGACGCGATCAAGCAGATCGGCGGCAACATCCTGCTGGGCGTGCCGTTCGGCGTGCTGGCCCCGGTCGTCGCGCCGCGCACCCGGGGCTTCCTCCGGATCCTCGTCCTGACGGCCGTGGTGATGCTGCTGGTCGAGGTGGCACAGGGCCTGCTGGTCACCGGCCGCGCCTTCGACATCGACGACGTCATCCTCAACACCGCCGGGGCGCTGCTCGGTTACCTGCTCGTGGGCCGTCGCATGAGCAGGGCCGTCCACGCGCGGCGCAAGAAGGAGTGAGCCCGCTCCACGGCGCGCCGCACGCCTCCGTCCCCCGCGGGCGGGGGCGTACGGCTGTCTAGGGCTTCTCCTTCTGCTCCTCGCGGACCCGCGGGGCCTGGCGCGAGGACCAGGTGAACTTGTCCCCGCCCACCCAGCGGACCGTGTCGGGGTCGTCCAGGTCGTGCACCTTGATGCCGTACGCGGCGGCCGCCTGCAGCACGTCGGTGATGGACCTGGCCTCACCGACGACCTGTCCGTCGATCTCCACGATCCGGAACGGCGGGTCTCCCGGCTGCACCCCGAGCACCGTGATCCGCGGCTGTGACATGTACGGAGTCGCGCTTTCGGTCATGCATCGAGAGTAGACCCGAACGGCATGATCAGGGCTTTCCGGACATCACACCCGCCACCTTCAGGGGCGGCGCCAGGCGTGGCTCGTCAGGTGGGAGCCTGCCTGCGGTCCCATGCGGAGCATCCCGCCGTCCACGCTCCACGAGGCGCCGGTGACGTACGAGGCGTCGGGGCCGGCGAGGAAGGCGATCACCGCGGCGACCTCCCGCGCGTCTCCGGGGCGGCCGAGAGGGATGCCGGGGCGGCTCTCGGTGTGCGGGTCGGTGTCCTCCTGGCCGGTCATGGGGGTGGCGATCTCGCCGGGGGCGACCGCGTTCACCGTGATGCCGTGCTCGGCCAGTTCCAGCGCCATCACCTGGGTGAGCAGCCCGAGACCGCCCTTGGCCGCGCAGTACGGGGCGGCCCCCACCCGCGGCTGGTGCTCGTGCACCGAGGTCACATTGACGATCCGGCCGCCGTCGCCCTGCCGGATCATGTGCCGCGCCGCCTTCTGCGAGCACAGGAACGGGCCGAGCAGGTCGACGTCGAGGACTTCGCGCACCTTCTCGGGCCCCAGGTCGAGGAAGGGCGTCATGGTGCCGGTGCCGGCGTTGTTGACCAGCACGTCGACGCGCCCCAGCCGGTCGCCCAGCTCGTCCACCGTGTCTGCGGCGCCGGGCAGCTCGGTCAGGTCCAGGCGGGCGACCTCGGCGCGGCAGCCGTGCGAGCGCACCTCCTCGGCGGTCTCCTCCGCGCCCTCGCGGTCGGTGAGGTACGTGATGCCTACGTCCATGCCGGCCGCCGCGAGCCGTACGGCGGTGGCCCGGCCGATGCCGGAGTCCGCGCCGGTGACCAGGGCGACCTTGCCGTTGACGGGGGTGGAGAGGGACATACGGACCTCCTCGTCGTCGGTGTCCGGCGTGCCGGGTCGCAGTACCCGGTGCGGCGCGGGCCAACCGCCCCGACGCGGCGTGCGCCCCGGTACGCGCTGGGGAACCCTGGAGCGAGGAGGTGGCCATGGACCCCGTGGAGGCGCTGGAGGACATCGCGTTCCTGCTGGAGCGGTCGCTGGCCCCGACGTACCGGGTCAGGGCGTTCCGCACCGCGGCGCGCACGCTGGCGGAGCTGGGCCCGGACGAGGTGCGCGAGCGGGCGGCGGCCGGGACGCTGGAGCGGCTCAAGGGCGTGGGGCCGAAGACCGCGCAGGTGGTGCGGGAGGCGCTGGCCGGGGACGTGCCGGAGTACCTGCGGAAGCTGCGCCGGGAGGCGGAGGCGGAGCCCGCGGACCGGGCGGGCGGGGAGCTGCGGGCGCTGCTGCGCGGGGACTGCCATCTGCACTCGGACTGGTCGGACGGGGGCAGCCCGATCGAGGAGATGGGCCGCACGGCCGCCGCGCTCGGTCATGAGTGGGCGGTGCTGACGGACCACTCCCCCCGGCTGACCGTGGCGCGGGGGCTGTCGGCGGAGCGGCTGCGGGACCAGTTGGACGTGATCGAGGAGCTGAACGGGACATGGGCGCCGTTCCGGCTGCTCACCGGCATCGAGTGCGACATTCTCGAGGACGGCTCCCTCGACCAGGAGCCGGAGCTGCTGGAACGGCTGGACGTGGTCGTGGTGTCGGTGCACTCCAAGCTGCGGATGGACGCCCGGTCGATGACCCGCCGGATGGTGGCCGCCGTGCGCGACCCGCACTCCGACATCCTGGGCCACTGCACCGGGCGGCTGATCGGCGGGCGCGGCCGGCCGGAGTCGGAGTTCGACGCGGACGAGGTGTTCGCGGCGTGCGCGGAGACCGGCACCGCCGTGGAGATCAACAGCCGGCCCGAGCGGCTCGACCCGCCCCGGCGGCTGCTGCGGCGGGCGGTGGACGCCGGGGTGCTGTTCTCCGTCGACACGGACGCCCACGCGCCCGGGCAGCTGGACTGGCAGATCCTCGGCTGCGCCCGCGCCGAGGAGTGCGGGGTGTCGCCCGAGCGGGTGGTGACCACCTGGTCCCTGGAGCAGCTGCTCGCCTGGGCGCGGGAGCGCAGGACGCCGGCCGGAGTGGCGGGCGGCGGCGGTGGTACCCGTACGGGCCGACGAGGAGAGGAAGGACATTGATGAAACGGGCGGCGGTCTTCGACGTCGACGGCACCCTGGCCGACACCAACCATCTGCACGTGACGGCCTGGTGGGAGGCGTTCCGGCAGGCCGGGCACCAGGTGCCCATGCACGCCGTCCACCGCGCCGTGGGGCTGCCCTCCACCGATCTGATCGCGCATCTGCTGGGCGAGGACCGGGACACCTCGCGGGACGCGGAGCTGAGCGCCGCGCACAAGACGCTGTACGGGCAGTACTCCGACCGGCTGCCCGCACTCCCCGGCGCCGGGCGGCTCCTGGAGCGGCTGCACGACGACGGATGGACCGTGGTGCTCGCCACCTCGGCCGGCGGAGCGGAGCTGGACGCGTTGCGCCGCGCGATCGGGGCGGACCGGGCGATCTCCGCGACGGCGAGCGCCGACGACGTCGACGCGGGCAAGCCGGCGCCCGAACCCGTCGAGCACGCGCTGGAGCTGGCGGGGGCGCCCGCCGAGCGCGCGGTGTTCGTGGGCGACACGGTGTGGGACATGCGGGCGGGGACGCGGGCCGGGGTGCGCTGTGTGGGCCTGCTGTGCGGCGGCATCCCGCGCGCCGATCTGACGGAGGCGGGCGCGGACGCGGTGTACGACGACCCGGCGCACCTGCTGGCGTCGCTGGCCGACTCGCCCATGGCGTGAGATTCCGCATGCTTGTCCACCGGTCCGGCAGGGAAACCGCAGGCCCATGACGCGGGTGATCGACGGGACAGGGAACGACAGAGCGACATCGGGGCGGCTGGCCCGGGCCGTGGACGCGGTGCGCTGGGAGGCGGGCTCGGTGGGGCGGGCGGCGCGGGCCGTCGTCCGCGGGCCGGGGCGGGAGAGAGACCTGCTGGTCCAGTCACTCAAGGCGGCGCTGGCGGCGCTGCTGGCCTGGCTGGTGGCGCAGGTGTGGCTGGGCGACCCGATGGCGCTGATGGCGCCGTGGGTCGCGCTGGTGCTGGTGCAGGCCACCGTGTACAGCTCGCTGGTGACGGGGGCGCGGCAGTTCGCCGCGATCTGCGTCGGCGCGCTGGTGGCGTCGGGCGCGCAGGCGGTCACCGACGACAACACGGGCGCGCTCGCCCTGTCGGTGCCGGTGCTGGTGCTGCTGTCGAACTGGCGGCGCTTCGGCGACCAGGGCATCTACGCGGCGACCACGGCCGTCTTCACCATCGCCTCGGGCACGGTGAGCGTGGAGGCGGTGGGGCACCGGCTGGGACAGGCGGCGCTCGGCGCGGTCATCGGCGTGGCGGTGAACGCGTTCGTCCTGCCGCCGGTGCATCTGCGGGACGTGCGGGAGAACCTGGCGGCGCTGGCCCGGGAGGCGGGTGAGGTGCTGAGCGCCGTCGCCGGGGACCTGCGCGAGGGCGAGTGGAACGCGCAGACGGCCGTCGGCCGGCTGAACACGGCGAAGCGGCTCCAGGACCGGCTGGACGCGCTGCGCTCGGCGCGCGGCTGGAGCAGGGAGAGCCTGCTGCTGACGTCCGGGTGGCTGCGCACGCTGCACCGGGCGCCGACGGAGGCGCTGCCGTCGGAGGACGAGGACGAGCGGCTCGGCCGCGTCACCGGCCATGTCACGGCGCTGACCCGCAGTCTGGCCGTCGCGGCGGACGAGGAGCGCTCCGCGGCCGTGCCCGATCCGGAGGTGCTGCGCTCCTACGGGAAGCTGCTGGAGCTGCTCGCGGACAGCTGTCGCGCGGAGGCGGACCGGCTGCTGGGCGAGGAGGAGCCCGGTGACCCGCTGCTGGACGAGCGGACCGACGCGGCGATGCGGGAGCTGCACACCGCGCTCCAGGAGGGTCTGGCCCAGGAGGCGGGGCAGGACGCGGCCCGGACGGCGGTGCTGGGCACGCTGGTGCTCCAGGCGGAGAACCTGTGGGCCGACCTGAGCCCGGACGCGCGGGGCCGCTGACCGGTGCGGACCGGCGCGGCGGGGTGGTGGGGTGGTGACACACGTCACCGCTCGATACGGCCGCGGGCGGAACACAGCGAGGCTGTTGCCCGTTGAACAGACCGTGGGTGCGGATGGGACAGTGTCCCCGGGCCTCACCATCCGCCCACAGGGACGATCGTTCGGCTGAAGCCCTGTGGTGCCTTTCGCCGAGAGGCGACCGCCATGCGCACCCACCATATGCCGCCCCGGCCGTGATTCCCCCGTCACGGCCGGGGCTCTTTTTCGTGCCCGCGCACGGGGTACCCGGACCGCTCCGCGGAAGCAGTGCGGCCGGAGGGAGCGGGACGTGAGCAGCGCAGCGGGACTCAGGGTCGTCGTCACGGGCGCCACCGGGAACGTCGGGACCAGCGTGGTGCGGGCCCTCGCGGAGGAACCCGAGGTGGGTTCCGTACGGGGGCTGGCGCGGCGGATCCCCGACTGGTCGCCGCCGAAGACCGAGTGGGCGGCGGTGGACGTGGCCTCGGACCGGTTCGACCTGGTGCGGGAGTTCGCGGGCGCCGACGCGGTGATCCATCTGGCCTGGGCGTTCCAGCCCACGCACGACCCGGCGACCACCTGGCGCAGCAACGTGCTCGGCAGCATGCGGGTGTTCGACGCGGTGACGCGGGCGGAGGTGCCGACGCTGGTGCACGCCTCGTCGGTGGGGGCGTACTCCCCCGGCCCCAAGGATCACGCGGTGGACGAGTCGTGGCCGACGCACGGCTGGCCGGACGCGGCGTACTGCCGGGAGAAGGCGTATCTGGAGCGGGCCCTGGACATCGTGGAGCGCGACCGGCCCGGCCTTCGGGTGGTACGGATGCGGCCCGCGTTCCTCTTCAAGCGCGAGTCGGCGAGCGAGCAGCGGCGCATCTTCGGCGGGCGGTATCTGCCGGGGCAGCTGGCGCGCCCCGACCTGCTGCCGTTCCTGCCGGACATCCCCGGCCTTCGGCTGCAGGTGCTGCACACGGACGACGCGGCGCAGGCGTACCGGCTGGCGGTGCTGTCCGCCGAGGCGCGGGGCCCGTACAACCTGGCGGCGGAGCCGACGGTGGACGTGGAGCTGCTGGGCGAGATGTTCGGCACGCGCCGGGTGCGGCTGCCGCGCGCGGCTGCCCGGTCGGCGGTCGCGGCGGCCTGGGGGCTGCGGCTGCTGCCGGCCTCCCCGCACCTGTTCGACGCGGTGCTGCGGCTGCCGCTGATGGACTGCACCCGCGCGCGGGTGGAGCTCGGCTGGCGGCCGACGCGCACGGCGACCCAGGTGGTGGAGGAGTTCCTGCTGGGCATGCGGCAGGGCGCCGGGGAGAACACGGCCCCGCTGCACGGCAGCGCGGTGGGCTGAGCGGCGCGGTTGCGCGGGGCCGTGTGGGGTACCCGCGAGGGCCGTACGGATGAAGGGAGAGCGTCGTGACCGACCATCGCCTCGAAGGCCCCGGTGAGAACGGCGTGGGCGTCCCCCGGGACCTGCCCGACCAGCAGGCGGGCCCCGACGAGGACCCCTGGGAGGTCGCACCGGCCGCCGCGCAACGGGAGAGTGAGCGCAAGGCCGAGGAGTCGGACGGCCCGGACTCCGAGGAGGACGTCCCCGACACGGACGAGGCAGGCACGGGCCGCCAGGGCGCGCCCCATTCGGCGGCGTCCTACCCGGAGGCCCCTGTACCGGACGAGTCGACGGGCTGACGTCCGCGGCGCGCCAACTGGGTGCCGGTGCCACCCCGGCCCGGTTCGGGGCGGCAGCCGCCCCGAACCCACAGAGCGCTGGGCACCTCAGCCCGGTACGCGGTCCCGGAGGGCCTCCCGACGGGCAGGCACCGGCACCGCCGGGCCCGGTCCGCAGGCGCGGGCCGGCCGCGCCGCGTCCGTTCGCGGCGGACGCCCGGCCGGAGCAGACCGCTGCGCGTCTTTGCGCATCACGGGGCCCGGGCACCGGGCGAGGCGCTGCCAGGCCCGGTTCGGGGCGCGGGCGCCCCGGCGGAACACGCCGTCACGCCCTCAGCGCGGCACCCTGTCCCGGAGAGCCTCGCGCCAGGCCGGGGCCGGGACCGTCGGGTCCGGGTCCGGGCGGCGGCCGCCGCGATCGAAGAAGTCGGCCAGCGGCAGGATCGCCGCACCGACCGTCACCGCGTCCGGGCCCAGCTTGCCGAGTTCGATCGTGACCCGCTCCGCCGGATGGCGCAGCGCGTACGCCAGGGCGTGGCGGCGGACGGCCGGCAGGAAGCGGGAGCCGAGCTGGAGGCCGGCCCAGCCGCCCATGAGGATACGTTCCGGCTGGAAGAGGTTGATCAGGTCGGACAGGCCCGCGCCCAGGTACTCGGCGGTCTCCTCCAGCACCGCGAGGGCGACGGGGTCGGCGTCCGCGCCGTCGGCCGGGTAGGCGGCGGCGAGCATCGCGGTGAGCGCCGTCTCCTCGTCGGTGTCCTGCGGGACCCGGCCGCCCTCCTCGCTCCAGCGGGCCAGCAGCGACTCCGCACCCGCGTACGCCTCCAGGCAGCCCAGCGCGCCGCACCGGCAGCGGCGGCCCCGGACCCGTACCGTCAGGTGCCCCCACTCCACCGCCCGGCCGTGCCGCACCTCGGGCGTGACCAGGCTGGCGCCGACGCCGGAGCCGAAGAGGACGACGAGGGCGTTCTCCGCGCCGCGTCCCGCGCCGAACCACATCTCGGCCTGGCCGAGCGTCCGGGCCCCGTTGTCGATGAAGTACGGCACACTGTCGGGCAGCGGGGAGCCGTCGCGGAGCAGGGACTCCAGCGGGACCGCGTCCCAGCCGATGGTCTGCCCGTGCACGACCGCGCCCCGGTCGGCGGTGCGCTCGACGATGCCGGGGACTCCGATGCCGACGCCGAGGAGCCGCTCGGGCGCCAGACCGGCGGCGGCGAGCACCTCGTCGATGCCGGAGCGGATGTGGTCCACGATGACCTCGACCTCGTACCGCT
>Ga0164243_10008770_pt1 | contig 14856 bp, 16 predicted proteins | sample OricompcompostOP_FD_108781 | JGI IMG/M metagenome (GOLD analysis project Ga0164243, IMG submission 108781) | Organic Plus compost microbial communities from Emeryville, California, USA - Original compost - Organic plus compost (OP) | ecosystem: Engineered > Solid waste > Mixed feedstock >... | reverse complement strand
GAGGGGGAAAATGCCGGCGAGGCGGGCGCGGTGCAGGCCGCCGAGGCCCCGGCCAATGGCCCGCTGATCATCAAGGTTCCGGACGTTCTGGCGGCCAAGGCGGCCGCGGCGCCCACCGTCCTGCTGGAAAATTCGCATTATGGCGACCTGCCGCGCATCGCCGCCGACGGCCGTCGCCCGGCCGAGGTCTATGCCTACAAGATGAAGGCCATCCCGGCGGCGGGTAAGCCCTGCGTGGCCATTCTGGTGGATGGGCTCGGCCTCAGCTCCGAGCTGACGGAAAAGGCCATCGCCGACCTGCCGGGCGCGGTGACGCTCGGCTTCAACCCCTATGGCGACGAGGTCGCCGCTTTGGTCGAGAAGGCGCGGGCGGCCGGGCACGAGGTGACGCTGCAGCTGCCGCTGGAGCCGTTCGACTACCCCTCCAACGATCCCGGCCCGCAGACCCTTCTCACCGGCCTGCCGGCCTCGGCGAACATGGACCGCCTGCACTGGGTCATGGGCCGCGCCACGGGTTATATCGGCCTCTCCAGCTATATGGGCGGGCGTTTTCTCGGCAAGGAGCAGGCCCTGGCGCCGGTGCTGACCGAGATCGGCCATCGCGGCCTCCTCTTCGTCGACAGCGGCGTCGTGCCCGACAGCCTCGCACCCAAGATCGGGGCGGCGTCCGGCGTCGTGGTGGCTCTCGGCAACGGCTCCATCGGCGCCACGCCGGAAGGCCAGGACATCGACACCGCTTTGGCCCGCCTTGAGGACGAGGCCCGCCACAACGGCACGGCGATCGGCGTCTCGCGCGCCTCGCCGCTGGCGCTGCAGCATCTGCAGACATGGTTGCGGGGCCTGCAGGATCGCGGCATTACCCTTATTCCTGTCAGCGCCGCGGCCACGCGCCGGTCGAGCGCCACATGAGTTCGGATACCGCTTCCATGTCCTCCCGCGGCCTGTCGCTTCCCTATCGCCCCTGCGTCGGCATCATGCTCGTCAACCACGAGGGGCTGGCCTTTATCGGCCGCCGCGTCAGCGGGCCCGAGCACGCCGACGAGACCCATGCCTGGCAGATGCCGCAGGGCGGCATCGACGAGGGGGAGAACCCGCTCGAGGCCGCCCGCCGGGAGCTCTGGGAAGAAACCAATATCCGCTCGGTCGAGGTCATCGGCGAGACGCGGGACTGGCTGACCTACGATCTCCCCTCGGAGCTGGTCGGCGTGGCCTGGAAGGGGCGCTATCGCGGCCAGAAGCAGAAATGGTTCGCCTTCCGCTTTACCGGCGAGGACCGCGAGATCGACATTGCCCGTCCGGGCGACGGCCGCCACCACCCGGAATTCGTCGCTTGGCGCTGGGAGGAGATATCCCGCCTCCCCGACCTCATCGTGCCCTTCAAGCGCAACGCCTATGAGCAGATCGTCGCCGAACTCGGGCCACAGGCGGGCGCCGCCGTCGCGTCATGACGGATAAGCCCTACCGGCCCAATGTCGGCGTGGCCCTGTTCAACCGCGACGGCCTGGTCTTCGCCGGCCGCCGCTTCCGCTCGTCCGGCCCGGAGATCATCCGCCCCGGCTTCGAGTGGCAGATGCCGCAGGGCGGCATCGACGAGGGCGAGGACCTGATCGCCGCCGCGCGCCGCGAGCTGTGGGAGGAGACGGGCGTCACCTCGGCGTCGGTGCTCGCCACGTCGGACGATTGGTGGGCCTACGACTTCCCGCCCTATGACGGTCCGCCGCACAAGCTCACGCCGTTCCGTGGCCAGCGCCAGCGCTGGGTGGCGCTGCGCTTCGAGGGAGCGTTGTCGGAGATCGAGACGGCCGTTCCCGGGTGCCCGGAAGAGCCGGAATTCGAGGCCTGGGGCTGGTTTCCGCTGGAGGTGCTGCCGCGCCTGGTGATCGACTTCCGCCGCCCCGTCTATGAGCGGGTGGCGGAAGCCTTCGCGGCGTTCGCCGCCTGAGCCTCAGACCGGCCAGTCGCCGAGCCGCCAGGCCGAATCCCAGAACATCCATTCGAGCTGCGTGGCGCGGGTGAAGGCCGCGTGCATCTGCGCCAATGTCTCGGGCGAGGCCTTGGCCGCGACGCGGTTGGTGGTGGCGATCACCGCTTGCACTGCCTCATGGAACTCCTCGCCGGCATAGGTGTCGATCCAGGCGTCGTAGGGGTTCGGTCGCGCGGCGCGGGCATGGATGTCGCGCCCGACCTCGGCGTAGATCCAGAAGCAGGGCAGCAGCGCCGCCAGCGTCACCGGATAGGCCTCCGACCAGGCCGTGGCGAGCAGATAGTTCGAATAATGGTGGCAGACGGGCGACAGCGGCGCGGCGGCGAAGGCCGCGGGGGTGATGCCGAACTGCTGGAAGAAGCCGCCATGCAGCGCCCGCTCGACGATGATGGCCACCTTGGCGGCCTCGGAGAACTGCACCACGCCGTCGGGATCGTCGGCCTTGGCGGCGGCAACCGCCAGGGCCCGGCCGAACGCCACCAGATAATGGGCGTCCTGCACCATGTAGTGCTTGAAGCGCTCCTCCTCAAGCGTGCCCGCCGCCAGCGCCTGGTTGAAGGGCATGGTGCGGATGGTCTCGTAGAGCCCGGCATTGGCGGCCCAGGCGTCGGCGCTGAAGGTCATTGCTACACGGAGCTCCTGGAAGGGAAGGGAGAAGCGTTCAGGCCGCGAATTTGAGGCCCAGAATGCCCATAACGATCAGGGCGATGCAGGCAAGGCGCAAGCCCGTCGCAGGCTCGCTGAACAGCACCATACCGAACAGCGCCGTGCCGATCGTGCCGATGCCTGTCCACACCGCATAGCCGGTGCCGATGGGCAGCGTCTTCAGCGCCAGGCCGAGCAGCCAGAGGCTCGCCACCATGCTCCCCACCGTCAGCAGTGTGGGGCCGAGGCGCGTGAAGCCGTCGGTGTATTTCAGGCCGATTGCCCAGCCGACCTCAAAGAGACCGGCGAAGAAAAGGAGAAGCCATGCCAACAGTGCGCTCTCCGCGTCATGCCGGGTCGTCCCGGCGGGAAAGGCCGCTCTGGCGGGCCGGGTCTCGTCCCGGCTTGTCAGGAAAGCTGCGCCGCGATGCCTGCGACGCAGGAAAGGCGTCAGTGCGAAGTCTTCGGCTCGCCGTCGATGGCGTGCAGGATTTCGGTGATGCGGTCGATCTGCTCCTGCGCGCGGCGCTTGGCTTCCTCGTCCACCGCCTGCTGCAGGCCACGCTCGGCCAAAGCCACTTCGGCTTCGAGACGGGCCTGGTCGAGGTCCTCGAAGGGCAGGGCCGCGTCGGCGAGGATGGTCAGGCCGGCCGGATTGACGTCGGCGAAGCCGCCGCGGATGTAGAGCCGGCTGGTCTTGCCCTCGGCCTTCACCGTGACGACGCCGGGGCGCAGCGGGGTGATGAAGGGCGCGTGCCCGGCAAGCACCGTGAACTCGCCTTCCGCGCCCGGAGCCACGACCTCGTTCACCTGCTCGGAAATGAGCAGGCGCTCGGGCGAAACCAGTTCAAAGGGGAAGGTGGCCATGGGAGCGCTGCCTAATCTGTTTGAGCCTATCCGCGGGCGCGGCCGGCGAGGAAGCCGACGGCCAGCCCCGCCACCGCGCCGATCGCGGCGAACAGCCCGATATGCTGCATCTGGCCGGAGGTCACCGCATCACCGCCATGGGCAGGGCCCTTGCCGGTGATCTCGATGGTGACGCCCGGCAGCTTGATTTCCGCCGATTGCGGCCGCGTCACGTACCCCGCCAGTCCCCCGATGAGGAGACCGATGATCAGTCCGATGACGGCGAGGCGCATGGCGTGGCTGCCTGGGGCTTGGTGCGTCAGGCTGCTTCGGCAGCCAGACGCTCGGCCTTCTCAAGCGCCTCGTCGATGGAGCCGACCATGTAGAAGGCCGCCTCCGGCAGGTGGTCGTACTTGCCTTCCACCAAGCCCTTGAAGCTCTTGATCGTGTCTTCGAGGCTGACCAGCTTGCCCGGCGAGCCGGTGAAGATCTCGGCCACGTGGAAGGGCTGCGACAGGAAGCGCTCGATCTTGCGGGCGCGCGCCACCGTCAGCTTGTCCTCTTCCGAAAGCTCGTCCATGCCCAGGATCGCGATGATGTCCTGCAGGGCCTTGTAGCGCTGCAGCGTCTGCTGAACCTGACGGGCCACCGCGTAGTGCTCCTCGCCGACGATGGCCGGGGAGAGCATGCGCGAGGTCGAGTCGAGCGGGTCGACCGCCGGGTAGATGCCCTTTTCCGCGATCGAGCGCGACAGAACCGTCGTCGCGTCGAGATGGGCGAAGGACGTCGCCGGGGCCGGGTCGGTCAGGTCGTCGGCGGGCACGTAAATGGCCTGCACCGAGGTGATCGAGCCCTTGGTCGTGGTGGTGATGCGCTCCTGCAGGGCGCCCATGTCGGTGGCCAAGGTCGGCTGATAGCCCACCGCCGAGGGAATGCGGCCGAGAAGCGCCGACACTTCCGAACCCGCCTGCGTGAAGCGGAAGATGTTGTCGACGAAGAACAGCACGTCCTGGCCCTGGTCGCGGAAGTTCTCGGCGATGGTCAGGCCGGTCAGCGCGACGCGGGCGCGGGCGCCCGGAGGCTCGTTCATCTGGCCATAGACCAGCGCGCACTTGGAGCCCTCGGCCGAGCCGTTGTTCTCCTTGGGGTCCTTGTTCACGTTGGACTCGATCATCTCGTGATAGAGATCGTTGCCCTCACGCGTGCGCTCGCCGACGCCGGCGAACACCGAATAGCCGCCATGCGCCTTGGCGATGTTGTTGATCAGCTCCATGATCAGCACGGTCTTGCCGACGCCGGCGCCGCCGAACAGGCCGATCTTGCCACCCTTGGCATAGGGAGCCAGCAGGTCGACGACCTTGATGCCCGTGACCAGGATCTCGGATTCCGTGGACTGCTCGGAATAGGCCGGGGCCGGCTGGTGGATGGCGCGGGTTGCCTCGGTCTTGATCGGACCGGCTTCGTCCACCGGCTCGCCGATGACGTTCATGATGCGGCCGAGCGTGGCGTCGCCGACGGGCACCGAGATCGGGGCGCCGGTGTCGGTGACTTCCTGGCCGCGGGTCAGGCCCTCGGTGGTGTCCATCGAGATGCAACGCACGGTGTTCTCGCCGAGATGCTGCGCGACCTCGAGAACCAGGCGGTTGTCGCCGTTCTTGGTCTCAAGGGCGTTCAGAATCTCCGGCAGGTGGTCGTCGAAGTGCACGTCGACCACCGCGCCGATGACCTGGGAAATACGTCCCGTGGTGCTGGCCATGTGGAAATTCTCCTTGAAAGAAGCGTGTCAGACGACGGTCAGCGTGACGGGCACGTTGTTCCGGGTCGCCTTGGAATAGGGACAGATCTGGTGGGCATCCTCGACCAGTGCCTGGACCTTGGAACGGTCGGCGCCGGGGACGGAAATCTTGAGTTCGACCTCGAGCGAGAAGCCGTCGTCGGCGTTCAGCGTCACGTCCGCGGTGACGCGGGCCTCCTGCGGGTCGATGCCGTGCTTCTTGCCGAGCACGAGCAGCGCCTGGCCGAAGCACGCCGAATAGCCGAGCGCGAAGAGCTGCTCGGGATTGTGGCCTTCGCCGCTGCCGCCGAGTTCCTTGGGCAGGGCCATCGCCAGCGAAAGGGCGCCGTTGTCGAGCATGGCGCGGCCGTTGCGGCCACCCTTGGTCGTCGCGGAAGTCTTGTAGGCCATGAGCGTATCCCTCCGTGTCTTCCTCAGAGCGCCTCGGCGCCGGAAATGATCTCGATCAGTTCCTTGGTGATCTGGGCCTGGCGCGAACGGTTGTAGTTCAGCGTCAGCTTCTTGATCATCTCGCCGGCGTTGCGGGTGGCGCTGTCCATGGCGCTCATGCGCGCGCCCTGTTCGGACGCGGCGTTCTCCAGCAGCGCGCGGAAGACCTGGATCGCGATGTTGCGCGGCAGGAGCTCGGCGAGGATCTCGCTGCCCTCCGGCTCGTATTCGTAATTGATCAGGGCGTCGCCCTCGCCGGCGCTCTCGGGCACCTGCGCGGGGATGATCTGCTGCGCGGTCGGAATCTGCTGGATGACCGAGCGGAAGCGCGCGAAGAAGAGCGTCGCCACGTCGAACTCGCCGCGGTCGAACATCTCCAGCACGCGGGCCGAGATCATCTCGGCCTCGGCGAAGGAGATGGACTTCACCTCGCGCAGGTCGATGACGTCGAGCAGGCGGTTGGGGAAGAGGCGGCGGAGAATGTCCGCGCCCTTGCGGCCGACGCAGAGGATCTGGACTTCCTTGCCCTCGTTGATCAGCCGGAACGCGGTTTCGCGCGCCAGGCGGGCGATCGACGAGTTGAAGGCGCCTGCCAGGCCGCGCTCGGCGGTGCACACCACCAGGAGGTGGCGCTGGTCGCTGCCGGTGCCCGACAGAAGACGCGGCGCATCGGGCGAATCGGCCAGGCCGGCCGCCAGATTGGTGAGCACGCGGTCCATGCGCTCGGCGAAGGGCCGCGCGGCTTCCGCAGCGCTCTGCGCGCGACGCAGCTTCGCCGCGGCGACCATCTGCATCGCCTTGGTGATTTTCTGCGTCGCCTTCACCGAGGTGATGCGGTTGCGTAGGTCCTTGAGGCTGGGCATCGAGCCTTCGTCCTTAAAGCGTGCTTGGCCGAATTAGGCGAAGGTCTTTGCGAAGGCGTCGACCGCCTCCTTGAGCTTCGCATTGGTGTCGGCCGACAGCTCCTTGGTGGTGCGGATCGTCTCCAGCAGGTCGGCGTGGTTGGCGTTGAGATACGCCAGCAGGCCCTGCTCGAACGGCTGCACCTTGTCCAGCGGCAGCGGGTCCAGATAGCCGGAGGTGCCGGCATAGATCACCGCGACCTGCTCCTCGACGCGCAGCGGCGAGAACTGCTGCTGCTTGAGGAGCTCGGTCAGGCGCGCGCCGCGGTTGAGCAGGCGCTGCGTGGTGGCGTCGAGGTCCGAGCCGAACTGCGCGAAGGCCGCCATTTCGCGGTACTGCGCGAGCTCGCCTTTGATCTTGCCGGCAACCTGCTTCATCGCCTTGATCTGGGCGGAGGAGCCGACGCGCGACACCGACAGGCCGACGTTCACCGCCGGACGGATGCCCTGGTAGAACAGGTCGGTCTCGAGGAAGATCTGGCCGTCGGTGATCGAGATCACGTTGGTCGGGATGTAGGCCGACACGTCGTTGGCCTGCGTCTCGATGACCGGGAGGGCGGTCAGCGAACCGGCGCCGTTCTCGTCGTTCAGCTTGGCCGCGCGCTCGAGCAGGCGGGAGTGCAGGTAGAACACGTCGCCCGGATAGGCTTCGCGGCCCGGCGGGCGGCGCAGCAGCAGCGACATCTGGCGATAGGCGACGGCCTGCTTGGAGAGGTCGTCATAGGCGATCAGGGCGTGCAGGCCGTTGTCGCGGAAATACTCGCCCATGGCGCAGCCGGCGAAGGGCGCGATGAACTGCATCGGCGCCGGGTCGGACGCGGTCGCGGCGATGACGATGGAATAGTCGAGCGCGCCGCTCTCCTCCAGCGTCTTCACGAACTGCGCCACCGTGGAGCGCTTCTGGCCCACCGCGACGTAGACGCAGTAGAGCTTGGCCTTCTCGTCCGTGCCCTGGTTGATGGGCTTCTGGTTGAGAATGGTGTCGAGGATGACGGCGGTCTTGCCGGTCTGGCGGTCGCCGATGACGAGCTCGCGCTGGCCGCGGCCGACGGGGATCAGGGCGTCGATCGCCTTGAGGCCGGTCTGCATCGGCTCGTGGACCGACTTGCGCGGAATGATGCCGGGCGCCTTGACGTCGACGCGACGGCGCTCGCTGGTCTCGATCGGGCCCTTGCCGTCGATCGGGTTGCCGAGCGCGTCCACCACGCGGCCGAGCAGCGCCGGGCCGACCGGGACGTCGACGATGGCGCCGGTGCGCTTCACCGTGTCGCCCTCGCGGATGGTGCGGTCGGACCCGAAGATGACGACGCCGACATTGTCGGTTTCGAGGTTCAGCGCTATGCCCCGGATGCCGCCGGGGAACTCGACCATTTCACCGGCCTGGACGTTGTCGAGGCCGTAGATGCGCGCAATGCCGTCGCCGACGGACAGCACCTGGCCGACTTCGGAAACCTGGGCTTCCTGGCCGAAGTTCTGAATCTGCTGCTTCAGGATCGAGGAGATCTCAGCGGCGCGGATGTCCATCAGCGCACCTCTTTCATAGCGGTTTGAATGGCGGTGAGTTTTGTGCGGAGGGAGGCGTCGACCATGCGGCTGCCGAGCTGCACGATGATGCCACCGATAATCGCGGGGTCGACCTTCACCTGAAGGTTGACGTCCTTGGAGGTGATTTCGCGGAGCGCCTGCTTGACCTCGTCAAGGCGAGCATCCGACAGCGGCTCGGCCACCGTCACTTCCGCGGTCATCTCGCCCCGCGAGCGGGCGACCAGCGCACGGAAGGCGCGGATCATGCCCGTCACCGCGAACAGGCGGCGGTTCTGGGCGACGAGGCGGATGAAGTTACCGGCGAGGCCGGCAATGCCGGCGCGGTCGAGAATGGCGGAGATGGCCTTGAGCTGCTCGTCGGCGGAGAAGACCGGGCTGCGCACCAGACGACGCAGGTCTTCGCTCTCGTTGAGGAGCGCATCGAAGCGGTTGAGATCGCCCTGGACGGCATCGATCTGGCCGGCTTCCTGGGCAAGCTCGAAAAGCGCGGTCGCGTAGCGGGCTGCCATCCCTCCTACGGTCGCGTCGTCGCCTGTCACGGGCAGGACCCTCTCATCTTGGCCAGAGCTCCCGGGGAGGGCACTTAAGCCGTTGAAAGATCATGTGAATTTTGGTCAAGAGAGACCAGCCCGAAGAGCAGGGCTCCCAGGTCGCGGGTTCCCTATCACAGGTAATCTGGAGTGGCAACACGCGCACGCCCGGAAGCGCGCAGGAATCGAAAACGCCCTGTGGGTTGGGGCGTGGGAGGGCGATCACAAAAAGCTGATCGGGTCCATGTCCACATTCACCGCCACATTGCCGCGCGGCTGCGGCGCGGCGGCCAGCCAGGTCCGCACCAGGCCCGGCAGATCCTCGGTGCGCGGCGCCCGCACGATGAGGCGCATGCGGTGGCGGCCGCGGATCATCGGGATAGGCGGCTCCGCCGGGCCGAGCAGGTGCGCATCCACATTGTCGGGGAAGGCGCGGGCCAGCGCGCGGGCATGGGCCTCGGCCGAGCCGCGGTCGGCGGCGGAGACGATGAGACTGGCCAGCCGGCCGAAGGGCGGCAGCGCCGCCTCGGCGCGCGCGGCGATCTCGGCGGCGTAGAAGGCGTCGCGGTCGTGGTTGGCCAGCGCCCGCATCACGGGGTGGTTGGGATCGTGCGTCTGGATCAGCGCGCGGCCCGGCCGCTCGCCGCGTCCGGCGCGCCCGGTCACCTGTTCGAGAAGCTGGAAGGTGCGCTCGGCCGCGCGCGGATCGGCGGTGCCGAGCCCGACATCGGCATCGACCACGCCGACCAGGGTCAGGTCGGGGAAGTGGTGGCCCTTGGTGACGAGTTGCGTGCCGATGACGAGGTCGATCTCGTGCTCGGCCACGGCCTTCAGCTCGCTGCGGATGCGCTCGGCGCCGATGGTGATGTCGCTGGAGAGAATCGACAGCCGCGCCTCGGGAAACAGCGCCTTGGCCTCGTCGCGGATGCGTTCGACGCCCGGGCCGACCGCCGCCAGCTTCTCGGCGGGAGAATCGCAGTTCGGGCAGGCATGCGGCACCGGCTCGACATGGCCGCAATGGTGGCACATCAGCTGACCGCGGAAGCGGTGCTCGACCAGCCAGCTCGTGCAATTGGGGCAGGAGAAGCGGTGGCCGCAGCCGCGGCACACGGTCAGCGGCGCATAGCCCCGGCGATTGAGGAAGAGCAGGCCCTGCTCGCCGCGCTCCAGCGTCTCGCGCGTCGCCGTCTCAAGGCTGGGGGAGATCCAGCGGCCAGGCGTGGGCGGCTCGTCCAGCAGATTGACCAGCGCGATCGTCGGGAGCGGCCGGCCGCGGTAGCGCCTCGTCAGGACGTGGCGGACATAGCGTCCGGCCCGGGCGTTCACCAGCGATTCGATGGAGGGCGTGGCCGAGACCAGGATCGCCGGGGCTTCCGACAGCCGCGCCCGCACCACGGCCATGTCGCGGGCGTGGTAGATCGGCATGTCGTCCTGCTTGAAGCCGGCATCGTGCTCCTCGTCCACGACGATCAGCCCAAGATCGCGAAACGGCAGGAACAGCGCCGAGCGCGCGCCGACAACGATTCGCGTCTCGCCGGAGGCAATTCCCTGTCGCAGCCGGGCGCGGCGCTTCGGGGTCACGGTGGAATGCCATTCGCCGGGCGGCGTGCCGAAGCGCGCGGTGACGCGGTCGACAATGGCCTTGGTCAGGGCGATCTCGGGCAGCAGGATCAGCGCCTGCCTTCCCAGCCGCAGCGCCTCGGCCACGGCCTCCAGATAGACCTCCGTCTTGCCCGCGCCGGTGACGCCGTCGAGGAGATGCGTGGAGAAGCTTTTCGCGCTCACCGCCTCGACCAGTGCCCTGGCGGTCTCCGCCTGGTCGCCGTCGAGGATCGGCATTCCGTGGTCGGGATCGACCGTGCTGCCGGGGGCGGGCTCGAAGGCCTCGTGCACCGCGAGCGCGCCGTCGTTGAGAAGAGCGTCCACGACGCTGGCCGAGACATTGGCCGTGCGCATCAACTCAGCCTTGGTCAGCGCCTCGCGCCCGGCCACGGCCAGAACCTTGCGGCGGGCTTCCGTCAGGCGCGCCGGATACTGTCCGGTGGGCACCAGCAGACGCACCACCGGCCCGGCGCCGGGATTGCCCGCGCCGCGCAGGGCCATGCGCAGCACCATGCCGAGCGGGGTCAGCGTGTAGCGCGCCACCCATTCGACGAAGCGCATCTGCTCGGGCGTCAGCGGCGGCGCGTCGATCAGGCCCTTGATGGTCTTGATGCGCTTGGAGGCCGATTCGGCGTCCACCTCCGCCTCGCCCCACACCGCGCCCGGCGCCTCGCGGCCGCCGAGCGGCACGCGCACCAGGTCACCCGCCGAGACGGAGAAATCCTCCGGCACGGCATAGGTGAACGGCCGGTCGAGCGCGAGCGGCAGAAGGACGTCGACGAGGCTGCGGGTCATCGAAGAAAAGGTGGCGGGGCTCTGCAAGGGTGACGAGCACCGGACCTTAGCGGCGAACGCCGCCCGCTGCACCAGTGCTGCGCATCAATGCTGCGCGTGCACCGGCTGCGCGCCGCTCTCCGGGCGGTATTCCGCCCAGGCCTGCCGCAGGATCTGCACGGAAGAAGTGGCGAAGACGCCGGCCATCAGCGCGGCGACCGCCAGATCGGGCCAGGCGCTCGCCGTGCCCCAGACACCGAGCGCCGCGATCGTCACGACCACATTGCCGATGGCGTCGTTGCGCGAGCACAGCCAGACCGAGCGCACATTGGCGTCGCCGTCCTTGTAGCGCATCAGCAGCAGCACGCTGGCCAGGTTGGCGGTCAGCGCCATCACGCCGATGCCGCCCATGACCTCGGCGCTGGGGAGGCCGAGAATCAGCGTGTGGTAGAGCGTCGAGCCGAGCACCCACAGCGCCATCAGGCTGAGTGAGGCGCCCTTGAGCAGGGCCGCGCCGGCGCGGGTGCGGAGCGATGCGCCGATGACGGCGAGGCTGAGGCCATAGGTGACGGTATCGCCGAGGAAATCGAGCGCGTCGGCCTTCAGCGCCTGCGATCCGGCAAGCTGGCCGGCGGTCATCTCGACGAGGAACATCAGGCCGTTGAGCGCGATCACCGCCCACAGCACCCGCTTGTAGCGCGGGTCCAGCCCGTCGAAGCGCGGCACGCCGCCATGGCAGCCGCAGACCGGCTCCGCCGCCGACTGCGCCTTCGGCAGGTCGAGCGGCGGGGAGCAGCTGTCTCCGTGTCCGGGCTCGTGTCCATGGGACGAGCAGCAGTCCTGGCTCATGGCTTCTTCCCTGGTCTTTGCATCGTTCGGGCCAAGGCCTACATCCTCTAGTGACTAGAGGAGCAAGAGCCCCGAATGAGCGAAATGCCGATTGGCGCCGCCGCCCGCGAGAGCGGGGTGAAGGTGCCGACGATCCGCTATTACGAGGAGATCGGCCTGTTGCCGTCGCCGCCGCGCAGCGAGGGCAACCGACGGCTTTATGCCGAAGCGGACGTGCAGCGGCTGGCTTTCATCCGCCACGCCCGCGAGCTCGGCTTCGAGCTGGACGCGATTCGGGCGCTGCTCGAACTGCAGGATCGGCCCGAGCAATCCTGCGAGGCAGCCGACGCCATTGCCCGCGCCCGCCTGCGGGAGGTCGAGCAACGCATCGCCAGCCTCAACGCGCTCAAGGGCGAACTGGAGCTGATGATCGAGGGCTGCTCGCGCGGCCGCGTCGCGGAATGCCGGGTCATCGAGACCCTGGCCGACCACAGCCTGTGCTGCCATCACACGGGCGCAGAAAAGGCTCCTTAACGGGGCCGGCTTAAGGTCGCGGCATGAGCGACACGGTCCTCTCGATAGACATTGCCGGCGCCGCCGACCTGCGCGGCGCGTTCCGGGCCTGGCTCGCGCATCTTTCCGACGAGCGGCGGCTGTCGCCGAACACGGTCGAGGCCTATGCCCGCGACACCCGCTGCTTCATGGCCTTCCTCGCCGAACATCTCGGCGAGCCCCCCTCGCTCGACGCGCTCAAAAATCTCGCCCCGCGCGATGTCCGCGCCTTTCTCGCACGCCGTCGCAATGAGGGGCTGACCAGCCGTTCGCTGATGCGCGCGCTCGCCGCCGCGCGCTCCTTTGCCCGTTTCCTGGAGCGGGGCGGGCTGGGCTCGGCCTCGGCGCTCACCTCGGTGCGTGCGCCAAAAGTGCCGCGCAGCCTGCCAAAACCCCTCAGCGCGCCGGCCGCGCGCGCCGCCGCGACGACGGCTCCCCGCGCCGGTGAGGACCGCGAGCCATGGGTGCTTGCCCGCGACGCGGCGGTGTTCGGCCTGCTCTATGGCTGCGGGTTGCGCATTTCCGAGGCGCTGTCGCTGACGCGCGCCGAGGCGCCGATGGCCGGGCGGCCGCTGACCGTGACCGGCAAGGGCGGCAAGGCGCGCGCCGTGCCGGTGATAGAGGCCGTCGCCAGGGCGGTAGACGATTACCTGGCGCAATGCCCGTGGAAGGTCGAGCCGGAGGGGCCGCTCTTCGTCGGCGCCAAGGGCGGGCCGCTGTCGCCCCGCATCATCCAGCGCGCCATGGAGGGGCTGCGCGGCGCGCTCGGCCTGCCCGACAGCGCCACCCCCCACGCGCTGCGCCATTCCTTCGCCACGCATCTCCTGGCGCGCGGCGGCGACCTGCGCTCGATCCAGGAGCTTCTCGGCCATGCCAGCCTGTCGACGACGCAGATCTACACCGAGGTCGACGCCGCGCGGCTGGTGGCGATTCATGCCGCGGCGCATCCCCGGGCGCGCGCCTGAATCCCAAACGCTAAATTTTTGCGCGCCGGCTGGCTGCCGTTCACAAATCGGTGTATGAGAACGCCATGCTGACGCTGAACGCCACCACAGCCCGACTTACCACCTGGACGCGCACATCGCGCCTTCGGGTCGTCGGCTGACGTCTGCTCGACCCATCGGCGCGCGGAGAACGCGATGCCGATGCCGATATCCTGCCTCAGCCCGTGTCCTCCCCGCGCCCGCCCCGCGGAAAAGGACCTTTGACCATCATGCCCGCTGACAGCAGCACCATCCCAGAGACGACCGCCCGAACGGCGCCCGCCAACCGATTGTGGGTCGGCTACACGCTCGCCGCGGTGGGCGCGTTCCTGTTCGCAACCAAGAGCATCATCATCAAGCTGGCCTATGCCGAGCAGGTCGATGCCGAGACGCTGCTCGCGCTGCGCATGTCGATGGCGCTGCCGATCTATCTGGCGATCGGGGTGTGGGGCGCCTGGCGCGAGCGCCGCGCCGCGGCCCCGGTGCACCCCGGGCGCAACCGGGCGCTGGGCTACGCCGCCCTGGTCGGACTGCTCGGCTACTGGTTCTCCAGCTACACCGACTTCAAGGGCCTGGAATACATCTCGGCGCAGTTCGAGCGGCTGATCCTGTTTACCTATCCACTGTTCGTGGTGCTGCTCGGCGCGGCCTTTTTCCGCCAGCCGGTGCGGGCGCGGGCGCTGCTCGCCTTCGTCGTCTCCTATGCCGGCCTGGCCATGATCTTCACGCAGGATTTCGCGCTGAACGGCGAGACGGCGCTGATCGGCTGCGGCTGGGTCATGGTGGCGGCGGTCAGCTTTGCGCTCTACCAATTGCTGGCGCGCGAGATCATCGCGGTGCTCGGGCCGCGCCTGTTCACCTGCGTCGCCATGAGCGCGGCCTCTGTGGCGGCGATCCTGCAGTTTTTGCTGACCCACCCGCTGCAGCCGCTGTCGGCCTACGTGCTGTGGCTCGGCGTGGTCATCGCCATCGGCGCCACCGTGCTGCCCTCGTTCTTCATGAACGCGGCGCTGTCGCGCATCTCGGCGCAGGCCAATTCGACCATCGGCACGATGAGCCCCATCGCCACCATCGTTCTGGCGGTCGTGGTGCTCGGCGAGCCCATCACCCTGATCGACGTTATCGGCAGCGTGCTGGTGCTGACCGGCGTGGGCGTCTTCACCCTCGCCAGCCGCCCCGCAAAGTAGCGCCGCCTCACATATGGATGGCGCGCTTGTCCACGGCGAGCGCGGCTTCCTTCACCGCCTCGCTCAAGGTCGGATGGGCATGGCAGGTGCGGGCGATGTCCTCGGCCGAGCCGCCGAACTCCATGGCCAGGGCCGCTTCCGCGATCAGCGCCTCGGCGTCGGGGCCGATGATGTGCACGCCGAGCACGCGGTCGGTCTTGGCGTCGGCCAGGATCTTCACGAAGCCGTCGGTGTCGTTGTTGACCTTGGCGCGG
>Ga0164243_10008769_pt1 | contig 14856 bp, 11 predicted proteins | sample OricompcompostOP_FD_108781 | JGI IMG/M metagenome (GOLD analysis project Ga0164243, IMG submission 108781) | Organic Plus compost microbial communities from Emeryville, California, USA - Original compost - Organic plus compost (OP) | ecosystem: Engineered > Solid waste > Mixed feedstock >... | reverse complement strand
CTGAGCCTCGGGTGCAGGCCGTTCAGGACGTTCACGTCGGGCTCGGCCATGAAGTGCCAGAGGATCGGGTCGTGGCCGAAATATTTCAGCGTCCCCTGGATCAGGGCCGGCAGCGCGGGGAGGCCGACGAAGAACTGTCCGAGGTAGTAGAGGCAGAATTTCTCGGGGTTGTTGAGCGGGTTCACCCACCGCCAATAGACGATCTTCCCCTCGCCGAGGACGAAGCCGGTGAAGTAGAGGGAGAGGATGCAGACCGCGTAAAGGATCCCCTTGCCGACCCGGCCTTGGTAAACGTGGCCCAACCCGGGGACGAGCCAGGCCAGAAACGCGGCGACGCGCGGGTTGCGTAAAGGGATCGAAGGTTCGGGCATGGCTGGGTGGTCGTCCGAATCGGGGCATGACGCGGGGACAGCCCGCGCGGGTTGCGGTCCGCTTCTAACGCTCGGTGTGAAACCGATCTTAGCACAGCACGGCCGTATCCAACCACCCCATCACGTCTTGGGGGGGATTTCCCGGCCCGTCAGGCGGCGAGGAAGTCCCACGGGGGGGCGCATTCCGGTACCACGCCGTCGATCACGTCGGGCGTGACGATCTCCAAACGCCGCGCGGCCCCCGCCATCAGGGCGAGCGAGCCGAGTCGGTCGATCCCCCTCGGAACGCCGCCGGAGACCTCGTGGAGCCGGCCCAAGGCCCGGGGCGTGAACGAAGGCTCGTCGCGGCCGGCCGCCGCGAGTTTCTCTGCCACGTAGCGGTCGGTTTCAGAACGGGTTAGGGCCGGGATTCGGATCGCGAGGTGCCAGGCCGGGGAATCTCGCTCAACCACGGGCTCGCGGAACGATTTGACGACCGTCAGGCGGGTCGCGGGGTGGGGGTCGAGGTGGGTGAGGCGTTCCAGATCACGCCGGTCGGCCTCGTCGTCGAGGAATTGCGCGTCGTCCACGACCAGGACGGCGTGGAGTTTCTGCCAGCGGCAGAGCCGGACGGCGTCGGCCAGGGCGCGCCAGGCGGCCGAGCGGCCGTCACGCGGGGAGACCCGTCCGCCCAGGCCCGAAGCGAGGCCGGCGAGCAGGTCGGTCCCGTCCATCGGGGCGCTCACGCGGGCGAACCGCCGTTGCGGGCTACGGGTCTCCGCGAGAAGCCGCGAGAGCGCCACGGACTTCCCGAAACCTTCCCCCGCGCGGAGAACCGCGAGCCGCTGCCCCGACTCGACCGTCGCGACGAGACGGGCGATCGCCTCCTCATGCCCGGAGGTCGGCACGTACGCCGAACCGGGGCCGAGAAACGGATCCCCCGAAAGTCGCCAGTGACGGGTCCACACGAAAGAAAGCCCCTCCCGAGCCGGCCGGGCGACGTCGCACGGGTTCGGCCCGCGCGGCGTCGGTTCACGTCCCCCCCTCTCATCGGTTAGGATCGTGCCGCGCCTTTGGATTTTGCCGGACGGAAGGGTGAGACGGATGGCCGAGCGGTTCTACGACCCGAACGCCGCGTCGTACGCGGGGGGGCGGTTCACACTCGAAGGGGACGAGGCGCACCATTTGGGGCGGGTCCGCAGGATCGGGGCCGGCGAGGTCGTCGAAGTCTTCGACGGCCTCGGGTTCGCGACGCGGGCGGAGGTGATCGCCGTCGGCAAGAAGTCCGTCGAACTCCAGTCGGTCGGTCTCCCCCTACCCTTCCACGAGCCCCCGGTGCGCCTAACCCTAGCGACCGCCGTCCCCAAGGGGGACCGTTTCGATTGGCTCGTCGAGAAGGCGACCGAATTAGGGGTGGATCGGCTGACCCCCCTTTTGACGGAACGTTCGGTCGTCGACCCGGGTCCGGCGAAAATCGGCCGGTTGCGCAGGGCCGTCATCGAGGCCGCCAAGCAGTGCGGCCGGAACCGGCTCATGACGCTCGACGACCCGCGCCCTTGGCGGGCGGTCGTCGGCGACTTCTCCGGCGACAGGGCTAAGCTGATCGCCCACCCGGGCGGGGCACCGTTCGGCCTCTGGCCGCACCCCGAACCGGGTGCCCACGCGGTCGTGGCGGTCGGACCGGAGGGCGGACTGACCGATTCCGAAATCGAGACGGCGGAAGCCGCCGGCTGGGTCCGTGTCGGCCTCGGCACCCACGTGTTGAGGGTCGAAACGGCCGCCCTGGCTGCGGCGGTCCGACTGCTCGCCCTCGCGGAGGCGTAGGGCGACCGTCTCCCCGACCGGGTCAAGGTTCAAGGCCGCCGTCACCTGTTAACGGGTTACGTCCACTGGCCGCCCGACTTGTCCTCGTAGATCGACCAGACGTAGCCGTCCGGGTCTTTGAGGGCGAACTCGCGCCAGCCCCAGGATTGGTCCGTCGGCTCGCCGGAGACGCTCAGGAACGCGCCTTCGTCGATGCAATGTTGGTAGAAGGCGTCGACGTCGTCGACCCGCAATTGGAGGTGCATGCCGACGCCGACGCGGGCGTCGGAGAACTCGGCGGCGTGCGGCTCTTGCGGGTGGAGCATGAGCGTGAACTGGCCGATCCGCAGGATCGCCAGGCTGATCGGCGCCCCCTCGCGCTCGGCGTGGATCTGGGCGATCTCCGCGCCCACGATCTCGTTGTAGAATTCGAGCGACTTGTGTACGTCGTTCACGTACATGAAGACGCTGGTCACTTGAGCCGCCATCCGATCCCCCTTACGTGCCATCATCCCTGTGGTCGACACGGCGGAAGATACCCCGAACGGTTAATTCTGGCAACGGCTTCCGAACCCCTTCGGGGGGCACGAACCCGCCGCCGTCGGGGGCCGGCGTCCCCGCCCTTCTGTTTTTATCACCCCGCCCTATTCGTCGCCGACGTGGACGTCTTTCCCGGGGATGGGCGTCATGTCCTGGCCGCAACACCGGAGCACCATGTCGGGCGGGTTACACGGGCAGGGGTTGATGATCTCGACTTCGGACTTGCATTCGGGGCAATGGAGGCGTTGGCCGGCGGGGTAACGAACGGCCCGGTATTTATCGGGCTTCATTGGTGTAACGGCCATGGGAAGGCTCCTCGGCGCGTGCCACGACGAGGCGCCGCGCTGCGGCCCCTCGCGTGAAGGAAAACGTTCCGCCGCCTTACCGATCCGAGCAAACGCCGGACCCGAACGGGTCAATCGGGGGCTCCGGCCGCGAAGAACTCGACGGTCTGCCGGATGGCCGGGAGGAGGAAGCCGGCGGCGGAATAATGGCCGCAGTCGTACCAGGTGATCGGCGGGCGCCCCGCGGCGTTCCAGAGCGAACGGGTGGAGGCGGGGGGAATCACCTCGTCCGTATTGCCCGCGATCATCAAGAGCCGCTTGCCGACCAGGCGGGGGGCGTAGGTGACCGGGTCGAAGGGGGCGGAGAGGGCTTTCAGGTCGTCAAACGTCCGGCCCGACTCGACCCAGAGGGCCTTATATTTCGCCCCTTCGGGCATCTCCCACAAGATCCGCGCGAGGTCGCCGCCGGCGAGCAGGAGGGCCGCGTGATTCAAGGCCGGGTCGACGGCGGCCGCGAGGGAGGAGACGATCCCGCCGAGGCTGATCCCGGTGACCCCGAGCCGCGCCGGGTCGACTTCCGGCCGGGACGCCAGCCAGGTCGCGGCGCGGCGGACGTCGCAAACCCCTTGCCTCATCGACTGCAACGTCCGCTCGATGTCGGCCGAGAGGAAGCGCTTTTCGCCCCCCGGGGGCCGGCGTTCGCCGTAGTACGGGAGCTTGACGAACAGGGCGGCGACCCCTCGGTCGGCGAGCCGGAGCGCCATGTAACGCGACAGGGCGAAATCGGCCCCCAGGATGTGCAGCACCACCACCGCAGGCCGCCGGCCCGGCGTCTTCGGCCGAAAATATTCGGCGTGGACGGTGTTGTTTTCGACGTCCGGGGTGACGATCGGGGAGGGGAACTGTACGGACCAGACGGAGTAGGCGGGCGTGTCGAGCCGCGGGGTCATTCGGAAGTCGAACGAGGCCGGCGCGAGTCGGAACCGCTCGGGGACGTTCGATTCCTCGGCCCCGGGCTTGAAGTCGACCCGGCCCACCTCTTCCGCGGGGAGGCCGGCCAGCGCCGCGCAGACGATCAGGCCGAGCATGCGTCGCACCTCCGGACGGCGGGCGGCCGATGCGACCGATTGTCAGGCGCCGCCCGTTTGGTGTAGATTACAAGACCTTCGGTCCCAGGGAAATGGAGTTCCCGCCTCATGGCCGCCCCGACGCCACGCCGGTCTGCGGACCCCCAGCTTCAACGCCTCTCCCCGGCCACGGTTTGCGTCATCAAGCCGAGCGCGCTGGGGGACGTGGCCAACGCCTTCCCGGCGCTCAACGCGCTCAGGTCGCGCTGGCCGGACGCGCGGATCACCTGGTTGATCAACAAGAACCTCCGCGGCCTAGTCGACCGCCACCCGCAGATCGACGACGTCATCGAATACGACCGCGGGACCGCAAAGTTCGGGCCGCGGGGCCTGAGGTACGTCTCACGCCTCCTCCGGGAATTGCGGGGGAGACGCTTCGAGTTGACGATCGACCTCCAAGGGCTCCTGCGGTCGGGCGTCATGACGGCCGCGACCGGGTCCCCCGTCCGGGTGGGGTTGGCCGACGCGCGCGAAGGGGCGACCTGGTTTTATACGCACCGGGTCGTCCCCCCTGGCACGAGGGACGACGCGCACGCGGTCGACCGCCTGCTCGCCGTGGCGGAGGCGTTCGGCGCCGACATTTCCGAACCGCGCTCGCTCGTAGCAATCAGCGAGGCGGACCGGGAATGGGCCAGACGGACCCTGGCCGACGTGCCCCGGCCGCGCCTGGGCGTGAACCTGGGGGCCCGTTGGGAGACGAAGCGTTGGCCGCCGGCCCATTTCGCCGAGGTGGTCCGCAAGGCCGTCGACCTCCGGGGCGCCGGGCTCTTCGCCGTCGGCGCGCCGGAAGACCGGCCGTTCGTTGAGGAGATGATCGGCCGGCTCGCGCCGACCCCGGTCGTGAACGTCGCCGGGCGGACGACGCTCCCGCAACTTGCCGCCCTCGCCGAAGAGGCCGACGTGTTCCTGTCCAACGACACCGGCCCCCTCCACCTGGCCGTCGCGGCCGGCGCCCGGGTGGTCGGCGTTTACACCTGCACGGACCCCGTCGCCAACGGGCCTTACGGCCCCCTCGCCTTGTCGGTGAAAAGCGGCGTCTGGTGCGCCGGGAGCTACCACGTCAACTGCCCCCGCAAGCTCGAATGCATGAGCGAACTCGGGCCCGACCGGGTCTGGCCGCTCGTCATCGAACAGATCGACCGCGCGGGGGCGTTCGGAACGGGTTCGACGGCGGCCTGAGTCGTACCGCTTCCACGCCACTTGGGGCTGATACCGAATCGTCTGGGTCGCGGACCTTGAGGGCGAGGGCCCTATGGAATTCGCCTGTCCCGACTGATTCGCCGGGGAAAGCCACGTCCTTTCGCAGCGGGCGACCGCAAGGCCGCGATCGCCCACTGCGACGGTGTCGGCGCGGTTCACCCCGACCGCCTCGGGCCCCGAGGCGGTCGAGCGTGGGGGTAAAAGACACACCCCTTATTCGGCGATCCTGGCGCCCAAAGTCGTCAACTCATTGAACCGATCGATCGGTTCGCCCGCCGTCCAGGCCATGCCGCGGAGGATGAGGAGTCGGAAGAGCGGGTCGTCGAACGTCCAGGTGTAGTGGCCGGGGATGCTGACGAAGACGCGGCCCTTGCCCGCCTGACGCGTCCAGAACAGGGGGCGGGGGTGCCCTCCCTCGACGCCGGTCCCAAGGACCTCGATCGAGGCCGGGTCGCCGGCGAGGTCCCAGTAGCTCTCATCCACCAGCCGGAGCCGGCCGAGGCCCCGCGTGATCGGGTGCGTCGAGCCGGAGAAGTCGACTTCAAGCGGGCCGTGGCGGAACGCCGACTTCCCGCCCTGCCAGGCCAGGCCGATGCGGCCGGCGAGGGCGTCGACCGCCTGGTGGCCGTCGACCGCGTAATGGATCAGGACCAGGCCGCCCCCCCGGGCGAGGTAGCGGTCGAGTTCTTCGCCCTTGCCCGCGTCCCAACCCGGGTTGTTCGAGTAGACGACGACCACGTCCGAGTTCTCGAACTGCCGGGCCGACGGCCAGCCTTCGGCCGTCTGCAAGGCGACGCTCGGGTCGGTGGCGAGGAGCGCCGACCACCGCTTGAGCCAGAGCGGGTAGTCGTGCTCGCCCGGCCCGTGGTCCTTCGGCCCGCCGGCCAGGGTGATCCGCAGCCGCCTCGGGTTCTCCACGGGCGAGGAGCCCTTCAAGGTGGCGTCGAGTTCCGCACGCCGGCGCGGCAGGGGGGCACCTTCCCCTTCGATTTTCGCGGGGTCCAGGGGGGTCGTGAGGAGGAATGTCAGGAGGTCGCGGACCCGCTCCGGGCCCAGGGCGGTGTCGAGCCCTTCGGGCATGATGGAGACCGCCGACGGCGAGGTCGCCTCGATCTCGGAGCGGGGGACGACCGTCTGGCGCCCGCCGGTGTCGCCGACGATGAGCCGGTCCCCGTCGGTGCGGAGGGTCCCCTGGAGGACGCGGCCGTCGGTGAGGGCGACGGAGTGGGCGACGTAGTCGGGGTTGATGGCGGCGCTGGGGGTGTGGACGTCGCGGTAGACGGACGCGTAGTCGCGGTGGATCAGGTTCGAGAGGTCCGGGCCGATCTCGCCGCCGCGGCCGCGGACCTTGTGGCAGGAGGAGCACCGCGCCTGTTCGCTGTAGAAGATCGCGCGGCCGCGGGCCCAGTCGCCCCCCTTCAGTTCGGGGATGTCGCGCCGGGCGGGTTCGCCGCTCGGCCGTTCTAGGGCGGCCCAGGGGAGGAGGGTGCGGCGAAGGGGTAAGGCCCGGGGCCGCTCGTCTTCCCGGGTCGTCCAGGAGACGTCCAGCGTCGGCAGGCCCGCCGGCGACGTCACGGTGATCTCCACCGGGACGGGGTCGCGCTCCTTCGGCGTCACGGTGATGCGGACGCGGTGCCGGCCGTCCTTGTCGACGCCCGGCGAGGAGCTCGCGGCGGGCGTCGTCACGGAGATCGGCCCGGACGCGGCGAACGTTAGCGTCACCACCTCGTCCGGGAGCCGGTAGCCCGTCGTCGAGCCGGGCTGCACGGCCGGGCGGAGCATCTGCCAGAGGTCGACCCGCGTTTTGAGCGTGAGTCGCCCCGGCTTACGGTCGGTCGACCAGAGCTTGTCGTGCTCCGCGCTCCCCACGGTGAACGCGCGGGCGACGGCGAGGTCGGGGTGCGGCAGCCAGCCGGACCAGGCGCCTTCGCCCGCTTCGGGGATCCAGGCCGCGTCGACGCCGGAAAGGTCGTAGCCGAGGTCCACCTCGCCCACTTGCGGGAGGGTCCCGGCCAGGGCCTTGCCCCGGCCCGGCAGGGTCAGGGCGTACGACGACGCCTCCGGGTGTGGGGCCGTCGCGAGGAGCAGCGAGCGGCGGTCGGCCGAGACTTGGGCCGAAAGGATCGGCAGATCGAACCGGGGGGCGGCCATCTGCCGGCCCACGACCTCATACCCCGGGCGCAGCGATTCGAACCGGTCGGCGGGGCGGACGGCCTGCCCGTACTCGATTGCGGACTTCTTCACGAGGTCTTTCAGGGCCGACGGGTCGAGGGGCCGGTCGAACGCGACGCGGACCTCCTGCGGGCCCGAGGCCCACGCGAGCACAGGCTGGGGCACGTCGCGGTCGCCGTAAACGACCTTGTAGAGCGTCCCTTTCCCCTTGGGGCCGCTGCCCCAGTCGGGCAGGCCGCTGTGCACCGCCACGACCAGGTCGCCCTGCGGCGAGACGCAGTTGTCGGCCGGGAGGGCGTTCAGGGCGGCCAGCAGGTGGTTCTGCGCGACGTAGCCGGCCGGCGTCTTCACCAGCTTCGTGCGGAAGAGCTTGCCCCGCGAGTAGCCCGTCACCAGCGCGTCCCCCGCCCAGGCCGGCGGCCCGAAGGTCGGACCGCCGTTGACCGGCTCGTTGAAGACGAGGCCGCAGGTCGACTGGTGCTGCGGCGCGTAGTCGAAGACGCTCGGCTCGTCGATCACCGAGGGGAGGTGCGTCGGGTGCCGCGGCGGGAAACCGTAGTGCCGCTTCGTCTGGATGTGGAGCAGCTCGTCGAACGGGTTGCCGTTGGGCAGCCAGGTCGCCCCCTCCTGGTCGGTGGCGAAGAGGTCGCCCAGCCGGTTGAACGCCAGGCCGACCGGGAAGCGGATGCCGGTGGCGATGATCTCGCGCTTGGAGAAGTCGGGCGAGACCTTCTGGATCGTGCCGTGTTCGTCCCCCAAGTGATACGCCGCGCGGCCCTTAGCGTCGACGAGATAGGCGTTCGTGTAGTCGGTCGTGCCGTGACCGAAGTAGACGTTCCCTTCCGGGTCGAGGGCCACCCCTAGGGCGTCGACGTTATTGGCTAACTCCTTCCAGCCCCGGGCGACGATGCGCTCCTCGTCGGCTTTGCCGTCGCGGTCGGTGTCGAGGACCAGGGAGACCTTTCCCTTGCACGCCACGAACACGCCGTCTCCCGCGGGATACCCGGGGGGCGTCAGGGCCATGCCGATCGGCGCGATGATGCGACCCTTGTTCTCCCAGAATCGCTCGACCGTCTCCTCCACGCCGTCGCCGTCGCGGTCGGACAGCAGGTCGATGTTCCCGTCGTAGGCCAGCGCGACCAGCTTGCCGTCGGCGCGGTACCGCACGTTGTTGACGTTCGTCAGGTCGACCGGGAGCACCTTGGTCGAGAAGCCCGGGACCAAAACCTGGACCGGCGGGGGCTCCTTCACGGCGACGAGCGGCTTGCCGACCGCCGGCCGGGCGGGGCGCACGACCGGACCTTCGCCGCCGAGGCGGGCGGCGAGATAACTCTCCACCTCCCGGCGTTCGGCCTCGTTGAGCACGCGGTCGTAGACCAGGAGTTGGAGGACGTCCCCGTCGAGGAACCCCTGGGGGGCCGGCGGTGTGCCGAAGACGCGCGCACCGACGACAATCCGGTCGACGTCGAGGACCGATTCCGCGCGGTCCCGCGCGCGGCCGGGCCGGCCGTCGACGTAGAGCTTCGTGCCGCCGGCGCCGGGCGTCGAGGTGAGCGTCAGCCGGCGGACGACCGCGAAGTCGGACGGCTGGGTGAGCAGGTTGGCCACGCCGCCGAAGCCTTTACCCTCGACGTTGACGGCGTCGAACCGGACGCTATATCCGGGCCCCATGTCGACGTTCACGCCGCTGGTGTAGTCCATCTGGCCCTGTTGGTGCATCGCGACGAAGGCGCGGAAGCCGCCCACGTTGGAGAGCGGCGCGGCCGCCACGAACAGGGTGAAGTCCCTCAGGCGCGTGCCGAGCCCGGCCCGTTCCAGGTAGCTCGCGTCGCCGTTAAACCGCAGGGCGCCGTACAGGAACCGGGGCTGGGCCTCCTCCCGCGGCTGGGTGAGGTGCCGGCCGTGGCCGGAGGCGTCGTACCAGGCGTCGACCCGGGCGCCGTCGGAAACCTCGGGCCGGCCGTGGGCCTTGCGGGAGGCGTTCAGCCGGCCCGCGTCCAGCCAGAGGGCGAGCCCGCGCGTCACCTTCAGGCCGGGGTCGGCCCACGGTTCGATCGGGCGGGACGCGGCCTGCGCGTCGCCCGGCTTGCGCGAAACGTCCTGGCCGACGGCCGTCGCCCCCGCGGCGAGGGCCGAGAGGAGACACACCAGGCGGAGGGGAAAACGGTGGCGGAGCATTGGGGGAGGGTGTCCTTCGTCCGTACCTTTGCGAATCGGTCGCGAATCTCAACCGCCACGGGCCGGTCAGGGTCTGGACCCGGGGAGCCGCATCCGCGTGAACCGCCGGGCTTGCGCGGAGATGCCGGCCTCCGTCGGCAGGCGTTCCATGCTACTGGCTCCGTAGAAACCTTCGACCCCCCGGCAGCGGTCGAGGACGTGTTGCGCGTCCTCGGGCGAGGAGATCGGCCCGCCGTGGCAGAGGACCAGGCAGTCGCGCCGGACCGACTTGCAGGCGTCGGCGATCGCTTGTACCTCGGCGACGCAGCCCTCCAGGCCTTTCGCCGTCCGGGCGCCGATCGTCCCGCCCGTGGTCAGCCCCATGTGGGCCACGACGACGTCGGCGCCGGCCTCGGCCATCAGCTTCGCCTCGGCCGGGGCGAAGGCGTGGGGGGTGGCGAGTAGGGCCAGCGCGTGGGCCTCCGCGATCATCTCAACTTCCAGCCGGTAGCTCAGCCCCGTTTCCTCCAGGTTCTCGCGGAACTGGCCGTCGATCAGCCCGACGGTCGGGAAGTTCTGCACGCCGGCGAAACCCAGGTCGCGCAGTTCGCGGAGGAACCGGTCGCGCAGCAGGAACGGGTCGGTCCCGCAGACGCCGGCCAGTACCGGGGTGTGCCCCACGGCCGTTAAGACCTCCGGCGCCATCTCGCGGACGGTCTGGTTGGCGTTGCCGTAAGCCAACATCCCGGCCAGCGAGCCCCGGCCGGCCATGCGGAACCGGCCGGAGTTGTAGACGACGATCAGGTCGACCCCGCCGGCCTCCTCGCACTTGGCCGACAGCCCCGTCCCGGCCCCGGCGCCGACGATCGGCTGCCTCTGTGCCACCTTTTCACGGAAGCCCTCAAGGATCTCCGTTCGCGTTCGCCTCATCAATCCCCCTTCGCTCCGGATGGTTCGTACCGGCCTGTGGCCTGAGCAAGAACCATTCCGGTCACGGGGCCACCGCCGTCGTCCGGCGCAAACCGTTTGCGGCCAAGGGGTAAAATGGATTCGCCCGCGCGGCAGTCGGTGTGTCGCGGCGCTTCCGTGGTATACACTCTGTTACACAGCGGGGATACGACACGCCGCCGGGGGGCCAGGTGTGGGAGACCGACTTACGGAACTCACGGCCTCGGCCGGCCGGCTGGCGGCGCCGGTGGTGGGGGTGGTCGCCGGTTCGGGCCAGGTGGCGCGGTCGGCCGTCGAGGCCGGGGCCGACCTCCTGTTGGTTCTGAACTCGGGCCTGTACCGGAGCCTGGGCGCCGGCTCGCTCGCCGGCTTCCTCCCGTACGGGAACGCCAACGGGCAGACGCTTGAGTTGTTGAAGAACCACGTTCTCCCGCGGGCGTGCGGGGTCCCGGTCATCGCGGGGGTGCTCGCCAGCGACCCCGCGATAGAACTGGCCGATCACCTGGCCGCGTTGAAGGGTCTGGGGGTGGCCGGGGTGACCAACTGGCCGGCGGTCGACTTCCTGGACGGCCGGTTCCGGCACGCCCTGGAGGCCGAGGGGCTGGGCTCCGAGACGGAGGTCGCCCTGATCAGGGCCGCGCGGGCGGCCGGCTTGCGTGCCTTCGGGTTTACGCTCGGGCCGGAGTCGGCCGGGCGCTTCGTCGAGGCCGGCGCCGACGGCCTGATCCTCAACCTGGGGCTCACCCGGCCCGTGGAGGGGGTCGTCGAACGCCGCGACCAGCTACAGCAGGCCGTCGTCCGCCTCAACGCGATGCTCCGCGCCGCGACGCGCGGGGCCGGCGGCCGCTCTGCCTGGCGTACGGGGGGCCGGTCGCCGAGCAGGAAGACCTGGAGCAACTGCTCCTCCACGCCCCGGTCGACGGGTTCGCGGGCGGGTCGTTGTTCGACCGCCTGCCGGTCCACCGCGCGGTCGCCGCGGCCGTGGAGCGGTTCAAGGGCGTCGTCCGCCGCGTCGGCGCGGAAGACCCGACCGGGGGCCCCCTGGTGGGCCGCGGCCCGGCCATGAGGCGGCTGCTCGGGCTGATCGACCGCGTCGCCCCCTACGACGTGAGCGTCTGCATCGACGGGGAGACCGGCAGCGGCAAGGAACTGGTCGCCACGCAGATCCACCTCAAGAGCCCCAGGGCCCACCGGCCGTTCGTGACGGTCAACTGCGGCGCGATCCCGGAGACGCTGCTGGAGAGCGAGTTGTTCGGCCACGAGAAAGGCGCCTTTACCGGCGCCGACCGCCTGCGCCTCGGCAAGTTCGAGGTCGCCGACGGGGGGACCCTGTTCCTCGACGAGGTCGCCGACCTCAGCCCCCGCGGCCAGGTCGCCCTCCTGCGGGCGCTGCAACAGCGCGAGGTCACGCGGGTGGGTGCCTCGACGCCGCGGCCGGTCGACGTCCGGATCGTCGCGGCGTCGAACCACCCGCTCGCCGGGCTCGTCGAGCAGGGCCGGTTCCGCGCCGACCTGTACTACCGTCTGAACCAGTTTTTGCTGACCGTCCCCCCGCTCCGCGAGCGGCCGGAGGACCTCCCGCTCCTGGTCGAGCACGTCCTGGAAGGGCTACGGCACCGCCTGCGTCGGCCGATCATCGGACCGTCCCGCCGCTTCCTCGCCAAGCTGACGCAGCACCGCTGGCCCGGCAACGTCCGCGAACTCCAGCACGTCCTCTGCCAGGCCGCGCTGTTGGAGGACGGCGAGGTCCTTGAAGGCGACCACTTCAGCCCGACGTCCTCGCCGACGCTCCCCCCCGCCGGGCCCCCGGCCAGCACGGCAGACCTTCGGTTCGAGGCCGCGCGGGAGGCGTTGTCGCGGGCCGGGGGGAACAAGAGCCGTGCGGCCCAGGCTTTGGGCATCACCCGTAAGACGCTCTATGCCTGGCTCGACCGGCGCGGGGGCTCCCCCGATTCTTAATCGTCCGGCGGGCGGGGTCGTGTTCGATCGGGTGTCGCCCGGCCCGGCCTTGCGGTCTCGCGCGGTCCCGGATGAGCGGCGAGGGAAATCGATCGGGGACGCGGCGTGGGAAACGCCGGGAACCGTCATGTCCGCTTCCGCCGTCCGGGGCGGGCTGTCCGCCCGATACAGACGGCCAGGCTCTCCGAGAGATAGGCTACCAGTTGTTCCCGGTCGGCCTCGGCGAGCGCCTGGGGGCGGATCGTCTGATCCATGATCGCGAACCCGGTGAGTTGGGCGATGATCAGCGCGGCGCGGACCCCGGCGTCGGGGCCGCCGAGTTGTTCGGCGAGGGGCTGGAGGTTGTTCTTCTCCAGCCTCAGCCGGAGCATCTCGGCCGCGCGGGGCTCCGTCGCGGAGCGGAGCAGGAGCAGTAACGGCGTCCGGCCCTCGTCCGGGTCGTCCTCACGGCCGTACACGAGCAGGCGGGCCAGGCGCGTCGCCAGGGTCGCCGGGTCGCCCTCGAGGTAGCTCCGGAGTTCGAACGCCTCCTCGATCACCTCGGCGAAGAGGCCCTCCTTGGATTCGAAGTAGCGGTTGACCAGCGCGGCGGTCACCCCGGCGTCGGCGGCGATCTCGCGGACGCCGGCGTGCTCGTAGCCCTGGCGGGCGAACCGCCGCGTGGCCGCGTTCAGGATGGCCGCGCGGGTCAACGCGGAATCCCGCCGCCTCGCCCCGGTTTCGATCGGACCTTCTGGCATGGCTCTGTTCCGGCGGAAGCGCGTCAATGTAAACGGGGGTTGACATCGAGGGCCGACCGTCTTACCGTACCACCTAAGTCAACGATCGTTGACTTCGACGGGAACTCGGACAGGCACGCCTCGATCCGACCGGCGCGCGCCGGCCTTCACGGGCCGGCCGCCGGGGCGCGGGCCCCGGCCTGCGCGGAGGCCCCGACCCGTCGGAGCGGAGGGGACCCCGCCGTGGGGCCTTGCCCGAGACGACCCTACCCGTGACCGGCCCCTACCGGGTGCCGTGGACCATGAGACTATATCGCCGCCCGTCCTCCCCTGCGAAGACTTGCCCGGCCGGTTACCTCGTGGCGGCCGTCGGCGTACTGGCCCTGTCCGGCTGTCAGGAGCCCGCCACCAAGGCCGCGCCCCCGCCGCCGACGGTCGGGGTCGTCCCGTCGCGGCGGATGACCGTCCCGATCCAGACGGTCACGAACGGGACGGCCCGCGCGATCGAGGAGGTTTCCATCCGGGCCCGCGTCCGCGGCTTCCTCACGGAGCGCCATTTCCGCGAGGGCTCCAGCGTGAAGCAGGGGGACCTGCTCTTCGTCATCGACGAGGAGCCGTACAAGGTCGCGCTGAGGTCGGCCAAGGCGAGGCTGTCCGAAACCGAGGCGGCCTTGAGGAAGGCCCAGAAATCCAAAGGGCGCGAGGTCGCCTCGGCCCAACTAGTGCTCGACAAGGCGCAGCTGCACCTGGCCCGGGTTGAGGAGCAGCGCACGCGGGCGCTGCTGGCCCGCAACGCCGGCTCGCGCGAGGACCTGGACCGCTCGGAGGCCGAGCGCAAGAAGTTCGAGGCGCAGGTCGAGGCCGACCTGGCCAACCTCCAACAGGCCGAGGCCGATTACGAGATCGGCATCCTGACCGCCACGTCCCAGGTCGAGGCCGCCCGCGCCAACGTCCGCGACGCCGAGCTGAACCTCGGATACTGCCGCATGGTGGCGCCGATCTCCGGACGGATCGGCGAGGCGAAGGTCAAGATCGGCAACCTCGTCGGCCCGGAGGCGGGGGGCGGCGGCGCGTTTTCCGAACTGGCGACGATCCAGCAGCTCGACCCGATGGGCGTCGAGGTCCGCGTCAGCGCGCGCTACCTCGACCGCGCCGCGGAATGGATCCAGCGGCGGCTGACGTCCCGCCTGATCCGCCCGGGCGTGGACGGGGCCAGCGAGCACCCCCAGGAGGGCGAGTGGTACTTCGTCGATAACACGGTCGACCGGACGACGTCCACCTTCCTCGCCAAGCTGAAAGTGCCGAACCCCCGCGGGTCGATCCTGCCGGGCGAGTACGTCCGGCTCCAGTCGGTCGTCGACCACTCCGAGGGGGCCGTCGTGGTCCCCGAGTCGTCGGTGATGGAGACCGAGGCCGGGCCGGTCGTGTACGTCGTGGACGAGGAGGGGAAGGTGGCGGTGAAGCGGGTCGAGGCGGGCGAGACCTACGAGGGCGTGCGGATCGTCGCGCGGGGGCTCGACGAGGGCGTCCCGGTGATCGTCGAGGGCTTGCAACTGATCCGGCCCGGCATCCCGGTCAAGGCCGAGCCCGCGGTCCT
>Ga0164243_10008768_pt1 | contig 14857 bp, 12 predicted proteins | sample OricompcompostOP_FD_108781 | JGI IMG/M metagenome (GOLD analysis project Ga0164243, IMG submission 108781) | Organic Plus compost microbial communities from Emeryville, California, USA - Original compost - Organic plus compost (OP) | ecosystem: Engineered > Solid waste > Mixed feedstock >... | reverse complement strand
TCCAAGGCGGCGTCCAGTACCGGGCCGACCGCCACGAGCAGCGGCGCTCCCGGGCCGGCGTCGCGGACCACGGTGAGGGCGCCGTCCGTGCCGTGCGGCCGGTCGTTGTGCAGGATCGAGAGCCGCAGGTACGCCGAACCGTCCCCGGCCACCGCGTCGCGCAGCAGCGCCGACACCTCACCGGGATGCCCGGGTACGTGCACGGCCCAGCCGTGCAGCGTGTCGATGAGTGAGACGTCGGCCGGGGAGAGGTGGGTACGGCCGGCGGCCGCCCGGTCGTACGAGGCGCCGACGCTCACCAGCACCGCGCTCACGGCCTGGTGGTCCAGGTCGAGTTTGATCTGCTCGTACGCCCGCTCCACGAGGAAGGGCGCGTAGCTGTGCACGACCGGCCGCAGCCCGGTGAGCGCCAGCCCACCCGCGACGCCCATCATGAGCTGCTCCCGGATGCCGACGTTCAGCACGCGCTCGGGGTGCCGGGCGGCGGCCGGCGTGAAGGCGGCCGCGGAGATGTCGGCGAGCACGAGGGCGGTCCGGGGGTCCTCGGCCAGCAGGTCGGTCATGGTGTCGACGAAGGTCTGTCGCACGGGTCACTCCCCTCCGACGACCGCGACGACGACGTGCGGTCGGTGGTTGTCGTGCCCGGTCAGGGCGTGGTGCAGGGCGTCGTGGTCGCGCCCGTCGACGGTCGCCGCGGTCCAGCCGTTCGCCGTGAACCGGGTGGCCGCCCCGCCCGGCCAGCCGTGGGTGGCCGAGTGGTTGTCGACGACCACGGCGGTCAGGCTGGCCAGGCCGGTGGCCCCGGCGTACGCGATCGCCTCGTGGTTGGAGCCCTCGTCCAGTTCCGCGTCGCCGAGCAGCACGTACACCCGGGGGGTGAGCAGGCCCTGCGCGCGCAGCCCGAGCGCGGTGCCGACGCCGAGGCCGAGCCCGTGGCCGAGTGACCCGGAACCGATCTCCACGCCGGGCACCAGGGTCCGGTCGGGGTGGTCGCCGAGCCGGCTGTCCGGCCCGCCCTGATCGTCCAGCCAGTCCGGGGGGATGAAGCCCTTCGCGGCGAGCACGGCGTAGTAGCCGGCCACCGCGTGCCCCTTGGAGAGCAGGAACCGGTCCCGGTCCGGGTCGTCGGTCGTCTCCGGCGTGATCCGCAGGATCCGGTCGTAGAGCACCCAGAGCACGTCGATCGTCGAGTACACGTTGGCGCCGAACTCCCGGCCGGCGCGCAGCCGCTCCAGCGGCCCGGCGACCGGGCCGGGTACGGCGGGCGGGCCGGGCACGGTCGGCAGTGCCGGCGCCGGTCCGGGGGGCGTGGCCCCGCCCGTCGGACGGGGCGTGTTGGCAGTTGTCATGGTCATGCCGCTAGCCTGCAAGTTGAAGCGCACTTCAACTCAAGGCGACAGGATGCACGAGTCCCTCACAATCGGTCAGCTCTCGGCCCGCAGCGGCGTGGCACCCTCCGCGCTGCGCTACTACGAGCGGCTCGGTCTGATCCGCGCCGAGCGCACCGGCGGCAACCAGCGCCGGTACGCCCGCTCCGAGCTGCGCCGGGTGGCGTTCATCCGGATCTCGCAGCAGGTCGGCATCTCGCTGGAGGAGATCCGGGCGGCGCTGGACTCGCTGCCCGCGTCCCGGACCCCGAGCGCGTCGGACTGGGCCCGCCTGTCGAGCGTCTGGCGGGAACGCCTCAACGAGCGGATCCGGCTGATGACCAAGCTCCGCGACGACCTGGACAGCTGCATCGGCTGCGGCTGCCTGTCGTTGCAGCGCTGCGCCCTCTACAACCCCGGCGACCGGCTGGCCGGCGAGGGGCCGGGCGCCCGGCTGGTCCTGCCCGCGCAGGCCGTGGAACCGGAGGCCGGCGTCACCCCGTCGTGAGCAGCACCTTGCCGAGGTGGTCGCTGTTCTCCACCCTCCGGTGCGCCTCGGCGGCCTCCGCCATCGGCATCCGCCGGTCCACGACCGGCCGGATCCGGCCGGCCTCGACGAGCGGCCACACCTCGTCGCGTACGCCCCGGACGATTGCCGCCTTCTCCGCCGCCGGCCGGGCGCGCAGCGTCGTGGCCCCGATCGTGGCCCGCTTGGCCATGAGGGCGTTGAGGTCCAGCTCGCCCTTGCGCCCGCCCTGGAGGCCGATGACCATGAGCCGGCCGCCGGTCGCGAGCGCGGCCACGTTCTGCCGCAGGTAGCTCGCGCCCATGATGTCCAGGACGACGTCCGCCCCCCGGCCGTCGGTGACCCGGCGCACCTCCTCGACGAAGTCCTGCCCGGCGTAGTCGATCGTGTGCGCGGCCCCCAGCTCGCGCAGACGCTCGTGCTTCGCCGCGCGGGCGGTCACCAGCACGGTGGCGCCGAGCGCCACGCCGAGCTGGATCGCGAACGTGCCGATCCCGCTGCCGCCGCCGTGTACCAGCAGCGTCTCGCCGGCACGCAGCCCGGCCAGCCGCACCACGTTGGACCAGACCGTGCAGGCCACCTCGGGCAGCGCCGCGGCGTCGACCAGGTCGACGCCGGCCGGCACCGGCAGCACCTGGCCGGCCGGAACGGCCACCCGCTCGGCGTACCCGCCGCCGGCCAGCAGCGCGCAGACCTCCTGGCCCACCCGCCAGTCGGTCACGTCCGGACCGACGGCACTGATCACACCGGAGCACTCCAACCCGAGGTACGCGGGCGCGCCCGGCGGCGGCGGGTAGTGCCCCTGCCGTTGCAGCAGGTCCGCCCGGTTGACGGCGCTCGCCCGCACGTCCACGACCACCTCGCCCGGGCCGGGTTCGGGATCGGGCACCTCGGCCCAGACGAGTGCCTCGGGTCCACCGGGTGACGGAACGGTGATCGCGCGCATGGTCCAGTCTTACCCGATCGGCGCGGGCGCCCACCCGCGGGTCGTGGGTCTGCGTCGGGTCGGAAACGCCTCCGCCGGGCGTCCGCCGGCGCTGCCGCCCCCGCTCGTCCGGCCGCCCGGCATGGCAGACTAGGCACGGCCGCGTACCTTCGCGGAACGCGGCCCGGGAGGGTTCGCCTAGTGGCCGATGGCGCTGGTCTTGAAAACCGGTAAGGGCGCAAGCTCTTCGTGGGTTCGAATCCCACACCCTCCGCTCCCCACGGGCGGCGCGAACGCCCCCTGACCTGCGGTGCCGGGTTCAGGCGACGAGCAGGCGAAGGCCCAGTTCCGCCGCGTCGAGGTCGACGAGGTCGCGGTTGCGTTCCGCCCACCGGCCCGAGGCGAGGTCGTCACGCAGGTCGCCTACCGCCCGCTGCTCGGCGTCCGCCCCGACCCTGGACCAGACCGACACCCCGCGCCGGACGTTCTCGTCCAGGTACGCCTCGGGCCGGCGCCAGTGGGCCTCGAAGAAGCCGTCCACGCAGTCCCACGGGATGAGCACCGGCTCCACGCGGGCGCCGATCGCGCCGGCCAGGTCGGTCAGCGACGGCCGGCCGACCCGGAGGTCACCGACCTCGGGGAGGTAGTCGCGTGTGAGCCAGAACCGGTGGAGCCATCCGGCGTCGCTGGTGTCGTGTGTGAACACCACCACCCGGCGGGCGACCCGCCGCATCTCGCGCAGGCCCGCGATGGGGTCCGGCCAGTGGTGGATGGTGGCGAAGGCCATCGCCGCGTCGAAGGACTGGTCCGCGAACGGAAGGTGCTCCGCGTCGGCGGCCACGCACGGCGCCGCGCCGGCGGGACGCTGTGCCCGCATGAGCGCCGACGGTTCCACGGCGGTGACGTCCCGGTCGGCGGGCTCGTAGGAGCCGGTGCCGGCGCCGACGTTCAGCACCGTACGCGCGTCGCCGAGCGCCGCCCACACCTGTGCGGCGATCCGCGGCTCGGTGCGCCGCGTCGCGGTGTAGGTGGCTCCGATGGTGTCGTACAACTGGGTGCTGGACATGCCGCCGCCTCCCTGGCCGTCACCGTCCCCGCGCCGCGTGCGGGGCCTGACGCCGCCGCCAGAGTAGGTCACGGTCGCGGCTTGCGTGGCCCGGCCGGCCACGATGGACGGGTGGGCCCGACGCGCCCTAGCGGCGCCGTCCGCGGCTCGCGGCGAACCAGACGACGCCGCCGATCAGCGCCAGCGACGTGACGAGGCAGCAGAGCGTGGCGATGTGCCACGGCTTGATCGCACCCATGCCGCGGCACTGTACGCACCCCGCGCCACCCCGGCCGACGGCGCGGGTCGCAGGGGCGGTGGGGAACGTCTCCGCTCAGCGCTCTTCGGCGGGCCGACGTCGAACGCCGTCTCCGCTCAGCGCGGTTCGGCGGCCGGAGCGTCGTCGAGATCGCCGACGAGCGAGTCGGGGGCGCGCATGCGCCACGCGTCGGTGACGAGTTCCTCCAGGCGGTACACGTCTACCTGCGCCAGACGCAGCATGACCAGGGGCAACCCGTCGTACGCGGGCGTGGTGAAGAAGCGCTCGGGCTCGCCGAGCAGGAGCGCCTGCTTCTCCGCCTCGTCGCCGACGTACAGCACCGCGATGTCGGTGCGGATCACGCGCGGTCGGCCCGGTTGGCGTTCGGGGTACGACCAGACGAACCCCTTGCCGCCGACGCGGAAGTCGAAGCCCTCGCTGTCGATCTCCTCCACGTGGGGCAGTGCCAGCGCCAGCCGGCGGACGTCCTCTGCGTCAGCCATCGACGCCGCTCCCAGGGATCCGGTGTCGGTCCGACGGCGTCGATGGCGGAAGGCGGCTCGGCATGCGGTCATTCTCACCCGTCCACGGCCGCGCGCCAGCGCCCTAGTCCCGCCGTTCCGCCGAGCCGCGCTCCTGGCGGATCCTCTCCTCGGCCAGCCGCTCGACCGCGCGGCGGCGTTCCTCGGCGATCGCCCGCTCGTCCGGCCGCTGCCGGAGCGCGGTCACGATCGCCGCGAGGAAGTCACGCCAGACGGCCAAGAGTTCTCTCCCGGGATCGTTGCCTGTGGTCAACGGTAGTGAGACGAACGGTTCATCCGCACCTGTCGCTTCCGGTCGATCCTGACGGGCCGGCAGGGTAAGAAGAGCGGAGAACTCCGCGCGCACATCGGAAGGACGCGTCTCGATGACCTTGGAACGACCGATCGCCCCGGACCCGTACGAGCTGCTGCCGACCGTCCCGTCGTTCACGCTGACCAGCGACGACGTGCAGAACGGCGAGCCGATGGACGTACGGCACGCCCACCCCAGCGTCGGCGGCGAGAACCTGTCGCCGCAGCTCACCTGGTCCGACTTCCCCGAGGGCACCCGGAGCTTCACGGTGACCTGCTACGACCCGGACGCCCCCACGGGCAGCGGGTTCTGGCACTGGGTGCTGGTGAACGTCCCGGCGAGCGTCACCCAGCTGCCGCGGGGCGCGGGCGGCGCCGGCGGTGCGGACCTCGGCGGGGCGTTCCCGGTCCGCAACGACTACGGCGAGCAGGGTTACGGGGGCGCCGCGCCGCCGGCCGGCGACCGGCCGCACCGGTACGTCTTCGCGGTGCACGCCCTGGACGTGGACCGCCTCGACCTCACCCCGGACGCGAGCCCGGCCTACGTCGGCTTCAACCTGACGTTCCACACCCTGGCCCGGGCCGTCATCCGCCCGACGTACCAGGTCACGCAGTGAGCTGATCCGCCCGCCATCCCGCGCCGGGAGCCGGTCCCGGCGCGGGGTCGCGGGCGGAAACCGTGCCCGGGTCAGGTGGAGGCCGGTGAGACCGTCACCGGCGGCATTCGGGCGCCCGGGCGGGACCGTCCGGTGTCAGGCGGGGACGCGGGCGACGGCGAAGACGGACTGGCCGAACGGCGGCCGGACGACCTGCTCGGCGGCCTTGGTCACCGGCAGCACGAGGGTGTCGTAGAGCTTGACCATCGGGCCCTCCTTCGGCATGAGCCGGAAGACCTTGGTGGCCATGAAGTAGCCGAACAGTCCGAGCGCGTTCGCGTAGTGGATCTTCTCCACGGTCAGCCCGGCCTCGGTCATCGCCGCCGCGAGGGTCTTCTTCGTGTAGCGGCGTACGTGGCCCGTGGCGATGTCGGCCGGGCTCATCGCGAACTGGAACGCCGGCACGATGATGATCACCGCGCCGCCGGGCCGGACGAGGTCGCGCATGCTGCGCAGGGCGCTCACGTGGTCCTCGATGTGCTCCAGCACGTTGTAGGAGACGGCGGCGCTGTAGTCGCCCCGCTCCGAGTGCGGGAGCAGCATCTCGCGTACGTCGATGGTCGGCCGGTCGGCGAGGCGCTCCTTGAGCCGAATCAGGCGGTCCGGGTCCGCCTCCGTGGCGGTGAACCGGGGCAGGCGGTCGGCCCACTCGAGCGCGTAGTCGCCCAGTCCGCTGCCGATCTCGATCGGGTTGTCGCCCAGGTACGGCACCGCCAGCTCGACGAACCAGCGGCGGTGGTTGACCGCCGTCGCGAGGCCCTCCAGCACCTCGGACTGGACGCGCTGATCACCAGTGATTTCTGCCATGCGTCGATTCCTCACGGTATGAACTCGACCCGCGCCTGGGACCGACAGAGTGAATCATCCCCGCGGAGGGCAGGAAAATCGGGGCGACCCGATGGCCGAAATGCAGTCGGGGGTGGCACGCGATCGGCGGTCGGCGAACCCGGCACATAGTACGGCAATACCCAGAAACGTGTCACGTGCACGCCATACGCTGACTACGCTCCGAATTGTTATGACTACTCCTGATTCGGGCGTCCCGGAGGACGGCCCCACGGCCGCTGCGCCGGGTGTCGTGCGGGGTGACCGCCCCGGGAGGGGTCGCCGGATCGACCTCTTGGCCGTGCTCAGCTTCGTGGCGCTCGGCTTCTGGGTCACCGCCCGGCTGTGGCTCGATCCGCGCAACGGGGTCCGGGACAACCGGAACGATCAGGCGCAGTTCGAGTGGATGATGGCGCACGGTGCACGAGTGGTGACGCATTTGGCGTATCCATTCCACTCGGACCAGATGAATGTGCCCGAAGGCGTCAATTTGATGGCGAATACGTCAGTATTATCCGTTTCGATACCGCTGACGCCGGTCACCTTGGCCTTCGGTCCCCGTGCCTCGTTCCTGCTGTTCCTCACGGTCGGGATGATTGCCACGGCCACCGCCTGGTATTTCCTTTTCTCCCGGGTCCTCGTCGGCTCACGTGGCCCGGCCTGGCTGGGTGCGGCGTTCTGCGCGTTCGCGCCGGCGATGATCTCCCACGCGAACGCGCACCCCAACATCGTCTCCCAGTTCGTGGTCCCCCTGATCATCTGGCGGACGCTGCGGCTGGGTGACACCGGCCGCTGGCTGCGCAACGGCGTACTGCTCGCCCTGGTGATCGTCTGGCAGGCGTTCCTCAACCTGGAGATCCTGCTGATGACCGCGATCGGGCTCGGCGTCGTGGTCGCCGTGCTGGCCGCCGGCCGGCCCGACCTCCGGCGGCGGGCCGGGACCTTCCTCGCCGGGCTCGGTGTGGCCGCCGCCGTGGCCGCGGCGCTGCTGGCGTACCCGCTCTACGTCCAGTTCTTCGGACCCGGCGCGTACGAGGGCCTGCCGCGCCTCATCCGCGGCTACTCCAGTGACCTCGCCTCCTTCGTGGCGTACTCGCGGGAGTCACTGGCCGGCAGCCCCCGCACCTCGGAAGGGCTGGCGAAGAACCCCACCGAGGAGAACAGCTTCTTCGGCTGGGCGCTGGTGATACTCGTGCTCGCCCTCGTCTGGTGGCTGCGACGCAACCTCGTCGTGGTCAGCCTCGCCGTGCTCGGGCTGCTCTTCGCGGTGCTCTCGCTCGGCCGCGAGGTGATCTTCGACGGTCGCGAGACCGGCGTCCCGAGCCTCTGGGCGCCCCTCGAGGACCTGCCGATCCTGCACTCCGTGGTGCCCACGCGGTGGGCGCTGGCCATCACACCGATCATCGGCCTGCTGCTCGCGCTCGGCGTCGAGCGCATCCGCCGGCTCGCCGTGGCGCACCCAGCGGCACGACCGCAGATCCGCTACGCCACCGTGACCGTGCTCGCCATGGCCCTGGTGCCCATCCTGCCGACCCCGCTGCCGGCGACCCACCTCAACCCCGTGCCCGGATTCGTGACGTCCGGGGCCTGGCGGCCGTACGTGGCCGGCGGGCGGAGCGTCGTGACCCTGCCCCTTCCGGACACCAACTACACCGAGCCGCTGCGCTGGGCGGCGGCCACCGGGCTGGACATGCCCCTGGCCCGCGGGTACTTCCTCGGCCCGGACACGCGTCCCCACGCGGAGGAGCACGGCGCCGCCCTCTTCACCGCCCCGCCCCGGCCCACGAGCAGTTTCTTCAGCGTGGTCCGGCGTGCGGGCGCGGTGCCGCCGATCACACCCCAGTCCCGGGTGAATGCGGTCGACGACCTGCGGTACTGGCGGGCCGGTGTGGTGATCCTCGGGCCGCACCGCAACGCCGACGCGCTGCGCCGGGCGATGACCGAGCTGACCGGGATCGAGCCGGTGTTCACCGGCGGCGTCTGGGTCTGGGACGTGCGTCCTCTGACGAAGTGAACCGCGTCAGGCCTGGCGTACGCAGCAGCCCTGGCAGATCTTCGGGCGGGGCAGGGTGAACGCGAGGCAGCAGGTGCGCCGCTGGACGGTCGGCTCGCCGGTCGGCCCGGGCACCAGCTCCACGAGGTCGCGCAGGTCGAGGGCGCCGAGCAGCGTGTCGATGGTCTCGGCGGAGGAACCGGGCAGCCCGTCCGCGGCGCGCAGGATGCCGTTCGAGATGCCGGAGGCCACCGAACCGAGGAGGGTGCGCGTGCCGATCCGCACCTCCGACTGGATCGCCCGGATCATCGGCGCCAGGTGGGCGTCCAGGAGCGAGGCGCGGAACACGTCCAGCAGCTCGGCCTCGCCGGACACGACCCGCACCTCGGGCGAGGGCGCGAGGGCCAGCGGGTCGCTGGGCAGCACCGCGACGGTGGTCGAGCGGCGCAGGCCGAGCGTGACGAGGGGGCGGTGGTCCTCGAAGTGGATCAGCACGTCGGACGGCTCCAGCAGGGGCACCCGCCGGGCCGAGGCCCAACCGAGCACCACGGGCAGCGCCGTCCAGTAGCTGTAGGACTTCCATGCCAGGGCCGCACAGGCGTGCGGGGTGCCGCCCCACCGCAGGGTGGCGGCGTGCAGGAGTTCGGGGAGCCGGCTGCCGTCGATCAGGGTCGTCGCCGGGGCCCAGCCGAACTCGTCGGCGACCAGGAGGCCGGTCGCGAGGCCCGGCACGTCGTCGGTGCCGAACATGGCGCGCAGGGCTGCCGTGACCGGCGCCAGCGGCGTGGCGGCGACATCCCGCCCCGGCATCACCGCTGTCACTCGATCATCCCCCGTCGCGCGCCTGGTCCCTGTGAGCTAAGGCTAGCCTAACCACAGTCCGTCGGTGTGAGGAAGGGCCGTCCCCGGCCGATCCGGAGGTCTGGGTCACCCTCGGCACCGCGCGAAGCGACGCCGATCGCTCGGGCGTACTACCCCCGGCCGGCCCGGAGAAACTCCGGCGCAACGGGCGAGCGGGCAGCAGCATCGACGTCCATCGGTGAAATGTCAAGAAGACTGTCAGCAAGGTGGCAGTTCCGTGTGCGCTTGGCCACGGAACGTGAAACTGATACTCCCGGCCACGAGGAAGCCGATGACGACCTCACCCCTCGACCGTGCTGCCGACTCCTTCGCCGCCGAACTCGCGCGGCAGCGGACCGCGCGAGGGCTGTCCAAGAAACAGCTGGCCGTGCTGATGGGCTTCGACCCGTCGTACGTCAGCCACGTCGAGGGGCGGCGGCACCGCCCGACCGAGGACTTCGCCCGCCGGGCGGAGGCCGTCCTGGAGGCCGGCGGCGTCATCTGGCAGCGCTTCCGGGAGTACGACGAGGTGCGGCACACCCGCGCCGGGCTGCCGCAGCGGGAGCTGTCCCCACCCGGGCAGTGGCTGCCCCCGGGCACCGGCCTCGTGGTCGAACGGGAACTCGCCACGCTCACCCACACCGACGAGGGCTACCTGTGCGTGATCCGGCGGGAGCTGTACAACGCGGGAACGGAGCCCGTCACCCGCTACCTGGTCCGGGTGGCCGTCGACCGCTACCCGAACGACCCGGGCCGCTCCAACCGGCACCACCGGGAGCATCCGCTCACCTTCGCCGAGTTGCAGCTGCGGGCGTACCGGGACGACGGCGGCGAACGCGAGCCGATGCACTGGCGGGCCAAGCACGACCGGGACGCCTTCAAGGAGATCTGGCTGCTCTTCGAGAACGGCGAGCGGCGCTTCCCGCTCTACCCGGGGGACCGCGCCACCATCGAGTACGCCTACCGCGTCGGCGCGGAGAAGTGGGGGCCCTGGTTCCAGCGGGCGGTCCGGGTGCCCACCCGGCACCTGGCCGTACGCCTCGACCTGCCGGCCGTGCTCGACCCGCAGGTCTGGGGCGCGGAGACCTCGCTGTCGGCGGAGGAGGGCCCGCTGCGTACGCCGGTGCAGCGGCACGACGAGGGTGACCGCGCGATCTTCGAGTGGCAGACCGACGACCCCCCGCTCAACGCCCGCTACCGGATGCAGTGGCGGTTCCGCGCCCGCCCGGAGCCGGACCACGACGCCCCGCCGGAGGGCCGGGTCCGCCCCAGCGACCGGATGCGTGCCGCCGGGGTCGTGCAGCGCGGCGACGACCTGCTGCGCCAGCCCGCCCGGCCGTTCGACCTCCCCGCCGAGGAGGGGACGGCCCGGAAGGTGGTCGACCGTCTCTGCGCCACGCTGGCCCGCCTCGACGAACTGCACCCGTTCAGCAAGGGGGTCGGCATCGCGGCACCGCAGCTCGGCATCGGACGCGCGGCGGCCGTCGTCCGCCCGCCCGACCGGAACGCCGAACCGGTCGTGCTGCTCAACCCGCGCGTGGTCGACGTGTCCCCGGACACCGACGAGCAGTACGAGGGCTGCCTCTCCTTCTTCGACCACCGCGGTCTCGTGCCCCGGCCGCTGCGGGTCGACGTCGAGCACGCCCAGTGGGACGGCAGCCGGATCATCACGTCGTTCGAGTACGGCATGGCCCGGCTCGTCGCGCACGAGATCGACCACCTGGAGGGGAGGCTCTACGTGGACCGGATGACCCCCGGCGTGCCGCTGGTCCCCGTCGAGGAGTACCGGGAGACCGGCCGCCCCTGGCGTTACTGACCACCTGGCTGCTCGCCCTCGGCTACGAAGTCGCCGCGGGCGAACCCGTCCCCCCCGGGGGCGGGGGGCCGGGGCGCGTGCCCCAGGGGGCAGGGGCACGCGCCCCGGATGGGGGGAGAAAAGCCTCAGAGATCGCCGAAGGTGTCGTACCGGATGTGCGGCGGCGGGACGTCGTCGGCCGCGAGCACCCGCAGGGTCGACCGCACCATGGGCGCCGAACCGGACACGTAGCAGTCGTGCGCCGTCCACGGGCCGTAGCGGCCGAGCACGTCCGCGATGTCGCCCTGCTCACCGTCGAAGTCCGGGTCCTCGCTGCACGCCGGGGTCACCGACAGCCACGGGTGCGCGGCCACCAGCTCGCGCAGGCCGGCCAGCCCGTACAGGTCGGCCTCCCGGCGGGCACCGTAGAAAACGTGCACCCAGCGGGTGCGGTTGTACGTGGCCAGCTCCTCCACGAGCGCCTTGATCGGCGCGAGCCCGACCCCGCCGGCCACGCAGAGGATGTCCCGCTCCGAGGTGCGGTCCAGCGTCATCGAGCCCATCGGCGCCGCCAGCCGCAGCAGGTCGCCCGGCTTCACCCGGCGGACCAGCGCCCCCGAGACCCAGCCGGCGCCGGCGGACCGGACGTGGAACTCCAGCACGTTCTCCTCGTTCGGGGCGTTCGCCACCGAGTACGTCCGCCACACCCGCGGGTGGTGCCGCGGCACCTCCACGCTCACGTACTGGCCGGCCTTCCACGACATCGGGTGCTGGAGGGCGCGGACGGTCAGCACGGCCGTGTCGGCGCCGTGCCGCTCGTGGGTCAGCACCTCCGCGTGCCAGTACGGCGGGTTGTCGTCCGCCGCCGCCCCGGCCAGCATCTTCTCCGAGATCGCCGCGTACGCGTCCCGCCAGGCCTGGTCGTACTCCAGGTTCCAGCCGTCGCCGGCCGTGGTGCGCAGCGCGTCCAGCAGCGCGACGCCCATGGTCGCGTAGTGCTCCGCCTCGACCTGGTACTTCCGGTGGTCGCGGCCCAGCGCCCGCAGGAACTCGTCGAAGCTCTCCGGGTCGCCCACCGTGTGGATGGCCGTGATGATCGCCTCGAGCAGCCGGTCGCCCTGCCCGCTCATCTGCACCGGGAAGAGCTGCCGCAGGTCCGGGTCGAGCAGGAACAGGCGGGCGTAGAAGTACTCGCTGAGCCGCTCCCGGTGCTCTTCCACCAGGGTCCAGCTCTCCTTCAGCAGCCGCGCGAAGTCCTCCATGGGCCCGCTCCCTCTCCTGACGGTGAATGGGGCGAAGACAGGATCTCCACGGAGCGTGTCCACCGGTCGCACAGAATGTGCGATCGGCTCACGAGGGGTGTTCGGCGGTGCCGGCGGGCGCTCCCGTCGGGCAGAGTGGTGCGGTGACCCTTGAGCTCACCCGCCCGGTGTCGCGCCGGACACTGGGTACCGAGACGTTGCTGGTCCTCGGCCTCTCCCTCGGCCAGTCGGCCGTCTACGCGGTCGTCTCGATCATCGCGAAGCTGACCGCCGAGGGGCCGCTCTCCAAGCAGACCGCGGCACTGAACACCTCCGCGTCCACGAGGCCGTACCTCGATCTGACGTACCAGCTCCTCGGGATCGTCTTCGCGCTGCTGCCCGTGCTGCTCGCCGTACACCTGCTGGGGCGCGACCCCGGTGACCCGGCGCGGACGCTCGGCCTCGACGCCCGGCGGCCCGGGTCGGACCTCGCGCGCGGCGCGGGCCTGGCGGCGTTGATCGGGCTGCCCGGGCTGGCGCTGTTCTGGGTGGCGGCCCAGCTCGGCGTCAACGCGACCCTGGTGCCGGCCTCCCTGCCCGACATCTGGTGGGCCGTGCCCGTGCTCATCCTCGCCGCCGTGCAGAACGCCGTGCTGGAGGAGGTGATCGTGGTCGGCTACCTGGTGACCCGGTTGCGCCAGCTCCAGTGGCGGCTCGGCGCGGTCGTCGCGGCGAGCGCGCTGCTCCGCGGCTCCTACCACCTCTACCAGGGGTTCGGGGCGTTCGTGGGCAACGCCGTGATGGGCGTGGTGTTCAGCCTCTTCTACCTGCGCACGCGGCGGGTGATGCCGCTGGTCGTCGCGCACACGCTGCTCGACGTGGTGGCCTTCGTGGGGTACGCGCTGCTGCCCAAGTCGTGGTTCGACTGGCTCTGACCAGGCGCGCGGGCGGTCGGCCGTGTGGGGCGGTTGGCGTGTGCCGGCGCCTTCGAGAGTGCGTCGGCGGTCGAATCTGTGCCGGCGCCTTCGGTGTGCCGCGGCCGTCGAGGTGTGTGTGCCGGACCCTTCGGAGCTGACGACGTGAACGAATCAGGCGCGCCCGCCCGCCACGGCAGCAGCCGGACCTGCGTCAGGCCCCCCGCGGCGGCCGGTAGGCGGTGATCGCGCGGGCCGCCAGCCGTTCGGCCGCCGCCGCGTCACCGGCCGCCGCGGCGAGCACCGCGGCGCCCGGCAGCAGCCGCGACGCCAGCCGCAGCGCCAGCCAGCCGCCGGCCTGGGCGGCGAGCGGCGCGGCCAACCGCCACGCCGCCTCCGCCGCGCGCGGCCACGGCGCCTCTCCCGGCCCGTCCAACGCCCGCGCCGCCTCCAGAGCGGTACGCGCACTCGACCCGTCCGGGTGCACCTGCGTCAACACCAGCAGCTCGGCGGCCCGATCGGGATGAGCCGGGTCGCGTCCGTACGCCGCGGCCAGGTGCAGCACCAGGTTGGCCTGCGTCCAGAGCACCGCCGCCAGTTCGGCGAGCGGCGCGAGGACACCGGCCAGGGCCGCCGTGGCCCCACCCGCCCCGGCCAGCCGTACGAACCGCCGGGTGGCCAGCCGGGCAAGGCCGTCCGGCGTGGCATCGGGGTACGCCATGCGCAGCCGCTCGGCCCACGCGCCGGCCCCCGGACCGAGCGCCTCCACGGCGGCCAGGGCCAGCAGCTCCGGGGCGAAACCGGGATGGTCCAGCACCCGGGCGGTGATCGCCCGCAGGTCGTACGCCGGAGGGGCCGGGGGCGGCTCGGTGGCCGGCTTCCCGGCGGTGGCCGGGGTGGCGGTCGCCGTCCGGTCCGTGGCCGTGGTGGTGGCCTGCGTCGCGGTGGCCTCGGTGGTCGCCTTCGTCGCGGTGGCCTTGGTGGTCGGCGCGCCGGCCGTCTTCCGGGCGGGGGTCTTGGTGGTGGGTGTCGCGGCGGTGGCTTTGCGGGCGGGGGTCTTGGTGGTCGTCGCGGTCGCCTTCCGGGCAGGGGTCTTGGTGGTGGCCGTCGCGGTCGCCTTCCGGGCGGCGGCTTTCCGAGCGCCCGCCTTCGGCGCGGCGGTCTCCTCCGCGACTTCCGCCTGACGCGGTGTGGCTGCCTCCGCCGGCGGTTTCACCTGGGGCGTGACTGCCTCGGCCGGCGGTTTCGCCTCGCGGGTGGCCGCCGTGGCCTGCGCCGGTGGTGCCGTCCCCTCCGCGGCTGTCGAGGGCACCGGCTCCGAGTCCGCCGGGGCGTTCGTCCCCGCCGAAGGGGCCGCCGGCCGGACGGGTCCCGCCCCGGAGCGGGGCGTCGCTGTGGGGGCCGTCGTCGACGCGGGCGTGGCCTGGCCAGGAGCGGCGGTGTCGGCAACCCCGGCCGGGGTCGCGGTCTCGCCAGGCGTCACGGGCCCGCCGACGGACGCAGTGCGGGGCGAGGCTTTTCGGGCGGACGCCTGCGGAGATGACCTGCGGACGGACGTCCGCTTCGTGGCGGAAGCCGCTTTTCTGCCCGCCTTGGCGGGGCCGGTTGGGATCTCCGCCGCCAGCTGTTCCTGCGGCG
>Ga0164243_10008767_pt1 | contig 14858 bp, 20 predicted proteins | sample OricompcompostOP_FD_108781 | JGI IMG/M metagenome (GOLD analysis project Ga0164243, IMG submission 108781) | Organic Plus compost microbial communities from Emeryville, California, USA - Original compost - Organic plus compost (OP) | ecosystem: Engineered > Solid waste > Mixed feedstock >... | reverse complement strand
TGAGGATCGGCGGGGACCGGTCCCGGATTCGGAGGGGCCTGATCGGGAAAGACCGGGTGGCCGGGGATGACGGCGCGTACGGTTGCGCCTTGCAGCCGGCCGGCGGGCTGCGCGTGAGCCGATACGAGGGAGAGGAGAACGCCCGCAAGGGCAAGGAAAAGACGCATCAGCTCGCACCGACCAGGACGCTGCCGTCGGGCTGCACGGTGCCGACGATGACGGTTCCGGAATCTACATTGCGCATGCGTACGATCTCGCCGATGCCGGCCGACTGCAGCGGTTCGGCATAGGTGACGATGGTGAGGCCGTTCTCCGAAAAGACGACCCGCACCGGCACGCCGCGCTTGACGATTTTCATCGTCTCGATGGCGTTCTGGGGGATGAGCTGTCCGGCGACGAGCGTGCGCCGTGCGACCTTGCCGATCACATCGTCCTTGGAGAGCGCCACGGCGTGCATGCTGCGCGAGGAAATGCGGAACCGGCGCTCCGTCAGCTGGTCGGCGGAGATGGGTTCGCCCGGATAGAGCGTGACTGTCGGTACGGGAACCGGCACCACGTTCTGGGCCGTGGCCGGTGCAGCCCAGACAAAGGCCGCGGCGGCGATGGGCAGGAAGCGTTTCACCCCTCAGCTCTCCCCCGTATCAGCGGATGCCCGTCGAAACCGTTCCGGCCATGGAGTCGGCGGCCGAGATGACCTTGGAGTTCATCTCATAGGCGCGCTGCGCCGAGATAAGCTCGGTGATCTCCGTCACCGGATCGACATTGGAGGCCTCGAGATATTTGTGGCGGATCTTGCCGAAGCCGGGATCGGTTGGCACGCCCTCGATAGGCGCGCCGGAGGCTTCGGTCTCACGGTAGAGATTGCCGCCGATCGCTTCGAGGCCCACTTCGTTCACGAAATTGACGAGCGTCAGCTGGCCGAGTTCCTCGAGATCCACCTGGCCGTCGAGACGGGCGAAGACCTGGCCGGATTCGTTGATGCTCACCTCGACCGCGTCTTCCGGCACGACGATGGCCGGGTCGACATTGTAGCCGTCGAGCGTGACGAGCCGGCCTTCGGGGCTCTTGTTGAACGAGCCGGCGCGCGTGTAGAGCCATTCGCCGTTCGGGCCCTCGATGCGGAAGAAGCCGCGCCCGTCGATGGCGACATCGTAGGTGTTTCCGGTCATCGTCAATCCGCCTTGCATGTGCAGATTGCGGATCGCGGCGGCGCGGACGCCGAGGCCGAGCTGCACCCCTTCGGGCACAACTTCCTGCCCGCCCTGATTGGGCAGGCCCTGCATGCGCTGGGTCTGGTAGAGCAGGTCGGTAAATTCCGCGCGCGAGCGTTTGAAGGCTGTCGTGTTGATGTTCGCGATGTTGTGCGCGATCACCTCGACATTGAGCTGCTGGGCGGACATGCCGGTGGCGGCGATGGCAAGAGCTTTCATGATGGCACCTCAGATCGCCATACGGCTGATTTCTTGATAGGCGGCGACGACCTTGTCGCGCACGGCCAAAGCGGTCTGCAGAGTCTTCTCCGCGGACATGACCGCCTCGACGACTTCCTGCACCGAGAGCTTGCCGGTCATTCCGGAGATGGCGGCGGCTTCGCCCTGCTTCAGTTCGCTCACGGCATTGGCCGAGACCTGCGCGAGGACATTGGTGAAATCGACCGCCGGCGTTCCGGAAATCGGGCCGGCGGTACGGATTGCCGTATTGACAGACGCCGGCGCCGCGATCTTGTCGAGCGAAAGATCGATGCTTGCCACGGAGTTCAGCATTACGAATTCCTCAACATGTCGATGTTCATGGCGATCATCGCGCGCGCCTGCGTGATGGCCTGGATGTTGGCCGTGTAGGAGCGGTTTGCCTCGCGCATATCCGCCATTTCGAGAAGCGGGTTCACGTTCGGCATCTTGACGTAACCGTTGGCGTCGGCGGCCGGATTGCCGGGTTCGTGGCGTACGGCGAAGGGCGAGCGATCGACGCCGATGCTCTTGATGCTGACGAGCGAGGCGCCGGTCGCGCGGTCGAGCTCGCTTTTGAACGTCACCGTCTTGCGGCGGTAGGGATCGGCGCCCGGCGTGCGTCCGGTGGACTGGGCGTTGGCAAGATTCTCGGAGACGATGCGCATGCGGCTCGATTGGGCGTGCAGCCCCGAGCCGGAAATCTTCATCGCTGCGGAGAGTTCGTCGATCATTCTGTCATTACCTCACGGCGGCCGTCAGCATGCGGCCGAAGGTCGAGACGAGGTTTCGGTTGAGCGAAAAGGCGCTGTTGACCTCGCCGGCCTTGATCATTTCCTGTTCAAGACTCACCGAGTTCTTGGAATGGGTGATTTCCCAGCTCGCGCTCTTGCGCACCTTCGCCGCGCGCGCATCCATTTCCGGAAGCGGAATATGGCCGGGCTGGGTGGAGGCGAGGGTGAGGGTGGTACGGTCCAGAACGTCCTGGAACGGCGTCACGTCAACGGCGGCATATCCCGGCGTGTTCGCATTGGCGACATTCTGGGCGATCGCGGTCTGTCGGAGGGACAGCCACTTTGCCTGGTCGGAGGCAAGCGAAAACAGATGTACCGGCTCCATGAACCCTTTTCCTCGCAGGTTTCATGGGGACTATCGCTGTGTAAACTTGCCCGAGGCTGATGTTTAAAATGCTTGCGGGGGAACCATTTCAGAGCGTCCGCACGAAAACGTGCGTCGTTGAAATGTCATACTCTGAAGACGCTAAAGGCGGGCGTCGGCGATCGCGTCGATCAGCCGGCTCGTATTCTCTTCCGGGTCATCGGACGACATGTCGAATGAAATCGAGTGAATATCGACGCTCGCGGTCAGGGCGCCGAGCATCAGGCTGAAAAACACCGTCACGCCCATATGGCGGAATTCCATGTCGAGATAGACCCGCGCCGGCCCGCCCCAGGTCAGATCGACCTGCGAGGCCCAGCCGTAGCGCAGCGTGTCGGGCTTGAAATAGAGTTCGGCGGACGAGCTCACGAGATCGTCGATATTGCCGTGCTTTTCGAGGTGCACGAAGACCGCCAGATTGACGATGTCGATCAGACGCAGTTCCGCAGCGACTTCCTTGATGCCGTCGGCCAGGGCCTTCTCCCTGGCGAGGACACGGGTGTTATTGCGTATACTGGTCATAGATCAAACTTTTTCCAAGTTTTGACTCGTGTTCCCGTGTCTGAAGATAGTAAATAATCTCCGCGACTGCTTTATAGAACTCGACAGGTATGGTTTTGTCAACGTCAACCTTCGGGAACATAGCTCTAGTCAAAATTTTGTCTTCAATTATCGGTATATTATTCTCTTTGGCGATTTCCCGAATCTTAAGGGCGATGAGATCCTGCCCCTTGGCGATGACGAGCGGGGCGCCGCCTTCCTCGTGCACGTAGCGCAGCGCGATCGAGTAGTGGGTCGGGTTGGCGAGCACGAGCGTCGCGCGCGGCACATTCGACATCATGCGGTTGCGCGAGCGGTCGCGCGCCAGCGAGCGCAGGCGGGATTTGACGAGGGGATCGCCCTCGGTGTTCTTCATCTCGTCCTTCACCTCCTGGCGCGTCATGCGCAGATTGCGGCGCCATTGTACGCGTGCCCATACAATGTCCGCGACCACCAGAAGCACGGTGGCGATGCAGATGGCCGACAGCAGACGCACGGTGATGAAGATCGTCGTTTCGGCGATCGTACCGGGATCACTGAACATGGCGTTCACCAGATTGAACTGGACGGATTTGAGAAGCAGGCCGAGGACGAATCCGCAGGCAACGAATTTGAAGAGCGCCTTGCCGAATTCGACCAGTCCCTGAACGCCGAAAATGCGCTCCCATCCCTTGCGGGGCGAGAGGCGCGACAATTGAGGGCGTATGCGTTCTCCCACGAAGCGCGGCGCGTTCTGCGACATGGAGCCGGCAAGGCCGGCAACGCACAGAATGACGATGGCGGGCATGAGGAACCGGCCCGCCTCCAGCGCGACGGCGTTGAGAAGGAGCACGGCATCCTGTCCACGTTCAATGCGCACTCCTCCGGGATTGTCGAGAAACAGGCGGAGATTCTGGGTGAGCGTCGCCGCGCTGTTCTTGAGCGTGAACACCACGATCAGCAGCATGGCCCCCATCGAGAACATGACCGGGAGTTCTCTCGATGTGGGGATGTTTCCCTTGTCGATCGCGTCCTGTGTCTTCTTGGGCGTCGCTTCTTCGGTTTTGCTTTCCTTATCGGGTTCCTCGGCCATGCCGCGCCTCAGCGAACATAGGAATCGTCGTCCTGATCAGGGTTGAGCTCGATTTCGCCGCGGCCGGCCATGTCGAGCGCAAGATCGGTGATCTGGCGGCGAGCTTCCTGGACGTCGCGCTGGGAGATCGGCTCGCCGTTGTCGAGCTCGTGCTCGACGATGCGGCGGGCGCGCGAGGCCAGCGAGGACAGGATGAGGTTGCGGAAATCGATGTCCGTACCCTTGAGCGCGAGCACGACCCGTTCGGTCGGGATCTGGTCGAAGATCGCCTGGCGGGCGCGCGGCGTGAGATTGACGATGTCGTCGAAGGTGAACAGAAGGCCCTTCAGGAGCTCCGCCGATTCCGGATTAACCTTCTGGATGCCCTCGAGCGCTTCCTCCATCTGGTCGCGCTCCATCTTGTTCAGGATATCGGCCATCTTCGCGTGGGTGTCGGCGCCCATATTGCGCGCGAAGTTGAGCATGAAGTCTTCGTGCAGCGTCTTCTCGACGATGGCCGCCGTGTCCTCGACGACGGGCTTGAGCGCCAGCATCCGGCGCATCAGTTCGTTGCGCAGCGGCTGCGGCAGATGGCTCATCGTGCGTGCGGCGAAGTTCGGGCGCACTTTGGAAAGAATGAGCGCCGCCGTCTGCGGATGTTCCTTGCTGAGATAGTTCGCGAAGATGTTCTCCGAAACGCTCGAGATGCGGTCCCAGATCGAGCGGTTGGCATAGCCTGTCACGTCCGACATGATCTCGGAAATCTGCTCGGGCGGCAGGATGCCTTCGAGCAGCTTCTGCACATCGTTTGCGCCGCCGAGCAGATTGCCGCCGCCGAATTTGGAGGCGAATTCCTCGACGAGCTTCTGCATCTGCTCCATGGAGACCGAGCCGAGACGCGCGATCGCCCGCGTGACGGTCTTGATCTCGTTGGGCTCGAAATACTGAAGCACGCGGCCGGAATTCGGCTGGCCCATGGCGAGGAGCAAAGCCGCGGCTTTCTCCGCCCCCTGGAGCTGGCGTTCGGCGAGGTTGTTCTTCTTGACGGCGGCTGAGGCGGCCATGTCCGGCTCCTGCTGGATCTCAGTTCGAGGCGGGGCCGCCGACGATTTCGGTGAGCGAGATTCCGAAGCGCGAGGTATCGTCTTCCACGACGACGACCTCGCCGCGGGCGATGGTGCGGCCATTCACGACCACATCAACCGGTTCGCCGACGCGGTGGTCGAGAGGGATCGCGGCACCCCGGCGCAGCTTCATGAGATTGGCGACCGGCATCACGGCCGAACCTAGAACGACCTGGATCGTCACCGGAATGCGCAGCACGGCATCCAGATTGCCGACATTGCCGAGGCTCTCTTCGAGGCTCGGACCAAGCGAAGCGTCTTCGGCTTCGGGCTTCGGCGCCGCCGTCTTCGTGGCTACGGCCTCGGTCTGTTCGGCGGGCGCGGGCGTGGCTTCCGCGGGCTTTTGCGCGCCGGTTTCGTCAATGTCGCCCGCGAGGATCGCGTCGATCGAGCGTTGGGCCTTCGAACTCTTCGACATGCTCAGACTCCTGTAAACGGTGTGGTTCCGCGTGGATCGTCAGCCGGCCTTGCGGTGGTCGGGGCGGATTTTGGTGGTGGACAGCGTGTCTTCGCTGGCGAGGCCTTTCTGCGCCTGCTGAAGCTCGGCGAGCACGGAACGCGCGGTCTCGATCTGGCCGATCAGCTGATGGACCGTGTTCAGGCCTTGCAGATTGAGATCGCGGATGAGGCTGCCGACCTTGATCAGCGCATCACCCGTCTCGTCCAGTGCGGATGCATAGACCTGATGATGCGTACGCAGACGCTTCAGTTCGCGCCGCATCAGAATGACGGAGACGCTCGTCACGACGAGCGCGACCAGGAAAACCGCGTTAACGAGATAGTATGTCATCAATGAACTCCTGGTCCTGATCGATGAGATCCTCGATCCGCAGCGTGTAGTGGCCGTCGCCCTGGCCCAGGCGGCACCAGTAGAGCGGCTGGCCGCGGCATTCGAGCTTCACGCGGCTGCGCGGCGTCGCCTGAAGTTCGATGATCTGGCCGACCTTGAATTCGGTGACGTCCTTCAGATCGATGAGCCGCTCCTCGAGGATGGCGCGTACCTCCATCGAGGTGCGTTTGATTTCCGTCTGGATCTGCTTTGCCCAGCGCGGATCGCTCGGCGAGGCGTCGCCGGAGGCATGCGTCAGCGTTTCGCGGACGGGGTTGAGCGCCGATTGCGGAATGATGACGAACATCTCTCCGCCGCGGTTGAGCGCCTGCAGCAGGAACTTGCCGACGACCGAAAGATTGTTCCGGCGCCCGATGATGGCAAAGTCCATACGCGTTTCGATGCGTTCGAACTTGAAGGCGTTTTCCTGCGCCTGTCCAAACGAATTCTGCAGAACTTTCGCCATGCGGTCGAAAATCGCCTGCGCGATGCTGATCTCGATGTTCGAAAAGGGGCGCTCCTCGTCGATCGGCGGCTCCGATCCGTCGGCGCCGAACAGGACCTCGACCATGCTGAAGATGAAGTCGCGGTCGAAGCCGATGAGGATGCGCGAATCCCAGTCCGGCGCGTAGAAGACCCCGGCCACGGCATTGCCGTCGTAATCGTCGAGCACATCGCCGATGCGGGCGCTTTCGATGTTCGACAGCGAGAAATAGGCCGGGGAGGCCGACATCTGCCGGAGGCTGTCCGCGCAATGCGTGGCCATGCGGTCGAAGACCACATGCAGCATCGGCAGACGGTCGATGGAAATGCCGCCGGCTTCGAGAAGCTTGTCCGTGGCGGGCTTGGTCGCGGAGGCGGTCGAGAACGGCACCATCAGGCGGCACCCCGTTCGAGATTGGGCTTGCTCGCGCCGGAGATCACTTCGTTGTCCACCTCGTCGATGCTCGGCCGGTCCACGGAGGGGATGGTCTTGCGTCCGTATTCGAGGGCGATCTGCGGCACGGCGCCGTTCATGAAGGCGAGCAGCGTCTGCTTGATGATGATGTAGGGCGCGAGCTGGCGTTCGCGCGTGTTCTTGATCTTGTGGGCCAGCGGCGAGACGATGGCGTAGGAGATGAAGATGCCGGCGAAAGTGCCGACAAGCGCAGCGCCGATCAGGCTGCCAAGGATATGCGGTGACTGGTCGATCGCGCCCATCGCCTTGATGACACCGAGCACCGCCGCGACGATGCCAAGCGCGGGAAAGGCCTCGGCGATGACCGTCAGCGCGTGGTAGGGCTTCAGCCGGGTCTTGGCCATGGTCTGGATTTCCTCGTCCATCAGTGCCTCGATTTCATGCGTACGCGCATTTCCGACGATGATGAGGCGGAAATAGTCGCAGATGAAATTGCGCAGCTCGTGGTTCTCGGAGATTTGCGGAACACGCTGGAAGATTTCCGAATTGTCCGGTTCTTCGATATGTTTTTCGACCTCGTTGCGGCCTTTGCCGCGCAGTTCGCGCATCAGCGCGTAGAGAACTTCGAGAAGATCGAGATAGTCCTTGCGGCCGGGAATGTCCGTCATCACGGCCTCCCGGATGGCGGAGCCGGTGTCCTTCACCGTTTTCAGCGAATTTCCGACGAGGAAGGTGCCGACGGCGGCGCCGACGATGATGACGAGTTCCCAGGGTTGCCAGAGAACGCTGATATGCCCGCCCAGAGCGGCATAGCCGCCCAGGATCGACCCGAACGCGACGATGAAACCGATGAGAATGCTCAAGAGGGCGGCTCCTTCTGGCCTGCGGACTGGCCTGCAGACATAGGGAATGAGCCTTGTGCGAGGCTGAAACCTGTCGGGACAGGTTCGAGCAAGCTTGGGCGCTTAGCGTGGCGGCGCGTTACCGGAGAGAGATATGCTTTCAGCCCCTCTCGCATATCAGATGATCTCGCGCGACATGACGGCGTCGCTCAATCGCGTGGCCAGCCAGCCGGCCGTCGCGCGCGATAGTGAATATTACCTCGAGAACATCGGTAAAGTTGGCTCGATCGAGGAATTCCTGAGCGATCATCGCCTCTATTCCTATGCGATGAAGGCCTACGGGCTCGAGGACATGACCTACGCCAAGGCGTTCATGCGCAAGGTGCTGGAAAGCGATCTGTCCGATCCCGCGAGCTTCGCCAACAAGCTCGTTGACAAGCGATATCAGGAGTTCGCCAAGGCCTTCTCCTTCCAGCAGCCGCAGGCGCAGACCTCCTCCGGGATGTCGGACACGCTGCTGCGTTACGGCGAGATCGCCAGCGAGGCCGGGCTCAGCGATCCCATGATCCGGCTGATCCAGACGAGCTATTCGCGAAACATCGGTGCAATCGCCTCGGTCGACGATCTTCTGGATTCCAACTCGGCCGCCGCGGATTCCATCCTGGATGTCGCGCTCATGGCCTATGGTCTCACCGCCCGGGCGGGCGACAAGGAGTTTCTCAGGAAACTTCTGACCAGCGATCTTAACGATCCGGAAAGCTTCGCCAATCAGCAGACCAATGCCGATTACCGCGCATTCGCGGCGGCGTTCAATTTCGGTCCGGACGGCAATGTCCGTGTCCAGACGCAGGAGCAGGCGCGGGCCACGCGCGATGCCTTCGTCCGCCAGACCCTCGAAGTGGACGCCGGCGCCCAGAACGAGGGCGTCCGCCTCGCGCTCTATTTCGAGCGCAAGGCCCCGTCGCTCACCAGCGCCTATTCGATTCTCGCCGATCCCGCTCTTCTTCAGATCGCCCAGACGGTTCTCGGCCTTCCGGCGGAAGCGGGAAATATGGACATCGATGCCCAGGCGCGGCTGATCGAGTCCCGCATCGATCTCGACGAGCTGAAGACGCCGGAAGGGCTGCAGAAATTCATCTCCCGCTTCACCGTCATGTGGGAAGTCGCCAATCCGACGGCATCCGCGGTTTCGCCGTCCGTTCTCATTACGCAGCCGGGTCAGATCGGCATCAGCGCCGATACGCTGATGACGCTTCAGGGCCTGCGGCTCGGAGGTCGCTGATCCATGCAAAGTTCGCTTTATGTGACCTTGTCCGCGCAGGTCGCGCTGGAAAACCGTCTGACCAGCATCGCCAGCAATGTCGCCAATATGAACACGGCGGGCTTCCGCGCGGAGGAAGTCAAGTTCGACACCTTCCTGTCGAAGGCCGCCAGCGATCCGGTGGCGTTCGCCTCGACCGGCAAGAACTACATCACCCGTCAGGGCGGCCCCGTCAGCTATACCGGCAATTCGCTCGACGTCGCCGTGACGGGCAATGCCTGGCTCGGCATCCAGACGCCGGCCGGCATGGTCTATACGCGTGACGGCCGCATGAAGATTTCCGAGATCGGCGAACTCCAGACGGTCGCGGGCCATCCGGTTCTCGATCCGGGCGGCGCCGGCATCATCATCGACCCCAATGCGGGACCGATCTCGATCGCGCGTGACGGCGCCATCAGCCAGAACGGTGTTCAGATCGGCGCCCTTGGCCTGTTCGAGATCGGCGACGATGCGCGGCTTGAGCGCTGGGAAAATTCGGGCGTGATTCCCGACCGGCCGGTTGCGCCTGTGGTGGATTTCGTCACCAACGGCGTCGAGCAGGGCTATGTCGAGGGCTCGAACGTCAATCCGGTCATGGAGATGACGCGCCTCATCACCGTCACGCGTGCCTTCGAGCAGATGGCCAATACGACACAGACCGCCGAGCGTTCGCTGCAGGACGCGATCCAACAGCTCGGCAAGGTTTCGTAATCTGAACACGTTTTTGCCCGGACAGGCATTTTCAACATGAACGATCTCGAGGCGCTCGCCGCCACGCTCGAACGTGCAAACCAGCAGATCGAGAAGGTGCGCGTCAGCGGCGTGGTCGCGCAGATCGCACCGGATGCTTACCGCGTCTCCGGTCTGTCGGCGCATGTCCGGCTCGGAGACCGGGTCCGCTTCCGCTCCGGCGCGGCCGCCCAGATCGGCGAGATTCTTCGCATCGACGCCGAGGGTGTCACGGTCAAGCCGTTCTCCAACGGCATTCATGCGGATCTCGGCACGCGTGTCTATCGCGCGGACGCGATGTCCCTGTCGCCCCATCCGGGCTGGAAGGGCAGGGTGCTCAACGCGCTCGGTCTTCCGATCGACGGCAAGGGAGAGCTTGCGCCGGGCGGCCGCTCCGTCACGGTCGATGCGCCGCCGCCCAATCCGCTGCGCCGGGCGCGCGTGACGCGGCCGCTCAAGACCGGCGTGCGTGCCATCGATCTGTTCACGCCGATCTGCGCCGGCCAGCGCATCGGCATTTTCGCCGGTTCGGGCGTCGGCAAGTCGACGACCCTGGCGATGATCGCGCGGGCCCAGGCCTTCGATACCGTGGTGATCGCGCTTGTCGGCGAGCGCGGCCGCGAGGTGCGCGAATTTCTCGACGATGCGATCGGTGACAATATCGGCCGCACCGTCACCGTGGTCTCGACGGGCGACGAGAGCCCGATGATGCGGCGCCTCGCGCCGATGACGGCCATGGCCATCGCGGAATATTTCCGCGATGCGGGCGAGTCCGTGCTCATGATCGTGGACAGCGTCACGCGTTTCGCCCATGCCGCGCGCGACGTGGCCTTGGCGGCCGGCGAGCCGGCCGTGGCGCGCGGCTATGCGCCGAGCGTCTTTTCGAGCCTTCCGCAGCTTCTTGAGCGCGCCGGTCCCGGCATGGACGGCGGCGGCTCGATCACCGGCATTTTCTCGGTCCTCGTCGATGGCGACGACCACAACGATCCGGTCGCCGACAATATCCGCGGCACACTCGATGGCCATATCGTGCTCGACCGCGCCATCGCCGATCAGGGGCGCTATCCGGCCGTCAACGTGCTGACCTCGATCTCGCGCCTTGCCCAGCACGCCTGGAGCCCGGAAGAACGCGATCTCATCCTGCGTCTGCGCAGCATGATCGCCCGCTACGAGGACACGCGCGATCTGCGTCTCATGGGCGGCTATCAGCCGGGCCATGACGGCGAGCTCGATCAGGCGGTCGTGATCGTTCCGAGGATTTACGAGGCGCTGCGGCAGGATCCGGCGGCGCCGGCGAGCCGCGATGCCTTCCGCGAGCTCGCCGAGCTTCTCCAGAAAAGCGGATGACGCGCACGCAAGGAGCCCGGAAAGCGGTCTGCTTTCCGGGCTCCTGTCAGCCCTGCGGCCAGCCCCTTCAGTTCGTCTGCTGACGGATATCCTCGCGCGAGAAGAAGCTGATCTGCTCGACAAGGATGTCCTGGATGATGTCCGCCTTCAGGCGTGTATTGACGTTCTCACGCACTGTCCGGCTGAATTCGTTGAGGTCGTAGCGGTCGAGATGGTCGAGGTCGAAATTGTCCGCCGCATAGATCGTCCGGTAGGTTTCGTCCGCGACCATCAGGCCGGGGGGGACGGGCTGCTTGCGCAGCGTTTCACTGTCGGCCGTATAGACGAGCTTGATGACGGTATAGCCGTTGAGCTTGCCGTCGCGGATCATGGGGATGCTGATCGGCTCGGTGCGTTCATATTGAAGCCCGGCCCAGTCGGCGCCCTGCAGGATGGTTTCGCGTCCGATCACCCAGTAGGCCGTCAGATAGCCGGTCACGGCCATGACGGCGCAGACCCAGATGCCCGCCAGAAAGATGTTGCGGTGGCTCACTGTGCCGCTCCGGTGCCGGAGGGCGCACTGTAGGTGCCGTCCGAGTCCGCCTGGCGCATGGCGTCGGCAAGGATGCCGGAGATTTCGCGCGTGGCGTCGAGGTGGGTCTTGAGGAGAAGACGGTTGGTTTCGAGCTCGCGGCGCAGGCCGGCCAGACGCCGCTTCACCGTCTCGTCGATCGTCGCGGGATCGATGTTGCGCGCCGCGCGCGTCAGCTCCAGCAGACCGTGGCTTTTGCGATAGTTGAACTCGTCGAGCGAGACGGATCCCTTGCCGCTGCGCAGCAGCGCGGATTCGGTCTGCAACGCCTCTTCAAGGCGGTCGATCGCGTTCAGCAGCGCCGCCGTCACCACGCCCGGATTGACGACATCCAGCCGTCCGGTTTCCTTCGCTGCGGCGCGCGCCGGCACGGCCGCGTCATATTCACCGAAGCTCGGCTGGCGCGCCGGAAGGCCGTTGGCGGGGTTGTGGTTCATTTCATGCACTCCGGAATGTTCGCGTCAGATGCGGGCTGAGGCCGAGAGAATGGCGGAGAGGCTTGCGGGCGGCAGGCTGCCGAGGTCGGGGCGCGGGCGGGACACGCCGAGAGCGGAGTCGAGACCCGGTTTGTCGCCGGACGCGGGCAGGCGGGAGGCGAGGATGCGGTCGGCGATGCCGATGCCGCCGGCCTTGGCCATCTGGCTGGCGATCTGCTCGGCCAGCATGCTCTTCCAGACCTCGCCCGCCGTGCCTTCGCCGTACACGTTCTCGGCTTCGTCGGGCAGCATGGATGCGATGAAGGTCTGGAGCACCACGGCCTCGAAATCCTGCAGCGCCCTGGCGCGGTCGCCGTTTTTCGCCGAGGCGGCGTAAGCGGCGTTCTGGAGGCGCGACATGTCGTTACGCAGGTCGAGCCGCGCCTGGGCGATGTCGAAGGGCAGGGAAGCGCTCGATGGCCCGAGCGTGGCGGCCGGCGGGGTCTTCGGGGCCGCGGCGCTTTCGGACGGCGCCGGACGCTCGATCCGCTCCATCACCTGCGCGAAGTTCGTGCCGGCGCTTTCGCTGAGCTTCTCCAGCTTGGCGGCCGCGACTTTCAGCCGTTCGGGATCGGCGGCCTGCGAGACTTCGAATACGATGTCCGACGGTGGTGAGATCGCCATGAAGCGCTCCGGTTGTGTCGCGCCGAGATTAGGGCCGGTAGCTTACGGCAGGCTGGAGCCGCGCCTGGCGATGGAAAGACGCTCGATCATGCTGTCGAGGAGCCTTTTTTCGTCCATGCGGTTTTTGTCCTTTTCCAGCGTCTCGACGAGGTTCTCCGCCTGCCGGAAATGCCGTGTCTGCTCCATCACCTGACGGCTCTGGGCCTGCTTGCGCTGGCGGATCGTGTGGCTTTCCTGGGTGATGCGCTTCAGGCGCTTGGCCATATCCTCGACGAACAGGCCGTGCAGCGAGGGATTGTCGTTCAGCGAATGGATGATCGAGCGCCTTTTGTCCTCGAGCTCCGCTTCCTCGCGGTTGAGGCGTGCGAGCTTGGTCTCCTCGATGCGCTTGAGCTGCTCGCGCACCCGCATGATGCGTTTCATGGAGGCAAGCCGCCTGTTCATGCGTTCGCCAGCCAGACGGTGAAGGCGCGGATGAACACGAGCATGAATTCGCTCGATGTGAAGTACCAGAGGAACAGCCCGCCCATGATCACGAAGGGCATGGCGATGAAATAGACCGGGATCTGCGGCACGAGCTTGTTGAGGATGCCGGTCGCCAGGTTCACGATGATCCCGTAGATGATGAACGGGCTCGCGATCCTGAGCGCCAGCATGAAGGCGATGCCGAGCGTGTCGGCGATCTGGATCAGCGCCGACTGGCTGTCGAAGCCGCCGGTCACGGGCAGCACGCTGTAGGATCCCATGACCGCGCGCAGAATCTCGATGTGCTGGTCCGTCACGAACAGCAGGAGCGTCGCCGTCAGCGTGATGATGGTCGTCATCGACGGCAGGGGTTCGGAGCCGTCGATCGGCATTCCGGGCAGCGAGCCGTAGCCCGCGATCATGGCGATCGCGTTCGCGAGCGTCTCGAGCGCGAGGAAGAACAGCCGCGCCAGAAGGCCGATAAAGGCGCCGATGGCCAGTTCGGAGCCGATGATCTTCAGAAGCGCCGCGGGCTCGTCGCCCGGAAGGGCGGGGGTGATCGTTCCGAGCAGCATGGGCGAGATGGCGAGGCTGATGCCGATGGCGAGGTAGAGGCGCGCCTGAATCGGAATACGCTGGCTTGAGAAGCCGGCCATCAGCATCAGGCATCCGCCGATCCGGCAGAAGATCACGAAAACGGCCAGAACGATTTCCGAGCCTATGCCCGTCATGAAATCGTGCCCAGGGACTCGACTTCTATGCCGCGCGAAATCTCGACATGCGAGAGAACGGGAAGGGCCGGGAACAGACGTTCGATGATCAGCCGTACATAAGGCCGCGCTTCGGGCGCGGTGACGATCGCGAAGGAATGGTTCTGCGTCATGCGCTGGCGGATCGCGGCCGTCGCCTCATTGCTGAATTCCTCGATGAGGCGCGGATCGATGTCGAATTCGATGATGTCGCCCTTGCTGTCGCGCTTGAGACCCTGATGGAAGGCGAGATCCCACCGGTTGCCGAGGCGCAGCACCTTGAGCGTGCCGCCGTCGGCGAGGTCGCCGCAGATCTGCTGGGCGATGCGCATGCGCACATGCTCGACGATCTGTTCGGCGCGGCGCACATGCGGCGCGATCTCCGCCACGGCTTCGAGGATGAGGTTGAGATTACGGATCGAGGCGCGCTCGGCCAGAAGCAGTTTGAGCACGGCCTGAAGGCCCGAATAGGAGATGTGCGAGGGACATATATCGTCGACGAGGCGCTTGTATTCGGGGTCGAGCCGGTCGATGAGCGCGCGCATGTCCTTGTAGGACAGAAGCTGCGGCAGGTTGTTGCGGATGACCTCGCTGAGATGCGTGAGCATCACCGACATATTGTCGATGGGCGTGAAGCCGTCGCGCTCGATCTCGTTGATATAGGACTGCGAGATCCACATTGCGTTGAGGCCGAAGGCCGGTTCGCG
>Ga0164243_10008765_pt1 | contig 14861 bp, 8 predicted proteins | sample OricompcompostOP_FD_108781 | JGI IMG/M metagenome (GOLD analysis project Ga0164243, IMG submission 108781) | Organic Plus compost microbial communities from Emeryville, California, USA - Original compost - Organic plus compost (OP) | ecosystem: Engineered > Solid waste > Mixed feedstock >... | reverse complement strand
GACGGGAACAGGGCGCGCCTGGTCTCTTCGTCGTTGACCTTCTTGAAGTCGATGTCCGCGCCCACCTGGCGGGCGCGCGCCGCCGCCGGCCGGGCGTCGATGGCCCGGAACCAGCGGTCGATGGCGGGGTAGGCCGCCAGCGGCGGCTCGGCGCCCTTGAGCACGCGCGAGGCGCGGCCCAGCCAGCCCCAGGCCGACATGTCGGCGATGGTGTAGTCCCGGCCGGCGATGAATTCGCGCCCGGCCAGGTGGTCGTCCAGCACCTTGTAGTGGCGCTCGACCTCGCGGCGGTAGCGGTTCACGGCATAGTCCAGCCCGGCCGGCGCCGCGTACTGGAAATGCACCGCCTGGCCGGAGAACGGGCCCAGGCCCGAGGCGATGAACAGCAGCCAGGACAGCAGCTCCGGGCGGTCCTGCGGCCGGCCCAGGAACTTGCCGGTCTTCTCCGCCAGGTAGAGCAGGATGGCGGTGGAGTCGAACACCGTGGCCGGCTGCCCGCCCGGCCCGTCGCTGTCGACGATGGCGGGCACCTTGCCGTTGGGGTTGATGGCGCGGAACGCGGGCTCGTGCTGCTGGCCCTTGCTGGTGTCCACCGGGACGACCTCGTAGGCCAGCCCGGCCTCTTCCAGGAAGAGCGAGACCTTGGCGGGGTTGGGCGTGGGGTGGAAGTAGAAGCGGATCATGGGCGGCGGCTCCTGGTTGCGGGGACGGAAGCGGGCGGGCGGCGGCACGGATGCCCGCCGTTGCCGGGCCGGTATGGCGGGCAGTTTTAAATCAATCGTTCTAAAATAGGCAAGTTTACACTCGGAACCGCTTCCCGGGCTCGTTCCGCGCGGGGGCACCGTCGAGGATTTTTCATGGGCCGGCCGAGGGAATTCGACGAAACGCAAGTCCTGGACGCCGCGGTCGAATGCTTCTGGCAGCGCGGCTACGAAGCCACGTCCATGCGCGAGCTGGCCGGGCGCACGGGGCTGACGGGCGCGAGCCTGTACAACGCCTTCGGCGACAAGCGCGCCCTGTACCGCCGGGCGCTGGACCACTACATCGACTCGGTGTTCGCCGAGCGGGTGCGCCGCCTCGAGGGCAGCCTGCCGCCGCGCGAGGCGATCGCGGCCTTTTTCGCCGAGATCATCCAGCGCTCGCTGGACGACAGGCTGCGCCGCGGCTGCCTGCTGGTCAATTCGGCCCTGGAGGTCGCGCCCCACGACGAGGAGTTCCGCGCGCTGGTGAGCGGCGTGCTGGGCCATATCGAGGCGTTCTTCCACCGCTGCGTGCTGGCCGGCCAGCGCGACGGCGCGATCACCGCCGCCCAGCCCGCCGCCGACCTGGCCAGGATGCTGCTGGGCGTGCACGTGGGCCTGCGCGTGCTGGCCAGGACGCGGCCCGAGCGCGCGTTGCTGGAAGGCATGGTGCGGCCCGCGCTGGCGATGCTGGCGCCGGGCGCGGCCGGCGGGCGCGGCGCCTAGGCGGGCCTGCGTCCCAGGGCGGCCGCTGGCGCCGGGCGCCGCCGTTTGACTTGCGCCGCTGCGCCCCAATATAAGGATCCATGGCCCCATCCCCCGCCGCGACCGGTGCGTCCGGCGACGGCTTCCACCCCGCCGTCGCCGCCTGGTTCGGCCGCGCCTTTCCCTCTGCCACCCCGGCCCAGCAGGCCGCCTGGCCGCACATCCGCGCCCGCCGCACCACCCTGGTGGCCGCGCCGACGGGCTCGGGCAAGACGCTGACCGCCTTCCTGGCCGCCATCGACGACCTGGTGCGGCGCTCGGCCGCGGCCGGCGGCGAGCTGCCCGACGAGACGAGCGTCGTCTACGTCTCGCCGCTCAAGGCCCTGTCCAACGACATCCGCGCCAACCTGGAGGCGCCGCTGGCCGGCATAGACCGGGAGCTGCAGCGCCTGGGCCTGCCGGAGCACGGCATACGCACGGCGGTGCGCACCGGCGACACGCCCGCGCAGGACCGCCTGGCCATGCGCCGGCGGCCGCCGCACGTCGTCGTCACCACGCCGGAGTCGCTGTACATCCTGCTGACCTCGGCGGGCGGCCGGGCCATGCTGGCCACCACGCGCACGGTCATCGTCGACGAGATCCACGCCGTGGCCGGCAGCAAGCGCGGTAGCCACTTGGCGCTCAGCCTGGCGCGCCTGGATGCGCTGTGCGCCGAGCCGCCGCTGCGCATCGGCCTGTCGGCCACGCAGAAGCCGCTGGGCGCGGTGGCGGGCTTCCTGGCCGGCACGGGCCGCGGCGGCGATTGCGCCGTGGTGGACGTCGGCCACGTCCGCACGCGCGACCTGGCCATCGAGCTGCCGCCGGCGCCGCTGGAAGCGGTCATGTCCAACGACGTGTGGGAGTCGGTCTACGACCGCATGGCGCTGCTGGCGGCCGCGCACCGCACCACGCTGGTCTTCGTCAACACCCGGCGCATGGCCGAGCGCGCCGCGCGTCACCTGGCCGAGCGCCTGGGCGAGCAGGCGGTGGCCGCCCACCACGGCAGCCTGGCCAAGGAGCACCGCCTGCTCGCCGAGCAGCGCCTGAAGCGCGGCGAGCTGAAGGTGCTGGTGGCGACCGCCTCGCTGGAGCTGGGCATAGACATCGGCGACGTGGACCTGGTCTGCCAGGTCGGCTCGCCGCGCGGCATTTCGGCGCTGCTGCAGCGGGTGGGGCGGGCCGGCCACCAGGTGGGCGGCGTGTCCAAGGGGCGGCTGTTCCCGACCTCGCGCGACGACCTGGTCGAATGCGCGGCGCTGCTGGACTGCGTGCGGCGCGGCGAGCTGGATACGCTGCGCGTGCCGCGCGCGCCGCTGGACGTGCTGGCCCAGCAGGTCGCCGCCGAGGTGTCCTGCCGCGAGTGGCGCGAGGACGAACTGTACGGGCTGGTGCGCCGGGCCGAGCCCTACGCGCAGCTGCCGCGCGAGCGCTTCGACGAGGTCGTGCGCATGCTGGCCGCCGGCCACACCGGCCGGCGCGGCACGCGCGCGGCCTACCTGCACCGCGACGTGGTGGCCGGCACCGTGCGCGGCAAGCGCGGCGCGCAGCTGGCCGCGGTGACCTCCGGCGGCACCATCGCCGACAACGCCGACTACGCCGTGGTGCTGGAGCCGCAGGGCCTGCAGATCGGCACGGTCAACGAGGACTTCGCGGTGGAGAGCCTGGCGGGCGACGTGTTCCAGCTGGGCAACACGTCCTACCGCATCCTGCGCGTGGAAGCCGGCCGCGTGCGCGTCGAGGACGCCCACGGCATGGCGCCCAACATCCCTTTCTGGCTGGGCGAGGCGCCCGGGCGCAGCGACGAGCTGTCGGCCGGCGTGGCGCGGCTGAGGGGGCGGGTGGAGGCGCTGCTGGATGCGGCGGGTGTGTCGCCCGGATCTGCCGCAGGGGCCGGCGATGCTGCGGCGGCGTCTTCGTCCGCCTCGGCAGCGGGGAACCTCGCGCAGGCAGACATCGCCGCGCGCAGGCAGGCGCTGGAAAACGCCGTACGGATGTTGGCCGACGAAACGGGTATCGGCCCGGACGCTGCCGCGCAGATCGTCGACTACCTGGCCGGCGCGCGCGCGGCGCTGGGCGTGCTGCCCACCCAGGACACCCTGGTGCTGGAGCGCTTCTTCGACGAGTCCGGCGGCATGCAGCTGGTGCTGCATGCGCCCTTCGGCAGCCGCGTCAACCGCGCCTGGGGGCTGGCGCTGCGCAAGCGCTTCTGCCGCAGCTTCAACTTCGAGCTGCAGGCCGCCGCCACGGAGGACGCCATCGTCCTGTCGCTGTCGCTCGCGCACAGCTTCCCGCTGGAGGAGGTCTGGTCCTATCTGCGCCCGGCCAGCGCCGAGCACGTGCTGATCCAGGCCCTGCTGGACGCGCCGCTCTTCAACGTGCGCTGGCGCTGGGCGGCCGCCATCGCGCTGGCGCTGCCGCGCTACGCCGGCGGGCGCAAGGTGCCCGCGCCGCTGCAGCGGATGCGCAGCGACGACCTGCTGGCCTCGGTCTTTCCCGACCAGGCCGCCTGCCTGGAGAACATCCAGGGCGAGCGCGAGCTGCCCAGCCATCCGCTGGTCGACCAGACGGTGGACGACTGCCTGCACGAGGCCATGGACAGCGAGCAGTGGCTGGCCATCCTGCGCCGCATCGAGCGGGGCGGCTGCCGGCTGGTGGCGCGCGACCTGGCCGCGCCCTCGCCGCTGGCCATGGAGATCCTGGGCGCGCGGCCCTACGCCTTCCTGGACGACGCGCCGCTGGAAGAGCGCCGCACCCAGGCCGTGATGGCGCGTCGCTGGAGCGACCCGGCCGCCGCCGGCGACCTGGGCGCGCTGGACGCGGCGGCCATCGCCCGCGTGCGCGAGGAAGCCTGGCCGCAGCCGCGCGACGCCGACGAGATGCACGAGGCCTTGAGCGAGCTGGCCTGCATCGGCGAGGACGAGGCCGCCGCGCATCCGGGCTGGGCCGGCTGGCTGGCTGCGCTGGCCGAAGGCGGGCGCGCCTGCACGATGGATGCCGGCGGGGGCAGGGGGCTCTGGGTGGCGCTGGAGCGCCTGGGGCTGCTGCGGGCGGCCCATGCCGACCTGCGCGCCGCGCCGCCGGTTGCGTTTGCGCCCGATGCAGGCGAGGCGCCCGCTCCCCCGGGCGAGGCGCCCCTGAAGCCGCCGACGCTGCCGGCCGGTATCCGCCTGCGGCCGCCGCTGGCGCCGCTGCCCGGCGATGCGCAATGGGAGCCGGACGTGGCGCGCGCCGAGGTCGTGCGCGCGCGCCTGGGCGCGAGCGGCCCCGCGACCGCGCCTTCGCTGGCCGCGCGGCTGGGCTGGCCTGCGCCTGCGGTCGCCGCCGCCCTGGCCCGGCTGCAGGCCGAAGGCAGCGTGATGCGCGGACGCTTCAGCCCCGACGCGGCCGAGGACGAATGGTGCGAGCGCCACCTGCTCGCGCGCATCCACCGCTACACGCTCGGCCAGCTGCGGCGCGAGATCGAGCCGGTGTCGCGCCAGGACTTCATGCGCTTCCTGTTCGAATGGCAGCACCTGGCCGAGCCCGCGCGGCTGCGCGGGCCGCAGGCGCTGCCGGCGGTGCTGGACCAGCTGGAAGGCTACGAGGCCGCCGCCGGCGCCTGGGAGGAAGACCTGCTGGCCGCGCGCATCGCCGGCTACGAGCCGGACTGGCTCGACGAGCTGTCACGGTCCGGGCGCATCGCCTGGACGCGGCTGGCCGCCGTTACGCGCGCTTCCGGCGCGGCGGGTGGGCCGGGCACGGCGGATGGGGCGGGCGGTGCGGCGCAGGCCCCGCGCGCGGCCGGCAGGCGCGCCGCCGCGGGGCCGGTGCGCGCCATGCCGCTCGTGATCCTGCCGCGGCGCACGCTGCGCCTGTGGCAGTCGCTGGCCGCGGGCGCGCAGGATGCGGCGCCCGGGCGCGCGCGGGGCGGCCATGGCCGGGATGCCGCGCAGGACCTGTCCCGGCGCGCCCAGTCCGTGTACGAGGCCTTGCAGGCCGACGGCGCGATGTTCTTCGACGAGCTGCTGGCCGATACGCGCCTGCTGCCCGGCCAGCTGGAAGAGGCGCTGGGCGAGCTGGCCTGGGCCGGCCTGGCGTCGGCCGACAGCTTCGCCGGCCTGCGCGCGCTGCTCACGCCGGCGTCGCGCCGCACCGCGCACGCCTCGCGCCGGCGGCGCGGCGCGATGCCGGCGCCGCTGGAGCAGGCGGGAAGATGGGCGGCCGTGCGATGGCCGCAGCGGGCGGGGGAATCGAATGGGTCCCGGCTGGCGGGGGCGGACGCCGATGGCGCTCCAGCCTTGCATCCGAGCGCCGCCGCCTCGCCGGCCCCTCGCGCCGTCGCCGCACGCAGCGGCGGCGTGGCGCCCGAGGCCCTGGAGCACGTCGCCCGCATCCTGCTGCGCCGCTACGGCGTGGTCTTCTGGCGCCTGCTGGAGCGCGAGCCGGGCTGGCTGCCGCCCTGGCGCGACTGGCTGCCGGTATTGCGCCGCATGGAGGCGCGCGGCGAAGTGCGCGGCGGCCGTTTCGTGGACGGGCTGGCCGGCGAGCAGTTCGCCCTGCCCGAGGCCATCCCGCTGCTGCGCGAGATCCGCCGCCGGCCGGCCGACGGCAGCCTGGTCCGGGTGTCGGCGGTCGACCCGCTGAACCTGTGCGGCACCCTGCTGCCCGGCGAGAAGGTCCCCGCCGTGGCCGGCAACCGCATCCTGTTCCGGGACGGGCTGCCGGTGGCGGCCTGGGTGGCCAAACAGCCGCAGTGCTACGGCAGCCCGGCGCCCGCCGAGCGCGAACGCCTGCTGCGCGCCCTGGTTCAGAACTCCACGGTGGCCGACAGCATGACCGTGCGCGGCGCGCTCAGCATGGCGAAACCGTTGGTCGTTCCGACCCAGTAGCCCCGATCGAAGAGGTTCTCGACGTTGGCGCGCAGGGTGACGGGCTTGCCGGCCACCGTGGTGGCGTAGCGCGCACCCACGTCCACCCGGGTCCAGCTGCCCAGCTTCTGCGAGTTGCCTACGTTCAGGTAGGCCGGGCCGGTGTAGACCACGCGCCCGTTCAGGCTGAAGCCGGGCAGCCCGGGCACGGCCCAGTCCGCGCCGAGGTTGGCCTTGACGCGCGAGACGCCCACGGCCTGGTTGCCGTCGTTGGCGCCGCCCGCGGTGCGGGTGAGCAGGGCCTGGGTGTAGGCCACGCCGCCCAGCAGGGTGAGGCGGTCGGTGGCCTTGCCGAAGACCGTCCATTCCACGCCGCGGTTGCGCTGCTTGCCGTCCACGCCGTAGCGCAGGGTGTCCGGGTCCTGGGTCAGGCTGGGCTGGCTGATCTGGTAGGCGGCCAGCGTGGTCGCCAGGCGGCCGAAGTCCCACTTGGCGCCGACTTCGTACTGCTTGGACCGGTAGGGCGGGAAAACCTCGCCGAAGTTGGGGGCGGTGCTGTCGCTGACCGTGGCGCCTTCCTGCAGGCCCTCGATGTAGTTGGCGTACAGCGACACGCCGGTCCAGGGCTTGACCACGACGCCGAACATGGGCGTGACCGCGTGCTCGTCGTAGCGCTGGTCGCTCGGGATGTAGGTGTCCTCGACCTGCTGGTAGCGCAGGCCCAGCGTCAGCAGCACGCGGTCTTCGGCGAAGGACAGGGTGTCGGCCAGGGCGAGGCTGCTCAACTCTATCCGGGCCTCGGGCTCCCAAGGCGCGCGCGTATCGAAGGACAGCGGAACGGCCCGGGCCGCATGGTAGAGATTGCCTTCTACCCAATCGCCCCAGCCTGCGTTGCCCTGGCGAATGGCGGTCTTCTGCTTGACGTAGTCGTAGCGCAGGACGGCACGGTGGCGGATGGGGCCGGTGGCGAAGGCCGCGCGCAGGCCGGCCTGGTAGTTGTCGTTGTCGAAGGAGTAGGGCAGAGCACGGGTGCGGGCGATGAAATCGCCGTCGGCATTGGCGACGTTGACTACCGCGGCGCCCGTGTTGCCGCCGCGGAACCACGACTTGCCGAAGCCGGCGAAGGCCGACAGCTTGTCGCTGATGTCGTACTCGCCCTTGAGCACCACGCTGGTGTCCTCGTGCTTGATGACCTGGCCGAGCAGGATGGGCGAATCCGGATCCGGCGCCTTGACGACGCCTTCGCTGCCGAAGATGACCACCGGCTGCGAGTTGTCTATGGTGGTGGTCTGGCGCAGCACGTCCAGCGAGGCGCGCAGCCTGCTGCCGCGGAAGTCCAGCCCCAGGGCGCCCGCGCCCAGGCGCGAATCGCGGTCGTTCCAGGGCGTCTCGCCGTCGCGGTACAGGGCGTTGGCGCGTATGCCCCATTCCTTGTTCTCGCCGAAGCGCCGCCCCAGGTCGATGTGGGTGCCGAACTGCGAATTGGAGATGTAGCTGGCGGTCACGCTGGCCAGCGGCTCGTCGCCGGCCCGCTTGGGCACCAGGTTGATGTTGCCGCCCAGGTAGCCGCCCGGGCCCATGCCGTTGAGCATGGTGTCCAGGCCCTTGGTGATCTCCACGCGCTCGTACAGCTCGGCGGCCTGCTTGTACATGCTGCCGGCCTGCATGCCGTTGAAGGTCACCGAGCCCAGGTTGGACGTGTTGGCGAAGCCGCGCACCAGCATGCCGCTGCCGGTCGGCCCGTAGCGCGTGCCGCTGTCCTGCACCGAGGGGTCGTTGGCCAGCACGTCGGCCAGCGTCTGGGCCTGCTGGTTCTGGATCAGCTCCGAAGTGAAGCCGGTCTGGCTGAAGGGCGTGTCCATGAAATCCTGGCTGCCCAGCAGGCCGACCCGCGCGCCGCGCGCGACCTGGCCGCCCGCGTAGGCGGGCAGCGGATCGTCGGCCATGCCCAGGCCGCCGGTGACGGTGACGGCGGGCAGGGTGGACACGCCGCCGGCCGCGGCCGGCCGCACCACGGCCGCGCCGGACTGGATCTGCGCCGTCAGCCCGCTGCCGGCCAGCAGCCGGTCCAGGGCCTGCTGGGGCGTCATCCGGCCCGACACGGCGGGCGCGCTGCGGCCGGCGACCTGGCCGGGCTGCACCATCAGCTCGACGCCGGTCTGGCGCGCCCATTCGTTCAGCGCCTGGGCGAGCGGCTGGGCGGCGATGGTGATGGACTGCGGCTCGGCAGGCGGCGCGGCCTGGGCCTGGGCGTGGGCCGCGCCGGCGGCAAGGGCCAGCGCCACGGCCAGGGTCAGCGGGGCGGGGTGGAAGCGGGGCAGGGACATGGGAAAACGGGCTCCGGAAAGAAGGGAAATACGACTCCTTCCCAGGTAGACGCGCGAGAGGCGCGCATCCCTATGCCGCGGGTCTTCTGCGGCCGTCGCCGATACCGCCGGGGCGCTGACGGCGCGACGCAAGCACCGCGGCGGGTACGTGCGCCGCTTGTTCGCTAGGGACGCGGCGCGATCTCGGTGACCCCGCCGCGCTCGCTCAGCCGCACCGGCAGCACCTGCGGCAGGATGCGCACGAAGTTGTCGATGCGATGGGGGTTGAAGGTGCCGGTCAGGCGCAGCGCGGCGGTTGCCGGGTCGCGCACCGCCAGCCCCGTGGGGCCGTAGCGCTCGAACTCGGCGATGGCCTGCGCCAGCGGCGTGTCGTCGAAGCTGACCCGGCTGTCCCGCCAGGGCGCGACGCCCGCGGCCGGCACTGCCGATATCCGGCCGGGCTCGCCCGCGGCGTTGCCGGCGACCTGCTGGCCCGCCGACAATTCGACCGCCCCGCCCGCGCCGAACAGGGCCGCCAGCATCTGCCACCGGCCGGCCGGCGCCACGCGCACGCGGCCCTGCTCGACGGCGACCCGCACGCCGTCCCCGCCCGGCATGCCCGGGGTGTAGCGCACCGAAAAGCGCGTGCCCACGACCGTGACCCGGGCAGGGCCCGCCAGCACGTCGAAGGGCCGCTGCGCGTCGGCCGCGACCTCGAAGAAGGCCTGGCCCTCGGGCAGGCGCACCTGCCGGCGGCCGCGGAAAAAGGCCACCTCGACCCGGCTGGCCGTGTCCAGGCGCAGCTTGCTGCCGTCGGGCAGCGCCACGTCCCGCTGCTCGCCGCGCGCCGTGGCGTAGCTGTGGGTGTAGAGGGGGCGCTGGCCCTGGCCCCACGCCAGCCAGCCCAGGCCGACCGCCGCCAGCGCGGCCGCGGCCAGGGCGGCGCCGGCCAGCCAGCCGCCGAAGGCGCGCCGGCGCGGCTTTGCCGTATCGTGCCGGCGTCCCAGCCGACCGGGCCGGTGGCCCGCCGCATGCGGACCGGCGGCATCGGAACCGGACGCCTCGGCCTGCTGCGCCGCCAGGTCCCGCTTCAACGCCAGGATGCCGGCGGCCGGCAAAGCGTCCAGCTCGCTCCAGTCGTCCTCCCATCGCGCCAGGGACGCGCCGTGGGCCGGGTCGGCCGCCAGCCAGGCCTGGAAATCGGCCTGCTCGGCGGCGTCCAGCCCGCGGCCGCGCCGCACGAACCAGTCCAGCGCCTGGCTGTCCGGCTCCTGCGCGGCCTGGCCGTTGTGCAGTGGGGCGCTCATGACGCGGTCCTAAGCGGGTTGCGGGGCTTCAATGATGTAGACGCGCGAGCCGCCGCCATCCCCAGGCCGGAACAGGAACGCCGCGCCCCGGCGGCGGAGATCCCCCTGCCTGCGCAGGCAGCCTGCCTTCCTGCGGCGCCCGCCGCGCCGGTGTCGATGGCCTTTCCGGCTGCCTTCATCATGGCCTGGCCTCGCGATCGGCTGCGCCGGCGCCGCGGTTTCGCCCACGCGCCTCCTGCGCATCGCGGCATGCGCGGCAGGCCTGCATCGCCCGCTTGACGTGCTGTTCCACCATCTTGGGCGAAATCCCCATGCGGCGGGCGACTTCCTGCTGCGGCAGGCCGTCGAACTTGTAGAGGATGAAGGCTTCCCGGCAGCGCAGCGGCAGCGCCGCTATCGTGGCCAGCATGGCCTGCACGCCCTGGGCGGAGGCGGCCGCGGCCTCCGGCTCGCAGGCCGGGCCGGCGGGCAGCGCCTGCGCGGCTTCCGGGTCCGCATCCAGCTCGACCGGCTCGCCGCGCACCTGGCTGCGACGGTGCAGGTCGATCAGCACGTTGCGCACCGTGCGGTAGAGCAGGGCGCGCGGCTCCGGCACGGCCTGGCCGGAGCGCTGCACGGCCAGCACGCGGGCATAGGCTTCCTGGACGACGTCGGCCGCGCCGTCGCGGTCCTTGCCCGACTTGGCGACGAAGTTCAATAGCTCCCGGTAGTAGCGCAGGATCACGGCTGCGGCGGGCTGCCGGCCGGCGCCCGCTTGCGCGCTGGGTGTAGGCGTGGGGACGGCGGCATGGGGTGGCGGGCGGAGAAAGGGCGGACGGCGGGCACCGCCGCGCGCAGGCGCCAGGCCCGTATCCATTGGAAATGGGATTCATTTCCATTATCTTCGCATCGGCCGGCCTTGGCAACAGCGGGCGTGCAGGCCTGCTCACACGAAGACGATGCGCTCGGCCGGCGCGCCGGCGCCGCGCTCGCGCTGCAGGAATTCCACCAGGGCGCGCAGCGCGCGCGAGGCGCGCCGGCGGTCGGGGTAGTACAGCATGAAGCCGGGCAAGGCCGGGCTCCAGTCCGCCAGCACGCGCACCAGGCGGCCGGCGGCGATCAGCGGCTCCAGGTAGCCGTTGATCATGTAGGCGATGCCGATGCCGTCCAGCGCGGCGTGCACCAGCGCGCCGGAATCGTTGACCACCAGGGGGCCGCTGACGGCCACTTCCAGCGATTCGCCGTCCTTGTGCAGCTGCCAGCGCTCGACCATGCCGGTGTGGGCGTGCCGCAAGCCGATGCAGTCGTGCTGCGCGAGCTCGCGCGGATGCGCGGGCAGGCCGCGCCGCGCGGCGTAGTCCGGGCTGGCGATCAGCCAGGCGTGCAGGTCCGGGCCCACCGGCACGCCCACCATGTCCTGCTCGACCAGGTGGCCGAAGCGGATGCCCGCGTCGTAGCCCGGCGCGACGATGTCGACCAGGGTATTGTCCAGCGCGATCTCGACCCTGACGCCCGGGTAGGTCTGCAGGAAGCGCGCGACCGCCGGGCGCAGCACGATCATGTAGGCTGCGCGCGAGACGTTCAGCCGCACCGTGCCGGCCGGCGGGCCGCTCTCGTCGCCGATCTCCTCGGCGGCCGAGGCCAGCGCCAGCACCGCCGGCTGCACGCGCTCCAGGAAGCGCGCGCCGGCCTCGGTCAGAGAGATGCTGCGCGTGGTGCGGTGAAACAGCGCCGTGCCCAGCCGGCGCTCCAGCTGGCGCACCGACTGGCTGACGGCCGAGGGCGATATCCCCAGCCGCACCGCCGCGGCCGAGAAGCCCTGCATCTCGGCGACCGTGACGAACACCACCAGACCGTCCAGTTGATCCTGCCGCATCGGCTCCCTGCGCATGGCTGGCCAGAAGAGCCTGCAATGTAACGTCGCGGGAGGGGCGGGACAACCGCCGGCGCGAGCGTGAATTTGGCGCGAGCGGATCCGTCGGTCCGGGACTCGGTAAGCTGCGACAGTGCTTTCAGGCGGGAGCGGTGGGGCCGGTACCTTCGTCGAGGATGTGCAGGAACGCGGTGTAGCCATAGGCACGGCCGCGGCGCCGGCCTGTCAGTTCCTGCACGATCCCATGGCGTTCGAGTACTTCCAGGCTGCTGTTTACGGTCGGCATGCTCAGGCCGGTCCGTTCCACGACCTGTGCGGCATTGGCAAAGGGTTGCGTCTGCAAGACATCATGGATACGTAGTACGGAGTTCGTCCTGTCGCCAGCGGCGGCCAGGCGTTCGCGGTCGGTCCTGAACAGCGCCACAATACGCAGTGCGCTGTCATGGGCGTTGTTTGCCGTCTGTGCCACTCCTTCAAGAAAAAACTCCAGCCACGTTTCCCACGTCCCGCGTTCGCGGACCTCCTGCAGCAGCCGGTAGTAGTCCGCTCGGTGGGTTTTGAGGTACAGACTCAGGTACAGCAGCGGTTCGCGCAATACCTTCCGGTCGACGAGAAAGAGCGCGACGAGCAGACGGCCCAGCCGGCCATTCCCGTCGAGGAACGGATGGATCGACTCGAATTGCACATGCAGCAGTCCCGCCTTGACCAGTGGAGGAAGGGCAACAGTGTCGTCCTGCATGAATGTTTCCAGATCGCGCAGGCAGTCGGCCATCTCGTCGATCGGCGGCGGGACATAGGCAGCGTTGCCCGGCCGCGTTCCGCCGACCCAGTTCTGTGAACGGCGAAATTCCCCTGGATCCTTGGTCTCGCCTCTGCCTGTACGCAGGAGCCGGGCGTGCATTTCCCGAACGAGACGCAGGCAGAGCGGCAGTCCTTTCGGCGAGGGATCGCGCAGGCGCCCGAGGCCATACATCATCGCGTCGACGTAATTCGATACTTCGGTCACGTCATTGATGGGCACGCCGGCGGCTGCTGCGCCTTCATAGCGCAGCAGGTCGTCCAGCGTCGACTGCGTCCCTTCGATCTGTGAGGACAGGACGGCCTCTTTCCGGACATACATGTACAGGAAGAGCTCTTTGTCCGGCAGCATGACCGTGATGCCATCGAGCCGTCCGATCGCCCGGTCTGCTTCGCTGAGTTTGTGCAGGAGGGTGCCCGCCAGGTCCAGCGTGGGATGTGGCGGCAGCGGCGGCGGGACATAGGCATTGACCGTTTCGCCATGGGCTACGCTTGATACGTACCGGCCGACGCGCTGGGTAATGTTCGGCGAAGGCATGAGGCTGCTGATGGTGCGCTATTAAAGGTCGCTTGAATTGGTTAGGCCTTTATTTAAATTTTTGTAGGAAATTTAAATAAAGGGGGCTGCGAGTTCCTTGATTTCCCCCGGAAAAAGAGTATGCGGTGGAGGAAATCGTTGCCGGAATGACGATGGAAGGCGCAGCATCCATGATGAGAAAATGGCTCGGATGTGTCCAGCTGCCGCAGGGACACTTTTGTCCTGCCCCAGTGCCCGCCGCGTTCAAGCGGCGGGCTTCTTCAATCGTGCCGGGTGCCCCGGCTGACCGCTTCCCACGCGTCGATTTCCCGCGACAGCGCGGCGATCTTCTCGCGCACGAAGCCCAGCGCGTCCTCGCCCAGCAGCAGGTGCACGGGCGGGTCGTCGGACGCGGCCAGCTTCAGGATGGCTTGCGCCGCCTTGGCCGGGTCGCCCGGCTGCTTGCCGCTGTTGGCCTGGCGCCGTTCGCGCAGCGGGCCGAACACCTCGTCGTAGTCGGCGATGCTGCGCGGGGCGCGCACCATCGACCGGCCGGCCCAGTCGGTGCGGAAGGCGCCCGGCTCGACGTTGCTCACGCGGATGCCGAAGGGGGCGACTTCCCTGGCCAGGCTTTCGCCTATGCCTTCCAGCGCGAACTTGCTGCCGTGGTAGTAGGACAGGCCGGGGAAGGCGGTCAGCCCGCCCATGGAGGTGATGTTGACGATGCGCCCGGCGCGGCGCGCGCGCATGTGCGGCAGCACCGCCTTGATGACCGCCACCGCGCCGAACACGTTGACCTCGAACTGGCGGCGCAGGTCTTCGAGCGGGGATTCCTCCAGCGTGCCCTCGTGGCCGTAGCCGGCGTTGTTGACCAGCACGTCGATGGGGCCGATGTCGCGCTCGGCGGCGTCCACCGCCGGCGCGACGCGCGCGGTGTCGGTCACGTCCAGCAGCACGCCGAAGGACCGGCCGGGCTCCAGGGCGTCGAAGGCGGCGCGGTCGCTTTCCTTGCGCAGCGTGCCGATCACGCGATGGCCGGCGGCCAGCGCGGCGAGCGCAAGCGCGCGGCCGAAGCCGGAACTGACGCCGGTGACGAAGAAGGTTTGCATGGCGGGACTCCTTGGCGGGCAGGGCGATGGCTGGCATCGATGGAACCCATGATAGGCAGGCGCCTGCCCGCCGATAAGCCCCGCGGGGAGCCACGGCCCTTGAAGGAAAAGTTAATAGTCGGGCAGGACCGGCGCCGCGCTACAGCCACCCCGCCCTGCGGAAGCGCCAGTACAGCACCCCGCAGGCCGCGCCGATGGCCGCCAGCGTGGCCGGGTAGCCCCAGCGCCAGTCCAGCTCCGGCATGTGGTGGAAGTTCATGCCGTAGATGCCCGCCACCGCCGTGGGCACGGCCAGGATGGCGGCCCAGGACGCCAGCCGCCGGGTGGTGTCGTTCTGCTGGGCCTGGGCGATCATCTGGCTGGCCTCGAAGGCGAAGGCCAGCGTCTCGCGCAGGGCGTTGACCAGCTCGTCGATGCGCTGCACGCGGTCGGCCACCTCGCCGAAGTAGGGCCGGGCGCGGGCGTCTATCGCCGGCATCTCCACGCGCGCCAGGCGGCGGCAGATCTCGGTCATGGGCATGATGGCGGTGTGGATGCGCAGCAGGTCGCGGCGCTGCTTGTACAGCCGGCGGATGTCGGCGTCCTTGGCGCCGCGGATCAGCAGCTTCTGCTCGGCGCTCTCGACCAGGGCCTCCAGCCGG
>Ga0164243_10008764_pt1 | contig 14863 bp, 13 predicted proteins | sample OricompcompostOP_FD_108781 | JGI IMG/M metagenome (GOLD analysis project Ga0164243, IMG submission 108781) | Organic Plus compost microbial communities from Emeryville, California, USA - Original compost - Organic plus compost (OP) | ecosystem: Engineered > Solid waste > Mixed feedstock >... | reverse complement strand
GCGGACGTCGGGCACGAAGGTGTCGGTTATCGGCGACGGGGTGCCACGGGGGCGGAGAGCCCAGCGCTGAACAGCCGGTCGGCGACTATCTGAGGGTCAGTGAGGACAACCTCGTCGAGTATGCCGCGACACGCAAGGCTGTCAGCGAGGACGGTCCGGTCGACCTCGACCGCGAGACGACGGAATACGCGCCGCAGGTGATCCACAGCATGGTCACTGCACGCCGCGCCGGATCGTCGCCAACGTGGCCAACCGCGGTCTGATCGGCAACCTGTCCGAGGGCTTCGCGGTCGAGGTGCCCACGGTCGTCGACGCCACGGGTGCCCGGCCCGAGCCGGTGGGCGACCTCCCACCGCAGCTCGCCGCGGTCAACCGGTCCTACGCCAGCGTCGGCGAGCTCACGGTCGCGGCCGCGGTCACCGGCGACCCGCGGCTCGTCCGCCAGGCAGCGATGGTCGACCCCGACACCGCCGCGTCGCTGACCGTGGACGCGATCTGGGAGATGTGCGACGCGTTGACCGCCGCGCACGGCGACCTGCTGCCCGAACCGTTGCGCGCATGACCGACACATACGACCTCCTGGTCTCTCGACGCGGGCCGCCGGCGGCACCGCCGCACAGCCGACCCTGGCCGAGACGCACGCGGGGAGGAGCAGCGTATGAACCTGGAGAACCTGCGTCTGCGGACTACACACCGGTCCGGGCCATCCGCCGGCCGCTGACCCACGTGTCGCGAGCGTCGGTGCCAGCCGTCGACGTCCACAACCACCTCGGCCGGTGGCTCGGCGACGGCGACTGGCTCGTCGCCGACGTCCCCACGCTGCTCGACCTCATGGACGAGGTCGGCGTCCGTACCATCGTCAACCGTGGTGGCCGGCGCGCCGGCCACCACGTTCATCGGCGCGCACGTCGGCTGCGCGGCCGAGGACCTGGGCTGGGTCGACGGCATGCTGGCGCGCTATCCCAACTTCCACGTCGACCTGGGCGGCCGCCTGGCCGAGCTGGGCCGCCAGCCGCGCGCTACCCGCCGCCTGGCCGCTGGGACATCTCGGCGGTCGCCTTGCCACCAAGCGTGCTTGCCCAGGTCTACGCCGGCAACGCCCGCCGCCTGCTCGACCTGCCCGCCTAGGATCGACGAGCGACTTCCAGCCGCGCCACACCGGCGGCATGGACGCCGTCGCCGACTACCTCGCCGGCATCCTCCAGTGCCTGACCTCTGGCTACGACCGGCTCGTCGGCGTCGAGTTCCCGTACTCGAGTCGAAGCCGCTCACGCGTGGCTGACAGCCACACCCTGTTCAGTCCTGCCCGTGGGGGTCGGTGGCGAGGCCGGCGAGGTAGGTCGCGAGTAGCCGCCGGCAGGTCGCGTCCCAGCGGGCGTCGGCCGGTCGGGGCTGGGCGAGCATCGCGCCGAAGGCGACGATATCGCTCGGGCTCACATTCTGGCGAATGGTGGCGTCCTGGTGACCGCGGTCGATGATGCGTTGCACGGTGCGGTGGACCTGGTCTCGCACGGCGCGGGTCCGCCGGTCGGTGAGTGGTGGGCCGCCGTGTAGTGGCAGGACGAGTTCGTTGCGCTGGCTGATCGCGGCGCTGATGAATCGTCGCAGCGCGTCCGTCGCGGTGGCGCCGTCGCGCTCGGCTGCCTGGGCGTTGGCCAACACCTGCTCGAAGGAGTGGTGGGTGAGGTAGCCGAGGAGGTCTTCCCGGGTGGGGAAGTGCCGGTAGAGCGTCCCGATGCCGACGCCGGCCTCCGTCGCGATCGTGGCCATCCGCACTCGCGGGCCCTCGCGGTGCACCGCCGCGGTAGCTGCGGCGACCAGCATCTGCCGGTTGCGGGCGGCATCGCTGCGCAGTTCACGCGGTGTACCACCAGTAACCATGCGCTCCATTGAACCCGCTACCGATGTCCCCGTCCGGCGCGCTACACTTAAACGGACGAAAACATCCGGTTCTATGGACGGCGACAACGACGAGGTGCATGGTGCAGGTGCTGGCCATCGGAGCGAGCGGGCATTTCGCCGGACTGGTTGTTCCCGCTCTGGTGGCCCGCGGCGCGCGTGTCCGCACTGGTGCGCCGGGGTTCACGAACCCTGACAAACTGACCGGCCAGGAGGCACCATGACGGACGACCCGGCACCATCCGCACCCGCGACGATCCCGCCCGACGACCTGTCCCGCCAGCTCACCGTGGCCCGACCCGATTCCGACCTGCGGCTGCCACACCTGGGCCTGGTCGGCGACACCTACACGATCCTGATCGGCGGTGGGGATACGGACGGCAGGTACACGCTCATCGACATGCACGTGCCGCCGGGCGGCGGGCCGCCGCCGCACCGCCACGACTTCGAGGAGATGTTCACCGTCCTGGACGGCGAGGTCGAGGCGACGTTCCGGGGCCAGACGCTGACGGTGCGGGCCGGCGAGACGATCAACGTCCCGGCGAACGCCCCGCACGCATTCCGCAACGTCGGAACACAACCCTCGCGGCTGCTGTGCCTCTGCGCCCCGGCCGGTCAGGACGAGTTCTTCACCCTCGTCGGCCAGCCCGTGGCGACCCGCACCGCACCGCCACCGCCGCTCGACCCGGATGCCCAGGCCGCCTTCGTCGCCAAGGCGCAATCCCTGGCCCTGCGGTATCGCACCGAACTCCTGCCACCGCCTCGAGAAACGACGTGAGCTTCACGCCCGACCCCGAGGTCGCGGCTACCTTGGCGGCCCTGGCCGAGCAGAGTGGACCCGAGTCCCCACCGCCACCGGTCGGCGACGTCGAGACTCGACGCACCGCCCTCAACGCCATGCTCGACTGGGCCAACAACATTGCCCAACCGGTCGCCGACGCGGTCGAGGTCACCGATCACGAGGTGCCCGTCGCCGACAGGACAGCGATCCGCGTACGCGAATACCGCCTACCCGCCAGCGACAGCCGGGCCGCGGTCCTCTACCTGCACGGCGGCGGCATGATCGTCGGCTCGGTCCCGATCTTCGACGGGCCGGTCTCGCGTTACGTCGCCCGCAGCGGGGTGACGATGCTGTCGGTCGACTACCGACTCGCCCCCGAACACCCACACCCGACCCCGGTCGAAGACGCGTACGCCGGACTCGTCTGGCTGGCCACCCACACGGCCGAACTCGGCCTCGACCCCGGCCGCATCGCCGTCATGGGCGACAGCGCCGGAGGCGGCATCGCCGCCGCCGTCGCCATCCTCAGCCGTGACCGCGGCGGCCCGACCCTCGCCCGGCAGATCCTGCTCTACCCCATGCTCGACGACCGCACCACCACTCCCGACCCGGAGATCGCGCCGTTCGCCGGCTGGACCTACGACGACAACATCACCGGCTGGAACGCTCTGCTCGGACCAGGACACGAGCACCGCCCAGTCGACCCGGCGGCCGCCCCGGTCCGGCTCACCGATGCCCACGACCTCCCACCGGCCTACCTCGAGGTCGGGCAACTCGACGTCTTCCGCGACGAAGCCCTGCGCTACGCGCTCCTGCTCAGCCACGCCGGCGTACCCGTGGAACTGCACCTGCACCCCGGCGTCCCCCACGAATACGACGCCATCGCCCCCGACGCCGACGTCGCCCGCCGAGCCCAGACCGACCGCCACCGCGTCCTGAAGAGCCTGTGACGTCCCGCACCGCTACCCTGCCGCGCCCGTTTGCTGGCCGGACGGTCGTGGCCCGGCCAGCAACGCTTCTTCAGGAGCGCACGACCGGGAGACGTATCGACGAGGGATGGCGCGCGTCCCGGTAGATCGTGACGATGGGCGGCGGGTCCAGCGTTTCGGACGCGGGGCCCTGGTTGAGGTCTGCGCCGGTGACCGTGACCCTGATGCGGTGCCCGGGCTGGAACCGGTAGCCGATCACGCCGCGGAGGAACGTGAACTCCAGCTTGTTGGGGCGGCCCGCCGCCAACGGTTTCGCCTCGTCGGAGTCGTGCGAGGGCCACGGTTGGCCGAAGAAGCGGTAGGGAGGGTTGCCGAGCGCGCGCGACGACGCCTTGAGCTGACCTTCGGTCACTGTCGTCGACACGCCCGCCGGGTCGACATCGTGGATCTTCACCACGAAGTCGCCGTCGGAGGCCGTTGACGACACCCACAGCGTGACATCCGGCTGGCCGGCCATCTCCACGGCGGCGCCGAGTGGCCTCGTCGTGTATGTCAGACCGCGTTTGTCGAACTCAGTGTTGTCGATCGGTGTGCTACCGGGGCGGGCCGGGTCGTCGTTCCCGTGTCTGACACCGTAGTCCACTGTGTAGACATCGGCACCGGAGCCGCGGGGCCGGAACTGGTCGAGGCTCCCGTCGTTGACGGAAGCGACGCTTCCGCTGGGCCCGTCCTGGAAATAGAACCCGCGGCTCTCGGTGTTCGTGGGTGGCCACTGCGAAGCGCCCTGCCACGGCCCGCCGACGCGGGTGTGGGAGCTCGGCAGCGAGTAGTGGATGGGAGCCTCGCGCATGATGCCGTTGTCGATGTCCTTGAGCCAGTAGTCGTAGAACCGCAGCTGCTCCGTGCTCCACATCGTCCACTCGTCGTCGAGCGCCAACCCGCCTCCCGCCCAGGGGCCGAGGACCATCTTGCTCCGGGCGTTCCCCTGGTTCACATACCAGGCTGCCTGGTCGAGGCCGACGCCGGGGAAGAAGCCGGCGCGGTGATACACGGCTACGCCGGACCTGGAGATGCCGGCGGTGTAGACGCCGCCGCTGCGCTCCAGCCAGTTGCGGTGACCGGTCGAGGGATTGACGCTGTCCCGATAGGGCATCGTCCGCTGGCCCAGCGCGTCGTAGGTGTTGCCGCGATGGTCACGCTGGGCTGCTGCGAGCAGTGACCCGTCCGTGTCGGCGTCGACGCGCGCGGTGGTGGGGCTGGCGTCCAGAGTGCGGAGCTGCGTTTCGAATCCGCCCATGCTTTCTCGCCAGATACCGCCGAAATGGACGATCCAGTACCAGTCGAACGGTGACACCTCGGGCATGATCGCCTTGAGGCGGGGTGGGTTGGTGCTCGCCGTTACCAGCTGCATCCGCCCCTCGTAGGAGATGCCGAACATGCCGACGTTGCCGTCGCTCCAGGGCTGGCGGGCGAACCATTCGGTCAGGTCGTAGCCGTCGCGACCGTCGACGGGATCGCTCACCTCGTCTCGCGTGCCGAACGATGCGCCGGTGCCGCGCATGTCGACAGCTGCGATGACGTAGCCGTGCTTGATCAGGAGTTGGGCGGTGGGGCTCGACTCCATGACCGTGGAGACCGAGCCGTCGGGGCGGACCGTGGCGCGAACGTACCGCTTCGGCATCCATACCACCGGTAACCGTTCGCGGGCGACATCGCCATGGCGGTCGACGGGCCGGAAGACGTCGACCGCGAGTCGGGTGCCATCCCGGACCGCTACGTAACGGGAGGAACGCTCCCAGGTCGTATAGCGCTCGCTGGAGTAGCCGCGATATTCGCCGAACCGGGAGACGCGGTCCTCGCGGCCACCGGCGGTCGCCGGCGAAGCCGCCAGGAGGGTGAGTACGACGGCGAGCGCCGCGGGCACGCGACGCCAGGGACGGGAGGCGGGGGACACATGCATAGACGATCTTCCTCCGAGCGTGGGGGGACGGCTCCGTGGCCTCGGGGAATCGGCCGATCCATCAATATGTTGATTATGTATTATCGATGTGTAACATCGCGATGATTAAATGTCAAGGCGGTCGATGTCCATACCGGACCGCCCGGCAACACCGCTCAGGGTGCGCCAGGCCGTCGGTCCGACGAGGCTAGAGCCGGAGGCCGATCGAGTTGCCCTGCCGGATCGCATCGGCGATCCTGCCCTTCGGCATGAGTGCGTCCCCGATCCGGTAGCACTCCGCCACGATCTCCTTCGCGTCGTGGTATATCGCATCGTCGGCGATCCGACGGCCGACCACGACAATCCCGTCGACCGGACCGGGTTCCCAGGTCCGGCCGCTCAGCTCGTGCCGCAACAGCATCCGGCCGTCGGCTCCGTTGGTCGGCCACGTCGTCGTCGAGATCCTCACGCCCAACGCGTCGAGCGCGGCGATCGCGGTCATCCGGGATACGGCAGGTATCTCGCGACCCAGCTCGAAGAAGCGGGTGACGATGTGGACCTTTGCGCCACTGGTCGCCAGCCGGCGGGCCACCGCGCAGGTCTCGTAGTAACCGTCCTCGTCGAGAACGATCACTTCGCGTGCGGTGTCGAGGCCCAGCCCCAACGCCACCCGGCCCGTATGGACAGGGACGGTGGGATCGAATCCGATTCTCCACGCGGAATCGGTGGCGCCGGTCGCGACGACGACCGCGTCCGGAGAATCCTGGCGGATCGTGTCCAGGCCCACGCGAGACGACAGGTGCACCTCAACTCCGGCACGCTCGACCGCGCCGCGCAGATAGTCGACGACCGCCATGATTTCGGAGTCGCCTGGAGCCGTCGCCGCAACGACCACCGCTCCACCGAGCCGATCCGTGGCCTCATGCAGCGTGACCAGGTGTCCGCGTAGCCCCGCGATCCGGGCGGCTTCGAGGCCGGCGGGGCCACCGCCGACGACAAGGACACGCTTCTTCCGGGCGATCGTGAGCAGGCGAGCCTCCCGTTCTCTCCCGGTCGCCGCGTTGTGAATGCACCCGATCGACTGCCCGGCGATGGTCCATCCCCAACACTGGTTGCAGGAGACGCATTGCCGGATCTCCGACGATCGACCGGACGCGGCCTTCTTCGCCCAGTTCGCGTCTGCCAGCAATGGGCGGCTGAGCCCGATGATGTCCGCCTTGCCCTCGTCGAGGATGCGCTGCGCCGTCTCGGGATCGAGGACACGGCCACCACCCACGACCGGTACCCGGGAGACCGCCTCCTTGATCTCGGCGGCGAAGTCGACGAACGGTGTCCTCGGGAAGGTGCGGTCCGGCGAGTGTTTGTCGAGGTTCGCGAAGTTCGACTGGGTCACGGAGATGTAGTCGACGTGACTGCCGGACGTCGTCTGCCGAGCGATGAGCTTTGCCTCCGACAGGTGCAGCCCGTCTGGAACGAACTCCTCGACGCCGAGCCGCAGGCCCACCACGAACTGCGTCCCGCACCGGCGTCGCACGGCTTCGAGGATTTCGCTGAGAAACCGCAGCCGATTCTCCAGCGAACCTCCGTACTCGTCGTCGCGCGCATTGCTGAACGGAGACAGGAACTGCTGAATGAGGTGACCTTGGCCGCCATGTATCTCGACGCCGTCGAACCCCGCGTCCTGCAGGTTGGCCGCGCAGAGAGCGAAGCTCTCGACTATCGACCGGATCTCCTCGACGTCAAGCGCGTGAGGTGTCCCGCCGCTGTGCGGGCAGGCCAACGAGCTCGGCGCGACGAGCGCCGGCACGGGGATCACATGGTGTTGGCGACCGCGATGGTTGAGTTGTCCGATGAGAATGGCACCGGCATCGTGGACCGCGGTCGCGAGACGTTTGAAGCCGGGCGCTCCGTCGATATCGTATGCGCGCAGTCCATTGGGCCGGTCCGACGGATGTGTGGCGAGTGCGCCGGTGACGATCGACCCTATGCCACCGTTCGCCCGCGCGACGTAGAAGTCGACCATGCGATCGGTGACCTTACCGTCGGCGTGCAGGTTGTTGCCGGTCGCCAACTGCATGACGCGATTTCGAGCCGTCACCGCGCCGAGTCCTACCGGGCTGAACAGGTTCACGAATTCCACCGTCCTCCGGAGGACTAGTCGGTGAGGCCGGCCGGGACCGAATCCAAAGCGTCCTGGATCGCTGCGACGAGGCGGCGCGCCGAAGCCGCGGTCAGCTCGACCGCGAGCCGCGCGGAGGGGTCGCCGGACGCGTCGGTCAGGTCGATGTTCAACGTGTGCGCGGCCATCGCGTGTACCGGGTGATCGAAATACACAGTGGCGTCGACGACGCGGATCCACGAACCGGGACCCTTCGCACTGCCGTCCACCGGCGCGCGCACGGTGTTGTAGGTGCACATGGTCAGCCCTCCAGATACTTGCGGTAGAACGTGGCGATGCGGTCCCAACCCTCGTTCGCCGCGGCGACCCGATAGGTGGGGCGGTCGACGGCGAAGAAGGCGTGTCCCGCGTCGTCGTAGCGGTGGAACTCGTAGGTCTTCGCGTGACGTCGCAGGATCTCCTCGAGCTCGTCGACCTGGTTCGGCGACGGGTAGGAGTCCTCGTTGCCGAAAAGGCCGAGCAACGGGCAGCGGAGCTGCGGCAGCTTGTCGACCAGGTTCGTCCGTATCGGCATGCCGTCCGGGGGTGTCCCCGTGACGAACGCGCCGTAACAGTCGACGGCGGCGTCGAGGTCCAGGCTGCAGGCGGCGAGAACCGACTGCCTTCCTCCCGAGCAGTATCCGATGACGCCGACCTTGCCGTTGGACGAGGACAGGGAGCGCAGGTAAGCCGCGGCCCCGCCGACGTCACCGACCAGGCGCTCGTCGGGCACGCCACCGCGTGCGCGAGCGACCGCGGCCGCGTCGTCCGGCGCCGCGCCCGGCGCTTCCCGGAAGTACAGGTTCGGACAGATCGCGTCGTACCCGAGCTCGGCGAAGCGGCGCACGATCTCCTTCGTCGCCCGGTCGTAGCCGGGCATGTGGTGGATGACGACGACCCCGCCGCGGGGCTCCGGACCGTCGGGGCGCGCGAGGTACGCCTCGATCTCGGTTCCGTCGTGACCGCCTGTCCTGATCGTCTGCGTCCTCATCGAGTCACTCATGACCTTGTCGTCGACCTCAATCTGGTCCACGGTGGACCATCGATGGAATGGAGCTTGACTCGCGTGCAAACCAAGGTCAGGCGGGCGGCCCCAGCTTCAGGTGTTCGAACTCCACGGTGTCGTCGGGATCGAGCTCGAAGGAGATGACATTCTTGCTCGTGCCGTAGACCGTGGTGTCCGTGCGCACCATCAAGGCGGGCACCGATTTCGACATTTGTGACTGGAGCGCCTTGAGCTTGGCGGTGCGGTCGGCGCCTGGCGCGATCGCGTCGGCCAGCAGCGCCTGGATCTCCGGAATGGTCGACTGGCCGGTCAGGTTCCGTCTGCCGCCCGGGGCCACGATGTCCGTCGCTTCGACCGCGAGGTCCGGTGCGGTGTTGTGAGTGCCGCCGACGGCGTCGCAATCGTGTCGGACGTAGCACTTGTCGATGATGGTCGCACCGTCCGCGCCGTCCAGGGCGACCGTGATTCCCGCCTTGGCCCACATCTCCTGCATCACCTCGGCCGCGGCCTGTGTGGACGGACGTACCGCGAAGCTGAGCGTGAACGAGAAGCCGTTGGCGTACCCGGCCTCGGCCAACAGCCGCTTGGCCTTTTCCACGTCATACGGTTGAAGCTCACCGATGGTCGGGTCGAAGTACGGGCTGCTCTTCGGCACCCACTGCCAGGTTGGTTCGCCCTTCCCGACGAAGTCGGCGAACTGCCTGCGATCGAGCGCCAGACCCACCGCCTCCCGGACGCGGGGGTCCTTGAACTTGCCGGCGAAGTCCAGCGCGACCCATTCGAGCTTCAGGCCCTCGATGCTTCTGGCCGGCAGGCCCGCTTTCTCGATCGTCTCGATCGCAGGCTTGTCGAGCAGCTCGAACATCTCGATCTGGCCGGTCTGCAGCGCATTGATCCCCGCCGTGCTGTCGGCGTAAAGGCTCAGCTCGATCTTCGCGACGCTCGGCCTGCCACCCCAGTAGGAATCGTTGCGGACATAGGTTCCGGAGACGCCCGTCTGGTATTTGGTCAGGACGTAAGGCCCGGTACCCACCGGCGTCACGTCGAGGTCGACGGCACCGTTCATCGCAGCCGGACTTACCATCGTGCCCGCCTTGGTCGCCAGCCGGGACAGGATGACGGCCGTCGGCGTCGTGAGGTCGAGGCGCACGGTGTATTCGTCGACGACATCGACGGAAGCTACCGCGTCGAGGTCGGCGGCGACAGCCGAGTCGGTCAGGGTCTTGCCTCGCTCGATGTTGGCCTTTACGGCGGCCGCGTTGAACGGTTGCCCGTCGCTGAAGGTGACCCCGTGACGGAGCTTGAGCACGAGCTGCTTGCCGTCCGCCGAGAACTCCCACTCGGTGGCGAGCATCGGGCCCAGGTTGCCGACCCGGTCCATGTGGATCAGCGTGTCGTAGGCCATCCCGTACCACTGGGGTCCGTAAGCCTGCCGGTTGAGGTGGGGATCGAGGGTCGCGGCGGCGCCGGTGCTGACCCCGAACCGGAAAGTGGCGTTTTCATCCACCGTGGCCGGGACGTCGTCGGTCGTGTCTTCGGTCGTGTTGGGGCCGCCGCAGCCGGCGAGCGTCAAAGTAGCGCAGAGCAGGACGGTGCCTATGCGCGCCTTGGTCGAGGATCTCATGTTCATCGTTTCCTCATGTCGGGACGGAGGTGAGGATCGATCGCGCAAGCCGTAGGGGATGGAGGAATGGAGGCGTCGGCCTCGGGTTCGAAAGAAACGCGCGCGCGTCGCATCCCAACCGGCACAAGGTTGGGGAGCGATCGCGCGGTCAGCTACCTGGGCGGTGTCGAACGTCCGGCTCGCGAGTGGTGACGGGGCTCGGGCCCGGGCCCGGCTGCGCGCCGGTGCGGCTGGCGGGTCTTCGCCGCCGACTCGGCTCGATGCGATGTGACTCTTATTACGTGGTAATCATTACCCTAGTCAGGCGCTAGGTCAACACCCAGCCGGAGGCATTGTCGAAGCGGTGGGTCATGGTCGACCGCCGGGCACGCCAAGGTGGACCGGCGCCACCATCAGCGCCGGTCCGGGTCGGTTTGGACGACGGTCAGGAGACCAACCGGTCCCACCGAATGGTCTGTTCCATGACCTCGGGGAACTTGCGCCGTGTGTAGGCGACGTAGGCGTCGATGTGCTCGCGCATCCGGGCCTCGGCCGCGGCAGGGTCCCGTGCTGTCAGCGCGGCCAGGATCTCGTCGTGCGCCTTCAGGATCGCGATGCGACGGTGGGCCGGATAGTCGATGCCGATCACGGTGCCGTCGAGGATGTCGACCAGGGAGTCGACGATGTACCCGAAAAGGGAGTTCTGTGACGACCACGCGATGATGTCGTGAAAACGCTTGTTGGCTTCGAGGAAGCGGTCCTGGTCGTCGAGGTGGGTCCGCATCGTGTCGATCGTGCCGGCCAGTTCTTCGAGCGCCTCGTCGGTCATCCGTTCCGCGGCAAGCCGACTGATCATCGGCTCCATCGCCGAGCGGACCTCGATGACGCTGCGGAACGGGGCCTGCTTGAGCTGCAGGAGCAGCACGAGCGTGTTGGCCAGGTGGGAGGCGTCCGGGTCCTGGAGCACCGGACCGCCGCGCGGACCTGGTTTGAGGTGGATGACACCTTGAAACTCGAGCAGGCGCAATGCCTCCCGCAGGGTGCCTCGGCCGGCCTGGTACTGGTCGAGCATGGTCCGTTCGGGATTGAGCAGATCGCCCGGGCGTAGACCGTCGCGAACGACGTCGCGAATGATCCGTTGGGCGATCAGCATCGCCTGTTTGGGCGCACGGATGGAGCCGTTGGGTGTGACGCGTACACCAGGCCCCGGGCCAGTCGTCATGCCGCGATGCGTCCTCTCATCGAGCGGGAGCGCTGTTCAGGTCATGACCCAAACGCCCATGATGATGAGCAAGGTTAGCATGAATAGCACATGTCCAAGTTTCATCGACGTGTCGAGGCGGAGACCAGCGACCTCGGTCGTCACACGCCCTGCCAGCGCGGCGCCCGCTTCTCGGCGAACGCCTCCGCGCCTTCCCGTGCGTCCCGGGAGGCGCGGACGGGCTCGGAGATCTCCCGCTGGCGCGCGAACGCCTCGGTGGCCGGCCACCCCGGCGACTCGTCCAGGATCCTCTTGGTGGCGCGCACGGCGAGCGGCCCGTTGGCCGCGATCGCGCGGGCGAGCGACAACGCCGTATCCAGCGCCTTCCCGGGCGGCGCGAGACGGTTGACGAGGAACGTTTCGGCCGCGCGGGTCGCGGGAACCCAACCACCGGTCAGCGCCCACTCCATCGCGAGCGCCCTGGGCACCCGGGCCGGTAGCCGGAGCAGCCCGCCGCCGGCGGCGACGAGGCCACGCCGGACTTCGGGGAGGCCGAAGACGGCGTCCTGCGCGGCGACGATCAGGTCACAGGCCAGGGCGATCTCGAAGCCTCCGGCGACCGCGTATCCCTCCACCGCCGCGATGGTGGGCTTGGCCGGCGGTCGCTCGGCGATGCCGGCGAACCCGCGCCCATCGACGGTCGGCCGTTCGCCGGCGAGAAAGGCCTTGAGATCCATCCCGGTGCAGAACGAGGATCCGGCCCCCGTCAGGACGCCCACCGTGAGGTCGTCACGCCGGTCGAGCTCGTCGGCGGCCGCCGCGAGGGCTTCGGCCGTCGCGCGGTTGATCGCGTTCCGTACCTCGGGCCGGTTGATGGTGATCACCATGACGCCATCGGCGGTGTCGGTCAGAACGTGGTCGGCCACGTGGCCACTCCTCGCGTCCTCGGTCTCGGGAGGTGTCGCTCTGGTCAACGGGGTGGCATCCGGATCGCGCCGTCCAGCCGGATCGTCTCGCCGTTGAGCATCGGATTGTCCACGATGGCCAACGCCAGGTGGGCGTACTCGTCGGGATGTCCAAGCCGCGACGGGTGCGGGATCCCGGCCGCCAACCGCTCTTTGACCTCGTCGGAGAGCCGATCGAGGATCGGCGTGTCGAACACTCCGGGCGCGATCGTGCACACCCGGATCAGCTTGGTGGCCAGGTCCCGGGCGGCCACCAGTGTCATGCCGACGACACCCGCCTTCGCCGAGGCGTATGGGATCTGCCCGATCTGACCCTCCCACGCCGCCACCGAGGCGGTCAGGAGGCACACGCCGCGCTCGCCGTCGACCGGCTCGTTCCCGGCCATCCGCGCGGCCGCCAGACGCAGGACGTTGAACGTGCCGACAAGGTTGAGCCGGACTAGGGACTCGAACGTCTCCAGGGAGCCGGGGCTGCCGTCGCGCTCGACCAACCGGACAGTGCCGCCCTTGCCGGCGCAGTGGACGAGAACACGAAGAGGCCCGAGCTCCTGGGCGGCGTCGAGGGCGCTCGCGACGCCAGCGGGATCGGTGACGTCGGCGAGCACGAACCGCGCCAGTGGCCCAAGGTCGGCGGCGGCCTGTTTGCCCGCCGGCTCCGAGACGTCCACCACGACGGTGGGAACGCCTCGAGCGACCAGGGCCCGCGCCGTGGCGAGGCCCAGGCCGGAGCCGCCCCCGGTAACGACCGCGCTCGCTCCACGCAGGTCCATGGGTACTCCTCCTACGACGGGGTGGGTCAGGGGATCAGCTCGACTAGCGTGGCGTTGGCCATGCCACCGGCTTCGCACATGGTCTGCAGCCCGCGTCGTCCGCCGGTGCGTTCCAGATGGTTGATGAGGGTGGTCATCAGGCGGGCACCGGAGGCGCCTAGTGGATGTCCCAGGGCGATCGCGCCGCCGCACGGGTTGAGCCGCTCGTCAGGAACCTTCAGCTCGGCCTGCCAGGCCAGCGGAACGGACGCGAACGCCTCGTTGACCTCGAACGCGTCGACGTCGTCGACGGCCAGGCCCGCCCGGTCGAGCAGCCGCCGGGTGGCAGGGATGGGACCGGTCAGCATGAGTGTCGGGTCGTCACCGACCACTGTGGATCCTGTGATGCGCGCGCGGGGGCGTAGGCCGAGCGTCGCCGCCTTCTCCTCGCTCATCAGAAGCAGGGCACTCGCGCCGTCGGTGATCTGGGAGGAGTTGCCGGCGGTGATCCGCCATTCCTGGCCAGGTCGTCGATCGAGGTAGGGGGCCGTCGCGAAGGCCGGGTCGAGGCCGTGCAGACGCTCGACGGTCGTGTCGGGCCGGATGGTCTCGTCGGTCGCCACCACCCGCGTGTCATTACCGTCCGCGACGGTTATGGCGACGATCTCGTTGTCGAAGCCCCCTGCCGCGCGGGCGGTCGCCGCCCGCGAGTGTGAGCGGGCGGCGTACTCGTCGAGCTCGGCCCGTGAGAGGTTCCACCGGTCGGCGACGAGCTCCGCGGATACGCCCTGCGGGACGAGGTCGGGGAAGCGGCTCCTGACCCGTGGGCCGAAGGGGTCGGCGCCCATCCGGGCGGATCCCATCGGAACCCGGCTCATCGACTCGACGCCGGCCGCGATGGCGATGTCGTAGTCGCCGGCGACGATCCCGGCGGCGGCGAAGGTGATCGCCTGCTGGCTGGAGCCGCACTTGCGCTCGATGGTCGTCGACGGCACCTGGACCGGAAAGCCGGCGGCGAGTAGTGCCTGGCGTCCCGGTGTCGCCGACTGCTCACCGGCCTGGCTGACGCATCCGACCAGGACGTCGTCCACCAGGGCGGGATCCAGGCGGGTGCGGCGGACCAGCGCTTCGAGCACCTGCGCGAGCAGTTCGACCGGATGAACGCCGGCGAGCGCTCCGGTGGATTTGCCGCGCCCCATCGGGGAGCGGATCGCATCGACGATGACAGCACGGGCCATGGGTCCTTCTTTCCGCGCTCGGCGTGCCAAATAATGCTTATGAATACCATGTTTTGCCTTCGCGCGGAAGACGAGCGGTCAGGGCTGCCCCCCGTCGACCGTGAGAACCGAGCCGGTGGTGTACGAGGACGCGTCGCTCGCAAGGTAGACGGCGGCGCCGACGATCTCGTCCGGTTCGCCGCCTCGGCGAGCCGCGAATCCGGCACTGCGTGCCGCGAAGGCGGCGGGGTCCCAGGAATTCGACACATCGGTGAGGAAGGTTCCCGCCATGATCGCGTTGCAGCGGACGGTCGGGCCGAACGTGTGGGCCAGCCCCACGGTCAGCGCGTTGAGGCCGGCCTTGGCCGCGGCGTACGGGAGGATGTGCGGCCGCGGGTGCGCGGCGCCGGCGCTGC
>Ga0164243_10008763_pt1 | contig 14864 bp, 18 predicted proteins | sample OricompcompostOP_FD_108781 | JGI IMG/M metagenome (GOLD analysis project Ga0164243, IMG submission 108781) | Organic Plus compost microbial communities from Emeryville, California, USA - Original compost - Organic plus compost (OP) | ecosystem: Engineered > Solid waste > Mixed feedstock >... | reverse complement strand
TTTGTTGCGGAGAGTGAGGGATTCGAACCCCCGGTCCTGTTACAGACAACGGTTTTCAAGACCGCCGCATTCGACCACTCTGCCAACTCTCCGGCGCAAAAGTACAAACTCTGCGATATATTGCAAATTCAAATTCACCTTTTTTTCTATTTACAGATCCCAAAAGCGCCAACGTCGTGAAGGCCACCAGGTTAAAAATAATAGATCCACTCTTCAGCGCCGACGGCCTGCGCATGGGGCTTCCCGATAACTTCTCGCGTAGCCGGCTTGTTAGCGGGAGACTTTGCCTATTTGGATATAACTTAATAATATTAGATTTTATTTTTAGTTTTGATTATATTTGCACAAAACAAACCAAAAAATTCAGCCAAAATGACCAACGAGATCATAAATCTTTACGTGTTTGGTGAAGAAGGGGATATAATTGAAATTGAACACGTGGAAAATTTTGCGCCCGGGCTACAGAAAGCCACTGGAGTATGGAGATCTTCTCAAGAACTCCGGGCCATTTGCAGGGTAACTGTTCGAAATGACCTTAAAACCGGCAACAGCATCATCCTTAAACCCAATGGTTCCTACCCGCGAAGAATGTTCAGACCGACAGCGGAACCAAATTACGGCATGAAGCCGTTGTCCCTTTCGGTAAACTACGAGAATGAGGATGCTGCTACTGCAAGTTTCGCGTCCGATCCGATCAGAATTTTCAAAAACCTTTTATGTCCGTTGCTGCGTACAATGGTGGCAGTGGTAAAACCATTCCCTAAAAAAAAATTAGCGGCTGCCTGGATGAGCAGGAAACCCATCTAAAAGAAAAACCTTCCGGCTTTTAATTGCCCGGAAGGTTATTAGCTGTACGCCAATCAGGATTCGAACCTGAGACCGACGGTTTAGAAAACCGTTGCTCTATCCAGCTGAGCTATTGGCGCTCCTGTAAGTTGACGCAAAAATAGCTAAACTTGCCTGAATTGCAAAAACAATCCTGCCATTTTACGGTTACTTATCAAAAAGCAACATGAGAAGTTTTCTATTTATTCTTGCATTGATCTTACTCGTAATTTGGGGCATCGGTATTTTCTGGTACGCACTGAAAGGGCTTTTCAATATCCTTATCATTTTGGCAGTCATTGCGTTTATTATGGCAATCTTCAGTAAACCCAGGTCTGCCTGACCTATGCCTGTGCCGTAGGGCCGCCAAAGTTCATCGGAAACGGTGGATCATCCTGTGTGCTGATCTTGCCGTTCGCCGCCTCGTACTTGGCAATATTATCGTCTAATGCCTGTAACAGCCGCTTTGCATGTTCAGGCGTAAGGATGATTCTGGATTTGACCTTCGCTTTCGGCACCCCGGGCATCACGCGGATAAAATCCAACACGAACTCAGTGTGGGAATGGGTGATGATAGCCAAATTGGAGTACGTGCCTTCCGCTACGTCTTCCGTTAGCTCTATATTCAGTTGGTTTTCATTATTTTCTGCCATCGTAATTCAAGTTAAGCCGTTACTATATGTTATTGCGCAAAGGAGCGGAAGTCCTGTCCCGATTTAATAGCCAACAACGTTTCATAAATAAGGCGGATTACATTATCCACATCTTCTTTATGGATCATCTCCACAGTGGTGTGCATGTAACGCAGGGGCAGGGAAATCAACACAGATGGGACACCTTCGTTGGAATATGCGAAAGCGTCCGTATCCGTACCTGTCCACCGCGACGATGCCTGCCGCTGAAAAGGAATCCCCTTTTTTTCAGCTGTCTCCACCAACAACCGGTTGAAGTTAATCTGTACCGAAGGCGCGTAAGAAACTACCGGACCTTTGCCACAGGCTAAATCTCCCTGGGTTACCTTATTAATCATCGGAGTCTGTGTGTCATGGGTAACATCCGTTATAATAGCCAGATCGGGTTTTATACGGTGGGCGATCATCTCCGCGCCCCGCAAACCAATCTCTTCCTGTACGGAGTTTACAATATATAGCCCAAATGGTAATTTCTTTTTGTTCTCTTTTAGTAACCGGGCTACTTCAGCAATCATAAATCCGCCTGCCCGGTTATCCAGAGCCCGGCCGACGTAGTAACGGTCGTTTAACACCATAAACTGGTCTTCATAGGTGACAACGCATCCGACGTGAATACCCAGTGCTTCTACCTCTTCCTTACTCGTACATCCGCAATCGAGAAAAATATTTTTTAGTGTGGGCGCTTCTTCCTTCTCTCCGGACCGGGTGTGAATAGCCGGCCACCCGAAGACTGCTTTAACGACCCCCTTATCCGTATGGATGTCAACACGCTTTGAAGGCGCGATCTGGTGATCGGATCCACCATTACGGATCACATAAATTAATCCATCTTTGGTAATATAGTTTACAAACCAAGATATTTCGTCGGCATGAGCTTCAATGACCACTTTATAAGATGCGGTTGGATTGATGACAGCCACCGCCGTACCGTACGCATCGGTAAATGTTTCGTCTACATAAGGTTTCAGGTAGTCTAACCACATCCGCTGTCCCTGCCATTCGAAACCGGTGGGCGATGGATTGTTGATGTACGCTTCAAAAAAGCGAAGCGACTCCGGTGTCACTACGGAAATATGTTGCCTTTCTTCTTTTTTTCCTTTTGCCATGTTAAATTTGAATAACCGGGTGAAATTATCAGTTGCCGACAAATTTAGGAAATAAATGAAGAAAGTATTGTTTAAGTTGCTCGTCAGGCTCAATAACCGGATTCTACCCAAATATTCGGGTAAGGATCCCGCTAAGCTTACCAAACTGCAGCGCGCTGTGCTGGGTTTCCGATACTGGGCCCTGATCCGCTCGCTTTGACCCCGGTGCCGGCCTTCGCCGATGAAGTCCAGAAGACATCCGGATTCGAGAACTATCCGCAGGTTCGTAACATTTGGTATCCAAAGAAATCAAAGGGATAAACTATTCATCTTAACATCATACCTTTGGGATGAAGATATTTGCCTTCACAAAATATTCACCTCTAAAATGTAAATCATGAAACATGCAATCGTATGGAGATCGTTGGTATTCCTGCTAATTACTTACCTGCCTGCCCACGCTCTGCCGCCGAAAATGGAGTCTCCAGTCCATCAAATACAGGGGATCCCCTTAAAATTCAACCTGAAACCGGGCGAAAAATACCTCTTCTCATCAACCGTTGAACAAAACATAACCCAGGAAATGATGGGGCAGCGGGTAACTACGCAACAAAACATAGTGTCCGACTACATTTATGATGTGCAGGCAACAACGAACGGCATTACAACGATTAACATAATATTTAAAGCTATCAAAATGGACGCCAACGTGGCAGGTGGCATGCAGCAACTGCATTTTGATTCGGATGATCCGGAGGGTAGTACCAATGAATTGAAGGTTATGAATAACCTGATCGGAAAGTCGTTCCTTATGGAAATTGATGAGGCCGGAAGCGTAAAGCGTATCGAAGGGCTGGGAGAAATAATGGCATCCATGAATGAGGAGCACGCGGAGTTTCTGAAGCAAAGCTTCGGCGATTCCACCATGATGCATAACCTGAACCAAATCACAAACATCTACCCAAACAAAACCGTTGTAACAGGCGACAACTGGACCAAACAATTTTCGGGCTCCCTAGCGGGTATGCTGCACTCGACAGCAACATCTGAGTTCACGCTTTCAGAGATTAAAAGTAACATCGCCGTACTTACGGTAAATGGTAAGATGGCTCTTTCCAAACTGGAAAACACCAGCATCCCGATACTTCAGGGAGCTGAATTCGATTTGCAGGGCACACAGACCGGCACGTTAGAAGTAGACATTGATTCAGGCCTGCCCGTTCTCTCCCAAATAAAGCAGAACGTAAACGGAAGCCTGAGCATCCAAGGCATGCAGGTCCCCATGACCATCGCCTCCAACATGACCATAACGGGTAAAAAGATGTAACTACCGGCTTTTAGTAATCGACCAAGGAAATGAGCTGCTGGCTGTAATCAGCCAGCTTTTTTTTGCCTCCGAGAACATCCAGACTGATAACAAACGCATATCCGGCAATTGTTCCTCCCAGCTTCCTAACCAAATCGCTGGCCGCTGTGACCGTTCCGCCTGTGGCCAACAGGTCGTCATGAATGAGCACACGCGCCCCCGGCGCAAAGGCATCCTCATGGATTTCTATGACGGCCTCCCCATATTCCAATTCATACGACTGTTTAACCGTATGGTAAGGCAATTTACCCTGCTTACGCACCGGCACAAACGGCTTTCCCAATCGTTGCGCTAACGACAATCCAAACAAAAATCCGCGGCTCTCAATTCCGGCAATAACGTCGATCGAACCCGGATCCAGCCGGTCTTTAAAACTTTCTAAAATTGCATCGCACAACTGCGTATCTTTCAGAATAGGTGTAATGTCTTTGAACAGTATGCCCGCCTTTGGAAAATCGGGAACATCGCGTATAACGGCTTTAAGCTGTTGGTCAATCATGAGATATTGTTAAATAAGGTACAATTTTACGAAAAATAGCATCGTCCATAATAGCGATCTTCCTTAAATCAGGTAACGATCTATACGGACCATGCTGCTTCCGGTATTGAACCATCGCATTGGCCAGCTTTGGCGATATAAAAGGATGGTTCCGAAGGTGTTCGTAACCAGCCGCATTGATATCGATTTTACGTACCCGGTTGCTATCGACATAAACATACGCACAGAATCCCCGGTAACGCGTGCTATCCATCCCATATACGTCCAGTAACTGATCCACATGGCAAAAGCCACCGAGCCTGTCCCTGAAACGTATGATACGAGACGCAAAAACGGATCCTATACCCGGCAGCCGCTGTAAAACAAGCGAGTCGGCGCTGTTAAGCTCTATGGGGTTTATCGGGCTCAACGGCACCGGCCGTACCGCACCGGAATGTGTTCGCTTCACAGAATCGTCAGCGCTGATCCGGATATAGGGCTCCAGCCGCTCGTAATCCGCATCACTGATGGAATATATTTTCCGCACGTCTTCTTTTTTTCGGAACCTCCCCCCTTTTGCTTCGTAATTCTTAATCACAGCAATCTGCCGGTCGGAAAGTCCTAACTTTTTCCACGCCGTGTCAGGGAGCCCATTCGGGTCAAAGGGAAAATACATCGATGTTTGGGGTAATGGTACCGATGGTCTGGCGGAAGGAACGGTCTCCCTACCCCGCTGTGCGCGGTCAGAGCTATCGCGCATATCCTGTGTGGCCAGAAAACGCTCAATCTCTTCGATCCGCCGGGCCATGTCACCCGGTTCGACGCTTGTCTTCCATGTCATAACATGGGCTGCCAGCCAGAGGATGAAGATTAACACGCCAAGCACACAAATCCCATTCAGCTCCCTGCGGCTAAAGGCGAAATATCGTTCGAACCACTTGTACACATTTTTCGGTTTCGGCGCCTAAAAATAATTATAAAATAAAAAACCGGCAAGCCCAATGGGTTGCCGGCGCTCGTCTCCGTGTGAAGGCTATGCTATGCGAGCCTCCGCCATCGTAAGTAGTTCCTTATGATTACTGGCTTTTGTCCGTGTCTTAGTTTTGTGTTTATTGATCTGCCTGCGCAGCGATTCAATGGCCAGATCCGTTGCCTCTTCGAACGACTTGGCCTGAGCCTTCGCAAACAACTGGCTACCGGGTATATTCAGCTTAAATTCGGTAATCTTGTTCGCCTCGTCTTCCACATTCTCCAGTTTCAGGTAGCATTCGCCATCAATGATGTGATCAAAAAACTGGTCAAGTTTGTTCACTTTCTTCTGGATGAATTGGATTAATTTTTTGTCCGCATCAAACCGGATCGATTGCACGATAATGTTCATAGATTCCTCCTTTTTTTAAGCCTTTGGATGGGCTTGTTTATAAACTGATTTAAGTCGCTCTACTGAATTATGTGTATATACCTGTGTCGCTGCAAGACCAGCATGGCCCAGCAGCTCTTTGATCGCATTTAAATCAGCGCCATTGTCCAACAGTGCCGTCGCGAATGTGTGCCTTAAAACGTGAGGACTTTTTTTCTGCTGTGAAGAAATCGCAGCAAGATAATGCTTAACAATGTCATAGATCAGTTTGGGATAAGCATCCTTCCCTTCTTTAGTAACGATCAAACCGGTTGAATTGTTATCAAATTGTTGTGTTTTTTTTTCGTCTATGTAATGCCGGAGCTGTGACATCAATGTCGCGTTCATTGGAACCAGTCGCTCTTTGCTGCGCTTACCAAAGATAAGGATATTGCCGCTGTAAAAGTCAATATGTTCGTCACGGATTTGCAACAACTCCGACAACCGGATACCGGTTCCGAACAGTAATTCCAACACGGTTTTATCCCGCAGACCCTCAAAAGTATCCGGAAAGATACCGTCGCTGTCCAACAAGGCTGAAAGCCGATTTTTATCCACTACTACCGGTAGTTTCTTCGGTGTCTTCAATGCCTTTACCAACGTAAATGGATTCTGAGATACAGCACCTTCTCTCAGTAAGAATTTGTAATAGGTACGTAGCGCGGAGAGGCAACGATTGATGCTCGAAGGATGTTGGCCTTCTTCCATCAACGTAGCCAAGTACGATCTCGCTTCCCTGTGGGTTACCTCACCCACAGGGGTGTGAGATGCTTCCAAATGGTTAAGAAACCGCCGGAGTTCATGCCGATAGGCTGTAAGCGTGTGATGGGAGTAACGCTTTTCGAAGGTAATGAAATTGATAAACCGCTCTACAAACATCAAAAACTACCTATATATTCTGAACGATGAATATACAGATAGTTTTCATGTATTGCAAATAATTGCGTTGTTATCGAATTCCTAGATCGTATCCTGATTAAGGCTTTGCTTGTATATAGCCTTTTTAATTTGCGTACGACGGGTAACGGATTTCTTCTCATAGGCCTGACGGGCACGCAGCTCGCGCAATACCCCGGTTTTCTCGAATTTCTTCTTGAACCGCTTCAACGCCCGGTCCAACGATTCACCTTCTTTCACATTTACAATGATCATATCCTGTTATACCTCCTTTCGTGCAAAATTTCGGACTGCAAAGGTAACTAATTATCTCATAATGGCAAACATTATCTACAATAAGGTTAATTATGCTTTTTTAAGGCCATCACATACACATTGGTTTCTTTGAGGCGGAACCCGGTTTCGGGGTACAGTTTGTTTGCTGCAACACGCGCCGGATTGGATGTCAGCGATAGCAGCTCCACCCCATGGTTCTTGGCGTATTCGATGGCATGTAACGTCAACCGTTTCCCAAGCCCACGCCCGCGGAATGCTTCGTCGACAACTACGTCTTCAATCCAGCCCTTTAGCCCTGTCGGCGCTCGGTAGGTACCCACCGTAATCATTCCCCCAACGGTACCCCCGGTATCCATCGCGATAAACAGATGACTGTTTCGGGAGTCGACCAACGCATCTAATTCCACCTTGCTGATTTCTTTGGGAGTGGTTGTGAGTTGGCTCAAAAGCCGATTGACGGCCTCGCGCAATTCGGCAGTCGCCGAAGTGATTTCCTTAATGAGCATTTCCTTACTGCGTTTATTTGGCTCAAAGATAGTAAACCGGGGCATCCGTGAAAATACTTATCATTTCCCGCCTGTAACATCAATGAAAATACCCGTCGAATAAGATGATTTATCCGATGCAAGCCACAAAATGGCTTCAGCAACTTCGTCCGCCAAACCACCGCGCTTTAGCGGAATAGTATTCTTTATCCGCTCGATCCTGTCCGGCTCGCCACCATCGGCATGGATGTCGGTATGAATAAATGCCGGGCGCACGGCATTAACCCGGATATGCTCCTCGGCCAATTCTTTTGATAACCCGATGGTCAAGGTATCCAACGCCCCTTTTGTAGCAGCGTAATCGGTATATTCAAAAGGTGCTCCCGTCCTGGAAGCAATGGACGAAACATTGACAATAGTTCCGCCCTCACCGCCATACGCTGTCGACATGCGCTTAATGGCCTCTTTGCAGCATAGAAATGGTCCCATTACATTGGTGCTAAACATCCGTTGCAACCGTTCATAATCCAGATCGACAAATTTTTTCTGGTTTTCCAGTATTCCGGCGTTGTTGATCAGACAATCGAGTTTTCCAAAATGCCTGTCTAACTCAGAAAATAAACGAACAATCTCATCTTGCCTGGAAACATCTGCTTGGATGGCGACAGCTCTTCCTCCCTGAGCGATGATCCGGTCGACTACATCGTCTGCAGCCGGTCTGTTCTTGTGATAATTGACCGCTACCGCATAACCATTTCTTGCTGCAAGGAGCGCCGTCGCTGCGCCTATCCCCCGGCTGGCGCCTGTTATTAACATTGTTTTCATAGTACTCATTTGACTAATAGTCACGTTCTGTGCCCTGCAAGCTCCGCTTTTATCTTCGTGAGTTCGCCTAATAGCTTTGTCTCCTGGACGGCTTCCCGCCGGTTCATCTGCTTCGCTATCCTTACGATTTCGTCGTGTAACGTTGCAATTTCTGTTCTTCTGCCACGCTTCATGTCCTGTAGAGTTGATATCTCTTGGCCGTCGGATAACCGGCTTATTTGGATTAAGCCTGTCTCCAGATCATCGGATGAAAGGGCGATTCCTTTCGCATGAGATATATGTATACATTCCGCGATTACCCTACGGGCAATTTTCAACGTTTTAGGATTTCTGTGGAAGATACCGTTGTCAACTTCCAACAACGGACAAATTGAATTGAATACGCAATTGATGATCGCTTTTTTCCATATGGTATGCTGAATATTTACATCGCTCTTAAAGCCAAATCCAGGCGTATTCAGATGAGCGACGATATTGTTGAGTTGATCCGCGTTTCCTTGCTCTATCCCTACGGGGCACGTTGACACAGGCTTAAACCGCACCGCAACGTCATCGATGGGCTGACTGGTTACGAAGAGGACACCGCGGTATACACGCTTGTATCCATGTCTCAAAAACGGTTGTTCAATGCCCAGGCCATTTTGCAGAAGCACAAGGGGTGATTTGCCCATTTTTGCCTTCAATTTGCCAGCCAGCTTTTCATTTCCAAAAGATTTGGTTGCGAGCACAACCATGCCGTCAAGCGCTGCAAGGGAATTCAGTGTAGCAACTTCAACATTTGCCTCGTATTTCGAGCCGTTTTCCATTTCAACAGCAAAACGATGGAACATTGCGTTACCCTCATATACGCTTCCTCTTACCATCGTAACTTTTCTACCGGCTCGAGAAAGGAAAACGGCAAGCGCTTTACCAATAGTCCCCGACCCCACGATAAATATGTGCTTGTCATAGAAGTCCATTATTATTGCCTTGATGTCCCATTGCTGTACGTTCATCTGCCAAACAAAATTAGTGATTATATTTTTATGGTAGCAGATGCAGTTTTATTATTTTCGCCGACAGCAGTTAAATAACGGGAATGAAGAAAACACAAAGCAAGTCGGAGTTCGTTTATATGCGTATTGCTAAAATTATTGAGCAACAAATCCTGAACGGGACGCTGCGTACCGGCGACAAGCTCCCATCGCTGCGGACTGTATGCCACGAATATGGCGTAAGTCAAAATACTGCATTGAGCGCGTATTATTACTTAGAGAGTAAAATGTTGATAGAGACCAGGCCACAGTCGGGATATTATGTGCGGTATTCAAAACTGAAAATTCCTGCACTTCCTCAGCATACCAACCCCGAATCCCAGGCGAATTATGCCGACAGTGAATTTTTGGTACGTAAGGTTTATGATGGCTTGGGGGAAGATGGTCATTTACCGCTTGCCTTGGGAACTCCGGCCAATGAGTTGTTGCCCATCGCAAAACTCAACAAAGGTTTGATGATGGCAACAAGGGAATTGAAAGGCAGTGGCGTTATGTACGACAAAACGGAGGGCAACGAACGGCTACGCCGCCAGATTGCCCGATGGTCTTTCGCGATGGAGTGTAATTTGAAGCACGATGAAATCATCACCACGAGTGGCTGCCTGAACGCGCTGTCTTATTGCATGATGGCCCTGACAAATAAAGGGGATACGGTAGCCATGGAAAGTCCTATTTCGTTCGGCATGCTACAACTCGCTCAAGTGTTGGGCGTTAAGGTTCTGGAGCTACCGTCAGATCCCCAGCATGGTGTTGACCTGAACGCATTGGAAGATGCGTTAAAAAAAAACAAGATAAATGTCTGTCTCTTTATCAGTAATTTCAGCAATCCGCTGGGCAGCTGTATGCCCGACGACAGGAAGCGGCAAACGGTACGTCTCCTTGAAAAATATAACGTACCGCTTATTGAGAATGATCTCAATGGTGATGTATATTTTGGTCAGCAACGCCCGAAATCCTGTAAGACCTACGATGAAAGCGGTCTGGTACTATGGTGTGGTTCGGTATCGAAAACACTTGCTCCCGGCTATCGGGTGGGATGGGTTGCCCCAGGAAAATTCAAAGACGAGGTACGCCGCATGAAACGCTACCATAATATTTCTTCCGCTTCCATCACCCAGGAAGTGATTGCCGGATTTCTTGAAACAGGCCGGTATGAAAACCACCTTCGCAAACTAAGACACACGCTACACGGCAATCTGCTCAAATTCTCAAGGGCTATTTCGGATTATTTTCCTGACGGAACGATGGCCAGCAGGCCGCAGGGCGGGTTTGTTATTTGGGTGGAACTACCAAAAACCATTAATACCATCGCATTATACGAACAATGTCTGCGGTATAAAATTGGTTTTGCACCAGGCAGAATGTTCACGTTGCAGAATCAATACGAAAATTGCCTTCGATTAAACTACGGTGTATTATGGAATGAGCGACTGGACCGCGATCTTAAACTGTTGGGAGACCTTGCCCATAAAGCTTTGTAAAGCTATACCCAATTTCGACTTTTCTTTAACACCGTAATATGGCCCAAATGATGGTTGCAATGCCATGCATACATGCCAATGGCCTCATCCAACGGAATGGGTCGCCCCTGTTCAGGATGAACATACGTCCTTTTTAAGTCTTCATCGCCAAGGCTTTCAAGCAGTTTACTCCACCTTTCATGTAACCCTCTCAAAAGGTTCAACGAGGGCTCCAAATGAATTTTGCTGTCGGGCAGCGCCGCCCATAATGCTTCATGGTAAGGCTTGATAAGGGGACTTGTTTCTGTAAGCGCCAACTTGAAACGTATAAAAGCATTCATGTGGCTGTCTGCACAATGATGGACAACCTGTCTTACCATCCAGCCGCCCTCTCTGTAGGGAGTTTCGAGCTGTTCATCCGTCAGTGATAAGACCTCGCGGGCAATTTCTTCCGGGAATCCGGCTATAATCCTGATCCAGCCTGAAAGTTCCTGTTTGCCGATCTGCTTCGGTTTCTCAAACTTTCCGATCGGGTATCTTACATCCATGGTTAGCTGTTTCTAAATATGTACTAAATAATTCCAGCCGTGTGTGTCTCTCTTACGTCCCCGTCTTATCTCTTCCAATTCATTTTTCAGACGGTACATTACCGCCTGATCGCCCGTGTAGGGATGATAATCTACGCCATCAATCTGGATACTTGTCACGGGTGAAACAACAGCGGCCGTACCGGTACCGAAAACCTCCGCATTTTCGTCACGAACTAAGGCCTCAGCCAACTCTGCCGCCCGTATTTGTCGTTCATCGACAAAAATACCTAAATCACCGCACAGTTGTATGAGAGAGCTCCTGGTGACACCATCCAAAATAGAAGAGCTCAACGGTGGGGTCAATAGTTTCCCATCGGCGATCACCATAATATTCATCGTGCCGGCCTCTTCCAAAAACTGATGTGTAGATGCGTCTGTCCATATAATCTGATCAAATCCTTGCTGGTTGGCGAGGTAGGTCGGATAGAAGGCTCCTCCATAGTTCCCGCCACATTTAGCATACCCCGCACCTCCTTGGAAAGACCGGGAAAACTTGGTTTCTACCTTAACGCGCAACGGTTTATCATAATATTGCGTGATGGGCGTGCAGGCGATGCAGAACAGAAACTGATCAGACACTTTAACGCCCAACCGCGGCTCGGTGGCAATTACAAAGGGGCGGATATACAAAGCAAGTTTATCGTTGCCATTGGGTAACCATTGATAATCCGCTTTCACAATTGCTTCTAAACCCGCTAAGAATAGTTCGTTTGGAATTGCCGGCATGCACATTCGTTCCAAAGACCTATTCATCCTGGCTAAATGCCGGTCCGGCCTGAATATATTAATCGTTTCGTCGCTGATGCGGTAAGCTTTCATCCCTTCAAAAACGGTCTGTCCGTAATGGAAACATAATGAAAACGGGCTGAGAGACAGGTTGCCAAATTTTTCGACTCTCGGATTGCCCCAGCTTCCGTTGTCGTAATCAGCGAAAAATAGATGGTCGGTAGGCGTGGAACCAAAAGAAAAATTTTCAAAATCAAAACTCTCTGCGCCGGTCGATACGGGTTGTGGATTCGTCAAAGTGGTCATCTTAGTTAAATTGATATAGATTTAAAAGGTGAATGTCATCATGACATCGGCTCTTTTGTATTTTGAGCGATCTATTTCCGTTTCTTTGAACCCTAATTTCTGATAGATACTCAAGGCATCCGTTAGACGGGTGTGCGAGAAAAGTACAAGCTCTTTCGCCCCAAGACGTTTGGATACGGAGATCGCTTGAGTGCAGAGCATTTTACCGATTCCGCTCCCCCTATAGTCCGCATGTACGGTCATCTTGGTCAATTCAAAACGACCATCATCCATTTTTCTCAAGGCAGCTGTACCTATCGGTTGACCGTCTTTTAAGGCAAAAAGGATTTTGCCACCACTTTTCAGTATGGCCTCCTCCGGATTGCACAACACATACTCGTCAACCGGTTCTATTTCGAAATACTGTTTCAGCCACGCCATATTCAAAGCTTTAAAAGCGTCTTTATGGGCCGGCTGATAATCGGTGATCATTATTCCACTTCTGAGAAAAAATTCTACGAGGACAGGATCGTCAAATAGATGTACACCGATATGCTGCATCTCTTGCAGGCCTCTGTCGTAAACGCCCGATATGGTCGACGGCACCATGGCAATCTTGTAATCTCGTTCGCTGGCTTCGTACAGTGTGGTGCGTGGACAATTCGGGAAGTTACATCCGGCAACAAAAAGCGAATTTATGTCCTTTGATCGCAGCATATCTTGTAATGCCGTATTATAAAATGCGCCCCACCGCGGCTTATACAAAATATAGTCATTGTCACCAAACCGGATGATATTCCCGTTAAGAAGCTCGTCATGAGAATGCGGACTACGGATTTCAGGCAATAGCGCATCAATAACTTCCGCTCCCCAACTATGAGGAGCTACAATCGATCTGCCGGACGAAATAAGCTGTCTACGGCATAATTCGGCATTACTTCCGTCCGGTAGATACAGGCGTATAATATGGAACACAGGTTTTCCGTACCTCCTGAATATACGGGTTAAATAAGCGAGGTGTGGAATTATTTCTTCCGTACCATCAACATAGGATTGGCCCTTAGGGTTTGCAAAATCGTTCTGCATATCTATAATAAGCAGCGCAGATTTATCCTGCTCTAAGTAGTTATTCATCATATACAAAAATCCTAAAACTAAATCTATGATAACAGATGCAAATTTTGATTTTTTGACAGGAGCAGTTGACGAGATAATAGCGAAAGCCCCGTGGGTAGCGTAGTTGTGAAGGGCCAATCCGCCTGAAATCAAGATGGCCGGTTATAAAATAAGAGGCTGCTGAAAGGCAACCTCTTATTCATTTGAACGTATGTCAATTAACCCAATGCTAAACGAATAGCCTGTTCAACGGGAGTATAGCCAACATCAGAATCTGCAATGGATAACTCCCCCCTTAACAACAGCGGGGGTTGTGCCATAAACTTAGGCGTGCTTCCCCGGTGAGGCTGGGCCGAATGAACCAAAAAAGGGTGACATAGATAAACGGTACCCGCTTTGCCCGTTGCATACACCTCTTTCCTCGTGGGCAGTGCGTCTAGCTTGCTTGCAAGCTCCATAAATGAAAGTCCAAGTTCACCCTCCTGTTGCAACAACCCGGCAACGTCAATGTGGGAACCTTCATAAATAATCGTTGGAGCGTCATTTTCGCTGACATCCGAATACAACACCAGCAACAGTAGGGCCCTGCCTTTTGATTTGACATTGACACGCCATTCAAAATAATTAGTGGGATCACTTCCCGGAAAACTTGCATCTACGTGCTTGCCGGTGTCATTGGGTTTCTGACCCGACGGAAACCGGACAGGGAATGTGCCAACACTTTGACAAGGTATCCATTTGCCTTTACCGACCAATTGGTCAAAAGCTGAATTCAACTTCGGTGTATTTAACGATTCAATAAAAGGTCGCTGCGTGTACATCCCCAAACGAATGACAGGTTCCGTCCAAGTGGAAGGGTTTGACCTATCACAAGGAAGATCGTTCCATAAAATATCTAAAGCAGCATCTGCCACATCTTGCGAAAACGCATGATCAATGCGCACAAAACCGTTTTGAATAAACTGTTCTATTTCCTTTTTACTTAGTATTCCAGACATGATTTCTTGCTTTTCTCAACTAGGGGAACAACAAACAGCTGCTGACCAACCCTTTAGTCAAGATGGTTAAATGAAAAAATTGCATAATACAAAAACACGCCATATTATAAGGATTATAGCGTATTGCTTAAGAACTAAGCTCGAAAGGATATTATAACATTACAGCCATTCTCATGCAGCAAAATTAAAAATTATTCCAAACTAAACAATGACATCATGAAAAAACTCCGGGTGGCTTTGAAGTTTACCGACGACGACATCATCGAAGTGTTGGCGCTGGCAGATTTCAGGGTGACGAAAACCGAGCTCGGGGCGATATTCCGGAAA
>Ga0164243_10008762_pt1 | contig 14867 bp, 13 predicted proteins | sample OricompcompostOP_FD_108781 | JGI IMG/M metagenome (GOLD analysis project Ga0164243, IMG submission 108781) | Organic Plus compost microbial communities from Emeryville, California, USA - Original compost - Organic plus compost (OP) | ecosystem: Engineered > Solid waste > Mixed feedstock >... | reverse complement strand
TACGTGCATCACGACGACGCCGAGCGCGAATATGCCTATGACCGCAAATCGCATATCGGAAAGCTCGACAAGGGACTGGACGCGGCCGCCAAGTATGGCTGGCCGCTGATCAGCATGAAGCGGGATTGGAAAGTGATTTTTCCGGTCGAGCCTGAGGTGAAATAACTTTAAGCCGATCCTATTTGGCCGTCAGGCGCCTGATCCATTCAGGTTGAGAGACCGCTCTCTCGTCGCTCATTCCCGCGAAGGCAGGAATCCAGAATGTTTGATCTGGGTCCCCGCTTTCGCAGGGACGTGCGGAAGGTGAGATGGGGACTCTAAGGGATAAGGTGATCTTTCATCAGCGCGACATCGCCGGACAGGTTCTTGGCGTCGACCGTAACGGGCTCGAACGAGGCGCGTTTGAAACGTGCCTTTTCAGCAAATGGAATGGTTGCGTCGATGCCAAGCTTGGCTTGCACGCCGTTGTTGCCGACGCGGACATATTCGTGGCCTCGCGCGCCGGGCATGACAAAGAGATCCTGCGACGCCTCCATGCGCATGGCGAGCGCATATTCGACATCGGCCGGGTCTCTCAGATCGATATCGTCATCGACCACGATCACCATGTCGAGATCCTTCAAGGCACCGAAGGCGGCCATGATGGCGTTGCGCTGAAGGCCGTCATGCTGCGGTGTTGTTTTCTTCACCTGCACGACGGCATGGAAGCGATGCAATCCGCCTGCGGTCATTTCCGCATCGATGACGATCGGCACGGCCGATTGCAGAACCTTCAGGAGGCTCGCCTCAAGCACGTATTTGCGCAGCATGATCGTCTCACGACCGTAGCCATTGATCGCGTGATAGATCGGCTTGTCGCGATGCGTCACCGCGGTGATCTCGAAGACCGGCGAGGGTGCAGCGGGCGCCATGTAGCCGACGAATTCCCCGAACGGGCCTTCTTCTTCCATCTCGTTCGGCAGCATGCGGCCTTCGAGCACGATCTCGGTTTCTGCCGGCACAAGCAGATCCTGCGTGACGGCTTTCACCACGGACAATGGCCGTCCGCTCAGTCCGCCCGCAACGGCCAGCTCGTCGGCATGTTCGGGCATTTGCGAGCCCATCGTCGCGGCGGTGTATTGAAGCGCGAGGTCGGTGCCGATGCAGACGACAATCGGCAGCGGCTCGTTCTTTGCCTTGGCACGCTCCCAAGCCAGCCGCAGATGACGGCCAAAATCGAGCTTCACGCCAGTGCGGTCTTTCGCAATCTGAAGCCGATGATAGGAGGCGTTGTAGGTGTTGGTGTCGGGATCCTTGACGATCACGATGCCGGCGGTGATGAAGCGCCCTTTATCGGCGGCCGTGTGTTTCAGCACGGGAAACATGCGCCCGAGATCGATGTCCTTTGTATGGACATTTTGCTGCGCCGGCGCGTTCTGGATCATCACCGGCGGCTTCGGATCGCCAAGAGCGCGGCTGATGAAGGTGCGAATGCTGCGGAAATCGGTGCCGAAGGCCGCCTCGCAATTGTCCTGACAGGAGAGAATATTACCGACGACCGGAAGGTCGTAGCCCTTGACCGCCGTAAACAGTAGCGCCGGTCCCCCGTCCTGGTTCTTCATGATCGACGCAATTTCAAGATTGGGATCGGCGGGCGCGGTGTAGTTTAACAGGCGCCCATGTTCCGCCATGCGATTGAGCGCGGCGCGGAAGCGCGTGTCCAATACCGAGTTTGAAATAGTCAATTTTTGCTCCAGCGGTGGCAGGTTATTTGCTTATACTGGGACGACAAGAACGAGGCTAAGATTCCAATGGGAGGATTTATGAAGAAGCTTATTCTGGCCTTTGCTGCAATTGCGTTTTTATCTCACCCGGCACTGGCGCAGGATAAGTGGCCGAGCCGACCGATCAAGGTCATTGTGCCCTATGCGGCGGGCGGCAATACCGACGCCGTCGCCCGCATTGCCGCGCAATACATGCAGAACGAGCTTGGGGTGGGCGTCATTGTCGAAAATCGTGGAGGCGCCGGTGGTATCGTCGGCACGGATGCCACTGCGAAGGCGGAGCCGGATGGCTATACGATCTGCGTGTGCAGTCTCGGGCCGATCACGATCTCGCCGGCAACGGAAAAGCTGCCGTACGATCCGCTGAAGGATCTTGTCCCGGTCAGCTTGCTGAATACCAATCCGCTCATTCTGTTGGTGAACCCGGAGGTGAAGGCGAAGTCGGTGCCCGAATTGGTCGCGCTGGCGAAGGCTACGCCGGCGGGCTTGAACTATTCATCGAGCGGAATCGGCGGCCTGATGTATTTCTCTGCCGAATTGTTCAAATCGAAAACGGGCGCAAAGCTCACACATGTTCCGTATCGTGGCGGCGCACCGGCGACGGCTGCCGTGATTTCGGGTGAGGTGCAGCTTGTCTTCACCAACATGTCTGATGCCGTGGGTCAGATTGAAGGTGGCAAGGTGCGCCCGTTGGCGGTGACCACCAGCAAACGTAGCGCGTCGGCCCCCGATGTGCCGACGCTCGCCGAGCAGGGCGTGTCCGGCTATCACACTGAATCGTGGAACGGCATTCTTGCGCCCAAGGGCACGCCGCAGCCGATCATCGATCGGCTGGCGAAGATAGCCGCTGCGATGGCGAAAGATCCCACGGTTCAAAAGCAGATGGCCAAGTTTGGCTCGGACGCTGTTGCAAGCACGCCGCAGGAATTCGCACAGATGCTCGTGCGTGATACGAAGATGTGGGCGGATCTCGCCAAGCAAGTCGGGAGCAAATGAACGCGTAGCGCTGATGTGCTGGCGATGTGCCGCACTCCTTGCGTGTGCGGCACAATTCTCGTCGGTTACTCCACCACCAGCTTCACCAGATCGCCGGTTTTCAGCTTGTCGTTCACGTCGAGACTGTTGAGCACACGGAAGCGCTCAAGCTGGTGATCCGCATAAGCCATCTGGCTGGCCAGCTTCTCGATCGTGTCACGAGGACCGACGGTGACGACCTTCAGCCGCAGCGGCCGGGCAGAGCGCGCCTCAGATACGCTCATGCGGCGGAAGCTGTTGACCGCTTCGCGGAAATGCCTGTCCATTTCCGGCGTCTTGTTCTTTGCCGCGAAGATGAAACGATAGACCTCGCTGCCGAAGCGGATGGCATAGAGACGAAAGCCCCAGGGGTCGCCACTGGCTGTGCCAGTCACGCCCTTGAAGCCATTGATGGTCACCTGTTCGATCGACGCCGCGTCGATGTTCTCGATCCAGCCCGATTGCAGATATTCGGTCAGCTTTTGATCGGCCGGGATGCGCACAACGTCGAGACGAAGCGCGAGATCGCCGCCGTCCTTGATGCCGAACACGGCCTGCGGCGTATTCTCCAGCACGAAACCATCCGGCGCCGTGAAGGTGAAGCCGAGTTTCGGATGCACGAAACGGCGCCCGCGCACAAAACCTTCGCTCGGATCCTCGCCATAGGTCAGGCCATCGAGCAGCGGCAGATAGGTTTCCTTATCGCGGGTATTCGCGCCGGGCGCAGAATATTGCCGCGCATTGAGCGTTGCATTGGCGACGCGCTCCGGCGTTGCCGGATGCGACGAGAGGAATTCCATGCTGCGCGGATCGGCTTTTGTACCGCCAGCGCGCAACTCGGCGCTGCGGCCCATCGAGGTCAGGAAGCGTGTTGCGCCGAACGGATCGTAGCCGGCACGCGAAGAGATACCGACGCCGATGCCGTCGGCTTCGAATTCCTGCCCGCGCGAGAAGGTGGCAAGCGCAATTTTGGATTTGGCGAGCGCCAGCGCGCCCATCTGCTGATCGCCCAACACATCGCTGGCGACGCGATTGACCATCGCCGCCTGGCGGATCTGATCTTCACGGATGGCCGCGTGGCGCGCGATCACATGCGCCATCTCATGTGACAATACGGACGCGATTTCCGATGTGTCATTCGCCAGTGCCAGCAGACCACGGGTGATGTAGAGCTGGCCAGTCGGCAGCGCGAAGGCATTGATGGCCGGCGAGTTGAGGATCGTGACCTTGTAATGCAGGTCCGGCCGCTCCGATGCCGCGACCAGTTTCTCGACCATGCGGTTGAGCGAATCCTCCAGCTTCGGATTGCTGTAGGCACCGCCATAGGCAGCGAGAATGCGCCGGTGCTCTCGCTGCGCGGGTGTCAGCGTCTCCGGCTTTTCGGCGGGCGGGTCGGGCAAAGTAATCTGCCGGCCGACCTGATAGGCGCTTGAGCAGGATGCCAGGACCAGGGCGAGCGCCGCCGCTGCCAGAACTACCCTTGGACGCCGCTGGTAGGCACTCGACAAAAGCTTACTTCCCCCGACTACGATGATTTGGGATCGTGTGATCCATAATCTAGTGGCGGCTTACTTTGCCGCCATGACCTCAAACTGTTCGGGCCGTGTCGCTTCGATCCAGGGACCCGACCGTTCTTCGATGTAACCCCGTACCCGGACGTTCCGGCCGGACAGCAACTTCGGCGATAAACCCTCTTTGACAAAGGTCGCCTCGTTGCGTTTCGCTATTGTGACGGTGAAGTCCTCGGACCATCGCCGCCCGAAATTCACATAGATGACACTGCCGCTTTCGCGGACTGACAACACCCGCCCCTCCACAATTGCAAACCGGCCACGATCCCTCAAGACCATCTTTGTGTCATCCGCGCCATGTTGGCGCTCCCCCGAGTTCCAGGCACCCCGCTGAGCTGTGCGGGCCCCCCGCTCAAGGTTGAGAAGAGCCTCCGCGCAGGCCTTGGTCCCGGGTCGGTCCCCCATCGCCGCCAAGCCCCGCTCGACCAAGGCATACTGAACAGGGGTTTCTGAGCCGCTAACGAATGGGAAAGCATGAATACGGCCATACCGGTCGGTCGTGACGGTGCCTTTCAGGGATACCGTACGGTCCAGGAGCAGGTCGGACAGGGCGGTTTTCGCTGAGTCGGCGGGAACTATCCATGCGAGACCGGCGAGTTTGACCAGCCGTCCATCATTCAGGCCGATGGTATGATTGTCCGGAACGGCGACGACCCGGGCCTCACCGAGCCCGGCCGCCCCGCAGGCTCCGAAGGCAATTTGCGCATGGGACACTGCGGCAATCGTTGCTGTGCCGATGCCCGCCGCCCATCTCGCAAGCCACTGGCTCATTCCATGCGTCCCCAATCCAGGGGCGTCACCATGCAATGGAGTAAGGCGGGGCAGCAATATGAACGTTTGCGCAACGCACACTCGAACGCATGTGTGTGGTTTTGCGAACACTCCGGCGCACGTGTGGTGAAAGCCTGTCGAGAGGCTTTCAGAGACAGATCAAATGCCTGTTTCGTTAGCCTTTAAATTTCCGAGCTCCGTCTAGCCAAGCGCGCTGCAATGTCGTGACGTCTTCTGATGCAGCCTCATACAGGCCGGCTACAACAATTATCGGGAACCAAAATAACAATGGCATCGTGAATCTCCATCCGTCGGAGCGCTACTTTGCAGTTCACGCTTCGCGACAATGTCGCTGATATAACGCGGCGATTTGATGCAGGTTCCTCATCGATCTTGACAGCGGATCGGCAAAGATGCGGAACCTCATGTCTTCATCTGTCGCTGAAGTTATCGTTGCATTCATGCGCGATGTCTCTTTTCATGCTTCGCGATCGTGCTCAGGGGTCGCTGAATGAAGACACGTACCTTTTGCCCAAGCTGTGGCGGCTACCGCGACATCGAAGACGGGCATCGCGTCTGCACATTCTGCGAATATCTCGATGAGCAGCGGGATAGCGCCAAGGCGCTGCCGCGTGAGCTTTCTCCTTGCCGTTTGAATATTGACGGAAAGATCTTCATCATTTCGTTCTGTATCGAGCAGGACCAGATCGGCATTGTGATCGATACGAGCGACCCGCACTATGAATTGCTAGCTGATTGCCTCACCATTGTGTGGAAACTCAAGCCGGTGGAGCTTCTGGAGAGTCTTTGCGACCATCGCGTCGTAACGGTCGGAGGGAAGCTCTACACGATCACATTTGATGACGATCCCGAACCTGGCGAAAGTGATCGCTCGCTGGTGACCATCTGCGACGATGAAACCGAACTGACCATGCCGACCGCTTTCTTCTCAGCTGTCGTGCAAGAGATGGTACGGAGTCATTTTCAGGTTGCGGGCCGCGCTCATTTCCCTTGGCTGACAAAGCTTTCATCGTCGGCGCGAGCAAGACTTGTCTAATGGGTGCTCGGCTGCGTTGCGCCCGTCTTCCGCTATGAGGAGCGTGCGGCCGCGCGTACGTCACTTGGGGTCATGCCATAGCGTGATCGGAATGTTCGGTTGAAATAGGAGAGGTCGCCAAAGCCGCTGGTGAATGCGATATCGCTGATCGTCATGTGCGACTTCAGCGGATCTTGTAACAAGCGATGGACATGCGAAAGGCGTTGCGAAAGAACAAATTCCGAAAATGACACGCCGTCTTCCTCAAACAGCATGTTGACGTAACGCGGCGAAATGCCGTGACGAGCAGCCACCGTTTCGGCGGACAACCCACGCGAGGTCAAATTGGCACGGATGTCCGACTTGATTGCATGCAGACGCGCGGAGCGAATACCACGCCGTTTCGCTATCTCGGCGCCGTCCCGCGTGGCGCCCAGCGCTAACGCGGCAAGATCGTGCATGTGTTCCGCTACAGCTTTCCGCAGGTCCGGCGTTGCCAGGGCATCTTCGTCGTTGATCATGCGGGCATAGCCAACCATCAGACGCAACGCCGGATGATCGCGCGGGATCGGGCGCATCAGCGCGCCGTCGAGATCGACAGAGGCACTTGCAAGCATCGCCCGATCGAAGCGAAAGTTGGTCAACTGAGACGGCGTGTTGCCGAGAAACAGGCCGGGCTCGGCATTCGACAGCAAGATTGCCTCGCCGCTGCCGATTGTGGCTTCACGGCCGATCTGACGCAATGTGCCATTGCCGCTGACCGGGAGGACGAGAACCAGGCCGTCGTCCTGGATCATTGCCGATGTATGTGTGTTTCTTGTCGGAGAAAGGCTGCCGATGGCAATGCCAAAGCCCGGGAAGCCACGAATCGTGAAGTCGAGCTCGAAAGGATGGCCAGGGAGAGGTTCGATCTCGAGCTGCATGAAGAGGCGCCCGTAGGTTTCACGAAATGCCTCAATGCGATCCGGGCCTGAAAATTCTGCGCTGGAGAACTGTAACGTGTTCAATTCGCTTTCGAGCAAACCTGCCCCCTATGACGACGAGCCTTCTATCATGGCCTATGTCGATCAGTGAGCGCTGTGCGTTCACGTTTTCTCATGCGCTTTTCCGGACTGCGCGTTGATTTCGCGTAAAATCGGCTGCGTGGTGGCGCCTCTGTTTCCGCATAGTCCAAAGGCATTTCCGAATAGTCCGATCGCGTTCGCGTTTCATGAGCGACGACATGCTGGTGGTTCAGCAATCATTGTCGCCATCTTGCCACAGCACACTGGAAACGGCGGGATTTCCAAACGGTCCCAGCAATTGTTCCGATGAGTCCAAGATTGCCCGATGTGTTGATGATTTGGTCTCGCACGAGACGATCGGAATCGGGAGAAAGAGATGTCTATCCGTTGGTTATTCGCTGTGGCTGCTGTGACGCTGGGCGCGTTCACCTGGCCGGGCATTGCACAAGCCGCCGACATTGCTGCGCCTGTCTACAAGGCTCAGCCTGCGCCCGTGTCAAACTGGACCGGGTTCTATCTCGGCGCCTCCGCCGGCGTGCGCTGGAGCAGGTCTACGTGGACGGGCGGTTCGTTCGAGCCTTTCGGGATTCCGGCGGGCACCTACAACAATCCCGCCGACTTCGATGACTCGTCGGCCCGTCTTGGGTTCTATGGCGGCTTCAACTGGCAAATCGCGCCGCTCTGGGTCGTGGGTGTGGAAGCCGATGGCGGGTGGGGCAACAGCAGCAAGACCGCGATAGGTATTCCCGGTTCATTCTCGATGCCGACTATCTTCGATGTCACCGCGGATTCGGCGACAGTTTCGACGGAATGGGATGCCGGCGTGCGCGGTCGGATCGGCTTCTTGGTTCAGCCTAACGTAATGCTGTTTGCGAGTGGCGGTGCCGCCTGGCAACGGTTTAGCGTTGGAACGGTGTGTTCGGTGAACGGGCCGTTTTGCGGCAGCCCATCGCTGGTGTTCAATCAGGATTTCACAAAATTGGGATGGAGCGTTGGTGCTGGCGTCGAAGCCAAGATCGCGCAAAGCTGGTTGGCTCGTGTCGAGTATCGCTATGCCAGTTTCGGCGAAGTCAGCTTCATGCAGATCAACGCGCCGACGATCCAGCAGCCGGCCACGCTCGATCTGCACACCCATACGCTTCAGGTCGGGGTCGCCTATCAGTTCTAGAGCGTTTTCGAGCGAAGTGGGTACCGGTTCGCGTGAAGAAAACGCGTCAAAATAAGAACTAGAGTTCCGGCTTTGATTCCATCAAAGCCGGAAAGGAACTAGACAAGGCCCGCGCCTGTGACGATCCGACGAAGCAGGCCTGGGCGATGCCCGTGGGCTGCGGTCTGCGCGGGGTAAGCAACAAGGGGGCACGCTTGCTGCGCTTTCATCTCAAGCGGATGCACCGGCCGCACAATATTCCCGAACAATCGCCGCGTTGTGAGTTGAAGGAAATAGAATCCGAACTGGCGACTCTGGAAATAAAGCTGCTCGAGTTGCTGTAAGATTTCCAGAAGCTGCCCGGCGGCTTCGCATTTCAGCGTGGCCATGCGGTTGTGATCCCAACTCGCCGACGATAGAGCCCGGCTCGACCTGATGTCGATCTCGACTCAGGCGGAAGCTGCCGGACATGGATCGCCAGCATATTGTCGGCAACGTCGCCCTTGCCCGGCGTCTATGCCCTTCGCGAATAGGACATCTGGCCGTAGCTCCACAGGAAAGGCAGCGTAACAGCAGCGTGTGCCCGGCGCTCCGTTCGAGTGCTTCCTCACCTGATCTGGAGTGTTGGAGCCCGCTAATCGCCTGTTTTAAAGGCCATCAGCGGTTGTTTTGACTTGTAATGAGGGCTTAAAAATCGCTATGTCGGGGGCCATTGCCTGCCGCTTGGGCGGGCATTCCCTGGAGAAATTGCATTTTTTATGCGCGGTCTCTGCGCGCATGATCCCGGATATCTGAGGACCTGACGGTCATCCCGGTGCATGCAGCCGTTGTCGCGGCAGGCAAGAAGGAAACGCTTACCCATGTTCATTCATCACCATCGTCTCTGCGGCTCCGTTCTCGCCACAGCCATGCTGTTGGCGCTCCCGGGCGGCAACGCCCTTGCGCAGGAGGCATTTCCCTCGCGGCCGATGCGGCTGCTCGTGCCCTACGCTGCGGGCGGCGGCACAGACGCGATCGCCCGTCTGGTTGCCCAGGGCGTCGGTGAAAAGCTCGGCCAGAGCATGGTAGTTGAGAATAATGGCTCGGCCGGCGGCAATGTCGTCACCGCGCAGGCGGCACAGTCGGCACCCGATGGCTACACGGTGCTGATGGCCAACCAGGGTCCGATGGTTGTCAACCCGCATCTGTTCAAGAATGTGAAAGTCGATCCGTTGACCGCCTTCGATCCGGTGGCGCTGATCACCGCTGCGCCGCTGGTGGTCGTGACGCCGAAGGATTCGAAGTTCAAGACGATCAAAGATCTCGTTGACTTTGGCCAGAAGAATCCCGGCAAGCTGACCTATGGCTCGGCCGGTAACGGCTCGGCCAGCCATCTGGCGACGGTTCTGCTGGCGCAGACGGCGCAGTTCGATGCCGTGCATATTCCCTATCGCGGCGCAGGCCCGGCGCTGAACGATCTGCTCGCCGGCCGTACCGATTTCATGGTGACGACCGTGCCATCGGTGCAGGGACTGATCGAAGGCGGTTCGGTCAATGTGCTGGCGGTGACGTCGAAAGGGCGGACCAAGAAATTCCCGAACGTGCCGTCCGTGGCCGAAAGCGGATGGCCGACTTATGAAGCGGCTGCGTGGTACGGTTTTGTCGTGCCGAAGGGAACGCCAAAAGCTGTCAGGGAAAAGCTTCGTGAGGCCACGGTCGCCGCGATCAAGGGCGGCGTTGTGAAGGAGCGTCTTGAGAATGAAGGCGCCGAGCCGATCGGCAATACCCCGGAAGAATTCGCCGCGATGATGAAGACGGAATCGGCTCGCTGGGCCGACGTCATTAAAAAGGCAGGCATTTCGATCGATTGATTGCGAGAGACGCAACAAGACCACGACATAATTTTGGAGATGGACAGTGCAAGCTGACGTCAATATTCAAAACAAGTTGCCGGTGAAGGCCGGTTCGCGCAAGGGCCGTATGATGGCTGCGGCGATGGGCGCGCTGCTGGTGCTCGCATCGCCAAGCGCCTCCTGGGCGCAGGCTTATCCGAGCAAGCCGATCACCATTCTGGTCGGCTTTGCCCCCGGCGGATTGATCGACGTGATCTCGCGTGTTGTGGGTCAGCGGCTGCAGGAGAAGCTCGGTCAGCCGGTCGTCGTTGAAAACCGTGCCGGCGCTGCGGGCAACATCGCCCATCGCCGTGCCGCCACCAGCGATGCCGATGGCTACACGATCCTCGGCGGCACGACCTCAATGGCGATCAATGAAACCGTCTATACCAAGCGCGGTTACACGGCGGACGATTTCATCACGGTCTCGATTGCGGCGTCGTCACCGGAGATGATTTCCGCGCCGCTGGACGGCGCGAAAACCCTGAAGGAATTTATCGATAACTCGCGGTCGGCGTCGGCTCAGTTCGGCACCGCCGGTGCGGGCAGCGCGTCCTACATCACGACGCAATATTTCTTCCAGAACCTCGCCAAGATCCCGACCACGCATATCCCGTTCCAGGGCGGTGCTCCCGCCGTGGCTGCGGCGCTTGGCAACCAGATCCCGCTGGTGGCGACGCCGCCGGCCGCTGGTGTCGCATCGCCAGTGAAATCGGGTCAGTTGCGCGGTCTAGCCATCGCGGCCGACAAGCGCATGGCATTGCTGCCGGACGTTCCGACCTACGCAGAAAGCGGTTATCCGGGCTTCACTGCATCGGCCTGGACCGGCTTCTTTCTGCCGGCCAAGACTCCGAAGGAGATTGCGGTCAAGCTCAATACGGCGATCCTTGAAATCCTGAAGGAGCCGGCTGTGATCGCCAAGCTTCAGGAAATCGGCTTCGAGCCGCTGTATCTCGACCAGCCAGCGTCCGAAGCGATGTACCGCTCCGAAATCAGCAAGTGGCGTAAGATGATCGAGGCGATCGGCCTCAAGGTCGAGTAACGCGCGATCAATTGATCGCTTGCCGATAAAGAAACCGCCGCGAACGTGATCCGTTCGCGGCGGTTTTTTCTTGTCGAAGCGTAATATGTGAGCGCTCAGGCGGCTGAGCGTTCGCTTTGTTGCAGGAGAGCCGACTCGATCTCGGCGAACACGAAGCCTTCAAACAAACGGCGCGCCGTGCGCACGACCGACACCTTCGGCGCAGCGCCATCGCCCCTGTCGGCCACCACATCGAGCTTGCCGGATGGATGCGCAAACGACAACGTCACCGGCAATGTGACGGCACCGCACATCTCTGCGGCCAAGGTGCCCGGCGTCGCGCACGCGCTGGCCAGCGCCACCGAGCCGGTGATCGCCAAGGCCGGATGGCAATCATGCGGCATGAAATAGCGGACGGTGAGTGTCGCGCCATCTTTGCCCGGCGCGATCATGATCGGCTTCGGGATCACCTTGTCGGCGACATTGGCGATGCCCATCGCGGTGCCGGCGGCGATGCGGATCTTTTCCAGCCGCGCGAAGAAATCCTTGTCGGCGTTAAGCTCGGTATGAGTCTCGTAGCCGGTCTTGCCCAGGTCGCTGGCACGCACAATGATCACTGGCATCGCCGCATCGACGCAGGAGACCTCGATGCCTTCGAACTGGTCCAGCGGCTTGCCCGTTGGCAGCAGCGCGCCTGTCTTCGAGCCGGCGGAATCGAGAAAGGTCATCAGGATCGGCGCGGCGGTGCCAGGCACGCCGGAAATTTCGGCGTCACCGATATAGGTCACGCGGCCATTCGGCGTCTGCACATCGACTTCGATCACCTTGCCGGTATTGACGTTGAAGATACGCAGCGTGGTGACGCCGTTCTTCGCCGGAATGAGGCCGGCCTCGATGGCAAACGGACCGACACCCGAGAGCATGTTGCCGCAATTCGGCGAGGTATCGACCTTGCGCTCGCGCACGCTGACCTGTGCGAACAGGTAATCGACATCGGCATCCGGACGCGTGGAACGGCTGACGATGGCGACCTTGCTGGTGACGGGATTGCCGCCGCCGATGCCGTCGATCTCGAGCTGATGCCCAGCGCCCATGACCGAGATCAGGATCGCGTCGCGTGCCGCAATGTCGGACGGCAGGTCTTCGGAGAGAAAATAGGGACCGCGGGAGGTGCCGCCGCGCATCATCACGCAGGGAATTTTGACGGATTGCCGTGTCGACATGGCGGGGCCTCTGGTCGTGATAACAGCTTATGAGAGGCCTATAAGGCCCAGCGCTCCCTTTGTTAAGGGCAAGCGTCTTATGCGGTTCCTGCAAGCGTCGGAACACGTTCTGCGACTTGCCTCTATGCCTTTTCGGCGTCCCAGGTCTTGCAGATCGTGTCGGTAGAGACGACCGGCGTGGTCCAGCCGCGCAGATAGGCGAGGCTGCGCTCATGCGCTTCGCGGGTATAGGCGCCGGTCGCATCGTCGGAGACGACGGTATAATAGCCGAGCGCAGCGGCGTGACGGCAGGTGAACTCGACGCCAATATCCGTGGCGACGCCGGCGATCACCAGCGTATCGATGCCCATGGTCTTCAGCCGCAGATCGAGCGGCGTATCGACGAACAGCGAAGGCTGGCTCTTTTCCAATACGATGTGATGGGGCAGCGGTGCCATGCCCTCGATGAAATTGGTGTCGTCCATGCCGCGCTGCATTTGCGGTGTGAGCTTACTTGGATGATCGACCTTCTGCTTCTTCATCAGGAAGAGGAGGAAGGGTCCGGTCGTCAGCTCAAGTGGCGGCAGGGTGTGCCGGCTCCAGATCACCGGGATCGAGAGGCGCTCGGCGGAATCGATCAGTCGCAGCGCATTCTTGCGGATGCTGTCGACCTCCGGCGCGCGGCCGGCAAGGCCGTTCTGCATGTCCCACATCACCAGCGCGACGCGCTCCGGATTGAGAAAATCCTCGAGCCGCAGCGGAATAGGCAGTCGTTCGCGGCGGGTGCGGGTGGATGACATGGGGAAACTCCGGTGATCAGCGTTATTTCGACTGCATCGCATGTGTGGCGCGCGCAATCAAATAGTGCCGATCGCCCGGCTTGTTGACCAATCAGGACGTGCGAAATGCAGGTCTATTGAATCTCAATGCCGGCCTTGCTCACCACATCACGCCAGTTCTTGGTCTCATTCTCGATCCGGCGGGCCAGCTCCTCCGAGCCGTCGGCGGCGACTTCGACACCGGCTGCCTTCATTTTCTCGCGGGTGTCGGGCGATTTCAGCACCTCGACAATCGTCCTTTCCAGCTCAGCACGGATCGGCGCCGGCGTCGCCTTCGATGTGAGCACGGCGAACCAGGCCGGCGCATCGAAGCCAGGATAGCCCGACTCGGCGATGGTCGGCAGTTCCGGCAGCAGCGACGAGCGCTCGGTGGTGGTGACGGCGATGGCGCGCAGATTGCCGGACTGGATCTGTGGCAAGGCCGACGGCAGATTGTCGAACATCAATTGCACGCGGCCGCCGAGCAGATCCTGCACCGCGGGCGCTGAGCCACGATAGGGCACGTGGCGCATCTCGATGTCCGCGCGCAGGCGGAATTGTTCCGCGATCAGATGGCCGTTCGACCCGGTGCCCTGCGAGGCATAGATCAGTTCACCGGGCTTGGCCTTTGCCAGTGCGACCAGCGATTTGATGTCTTTCACTTCAACCGACGGATTGACCACCAGCACATTGGCGACAAGGCCGGTGCGTGTGATCGGTGCAAGATCGCGCTCCACGTTGTAGCTGAGGTTTTTGTAGAAGATCGGATTGAGCGTCAGCGCGCTCGAGGCGACAGCCAGCAACGTATGGCCATCCGGATCGGCGCGCACGACCTGATTGACGCCGATGCCGCCATTGGCGCCGGGCCTGTTCTCGACCACGACACTCTGGCCCCAGCGCTCGGACAGCTTCTGCGCAAGGATGCGAGCGATGATGTCGCTGGTGCCGCCGGCCTGATAGGGCGAAACGATGGTGACCGGACGCTGCGGGAAGGCTTGCGCCTGTGCGACGGTCGCGAAGCATAATGCAGCGAAGCTCAGGGCAATCTTCCGGATCATGATCAGTCCTCTTGAATAAAATTCAGTGTCCGCTCGTTGCAGGCGTTTTGATCTCGATCAGGACATTGCGATATTGCCAGTCACTGATGTTGAGGAGTTCGTGCGGCGCGCCGGCTTCGCGCCACAACACGCCGCCAACGGTTTCGTTGGTTTCCTTCTCGCGGCCATCCTCGAAATACATGATGTTCTTGCCTTCGGTCATCGGCACGATCACGTAAGGTAGATCATGCTTGTGCCAGGCCTGCCGCTCACCTGGATCGAGCTTCACGCTCCAAATGCGCACATAGTCGTTCTCGAACAGGATCTTGTCGCCGATCGGCCCAAGCTCTGGTCCGCGTGGCGATGGGCCTCTCATTGTGGAGTCTCCTTTGGTCAGGCGTTCGGGATTGTCACAGAAAATGCGTTTGCGCCGTTGCGGATCGAGCGCGGCCATCTGCTGATGCGGCTCGACCAGGCCCATGGGGAACGGCCAGTCTGAGCCGAACACGACATTGGTTTCGCCGAAAACCTGCTCGGCAAGTTTGAGTGCATCGGGATCGTGCGTGATGCAATCGACGCAGACATTGCGGAACATTTTGCGCGGTGACGCGG
>Ga0164243_10008761_pt1 | contig 14867 bp, 14 predicted proteins | sample OricompcompostOP_FD_108781 | JGI IMG/M metagenome (GOLD analysis project Ga0164243, IMG submission 108781) | Organic Plus compost microbial communities from Emeryville, California, USA - Original compost - Organic plus compost (OP) | ecosystem: Engineered > Solid waste > Mixed feedstock >... | reverse complement strand
TCAAACAGCGATGGCGTGATCAGGCAACGCAATAAGCATCTGAATAAAAAATTCCGGATTTTTCAGAATTTCATTTTTGGTCGGCTATTGATTCTCGGCGTTGCATTGAAAACTCGGGCTCAGATTTATTCCAGGGTTGCCGATGGTTTCGAAGAAAAAATTTCCTCATTGGCGACGTTTTTCCTTTCCATGAAAATATTTTTCTTGAAAACCCAACGCATATTTTTTTCTGATTTTCATTCAGGAGTTGTTCAGCCTCGAAAAACTATAAAGTGTCCTACGCACTGCGAAAAACGGGGTTGAACGAAAACGACGCGCCGTTTCAACCACCTTGCTTTCCAGTGTCGTGTTGCACTACAACAAACTTGTATCGCCCAGGAGATACTCATGAAAAAGCAACTGACCGCCGTTACTCTGATCACTCTGGCATTCAGCGCCGCTGCAATGGCTGAAACCACGACTGCGGCCACAGCCGCCGCGCCGGCTGCAGGGGCAGCGGTCTCGCAGGCTGTGCAGCGCGACGGCAATCAATCGACAGCTGCAACGGAAGCCGGCAAGAACGAGGTGAAAAACGCAGTTGCGGGCAGTGAAGCATCAAGCGCCAAACCCGCGCACCCGACCAGAGAAGGACACAAGGCAAAACATGGCGCCATGAAAAAACATGACGCAAAAAATGAAGGCGTCACCAAACCGGAACCGGAGAAACCGCAGGCAAGCGCCGACAACACCGCGCAACAGCCACTGCAAACAGCGGAAACCCAGCAGGAAGGCAGCGCAAGCCACCAATAGCAATGAATATCCGCGCGGGGCGGCTGAGCCCGCGCAGAACCAAAGGCCCGTTTGAAACGGGCCTTTTTTATTGGCGCGGTTGCCCGTGCTGTTTTGCGAAATACGCCATACCGTCGGTCGCCTTGGCAAACTATGTGCCACCGTTCTGCGAGGCAGTTCATGGTTTGATCAACGTCCAGTCTCCATAATCCGGGGCACACAAAAAACAGGAGCGGCGCAAACCGCCGCGCAGGTACTGCCCCGATGGATGCTCTTTTGCTGGAATCACTGGCGCGTTGTTATCCCTTTCACCAGATCGCCGCCGATGATCTCGCGCCTTTGTTCCGGGATATGGAATGCCGTTCCTTCGACCGCGGTCAAACCTTGTTGCGGCGCTCGTCGCAATCGGAAAAATTCACGTATCTGATTGCCGGCGGCGCCGAGCTGCGCCGGTCTTTTTTTGATCGCACCCAACTGCATGCGGGCCAGGGCTCGGCGTTGCAACCGCTCGATTATCTGCTGCGCTCCGAGGGTGGTCAGGTGGTGGCTCTCGAACGTTGTCTCACCGTGCAGATCGCGCGCGATCTGCTGGATCGGGCCATGGCCGCCGGCAGCCCGCTCGATTACGGCGTGGCAACCCTTCAGGAGGCCGAACTCACTGAGGAATTCCTGATCTCCGACGGTGAGGTCGAGGTGGATTGGATGTCGCGCTTTTTGCAGTCGCCGCTGGCCCAGCATCTGCCCGCGCTGAATATCCAGCAATTGCTCGCCTGCCTGGCGGTGCGCGATGTCGAGAAGGGCGAAGTGATCGTGCGTCGCGGCGAGATCGGCGATGCCCTGTACATCGTCACCCGGGGCATGGCGCTGGTGCGCACGGATACCGAAAGCGCATTTTTCGGGCGGGAGTTCTCCCTGATTCCCGGCGACTATTTCGGTGAAGAGGCACTGGTGGCCGATACCGTGCGCAACGCGACTGTGATCATGGAGGCGGCGGGTTGTGTCGCGCGGCTTGACCGGACGGCGTTCGACGAACTGGTGCGCTCGCAGCTGGTCCGCTTTGCCGATGACGCGCTGATGGAGCGCAGCCTGATGGCGACCACGGATAACGGCATCACCGTGCTGGACGTGCGTTTTCCCATCGAGTATCGCCGCGATGCGCTGCCTGCGAGCCGCAACATTCCCATTTCGCTGCTGCGCGCCCGCATGGGTATCCTCGATCTGCAACAGCCGATTCTGGTGACGAGCCAGGGCGGGCGTCGCAGCGAGCTGGCGGTATTCCTGCTGCGCCAGGCGGGTTTCGATGCCTATCTGATGCCGCCGCCCGGCCACCGTTTCAGTCAGGTGGACATGCCCCAGGCTCAAACCGAGCGGCCGAAAACCGGCTGATCCGCGTCGGCCCAGTCCGGCAAACAATCCAATCCGTTTGTAAAACATGCGCCTTCATTTCGGGGCGTATTGCTGTTGTGTCCGCCGTAGCACGTTGCCAGGCCCGCGCTCAGACGATCGGCACAGGACTTGCGTTCGCCCCCGCAATTTTCTTCCGCACCATTCAGGTCGACGCCCTCTAAATTCACAGGGGCATGACGATGACACCTGCACCCATCATTGCAGGCACTGAAGAGGAGACAGGCGGACATGAAGCACAAGTCATACGTAGCGATGATTTTCGGTGTAACGCTCAGCGGCGTGGCGCTGGCACAGCCCCAGCCGTTGCCCTCGGGACCCTCATCGAGCCCATCGGGCGGGCGCCCGCAATCCGTATCGGAACAGTTGAATTATCGCCAGCGCCAGTTGAGCGATGAAAAATTTATCCAGGAGGCCGCGAGTGCGAATCTGACGCAGGTCGAGATGAGCAAGCTGGCACTGGACAAATCATCGGACCCGAAAATCCGTGGTTACGCCGAGAAAACTGTGGCGAAATCCGCCCAGAACGACGCCGAGCTGCGACAGCTGGCCGCGTCCAGGCAGATCATGGTGCCGGCGCAGCCGAGCGCTGACGCCCAGCGGGAACTGAACAAGTTGCAGAGAAAATCGGGCGATAAATTCGACGAGAGTTTCGTCAAATCGGTGAAACAGGATCGTGAAAAAAACGTGTCGCTGTTCTCCACCGCCTCCAAATCCAATTCGCTGGACCCGGAGCTGCGCGTTTATGCCGCCAATACCTTGCCGGCGCTGGAAACGCAACAGCGCAAGGCGGGCCAGCTGAAAAGGGCCGTGGAAAATGAACCCAGCGAAGGGCCGGGTGAGGGATACAGCAGCCAGAGCCTGTCGCCCACGCCGCTGGATGAATAAGGCATCGCCGATCGGTTGGGTTTGCGCCGATTCCTCATCGGCGCAAACGCGGTTCAGCCGGGCGCGATCGCGGAATGTTTTACAGGAGCGGTGGTCTTTTTCATAGATGGAGGTTTTGCTGCAAATACTTGTGCTGGGGAGCGGAGGGGAATTGAATCATGAATCGCCATACCTGGGAAAACATGCGGCCCTGGCATCGCCGACCGGAACACGGCGAGCGCCCTTATGACCATGGGCGTTACCGCGAACAGGACCGGCCGAGTGCGGATCGGCCGGAGCGTTACGGCCACGAGAGGCAGCCGGATTATTACGGCTACGAAGCTCACGAACAGCCGCATTACGGCGCGCCGCCATCTTACGCGAACAATGCGCGGGGTAATTATCCGCCCGGCCATTCACAGACCGATTATGCGCGCGCCGACAGTTACGCCCATGAAACCGGCAGCGGCGCGCGTTATGGCAGAGGCGACAATCGCCAGGATGACCAGCGCTGGCGCCAACCGCTGTACAGCGATGTGGGCAATCACGACAGCGAGGGTTATCAATATTTCGGTGGCGGCCGGCAGAATTATGCCGGCGTGGAAAGCGGAGCCGGTTCGATGGCGATGGAGCATTATCTGCCCCAGGGCAGCAGCGCGGCGTTTTACGATTGGGATCGCTCGCTGTGGGGCGGGCGCGAGCCGGACGTGGGCGTCGGCCCTGATTATTACGGGCGCGGTCCGCGCGATTACGAACGTTCGGATGAACGTGTGCGCGAGGATATCTGTGAACGCCTGTGCGACGATCGTTTCGTCGACCCTTCCGACATGACCGTGGAGGTGCACGCCGGCGTGGTGACTCTGGAGGGCACTGTCGAGGATCGGCCGCAGAAATACCGCATCGAAGACATCGTCGACAGTTGCCGGGGCGTCAAGGAAGTGCAGAACCGCCTGGCGATCTCGCAGCGGCCCAGCGAAGCCGCGCTGGGCGAATGGTCCGAGGATCAGGCGCGAAAACACTGAGCGAAAGCGGTTATTGCTCCGTCTCGGCCCGCATCTGTTAAGCTACCGCGCATCTCTTCGCATGGATAGTGACGATGTCATTGATGAAACGTGTGGCGGTGTGGGTGATCGCTGTGCCGTTGCTGGTGGTGGCCGCGTTCGCGCTGTTCCTGTTTTTCCGGCCGGTGCCTATCACTAATTTACAGGTCTTGTTCAATTCCGTATTGGGTTCGAGCGTGGCGGCGCCTTCTGAAAATACGGTGGCGCAGCGGCTGAAGGCCGCGCCCGGGTTTTCGGTTTCCGTCTATGCGAGCGGGCTCAAGGGACCGCGCTTCCTGCATTTCACCGCCAACGGCAATCTGCTGGTTTCCGAACCGCGCCAGGGCAGTGTTCTGCTGCTGGAACGCGGCCGCGATGGCCGCGCGGGCCCGGCGCGCATATTGTTGCAGGGCTTGAACCGGCCGCACGGCCTGGATATCGCCGACGGCTGGCTGTATGTGGGCGAGAGCAACGCCGTGGGCCGCGTGCGCATCGACGAAAACGACGGCCACCTGCTGGGCGATTACAGCCGCATCATCACCGGGCTGACCGACGAGGGCCATCACTGGACCAAAACGGTGCGCATCGGGCCGGATGGTTATCTGTATCTGTCGCAGGGTTCCAGCTGCAACGTCTGTGAGGAAAAGGATCCGCGCCGCGCCACCATCATGCGCTTCAACCGCGACGGCAGCGGCGGCATGATTTACGCCACCGGCCTGCGCAACAGCGTGGGCTTGGACTGGGCGCCGTGGAGCGGCGAACTGTACGCCACCGAAAACGGCCGCGATCTGCTCGGCGACGATTTCCCGCCCGACGAGCTGAATCTCATCAAACAGGGCGGCTTCTATGGTTGGCCTTACATCAACGGTTACGGCGTGCTCGACCCGGACGTGGGCGAAGGCAAGGAGGCGCTGCTGAAGACGGCGATTTCCCCGGCCTTCGGTTTCCGGCCGCACAATGCGCCGCTGGGTATGCAGTTCGTGCGGCGGCCGCCGCCGGGTTACGAGCGCACCGCGCTGGTGGCGCTGCACGGCTCCTGGAACCGCACGATACCCGACGGCTACAAGGTGGTGGCCCTGCACTGGAAGGACGACGGCAGCATCGAGCAGCGCGATTTTCTCACCGGTTTCGAGCACAACGGCGATGTCATCGGCCGCCCTGTGGATGTGGCGCAGGGACCGGACGGCGCGTTTTATGTATCGGATGATTATGCCGGTCTGATTTACCGGGTTGCGCCCGGTGCGCCCGCGCAGTCGGCGCCCGCCGCCTCGAACCAAGCGCCGCGCGATGAACGCCTGGAGGCGCTGAACGAAACGCAGCGCCGGGCGCTGGCCGCGCAGGGCGAGGCGTTGTATCGCCGTTATCGTTGCGGCGGTTGCCACGAGCCGGGCCAGGTCGGAAGCTTTCGCCAGGTGCGGCCGCTCGAACATCTGGACGAACGCTACACGGTCGAATCCCTGCAAGCGTTCCTGCGCACCCCGACACCGCCGATGCCGGTGTTTCCCCTGTCGGACAGCGAGCGCGAAGCGGTGGCGGTGTATCTGCTGACCCGGTGACGCGCGCGCCGGTGTGATGTCGCCGCGCGATGAGTTCGAGTGGATGTGTGGGCCGGAGGAGCCACTATGCAATCCGAGCATCCCTTCACCGTATTGATCGTCGACGACGCCGCTGTGATCCGCCAGCTGGTGCGCAGTTTTCTCGAAAAGGAAGGCTACACGGTCTGCAGCGCCAACGACGGCGAGCAGGCGATCGCCGTGTCGGAAATGTTTCAGCCCGATCTCATCCTGCTCGACCGGCATATGCCGGGCCCCCCCACCATCGAAGTGATCCAGCGGCTCAAGTCGCAAAATCCCACGCGCTGGGTGCCGTTGATCATGGTGAGCGCCGACGATACGCAGGAAAGTCAGGTGGAGGCGCTGGAACACGGGGCCGACGATTACATCACCAAGCCGATCAATCTGAAAATCCTGGCGGCGAAAATCCGCGTGTTCCTGCATCACGTCACGCTGCAGAACCTGCTCGGCGCGCAGCGCGAGGAATTGCAGCGTTACCGCGATCATTCCGAGCATGAACTCAAGGTGACCGCCGACCTCATGCACCGGCTGATGCGCGCCGATCGCCTGCGCGACCCGCTGGTGCATCACTGGCTGGAGCCGGCCGAGCATTTCAGCGGCGATCTGGTGGCGGCCGCGCGCTCGGAAACCGGGGATCTTTACGGGCTGCTGGCGGACGCCACCGGGCACGGCCTGTCCGCCGCGATCAATCTCATTCCGCTGACGCAAACTTTCTACACCATGTCGCACAAGGGCTTCGGCATCGCGTCGATCGCCGAGCAGATCAACCGTCAGCTGCGCCAGTACACGCCGCCGGAACGTTTTGTCGCGGTCACGCTGCTGCTGATCAGCCAGCGCGAGCGCAGCGTCGATATTTTCAATGCCGGCAATCCGCCGGTGCTGTTGATCGACCGGGAGGGCAAGCTGCTGCGCCGGTTTCCGTCGCGCTGCCTGCCGCTCGGCATCGTCGATAACACCAGCATGCATTTCGATGGCGAACAGCTGCGTTATCCCGATGGTTCGCAACTGGTGTTGTATTCGGACGGCTTGACCGAGGCGGTGAACTGCGCCGGCAACGAGTTCGGTTCCGAGCAGCTGGAAAACATCCTGACCGGCGCCGATGCGCCGGATCGGCTCGAGGCCGTGCGCGCGGCGCTGCAACGACACATCCAGGACGCGCCGGCCCACGACGATGTTTCACTGCTGCTGTTCGATTGCGTGGAGCCGGAACGGGAACAACGCCGTATCCCGCCCTGTGCGCGCACTGGCGGCAGGCGCACGTCATGGCGCACCACCGCGACGCTGTCGGCCGAACAGCTGCGCAGCGATGAACTGGTGCCGATGATGGTGGAGTGGACCCGCACCCTGGGCCTGCCGGCGCCGCAGCGCGGCGTTTTTTTCGTGGTGATGAGCGAGTTGTACAACAACGCCCTCGATCACGGCCTGCTCGGCCTGGATTCGAACCTGAAGGAAGTGCCCAACGGTTACGAGCGTTACATGGAGGAGCGCGCGCAACGTCTGGAGCATCTGCGGCGCGGGCGCATCAGCATCGCGCTGCGGCACGAGTACGCCGGCAATCGGTATTGTTTTCGGATTCGGGTCAAGGACAGCGGGCCCGGTTTTGATCCCGGGCCCTGGTTGCGCGCGACGGAGCCGGAGTTGAGCCGTTACTCCGGACGCGGCATCGCGCTGGTGCGCAGCCTGTGCAATCGCCTGGAATACGGCCCCGGCGGCAACGACGTGCTGGCGGAAATCGCCTACTGAGCGCGTTTCAGCGGCTGCTGTCGAGCAGGAATACCGCGCTCACCGATTTGCTGATGCGCTGGGGGCCGATTTTCAGGTTGTCGCCACCACCACTGCTGTCGCTGGCCATCGCCTTCATTGCGCGCATTTCGAAGGGCGCGGGCGCAGGTCCTGAGCCGCCTTCGGCCAGCGTGGCGATGCCCGCGATGCGACCGCCGCAGGCCGCGGCCATCACATCGGCCTTGCCGCGCACATTGGCGATGGCTTTTTTCAGCGCTTCGTTTTCCAGTTGTTCCTGTTTCGAGAATTCCGTGCGGATGCCGTTGATCTGCGTCACCTGGGCATCGGCCAGCGCCTGCACCAGCGCGCCGTAGTGCTCGACATTGCGCAGGCGCAACTGGAACTGACGGCTGACCTGCTGGCCGCGCAGGGTGCGTTGGCCGTTTTGCCAATCGTAATCCGGCGCCGCCTGAATTTTCGAAGCCTGCAGATCGTCGGCGGCGATACCCTGCTCACGCGCGGCGCGCATGACGGCGTTGCCGATGTCATCGACCCGACGTTTGGCCTCGCTCAAGGTTTGCGCGGTGTGGCTGAGCGTCAAATCAATGACCACGATATCCGGTGTTGCCTCCACATAACCTTCGCCGCTGGCCGACAGCTGCGGTTTTTCCGTGGAATTGTCGGCGCTGTGGGCGAGCGGCGCGCTGGCGGCGAGCGCCAGGCACAGCAGGGCCGCGAGGTGACGTTTTTGCCGGGACATAAGCTGACTCCTGTGGCGGTTCGGGCCTTTCATGCCTGTTTTTCAGGCGGGCGTGTATCGATGTCGCCGTTCGATGGGCGGCCGCGCGGTAGGGAAAATGTTCTGTCGCGGCGTTTTTTCGAGCGGTGTCACCGTTGCTGAACAGCGCCGCGCAAGCGGCGATGCCCGTGCATTATGCCGCCCGTCGCCGAATTTCGGAAACGGCGCGAGCGCGTTGTGTGCGCGGTTTCATTCCGATGTGAGGCGCGTGCTAACATTCGGCGATGTTCGCTGTTGAATACGGAGGATGATCGGTGAGCGCATTCAGAAAATGGGAATGCACCGTGTGCGGTTTCATTTACGACGAGGAGCAGGGCCTGCCCGAACTGGGCATTGCACCCGGAACGCGTTGGGAGGACGTACCGGAGGATTTCGAGTGCCCCGACTGTGGCATCGGCAAGGATTATTTCCAGGTGTTCGAGTAGCGATCGGCTGCGAGCGCTGATCGGCAGCGTTTTCCATCGCCTGCGGCCGGGTATTACGTCAACAACAGCCCGGCGGGCGTATTCATACACCATCAGATTGAGAGCGACACGATGAGTCAAGGGTTGCGCCATGCGGCGTTTTGTTTCAGCGCGGGCGCGGCCGGCGGCCTCGCCAGGGCGGCGATGGCCTGGGCCTGCGCCCGCCAGGGCCTGGACCACGCCTTCGGCGTGCAGTGGTCCGGCGCGTTGTCGCCGGCGGCGTTGTATCCGCGCGTGGTGTGGGGCGGCCTGTGGGCGTTTCTGTTCCTGTTGCCGCTGGCGCGCGGATCGCTGTGGCTCAGCGGTCTGTTGTGGGCGCTGGTGGTGACGCTGGTGCAATTGATTGTGCTGCCGCTGTTGCTGCATGCCAGCCTGCATTTTGGATTGCTGCCGGCGCTGGGACTGCTGCTGTTGAATTGCGTGTGGGGCTTGGTGACCGCGCTGCTGTTGCACCTGCTGAACTGAAAACACGGCGGCGCATCCGCCGCCGTCTCTCGGTCAGCGCGCCCGGTTCGATCGCGCCGCAGGCCTCTTTTCTTCCGCTCTCCAATCCGGCCGGTGCTGTTGTCGCAGCACAGTGTTGCCTGCGCGTTTCCTGCGCAGCAGCTCCGGCGCTTTTTCTGCACAGCGGTGGTGCACATTCAGGGCGCGGCGTTCCAAGTTGGGGTTTGTCCGATGACCGTCCGGGCGCGTTTTGTCGGGCTTCAATGCGGTTTTCTGCTTGGATGACGGGGTGTTGCTCGCTTCGGTAAACGGGAGTCTGCGGTTGGCAGAATATTTGCTCCAATGTCAGTGAACCCCGCTTGAACCCGAATGGATTTTGCAATCCAAAGTGCCTGCCGCAAGGAGCCCGAACATGCCGAGACCAACGCGATTCACCGTCAGCGACATTCCCCAATGTGTCGTGCAATCTGGAATCAACTGGGCGCGAACCTTCAATTATCGCGACGATTACCAGCTGTATCTGGACAGCCTCAGACAGGCCGCGGCGCATTACGATTGCGAATTGCACGCCTATGCGCTGTTGCCCAATCGCGTGCAGTTGCTGGTGACACCGCATGCGGAGCTGGCGGTGCCGCAGATGATGCAGTCGCTCGGGCGGCGTTATGTCCAGTATTTCAACCGACGTTACGAACGCAGCGGCACGTTGTGGCAGGGCCGTTATAAATCCTGCCTGGTGGAGCCGGGCGAGTACCTGTTGAACTGCTATCGGTATGTGGATTCGCTGGCCGCGATCACCGGCGTGGTCAACGATGCGCTGGATTATCCCTGGAGCAGCCTGCGCCAGCACCTGGGTTCAGCGTCGTTGACGGTGCACCCGCACGCGAGTTATCTGGCGCTGGGCGATTCGGAGCCGGCGCGTCAGAGCGCCTACGCGGCGCTGATCGCGACCGCGCTCACGCCCGAGGTCACCCGCGATATCAATCTCAACGTGGTGCAGGGCAGCGTCTACGGCGGCGAGGTTTTTCGCGCTGAAATCGAAAGCCGTTGCGGCCAGAAGGTGCGCCCGCGGCCGCGCGGCCGGCCGCGTTTGCGTCAGGCCGGCTGAGAGCGAACGGCGTTCCGTTGTAAATCCCCGCCAGGCGGTCCGGCCACGGGGCCGGACTATTGCCGCACCCTGTCGATATCGCGCAGCCGTCCACCTTCGAACACCAGCACGTTGTAATAGCCCTGATCGGGGCCGTAGATCCATTGCTCGATTTTATATTCGCGTTCGCCGCGCAATCCCGGCGGCGCTCCGCGCAGGGTATAACCGATGATGTCCTCGCTCACCGGGTCGCCGCACGCGTCCCGCACCTGAATGGCCAGATCGCCGGGCTGTATCAACCGGGTTCCGCAGCGCAGCGCGAGGGCGGACGGCGGCATCAGCAGGAGGGAGCAGAAAACGATTGGCCACACGGCTTGTTTCATCAGATATCGCTCATCGTCGGGATCGATGATGTCGGGCTCATGCCCAAATCAGACCGCATTTTCGATGGCGCTATCTGAACTCGAACTGAACGCACTGTGCCATCGCCCCGGCTGATGAATGCCGGCTGATCCCGTGATACGCGCCGTCGCGGCCTGCGTCGGCTCGTTTCGATTTCCTCAACTGGTGCTGGCGCGAACCCGTATTGATCGTGAACATGGCGCGGTCGCCGTGGGCCTTTCGCCTGCCATTGCCCGTGAGCCGTGTGCGAAAGCTCCACTGCTATACTGGCCAACCAGAGAATAAGGAATGGAGCAGCAGGACGCTATGAGTGGGGCGCAGTGGTTTTCCAATCTGTGGGTGATCGGCGCTGTACTGTTATCGATCGCGGCCGTGTTGGCGCTGTACCGGCGGCGATGGCGCGCCGCGGCGGCCGCGCCGGATGATGTTGCATCGCAGGCCGACCCCGCGGATACATCCTTTCCGGGCGGCGCCACGGCTGACCCGGACTTGTTCGAACACGCGCCGATCGGGCTTTGCCAACTCGATCTCAGCGGGCGCGTCATGCGCGCCAACGCCTTCGTCAGAACCCTGTTGGGAATGAGCTTCGAGACCCTGCACGCGCAGGATTTTTCCGGGTTGCTCCATGTCGAGGACCGGGACCGTTGCCGGCTTGAGCGGCGCGAACTGCTGGCCAAACGCGGCCGCCATTATGAGTCGGAGTTGCGTTTGTGCAACCGGGATGGGGACGTGCTGTGGGTCCGTCGCAGCCTGCGCCTGTTGCGCGACGGGCGCGGCCGGCCGCGTTGTTTCGTGGCGGCGATCGTCGATATCAGCGCGCAGAAACACGCGGACAGCCTGCACCGGCTGCAGGCGGAAAAGCTGCAAACCCTCGTCGACCATATGCCCGTTGCCGTCTGGCTGACGGCGGCGGATGACACGCGCGTGCTGTTCGCCAACGACGCCTTCGAAGCCGTGTGGGGTTACAGCCGCGACATGTTTTATGCCGATCCCGGCAGCTTGACGCAGCGCATTCACCCCGATGATGTCGACACCGTGCAGCGCAGCACTGCCACCAGCGCCTACGACATCAGTTACCGCATTCGGCGCGACGATGGCGAGTTGCGTTATGTGCGCGACATGGGGCGCGGCATCTTCGACAGTCATGGCCGGGTTCTGTACCGGCTGCACAGCGTTGCCGACATCAGCGGCGAGAAGCGGTTGCGCGACGAGCTGAGCGCGGCCAACGAGCAACTGCGCGAGGCCAATCGCCGCTGGCAGGAAAACGCGCGCCTGGACAGCCTGACCCGTTGCCTCAACCGCAACGCCTTTTTCGAGGAAGTGGAGAAAGCGCTGCAACTGGAGCAGCGCTACCGGCGTTCCAGCACGCTGGTGTTTTTCGATCTCAACGATTTCAAGGACGTCAACGACAACTTCGGCCACCACGTCGGCGATCGGGGCCTGATCGCATTCGTCGAGCATATCAGGACGCGCCTTCGCACCACCGACGAGTTGGGGCGATACGGTGGCGATGAGTTTGTCGCATTGTTGCGGGAGACCGATGCGTTGCAGGCCCGGCTGCTGTTGGCATCGCTGACGCCGGTGGTGGTCGACGCCGAAAACGGCAGCAGCGTGATCCTGCGTTTTTCCGCCGGGGTATCGTGCAGCGATGATCCGGCCATCGAAACCGTGGACGACTGGATTCGGATCGCGGACAGCCAGATGTATTACCAGCGCGCCCGGCGCAACGGCCGCTGAGGGAAACAGGATTCCATGGTGGAGTGTTGAACGACGAATAGACGGGGCGGGAAATCACATCGGATCGCGCCGTTGTCGAAAACCGGACACGACGAAAAAGAAAAAGGGGCATCACTGCCCCTTTTCCGTTTGCCACTGGTAACCAGCACTTATCCCAAACAACGAGCCCGATCGAGCGTTGTGTGCTCTCTCCGACTGTTATCGGATATTACTGGTTGTTAGCGGGCGGGGTAGTGCCTTCTTCAGCCGGAGCCGGTTGCTCAGCCGGAGCTGCGCCTTCAGCCGGAGCGGACTGGTCTGCCGGGGCGGATTGCTCCGGAGCCGCTTGATCTGCCGGAGCGGATTGCTCGGCGGGAGCGGTGGTTTCGGGAGCCGGAGCCGGTGCCGGCGCTTCTTCCTTCTTACCACCACAGGCGGCCAAGCCCAGGCAGAGGACAAGCGAGGACATTACCAAATAACCTTTCTTCATGATGTTCTCCGTGTTGTTATCGGGGGATAATCGTTGGGATCAACGCGCGCCGCCAGTCTACTGAGACGCCGTGGCAGGTGCAAGCAGGGCCGGTGTATATCGCTCTAAAAATCACAAAATCGGCGACGTTTGGAACTAAGAAAAAGGGCCGGGCGAAAAAAAACCCGTCTTGCGACGGGTCAGTCTCTTGGTTGAGGGAACCGTTTGATCTCAGCGTAGCGCCAGTTTCTGAATGCCGGAAACGGTGGGGAATCCGTCCCAGTTATCGTGCCGCCCCTCGCGCCAGCCCGACATCCACTGATCGCGTATATCACCGTCCTCGTGTGGGCACAGATCGCGACGACGACCGTCCAATCCTGCGCGATAACCGCGTTGATAAGCTCTTTCCTGCAAATTGCGTTTTTGCTTCTTCATAGAGCGGATTCTCCGTGGTGCACTTAGAATACGAAGCCTCGAGGAGGGCTTGCCGCCGTGGAGGAATGGCGGCTGTGCTAGAATGCGTCGCCCGCCTCAGCGCCATGAAAGCAAAACTGTCCGCAGCGCGTCGACTGCCAATCCTTTATAGGCTCCGTTGGTTTTATCGATGTCAGTTATAGGGCCGGCGCCCACCTGAGATATCAATGTGTTGTGATGGGGCGTTATCCGGGCGATAACCCATTGCTGACAAAACGATCTGCTTTATAACCATTTCTTCTGAGTTTTTGATCCCGCCGATGACTGATTTCCATACGCTGTTCGCCACGTGTCCGAAGGGCCTCGAATCGTTGCTCGCCGCTGAACTGACGAGCCTGGGCGCTGAATTCATCAAGGAGCACGTCGCCGGCGTCACCGTGCGCGGCACCCTGGGCGTGGCCTATCGCTGCTGTTTATGGTCGCGCCTGGCCAACCGCATTTTGCTGCCGCTGGGCCAGTTCCGGGTCGATAGCGCGCAGGTCCTGTACGACGGTGTCGCCGCGATTCCCTGGCAGGAGCATTTCAGCCCGGACGATTCCTTTGCCGTGGATTTCACCGGCACCAACGATGCGATCAAAAACACGCAGTTCGGCGCGCAGAAAACCAAGGACGCGGTGGTCGACCAGATGTTGTGGCGGCGCGGCCGGCGTCCGTCGGTGGACCTGAAGCATCCGCATTGGCGGCTCAATGTGCAATTGCGTCGCGACACCGCCACGGTTTGCCTCGATCTCGCCGGCGACAGCCTGCACAAGCGCGGCTATCGCCTGCAGGGCGGGCTGGCGCCGTTGAAGGAAAATCTGGCGGCGGCGCTGTTGCTGCGCGCGGACTGGCCGGCGCTGGCGGCGCGCGGCGGCGCCCTGCTGGACCCGCTGTGCGGTTCGGGCACGCTGCTGATCGAAGGCGCGCTGATGGCGATGGATATCGCGCCGGGTGTGGCGCGTACGCGCTGGTCCTTCGAGAACTGGCTGCATCACGATGCCGATGTCTGGCGCGCGCTGCGCGAGGACGCCGAGCAGCGGCGCGAACGCGCGCTGCAACGGCAGTGGCCGGAGATTCGCGGTTACGACGCCAGCTCCGCCGCCATCGCCGCCGCCGAGGAGAACATCGCGCGCGCCGGCCTCACCGGCAAGGTGCGGGTATTGCGCAAGGAGTTGGCGCAGTTCGTCAAACCCACGCACCAGATGCTGGATACGGGGCTGATCATCACCAATCCGCCCTACGGCGAACGCCTGGGCGAACAGGAAAGCCTGCGGCATCTCTACGCCCACCTCGGCGAGCGCCTGCGCGAACAATTCCAGGGCTGGCGCGCCGCCGTGTTCACCGGCAATCCCGATCTCGGCAAGACCATGGGTCTGCGCAGCAACAAGCAATACCGTCTGTGGAACGGACCGATCGCCGCGCAATTGTTGTTGTTCGATATCGAACCCGAGTATTTCGTCAAGGCCGGCCCGCTGGTGAAACCGATCACCGCGCAGGTCGCGCAACCGGCGCCGACGGTTTCCATCGAGCAGCTGAGCCCCGGCGCGCAGATGTTCGCCAACCGCTTGCAGAAGAACCGCAAGCGCCTGCACAAATGGGTGCAGCAGAACCGGATTGAATGCTATCGCCTGTACGACGCCGACATGCCGGAATACGCCGTC
>Ga0164243_10008760_pt1 | contig 14868 bp, 17 predicted proteins | sample OricompcompostOP_FD_108781 | JGI IMG/M metagenome (GOLD analysis project Ga0164243, IMG submission 108781) | Organic Plus compost microbial communities from Emeryville, California, USA - Original compost - Organic plus compost (OP) | ecosystem: Engineered > Solid waste > Mixed feedstock >... | reverse complement strand
GCCGAGGGCGCAAGGCGTTCGTGTGGACGCCTCCGCCCTCGCTCCGATCGCGGATTGACCATGACCGACGCAACCTCGAACGGGACCTCCAGCACGACGGGCGCCGAAGAGTACGGTGCAAGCTCGATCAAGGTGCTGAAGGGCCTGGACGCGGTGCGCAAGCGCCCGGGCATGTACATCGGCGACACCGACGACGGCTCGGGCCTGCACCACATGGTCTACGAGGTGGTGGACAACTCCATCGACGAGGCCCTGGCCGGCTGGGCCACCCGCGTCGAGGTGGTCCTGAACGCGGACGGCTCGGCGACCGTCGTCGACGACGGGCGCGGCATGCCCACCGGAATCCACCCCGAGGAGGGCGTTTCCGCGGCCGAGGTCATCATGACCCAGCTGCACGCGGGCGGTAAGTTCGCCAACGAGGAGGGCGGCTCCTACAAGGTCTCCGGCGGCCTGCACGGCGTGGGCGTGTCGGTGGTGAACGCCCTCTCCGACTTCCTCGACCTGAAGATCTGGCGCGAGGGCAAGGTCCACGAAATGCGCTTCGAGCGGGGCGACGCCGTCGCGCCCTTGAAGGTCACCGGCGAGGCCCCTCTGCGCGAGGACGGCCGGCCGCTGACCGGCACCAGCGTCACCTTCTTCCCGTCCAAGGAAACCTTCTCGACCATCGAGTTCGACCGGAAGACGCTGGAGCACCGCCTGCGCGAGCTCGCCTTCCTGAACTCGGGCGTGACGATCCGCTTCAAGGACCTGCGCGGGGCCGAGCCGTTCGAAGAGGTGATGCACTACGAGGGCGGGGTCGAGGCCTTCGTCCGGCACATCGACAAGTCGAAGACCCCGCTGATCAAGCAGCCGGTCGTCGTGCGCGGCCGCCGCGATCAGGTCGAGGTCGACCTCGCCCTGTGGTGGAACGACAGCTATCACGAGACCATGCTGTGCTTCACCAACAACATCCCGCAGCGGGATGGGGGCACGCACCTGGCCGCCTTCCGGGCCGCCCTGACCCGCGTGATCGGCGGCTATATCGAGAGCTCGGGCGCGGGCAAGCGCGAGAAGGTCAACTTTTCGGGCGAGGACAGCCGCGAGGGCCTGACCTGCGTGCTGTCGGTCAAGCTGCCCGACCCCAAGTTCTCGTCCCAGACCAAGGACAAGCTGGTCTCGTCGGAAGTGCGGCCCGCCGTGGAAGGCCTGGTCGGCGAGATGCTGGCCCAGTGGTTCGAGGAGCATCCCGCCGAAGCCAAGCAGATCGTCGGCAAGATCGTCGAGGCCGCCGCCGCCCGCGAGGCCGCCCGCAAGGCGCGCGAACTGACCCGGCGCAAGTCGGCGCTCGACATCACCTCGCTCCCCGGCAAGCTCGCCGACTGCCAGGAACGCGATCCGGCCAAGTCCGAACTGTTCATCGTCGAGGGCGACTCGGCCGGCGGCTCCGCCAAACAGGGCCGCAACCGCGAGAACCAGGCGGTGCTGCCGCTGCGGGGCAAGGTGCTGAACGTCGAGCGGGCCCGGTTCGACAAGATGCTGTCGTCCGAGCAGATCGGCACCCTGATCACCGCCCTGGGCGCCGGGATCGGCCGCGACGACTTCGACGTCGAGAAAATCCGCTACCACAAGATCATCATCATGACGGACGCCGACGTCGACGGCGCCCACATCCGCACCTTGCTCCTGACCTTCTTCTATCGGCAGATGCCGGAGGTGATCGAGCGCGGCTACCTCTACATCGCCCAGCCGCCGCTCTACAAAGCCGCCAAGGGCAAATCCTCGCGCTACCTGAAGGACAACGCCGAGCTCGAAGCCTTCCTGTTCGACGAGGGCGTGGACGGCGCGACCCTCGACCTGCCGAACGGCGAGCGGCTGACCGGCGGCGACCTGCGCAAGCTGGTGGTGGAGAGCCGCGGGGCCCGGACCCTGATCGAACGGCTGTCGGCCCGGGCGCCGGCCTTCGCCATCGAACAGGCGGCGCTGGCCGGCCTGTTCGGCGAAACCCCCGATGCGGAGACCGCCGCCAGGCGGCTCGACCTCTACGCCGAGGAAGGCGACGGCGCCTGGAGCGCGGCCCCGGCCGAAGGCCCCGGCGGCTTCGTCTTCAGCCGTGTGCGCCGCGGCGTGTCCGAGCGCATCGTGCTCGACGACCTGATGATCCACGCCGCCGACGCGCGACGGTTGGCCGAACGGGCCGCCGCCCTGGCCGAGCATTTCACCTCGCCCGCCGTCTTCCGGCGCAAGGACAAGAGCCAGACCGTGCGCGGGCCGCTGGACCTGGTGGCCGCGGTGATGGACGCCGGGCGCAAGGGCCTGTCGATCCAGCGCTACAAGGGCCTGGGCGAGATGAACGCCGAGCAGCTGTGGGAGACCACGCTCGACGACAACGCCCGCACCCTGCTGCAGGTGAAGGTCGGCCACGCCGACGACGCCGACGACATGTTCTCCCGGCTGATGGGCGACCTGGTCGAGCCGCGGCGGGAATTCATCCAGGAAAACGCGCTCGACGCCGAGGTCGACGTCTGACCTTGCTCGTCATCCTCGGGCGCAGCCGCAGGCGAAGGCCCGAGGACCCGGCGAGCGCAACCTCGACGCGCGTTCAGGGCGGGCGGCTGGATTCTCGGGTCTGAGCGGCTCGCGCCGCTTCGCCCGAGAATGACGGGACAGGTCAGGCCGGCATCCCGAACACACGCGCTAGGTCGGCTTGCTCGACGCCCTCGATATCGACCGCCTTCAGCCGGCTTTGGCCGCCGCGGGCGACCGAGACCGCGCCCTTGCGCACGCCGAGCGCCTTGGCCAGCAGCGCCTCCAGCGCCGCGTTGGCTTCGCCCTCCACCGGCGCCGCGCGCACCCGCACCGCCAGCACCGGCCGCCCCTGGGGATCGAGGCTCCAGCCGTCCACCCGGTCGACCGCCGCCCGGGGCGTCAGCCGCACGTGAAGGATCACGTCCGCCTCCTCAGCCGGTGGCGGCGATGAGGGCCGGGAAGAGGGTGTTGTCCAGCAGGATGCGCAGCGCCTGCAGCAGCAGGATCAGGATGATCGGGCTGACGTCGATGCCGCCGAGGTTCGGCATGAAGCGGCGGATCGGCCGCAGCAGGGGATCGGTGATCCGGTCGAGGAACTGCAGGATGCGGTAGATGGTGGGGTTGTTGAGGTTCAGCACCCCGAACGCGACCAGCCACGACACGATCGCGTTCACGATCACGACGAACACGATGAGGTCGATGACATTGTCGATCAGGAACTTGAGGGCGCTGCCCATGACCCCTCCGCGGCTGGTCCATCGGTTCTAAGGGGGCGGCGCCCCTGCGGCAAGACGCGCAGGGCGCGGGGTCGCTTGACAAGCACAGGCCCGGGTCCTTATTTGCCGCCTCCCGCGTCGGCCCCGCCCGACGCGCCGGGCGTGTGGGGCCGTAGCTCAGTTGGTAGAGCGCCTCGTTCGCAATGAGGAGGTCAGGGGTTCGACTCCCCTCGGCTCCACCATGCGCCCCTTTCCTGCCGGCCCACCGCTTGCTTGATCCGCCGCCAAACGAACCTGGGCGGGGAAACATGTTCCGTTTTGAGATCGACGTGGCCTCGGGCCGCGAGGCCGAGCGGTTCAATACGGCCGTCTACCGCTTCCTGGAGATCCACGGCAGCGGCGCCGACGGGCTGGAGCTGATCAAGATCGACACCTGTCCGGCCGGCCCGGTCGAGCGCAAGACCGTGACCTTGTGGAGCGAGGAATCGGTCGAGGCCTTCCAGAGCTTCTGGGACCGGACGCGCCGCGAGCTGGCGAGGGCCTAAAGCCCCAGCAGCGGCCGCATCTGCGCGGCTGTCCTCGGCCCCTGGACCGCCGGGGTCAGGTCGAACTTCTTGCTGGCCGCCAGGTCGCCGGCGCGGAGCGGCTCCAAGCCGGCGTCGCGCACCAGCTGCATCACCGTGTCCACGGCCTTGGGGTCGTCGCCGGCCACCGGGACGGCCAGCCGCTCCCCGGGGCGGCCCGCCTCGCGCGCGGCGACCTGGAAGTTGAGGATGTTGAAGGCGCGCACCACCTTCGCGCCCGGCAGGAAGGCGGCGGTCGAAAGGCCGGCCCCGCGCTCGATGGCGGCCCTGGCCATGTCGCCGTCCCGGGTCAGGTTCGGGTTGCCGGTGTCGATCACCACCTTGCCCCGGAGCGTCGGGCCGAGGTCGCGGGCGATATCGGGCATGGCCGCATAGGGGACGGACAGCAGCACCACGTCGCCGAAAGCCGCCGCCTCCTGGGCCGTCCCGCTGCGGGCGCCGGGCGAACGGGCGGCGGCGGCGCGGGCCGTGGCGGGATCGCGGTCGGAGAACATCACCTGATGCCCGGCGCGGCTCCAGATTTCCCCGTAGAGGCTGCCGATGCGGCCGGAGCCGACGACGCCGATCTTCAGCGGGGCGGCGGCGCGGGCGACGGGGTGGGCCAGGGTTGGCGCCTGTGCGAGCGCCGGCGCGGACAGGACGGCGGCCAAGCCGGCCAGGATCGGGCCGGCCAGGACCAGGCGGCGGGAAAGGACGGACATCGCGCTCCTCCTCCCAGGTGCGGATGACGTCGGGAGCTTACTCCAGCCGGGCCCTGCCGCCTACCAAGGGCGTTCGCGCTGCCAACGGGCCGCGTCGCGGATGATGGTGTCGAGGTCCGAGCAGCGGGCGCGCCACCCCAGTCGCTCGTTGATGCGGCTCGGGTCGGCCACCAGCGAGGGCGGGTCGCCCGCCCGGCGCGGCCCCACCGTGTAGGGCACGGGCGCGCCCAGCACCCGCTCGGCCGCCGCGATCACCTGCTTCACCGTCGCGCCCTGGCCGGTGCCGACGTTCATGATCGCGCTTCCGGCGCCGTCGATCAGGGCGCCGATCGCGCGCACGTGGGCCTCGGCCAGGTCCACCACATGGATATAGTCTCGGATCGGCGTGCCGTCCGGGGTCGGATAGTCCTCGCCGAACACGGTCAGGCCGGGGCCCGTGCCCAGCACCGCCTTGATCAGGTTGGGGATCAGATGGGTTTCGGGCTCGTGGCTCTCGCCCGTCTCGCCGTCCGGGTCGGCGCCGGCGGCGTTGAAGTAGCGCAGGGCGTTCCAGCGGAAGGGATAGGCCTCGCCGAACCAGCGCAGCGCGCTCTCGAACGCCAGCTTGGAGGCGCCGTAGGGATTGATCGGGACCGTCGGGTGCGTCTCGGGGATCGGCGAGACGGAGGGCACGCCATAGGTCGCCGCCGTCGAGGAGAAGACGAACGCCTCGACCCCGCTCTCGATCAGCGCCTCGGCGAAGGCGACCGCCGCGCCGACGTTGTTGTCATAGTACTTGAGCGGGTTCTTCACCGACTCGCCGACGAGGCTGTAGGCGGCGAAATGCATCGCGCCCTTGATCTCGTAGCGCCCGGCCAGCTCGCGCACCCGCTCCTTGTCGCGCAGGTCGCCCGGCTCGAACGGGCCCCATTTCACCGCGCCGGCGTGGCCCGTGGCCAGATTGTCGAGGGTGACGGGCAGGTAGCCGGCCTGGGCCAGCGCCTTGCAGGTCTGGGCTCCGATGTAGCCTGCGCCGCCCGCCACCAGGATCGCGGGTCGGGTGAGGGCAGGCGAGGTCATGCGGGGCTTCCTCCAAGCTGGGCCGGCGCGAAAACGCAGGGTCGCGGCGCCGGTTCCGGCTTAGCACATCCGCGCGGCAGTCAGTCCTTCGGCTTGCGCCGGAACCGGCGCGGCGGCTTCGCCTCGCCGTTCGCCTTGGCGGCGATCTCCTTCAGCTTCACCGTCTGGAGCGCCGACAGGGCCTGGCCCGGCGCGCCCTTTTCCGGGTCGCCGAAAGCGCGGCCGAAGGTCTTCACCCGGTCCTCGACCGAGCCCAGGAACTCGCCTTCCCAGTCGGACAGCTCCACCCCCGCCTTGGCCGCGGTCAGGCGGGCGCGGCGCAGCGCCCGAAGCGCCGCCCGCTGGGCGGCTTTCTTGGCCGCCGCGACCGGATCTGTGGGCTTGCGCCTCACAGACCCCCGATGGCCGACAGGTAGAGGTCGATCAGCGCCTCTTCCTCCTGGCGTTTGACCTTGTCCTGCTTCCGCAGGCGGATGACCTTGCGCAGGATCTTGGTGTCGAAACCCTCGCCCTTGGCCTCGGCGTAGACTTCCTTGAGGTCGGCGGCGATGCCCGCCTTGTCCTCTTCCAGGCGCTCGATGCGCTCGATGATCGTCTTCAGACGTCCTTGGGCCGTGGCGGTGAGCACGTCGGGGTGGGAGTCGAAGGCGGCGGCGTCGTCGGCCATGGTTAATCTACTCCGGCAGGCAAGGGTGATCGGTCCCGCTCGAGCGGGTCCATCCGTCTACAGCAATCCGCGCGATTGCAGAGCCGGGCGCAAGGCCGCGGGCGCTTCAAACAAGTGGACAGCCAAGCCTGGCCTGTGGGCGGCTTCGGGATCGAGCAGCCGTGGCCGACGAACGGCCTCTCACGTCGCATCCAAGGTGCGGACATGGCGCGACGCTCGCCGCATGCAGCGAGCATCGACCGAATCCTTGGAATTCAGGAACGGGCGCGAACGCGGCGCGCGCCGGATCAGCCCTGCTTGGCCTTGAAGCGCGGGTCGGTCTTGTTGATCACGTAGACCCGGCCCTTGCGGCGGACGACCTTGCAGTCCCGGTGACGGCCTTTGAGCGACTTCAGAGAGCTTCTGACCTTCATGGTCCTATCTCACGGGACGGGGACGCAAATGCAAACCCGCGCGGGGAGGGCCCCTGCGCGGGCGGTGAGCGGCGCATATAGATCGGGGCGGCTGGCGAGTCAACGCGAAGAAGACCGGGTGAAGAAGAGCCGTCCGAAAACCCGGTTTACGTGGAATTCACGCTGACCGGGCTTCTTAAGCGCCTATGCGGGGACTGGTCATCATCGCGATGGCGACGGCTTCGACGGGCGCGGCGCACGCCGCAGACCTTTCCGTCGTCGTGCGCACCGCCAAGGGCGCGCCGGTGGCCAACGCCGTGGTGCTCGTCACGCCCGCCGGCGGCGGGGCGGCGCCCGCCCGCTACGACGCGCCGCTGCGGGTGTCGCAGGCCGACCTGCAATTCGATCCTTTCGTCCTGATCGTCCCCCTCGGCGCGGAGGTGGCGTTCCCGAACCAGGACCACGTCCGCCACCACGTCTATTCCTTCTCGCCCGCCAAGAGCTTCGAGCTGAAGCTCTATGGCCACGGCGCCGCTCCCACGGTCCGCTTCGACAAGCCCGGCGTGGTGGCGCTGGGCTGCAATATCCACGACCGGATGACGGCCTTCCTTCGCGTGACCGATGCGCCCTACGCCGCGCGGACCGACGCCTCCGGCCGCGCAATCCTGAGCGGCCTGCCCGCCGGCGCTGCGACCGTGACCCTTTGGCACCCCTACCTGAAGGCGAAGGGGGGCGAGTTGACGGAGCGCGTGACCGCCCCCGCTTCGGGCCGGTTCGAGAAAGCCTACACCGTCGCGCTCCGCACCCCTGCGATGCGGCTCAACGGCTACTGAGCATGGCGGTCCGTCGGCTGCAGACCCGGCTGGCGCTGCTTTACGTCGCCCTGTTCGGCGCGGTGATCACGCTCGTGTCGGCCGCGGTGCTGGCCGCGGTGGCCGCCAACGCCGAAGCGGTGAGCCGCGCCACCCTGGTCTCCAGCGGCCGCGTGTTCGACCGCCTGTGGGAGGCCCAGGCGGAACGGCTGCGCAGCGGGGCCGCCCTCCTGTCCCGCGACTTCGGCTTCCGCCAGGCCCTGGCCACCCGCGACGCCGCCACCATCGGCTCTTCCATCGAGAACCTTCGCCGCCGGCTCGAGCTCGACGTGGCGCTGGTCCTGAGTCCCGAGGGCGAGCTGCTGTCCGCCGCTTCGCCCCAGGCGGCGCGCATCCGCGACCTGATCGCCCCCAAGCTCGCCGACGAGACGCCGTTCCAAGGCGTGGTGGTGGTCGGCGGCGAGGTGTTCGAAGTCTTCCCCGCCCCGGTGCTCGCCCCTGACCTGACCGGCTGGCTAGTGTTCGCCGAAAGGCTGGACCGCACGCAGATGCGCTCGCTGGAGAGCCTGTCTCCCCTGCCGCTTCGCGCCTCCATCTCCTACCGCGACGGGACGGGGGGCTGGCGCATGTCCAGCCAAGGAGCCGAGCGGGGCTCCGGGCGCGTGTCGGACGACCTTTGGCGGCAGCTGGACCGAGCCGCCTCCGGATCGGTGGTCGCCCGCGCCGACGGCGCCTTCGTGCTCGCCACGCCGCTCCCCGCGGTCACCGGACAGTCGATCGAGCTGCTGCTGGCCTATCCCTACGCCGCCGCCCTGGCCCCGTTCCGGTGGCTGCTGGCGGCCGTCGTGGCCGTGGGGGTCGCCGGACTCGCCCTGGTGGTCGGCGGAAGCTGGGCCATCGCCCGCGGCGTGACGCGGCCGATCCGGGCGATGACCGAGGCCGCCGCCCGACTGCAGGACGGCGAGAGCGCCCGGGTGGAGGTCGCCGGCGACGACGAGGTCGCCCAGCTCGGCCTCACCTTCAACGCCATGGCCGACGCCGTCGCCGACCGCGAGCGGCGCATCCAACAGGCCGCCCTGACGGACCAGGAGACCGGTCTGCCCAACCGCCTGGCCCTGGAACAGACGGTCGCACGCTTCGCCGCCGACAATGCCGCAGGCGCGCCGCTGTTCGCCGCCGCCTTCAGCATCACCCGCTTCGCCCAGCTCCGGGGCGCCATCGGCTACGACCTCTCGGCCCAGCTCGTCCGCGCCCTCGGCGAGGACCTGCGCGCCGAGCGGCCGGACTGGGCCATCGCGCGCATTTCCGGCGAGTCGCTGGGCGCTGTGTTCCGCGCCCGAAGCCTTGAGACCGCCTGCGCCCATGTCGAGCTCGAGCGCCAGAGGATGGAGCGCGGCCATGCGCTCGGCGAACATCTGGTGGACGTGAAGGTGCTGGCCGGCGTCTCGGCCGCGGAAGGGGCGGGCGAACCCGACCTGATCCGCCGCGCCGACACCGCCCTGGACCGCGCGCGGGAGGACGGGACCGCGCTCGCGGTGTTCGACGCGGAAGCTTATGCGGCCGCCCTGGCCCGGCTCTCGTTGATGCCCGAGCTGCGCAACGCCATCGCGGGTCTGGAAGCGTCCGGCGCCCTGGCGTTGGCGCACCAGCCCAAGCTCGACGCCCGCACCGGGCGCATCTGCGGCGTCGAATGCCTGATCCGCTGGCCGCATCCGACGCGCGGCTTCGTCCCGCCCGACCGCTTCGTGCCCTTGGCGGAAGAAACGGGCGACATCCGGACCCTCACCGAATGGGTGCTGACCCGGGCCCTGCACGACCAGGCGACGCTGGCCGAAGCCGGTTGGCGCTTGCCCATGTCGGTCAACCTGTCCGGCCGGCTCGTCGGCGACGCGGCCTTCACCGACCGGCTGCTCGAGCTCGCGGCCGGCGCCGTCGGGCCCCTGTGCCTGGAGATCACGGAGACCGCGGTGATACGAGAGGCCGACGCGGCTCTCGCCAGCATCCGCAGGCTCACCGCCGCGGGCCTGGCCGTTTCCATCGACGACTACGGCTCCGGCCTCTCGTCGCTGGCCTACCTCAAGCAGATCCCGGCCGACGAGCTGAAGCTCGACCGCAGCCTGATCACCGGCCTCACCGCTTCGGGCCGCGAGGCGCTGCTGCTCCGCTCCACCGTGGACCTGGCGCACGGGTTGGGCATGAAGGTGACGGCGGAGGGGGTCGAGGACGCAACCACCGCCAGCGTCCTGACCGCGCTCGGCTGCGACCAGCTCCAGGGCTGGTTCGTGTCCAAGCCCCTGTTCCTGCCCGATCTCATCGGCTTCCTCCGGGCCGCGGCGGACGGACCGCAAGAGGCGCGGCGCGCGTGAGCCGCCGCCTCGCCGCAGCGCTCGCAGCCGCCGCCCTCTCGGTCGCCCCGGCGGCCCGCGCGGAGACGGACCTGTTCGGCCCCGGCGCCGTCTCCGGCTTCCTGGACCTGCGCGTCGCCGCCGCCGACGGCGAACGCTCCTGGTTGAAGGGCGGCTACGGCAAGCTGGAGGACGGCGGCGGCGGCGACTTCGCCGTCCGCCCGCGGCTCGGCCTCGCCGCCCTGACCTGGCGGCCGCAGATCGCGGGCGACCTCGGCGCCTACGTCCAGGCCGAGGCGCGCTCGGACCAGGACCTGGGCGTGGACCTGTCCGAAGCCTTCCTGACCTACAACCCGGCGCCCCGGTCCGCCTGGCGCTGGTCGGCGCGGGCGGGGCTGGTGTGGCCCCCGGTGTCGCTGGAGCACGACGGCCCGTCCTGGACCGTCAGCCGCACCCTCACCCCTTCGGCCCTGAACACCTGGATCGCCGAAGAAGTGAAGACCGTGGCGGTCGAGGCCAGCCTGTCGCGCGAGATCGGCGGCCATCGGCTCGTCGTCACCGCCGCCGCCTTCGAGTTCAACGACACCTCGGGCACCCTGCTCAGCTTTCGCGGGTGGGGGCTGCACGACGTCCGCACCACCGCCTTCGCCACCTTGCCGCTCACCCGCTTCGATCCCCGCCGCGCGGCCGTGTTCTCGACCCAGGCCGAAGAGGCGCGGCCGACCATGGAGATCGACGAGCGGATCGGCGGCTACGCCCGCATCGAGTGGCGCCCGCCCGCGCCCGTGGCGGTCCACCTGTTCCATTACGACAACGAGGGGGACCCCAGGGCCCGGGAGCGCGGCCAATGGGGCTGGCGCACCCACTTCAGCGAAGCGGGGCTGGTCGCGCAGCCGGCGCAGGGCTGGGAGGTGCTCGCCCAGGCCCTGTCCGGACGGACCTACATCGGCCGGCGCGTCCCTCTCTTCGTCGACGTGGACTATTCGGCCGCCTATGTGCTGGCGAGCCGGACCTGGGACGGGCGCCGCGTCTCGGGCCGGATCGACTGGTTCGAGGCCCGCGACAACTCCAACCGGGCGCTGGACGACAATGCGGAGCACGGCTGGGCGGCCACGGCCGCCTATGCGCATCCGATCACGCCCAAACTCGGCCTGTGGTTCGAAGCCCTCCACGTCTGGAGCGACCGGGCGGGCCGCGCCTACCTGGGCGATGGGGCGCGCCAGGCCCAGACACGGCTGCAGGTGGCGCTCAGGGCTGCGCTGTGAGCCGTCCTCCGGTCCTCATCCCGGTTATGTGACCTTCGCCGCGTTTGACCAAAGCGCGGAAAGGGCTAGCCTTTCCGGATGCATCGGCGCGCGTTCCTGCTTTCCACCCTGGGCCTTGCGGCCGCTCCGGCGCCGGCCTCGTGGCTGGCGGCGCAGCTTGCCGGAACGCCCTCCCCAGCCTCCGCCGCGGCCGAGGACGCGCTCGACTTCGCCGGCTGGCGGGACGCCTTCCTGGCGCGGGCCGAACGCGCCGGTTTCGTCCGCGAGCGGGTGCTGGCCGAGATTTCCGCGCTGAGCGCCGACCCGCAGGTGATCGCGCTGGACCGTCGCCAGCCCGAATTGTCCCGGCCCATCGGCGACTACATGGCCGCGACCATCTCCCAGGCGCGGATCAACCGGGGCCAGAGCTTCCGCACCGACCTCGCCCCCGTGCTGGGCCAGGTCGAGGCGACCCAGGGCACGCCGCCCGAGATCCTGCTGGCCATCTGGGCGGTGGAATCGAATTTCGGCCAGAACCAGGGCGGTTTCGACGTGGTCCGTTCGCTGGCCACCCTCGCGGCCGAGGGCCGGCGCCGGGACTGGGCCGAGCGCCAGCTGCTGGCGGCCCTGCGGATCGTCTTCACCGGCGAGGCCCCGCGCGAGCGGCTCAAGGGCTCGTGGGCGGGCGCGATGGGCCAGACCCAGTTCACCCCCGAGGACTACCTCGCCTGGGCGGTGGACCAGGACGGGGACGGGATGCGCGACATCTGGGGCTCGTCCGCCGACGCCCTGGGCTCGACCGGAGCCTTCCTGGCCCGCAAGGCGGCCTGGCGCAGGGGCGAGACCTGGGGCCGCGAGGTGACGCTGCCGCAGGGGTTCGACTACGCCCTGGCCGAGACCGGGTCCCGCTCCTGGGCCGATTGGACGGGGCTGGGCGTGCGGCTGGCGGCCGAAGGGGACTGGAACCCGGCCGAGGCCGCCGAGTCGATGGGACTGATCCTGCCCGCAGGGTGGACCGGCCCCGCCTTCCTGATCCTGCCCAACCACATGGCCATCCGCGCCTACAACAACTCCACCAGCTACGCCCTGGCGGTGGGGCTGCTGGCGGACCGGATCGCCGGCCGGCCGAACCTGGCGCGGGCCTGGCCGAGCGACACGCCGCTGACCCTGGCCGACCGCATGGCGGCTCAGTCCGCGCTCAACCGGCTGGGCTTCGACGCGGGCGAGGTGGACGGGGTCCTGGGGCTGAAGACCCGGGCGGCGGCGAGGGCCTGGCAGACCAGCCGGCGCATGCCGGCGGACGGCTATCTCACCTACGGCCTGATCCAGGCGCTGAAGGCCCAGGCCGGGGGCGCGGTCCCCGCCGCCGCCGATCCCCTGGCCGAGGTGAGGGGCCTCTTCTGACCGCGGAAAGCGAAGGCGCGACTTTCGGGCGCTTGAGCGGGCCAGCCTTGCCATGATAACGGCCCGCAACGCAGCGTTTTCTCTTGAGGATCGGCGACATGGGCGAAAAGGCCGCCAGCTACCACCGGGGCGAGATGGACATCGCCGAGCAGGCTTCCACCTTCCAGGGCTTCATCGCCCTGACCAAGTGGGGCTCTCTCGCGATGGCCGTGGTCCTGCTCTTCGCCACGTTGATCTTCTGCACCCCCGCGGGCTTCTTCCAGGCCGCGATCGCGGCCTTCGTGGTGGCCGTCGTGGGCGTGCTGATGCTGCGCTCCAAGCCGGGCGCCGCCCACTAAAGTCGGCCGCCGGAGCGCCTCACACCTTGGCGGGGCGCTCTGGACAGGGCCTCGCAATCCCTCCTAACCTCCTGCAACGCCGCGCCATGAACGAGCGCGACGGGGAGGTTCCATGGCTGCGACGATCGCCGTCACCCGGGAACGCCGACCGGGCGAAACCCGGGTCGCCGCCGTTCCGGACACGGTGAAGAAGCTCGTCGGCGCCGGCTGCAGGGTCGTGGTCGAAGCCGGAGCGGGGACCGCCGCCTCCTATCCCGACAGCGAATACCAGGCCGCCGGGGCGGCCATCGCTCCCGACGCGGCAGCCGCGCTTTCGGGCGCCGACCTGCTGTTCAAGGTCCGCGCACCCGCCGACGAGGAGATCGCCGCGCTCAGGCCCGGGACCTTCGTCGCCGCCCTGCTCAATCCCTACCAGGAGCGCGCCGCGCTCGACGCCATCGCCGCCAAGGGCGCGACGGCCCTGGCCATGGAGTTCGTTCCCCGCATCAGCCGGGCCCAGGCCATGGACGCCTTGTCCAGCCAGGCCAACCTGGCCGGCTACCGCGCCGTGATCGAGGCGGCCGAGGCTTACGGGCGCGCCCTGCCGATGATGATGACCGCCGCGGGCACCGTCGCCGCCGCCAAGGTGTTCGTGATGGGCGCGGGCGTCGCGGGGCTTCAGGCCATCGCCACCGCCCGGCGGCTGGGGGCGGTGGTCACCGCCACCGACGTGCGCCCCGCCGCCAAGGAGCAGGTCGAAAGCCTCGGCGCCAAGTTCGTCGCCGTCGAGGACGAGGAGTTCAAGGCGGCCGAGACCGCGGGCGGCTACGCCAAGGAGATGTCCGCGGAGTACCGCGAAAAGCAGGCCGCCCTGGTCGCCGGCCACATCCAGAAGCAGGACATCGTCGTCACCACCGCCCTGATCCCCGGCCGGCCGGCGCCGAAGCTGGTCTCGGCCGCCCACGTCGCCTCCATGCGGCCGGGCTCCGTGATCGTCGACCTGGCGGTGGAGCAGGGCGGCAACACCGAAGGCGCGGTCGCCGACCAGGTGGTGGTCACGGCGAACGGGGTGAAGATCGTGGGCGTCTCCAACCTGCCGGGCCGCGTCGCGGCCGACGCCTCGAACCTCTACGCCCGCAACCTGGTCTCGCTGTCGAGCCTGCTGCTGGACAAGGAGGGCGGCCTCGCCCCCGACTGGGACGACGAGATCCTCAAGGCGGCGGTCGTCGCGCGGGACGGGGCCGTCGCGCACCCGAGCCTCGGCTAGGCGAGGGGCGGGGATGGGTCGGCTCCGCACCTACGACCTGATCTGCTACGGCGCCATGGCCTGCGTCGCCGTCGGCGTCGTGCTCAACGTCATCTTCCTGCAGGCGGTCGACGGCCGCATCCGGCTGCTGGCCGACGAAGGCGGCCCAGGCGCCCTCGAACTCGACGCCCGCAGCCGGCTGGTGCTCATCCCGGTCTGGGCCGGGCTTGCGACCCCCGCCGCCGTCTACGCGCTGCGCCGCCTGCTCGGCGCGCGGCGGACCCTGTTCCTCGAGGCCGTGGGCGCCGGCGCGATCGTCTACCTCCTGGGCTCCAGCCTCCTGTCGCTGTTCCTTCCCGCCATCCTCCAGCCGAGGCCCGCCGTCTGATGGAAGCCGTCGATCCCACCGTGTTCCGCCTGGCCATCTTCGTGCTGGCGATCTTCGTCGGCTACTACGTGGTCTGGAGCGTCACTCCCGCCCTGCACACGCCGCTGATGGCGGTCACCAACGCCATCTCCTCGGTGATCGTCGTGGGAGCCCTGCTGGCCGCCGCGGCGCACGGGGCGCAAGGGCAGGCGGCGTCGGGTTCGGTGTGGATCTCGAAGGGCGCCGGCGCGATCGCCGCGGCGCTGGCCGCCGTCAACATCTTCGGCGGCTTCCTGGTCACCCAGCGGATGCTGGCCATGTACAAGAAGAAGGCGCGGCCGCAATGAACCCCAGCCTCGCCGCACTCCTCTACCTCGTCTCCGGGGTCCTGTTCATCCTGGCGCTGCGGGGGCTGTCGAGCCCCGAGACCAGCCGCCGGGGCAACCGGCTCGGCATGATCGGCATGACGCTGGCCATCGCCGTCACCCTGGCCACCGTCTGGGGTCAAG
>Ga0164243_10008759_pt1 | contig 14868 bp, 14 predicted proteins | sample OricompcompostOP_FD_108781 | JGI IMG/M metagenome (GOLD analysis project Ga0164243, IMG submission 108781) | Organic Plus compost microbial communities from Emeryville, California, USA - Original compost - Organic plus compost (OP) | ecosystem: Engineered > Solid waste > Mixed feedstock >... | reverse complement strand
GAGGGCCCGGCGAACAGCAGCGGATCTGGCCCGAGCCCCGCCTCGGCGGCCGGACGCAGACCCGCCCTGCGGAGCACCCGCCGCGAGGCCTGGTTGTGCTCGAACGCCCGCGCGACGACGCGGCGCCCGGGGCAGAGGCGGGCGAGCTCGGCGACGACGGCGGACGCCGCCTCGGCGGCGTAGCCCCGGCCCTGGCGCTCGGGCCAGATCCAGTAGCCGATCTCCACCCGGTCCCGGCCCTGCAGATGGACCCTGAAGACGCCGCACAGCTCCCCCTCGTCCGCCGACCAGAGGCCCAGGAACCGGTCGCGCCCGTCGCCCCTGGCGCGGATCAGGCGCTCGGCGTCCTCCACCCGGAAGGGGCGCGGCAGGAAGACGATGGCCTCCAGCACCTGCGGATTGTCGCTGATGGCCTGCACGGCCCCCGCGTCCTGCGGCGCCAGCGGCCGGATCCGCAGCCGCCCCGTGCGGATCTCCGGCAGGTCGTCGAGGCTCTCCAACACGGCTTCTCCTTGCGCTTCGGGTGTTTGCCCGCTATGTCCCCCGCCTTTCGGAAGGCGGTCTTGCGCGGATCCGTCAAGCTTGCGGGCGCCCGGTCCGCAACGCCTCGCAAGATCCATCGTCCGTCGCGGAGCTTCCGCCGCGACCGGGCGCCGCCCTCCACAGCGGAAGAAGGATAGATGGCGCTCTACGAACACGTGCTGATTGCGCGGCAGGACATCTCCGCGCAGCAGGCCGAAGCCTTGAACGACCAGCTCAAGGCCATGCTCGAGGAACAAGGCGGCAAGGTCGCCAAGATCGAGTACTGGGGCCTGCGCAACCTCGCCTACCGGATCAAGAAGAACCGCAAGGGGCACTACTCCCTGCTGGCCATCGACGCGCCGCCGCCGGCGGTGAAGGAGATGGAGCGGCAGCTGTCGATCAACGAAGACGTGCTGCGGTTCATGACCGTCAAGGTCGACGAGCTCGACCTGGAACTGTCGCCGATCCTGGCCCGCCGCGACCGCGAGCGTGAGCGCGAGCGGCGCAGCCCCTACGAAGACGCGGCCTGAGGAGCAAAGCCATGACCGACGAGACCGTCGCGGCCGCCCAGGCCGCCCCTGCCCCCGCTTCCACCTCGAGCTCCGGCGGCGGACGCCGCCCGTTCTTCCGCCGCCGCAAGGTGTGCCCGTTCTCCGGCGCCAACGCCCCGAAGATCGACTACAAGGACGTCAAGCTCCTGCAGCGGTACGTTTCCGAACGCGGCAAGATCGTGCCTTCGCGCATCACCGCCGTCTCGGCCCCCAAGCAACGGGAACTGGCCCGCGCCATCAAGCGCGCCCGGTTCCTGGCGCTCCTGCCCCACGTCGTGAAGTAAGGGGAGGACCGACATGAAGGTCATTCTGCTCGAGCGCGTCGAGCGCCTGGGCGGCCTCGGCGACGTGGTCAACGTCAAGGACGGCTTCGCCCGCAACTTCCTGCTGCCCCGCCAGAAGGCGCTGCGCGCCAACGAGGCGAACCTGAAGGTGTTCGAGGCCCAGCGCCAGGACATCGAGGCCCGCAACGCCAAGGCCCGCGAGGGCGCCGAGCGCGCAGCCAAGAAGATCGACGGCGAGACCTACGTCATGATCCGCCAGGCGGGCGAGAGCGGCCAGCTCTACGGCTCGGTCTCCGGCCGGGACGTGGCGGACGCGATCGTCGCCGAAGGCGGCCAGGTCGACCGCTCCATGGTCGTGCTGGACCGGCCCATCAAGAACCTGGGCGTGCACCCCGTGCGCGTCCGCCTGCACCCGGAAGTGGCGGTGACGGTCAAGGTCAACGTCGCCCGCTCGCAGGACGAGGCCGAGCGCCAGGCCCGGGGCGAGAACGTCATCGCCTCGCAGTTCGACGAGGAGCGCGCCTACGCCCAGGCGGCGGCCGAGGAGCTGTTCGAAGGCGGCGCCGGCCAGGCGCTGGCGGAGGCCCCGGCCGAAGAGGCCTGAGCCCCCTGCCCGCGGTTCGGATCAGGGCCCCGGCGGACCACCGCCGGGGCCCTTTTCACGTCCGCGGCGCGCGGCCGCGGCCCCCTGACGCAGGACTTGGAATCGATCCACAGTTCCGCGAATGTTCCTGTGAGCCGCCGGCCGTCCAGCCTGACGGCCCGCAGGCCGGTGTTCTAAGTTTTCCGCCATGGCGCTCGCTCCCGCACTCGATCTCAGGCCGGCCGACCCGGTCCCGGCCCAGGCCCCCTCCAACATCGAGGCCGAACAGGCCCTGCTGGGGGCCATCCTGTTCGACAACGCCGCCTACGAGCGCATCGGCGACGCCCTGAAGGCGCACCATTTCTACGAGCCGTTCCACGCCCGCCTGTTCGCGGCGATGGAGGAGCACATCCGCAAGGGCCAGCTGGCCGAGCCGATCGTGCTGATGGAGCGCTTCCGCCGCGACCCCGCCTTCGAGGAGCTCGGCGGGCTGCGCTACCTGGCCGACCTGGTGGACCGGGCCCCTCCGGCCGCCAACGCCGCCGAGTACGCCCGCGTGATCCACGACCTGGCGCTTCGCCGGGAGCTGATCCGGATCGGCGGCGACATGGCCGCGGCCGTGGTCAACGACGCCGAGCATTCCGCGCGCGAGCACATCGAGACCGCCGAGCAGCAGCTCTACTCCCTGGCCGAGAGCGGCTCCGCCTCGACCGGCTTCGTCAGCTTCTCCGACGCCCTGAAGGGCGCGGTGGAGATGGCGGCGGAGGCCTATTCGCGCGACGGCGGCCTGGCCGGGGTGTCGACCGGCCTGATCGACCTGGACAAGATGCTGGGCGGCCTCCACCCGTCGGACCTGCTGATCCTCGCGGCCCGCCCGTCCATGGGCAAGTCGTCGCTGGCGATGAACGTCGCCTTCGACGTGGCCCGCAACTACGCCTGGGAGCCGCAGCCGGACGGGAGCAAGAAGACCGTCAACGGCGGTGTGGTCGCCTTCTTCTCGCTGGAAATGTCGGCCGAGCAGCTGGCCATGCGCCTGCTGGCCGAAGTGTCCGGGGTGTCCTCCGACCGGATCCGCAAGGGCGAGATCGACGCCTCCGAGTTCGGGCAGATCCGCGACGCGGCGCTGGAGATCCAGGAGGCGCCGCTGTTCATCGACGACACCGGCGGCATCACGCTCTCGGCCCTGGTGGCGCGCTGCCGGCGCCTGAAGCGGACCGTCGGGCTCGACCTGATCGTGGTCGACTATCTGCAGCTGATTACGGCGTCGGGCGGCAATGAGCAGAACCGGGTGCAGGAGATCAGCACCATCACCATGGGCCTGAAGTCCCTCGCCAAGGAGCTCTCGGTGCCGGTGATCGCGCTGTCGCAGCTCTCGCGCCAGGTCGAGAACCGCGAGGACAAGCGCCCGCAGCTGTCGGACCTGCGCGAATCCGGCTCGATCGAGCAGGACGCGGACGTGGTGATGTTCATCTACCGGGAGGCCTACTACAAGGGCCGCGCCGAGCCCCGCGAGGGGACGCCCGAGCACCTGGCCTGGCAGGAGGAGATGGACCAGATCCGCCACATCGCCGAGGTGATCATCGGCAAGCAGCGCCACGGCCCGATCGGCACGGTGAAGCTGCACTTCAACGAGAACATCACCAAGTTCGGCAACCTGGCCCGCGAGGGGCGGTTCGAGGTCCGGTGACGGACTCCGCCAGCGCCCGCCTCACCGTCGATCTCGACGCCCTGGCCGACAATTTCCGACTGGTCCGCGCCACCGCCGCGGGGGCCGAGGCCGCGCCCGTGGTCAAGGCCGACGCCTATGGCCTGGGCGCCGGGCCGGTGTCCCGCCGGCTGTGGGCCGAAGGGGCGCGCTGCTTCTTCGTGGCGCGGGTGAGCGAGGGCGAGGCCCTGCGCCGAGACCTCGGGCCGGACCGGCCCGCGCGCATCTACGTGCTGGACGGCGCCCCGCCGGGTTCGGCGCCGCGGCTGGCGTCGGCGGGGCTCGTGCCGGTGCTGAACAGCCTCGACCAGCTGGACGAGGCGGCCGCCTTCGGCCGCGGGCGGGCCGCCCCCCTCCCCGCCGCCCTGCACGTCGACACCGGCCTGAACCGCCTGGGCCTCAGGCCCGAGGAGGCGCGGGCCCTGGCGCAGGCGCGCGGACGGCTGGCCGGGCTGGAGCTCGTGCTGGTCATGAGCCACCTCGCCTGCGCGCCGGACGCCGGCCATCCGATGAACCGGCGCCAGCTGGAGCGCTTCGCGGAGGTCTCGGCCCTGTTCCCGGACGCGCCGCGCAGCCTGGCCAACTCCGGCGGGATCTTCATCGACCCGGCGTTCCACTTCGACCTGGTGCGGCCGGGGATCACCCTCTACGGCGGCGGCCCCCGTGAACGGCACGATCCGCGCCTGAAGGCGGTGGCCCGGCTGGAAGCGCCGGTCCTGCAGGTCCGCGACGTGCCGCCGGGCGAGACGGTGGGCTACGATGCGACCTTCACCGCCGGGCGCGCGACCCGGGTGGCGATCCTGCCGGTCGGCCACGCCGACGGCTACTTCCGGTCGTCCGCCGGCGCGGGACGGGTCTGGCTGGGCGGCGGCTTCCGGCCGGTGCTGGGCAGCGTCTCCATGGACCTCCTGGCCGTGGACGTGACCGGATGCGCGGACGCCCTCCCCGGCGCCATGGCCGAGCTCCTGGGCGAACGGGCGCTGGTGGACGAGGTCGCGGCCGCCGCCGGCACGATCTCCTACGAGGTGCTGGTCCGCCTCGGGACGCGCGCCGTCCGCAGCTACCTCGGCGAGGTCTAGGTCGCGAACCGCCCGGGCGCGCCGATCGCGTCCACCACGGTCGAGACTATGGCCGCCGCGACCAGGTAGAGCAGGCAGGCGATCAGCACGGTCACCAGGGTGTAGGTCAGGGCCTTGGCGCGCGGGACGCGCATCACCCGGGGCGCGCCGAGATAGAGCAGGTAGAAGCCGTAGAGGCTCGCCAGCAGCACCAGCAGCAGCAGGTTGGGGATCAGCAGGAACACGCCCGCGAGCCAGCCGGGCGTGGCCGAATAGACCGTGAGCTTGAGCGCCTGGAGGCGGCTCCTCTCGCCGCCGAACGCGGGCGCCAGCGCCTGCGCGGCCAGGGCCAGGACATAGACCGTCGCCAGCGCCATCAGATAGTCCATCACCGCCTGGGCGATGGCGCCGGACAGGGAGGGGTAGTAGCGGGTCCACAGGGCGTGGATTCCGAACACCTGTGAGCCGACCAGCTGCGCCACCGGGCCGATCGCCGCCAGGATGCAGGCGTAGCCCGTCATCAGCGCCTTCTCGGTCGTGGGCTCCAGCGCGATCCGGTCCCACTCCGCGCGGGGCGAGCCGAGGATGCCCCTCACCCGCCGGACGAGGCCGCTGGAGATCGGCCGCTGCTCTATGGACGCCATCTCGATCCGCCTCCCGAAGCTTGCGCCCGCCGCGCGGGCCTGACCGGAAAACGCGGCTGTGGCGGCGTGGCTGCAATGCCAGGGCCCGACTCGCCGCAAAATGCCGGCTCGGCGGAGCGGGCCCTCGGGCCCCGGGAGCATCACGTGGCGCGGGACGGCGCGGTCTATGTCTGCCAGTCGTGCGGCCAGGTGCACGGCAAATGGTCCGGCCAGTGCGCGGGCTGCGGGGCGTGGAACACCCTGGTGGAGGAGGTCCAGTCGCGGCCGCCCGGGGCGCTGCCCCCGGCCAAGGGCGCCAAGACGCGGGGGCTGGTGTTCGAAGGCCTGGAATCGCACACGCCGGCGCCGGCGCGGCTGGCGACCGGCCTGGACGAGTTCGACCGCGTCTGCGGCGGGGGCCTGGTGCCGGGCTCGGCGATCCTGCTGGCCGGCGACCCGGGCGTGGGCAAGTCCACCCTGCTGCTCCAGGTGTGCGCGGCCGCCGCCAGCGCGGGCGCCGCGGCGGCCTACGTCTCGGGCGAGGAGGCGATCGAGCAGATCCGCTCGCGCGCCCACCGCATGGGCCTGGCCAGGAGCCCCGTCCGCCTGGCGGCGGAGACCTCGCTGCGCGACATCACCGACGGGCTCAAGCGCGAGCGTCCGGACCTGGTGGTGATCGATTCCATCCAGACCCTCTGGAGCGACGCCCTGGAGGCCGGGCCCGGCTCGGTCACCCAGGTGCGGGCCGCCACCGCCGAGCTGGTGCGCCTGGCCAAGAAGCAGGGCACTGCGATCCTGCTGGTCGGCCACGTCACCAAGGAGGGGCAGATCGCCGGCCCGCGGGTGGTGGAGCACATGGTCGACGCCGTCTTCGCCTTCGAGGGCGAGCGGGGCTACCCCTTCCGCATCCTCAGGGCCGCCAAGAACCGCTTCGGGGCCACCGACGAGATCGGCGTGTTCGAGATGTCGGACGCGGGGCTGAGGGAGGTGCGCAACCCCTCCGCCCTGTTCCTCAACGAGGGCGGCGAGCGGGCCGCCGGCTCGGTGGTGTTCGCCGGCGTCGAAGGATCGCGGCCGGTGCTGGTGGAGTTCCAGGCGCTGGTGGCGCCGTCCGCCTACGGCACGCCGCGGCGGGCGGTGGTCGGCTGGGACACCGGGCGGCTGGCCATGGTCCTGGCGGTGCTGGAGGCGCGCTGCGGCCTTGGATTCGGGGACCGGGATGTCTACCTGAACGTCGCGGGCGGCTTGCGAATCAGCGAACCTGCGGCGGACCTCGCCGCGGCGGCGGCCTTGGTGTCGTCGTTCCTGGATTCCCCGCTGCCGCAGGACTGCGTGGTGTTCGGTGAAGTCAGCCTGTCGGGCGAGGTCCGTCAGGTTGGACGCATGGAGGCGCGTTTGAAGGAGGCCGCGAAGCTGGGCTTCAGCCGTGCCCTCGCTGCGCCGGCCGCCGCGGAAGGCTCTCCTTTTCCCGTCGTCGGACTGACGCGCCTGGCCGATGCGGTGCGTCTGATCGGCGAGGAGCGCTGGGGCTGATGCAGGTCCGGGGATCCTGGTGACGCCGTTCGACTACATCGCGCTCGCGATCCTGCTCGTCTCCGGCCTGATCGGCCTGGTGCGCGGCGGGGCGCGCGAGGTGATCACCGTCCTGGCGTTCCTGGCCGCGGTGGTGCTGGCGGTGGTCGGGCTGCGGGTCACCGGGCCGGTGGCGCGCCAGGCCCTGCATCCGCCGTTCCTGGCCAACGCCGTGGCGATCCTGGTCGGCTTCGTGGTCGTCTACCTGATCCTGCGGCTGGCCGGCTCGCGCCTGATCCGGCCGCTCGACGCGGGCAGCCGGGCCCTGACCCTGGTCGACCGCGCGGTCGGCGTGCTGTTCGGCCTCTTCCGCGGGGTGCTGGCCCTCGGGGTGCTCTATCTCGTGTTCAACGCCGCCACCCCGCCCGAACGGGTGCCGCAGTGGATCAAGGGCGCGGCCTTCTATCCTCTCTCCGGAACGGCCGGACGTATGCTAATGGCCTTGGCGCCCAAGGGCGCGCTGGTGGCCGAGAAGGTCGGGCCCGCCCTGGGCGAGTCCGCGGACGAGGGTTCGGCCGGCAAGCCGGCGGCCCGCGGCAAGGGCTATGACGCGAAGTCCCGCAAGAGCGTCGACGAGCTGGTGGAGAAGACCCGATGAGCTCTGCACGGTTGCAGACCTGGCGGCGTGATCCGGACGACGACGCGCCCCGCCTGGAGTGCGGCGTGTTCGGCGTCTACGACACCGACAACGCCTCGACGCTCACCGCGCTCGGGCTGCACGCCCTGCAGCACCGCGGCCAGGAGGCCTGCGGCATCGCCAGCTACGACGGCCAGAGGTTCCACACCGAAAAGCACATGGGCCAGGTCGGCGACGCCTTCGGCGGCGACGTCTCCGCCCGCCTGCCCGGCCGCTCGGCCATCGGCCACACCCGCTACTCCACCTCCGGCGGCAGCTTCCTGCGCAACATCCAGCCGCTGTTCGCCGACCTCGAGACGGGCGGCATCGCGCTGGCCCACAACGGCAACCTGACCAATTTCAAGTACCTGCGCGACCAGCTGGTCGGCGAGGGCCGGATCTTCCAGTCGACCTCGGACTCCGAGGTGATCCTCCAGCTCATCGCCCGCTCGCGCAAAGGCAAGATCGTCGACAAGTTCATCGACGCCCTGAGCCAGATCGAGGGCGGCTACGCCCTGGTGGCCCTGACCAACAAGAAGCTGATCGGCGTGCGCGACCCGCTGGGCATCCGCCCGCTCGTGCTCGGCGACCTGGACGGCCGGGCGGTGCTGGCCTCGGAGACCTGCGCCCTCGACATCATCGGCGCGCGCTTCGTGCGCGACATCGAGCACGGCGAGATGGTGGTGATCGAAGGCGACTCCATCGAATCGCTGCGCCCCTTCCCTGCCGAGCACGCCCGGCCCTGCGTGTTCGAATACGTCTACTTCGCCCGGCCCGACAGCATCGTGAACGGCAAGTCGGTCTACGAGGTGCGCAAGCGCATGGGCATGCGCCTGGCCCAGGAGAGCGGGGTCCCCGCCGACGTGGTGGTGCCGGTGCCGGACTCCGGCGTGCCGGCGGCCCTCGGCTTCTCGCAGGAGGCGGGCGTGCCCTTCGAGATGGGCATCATCCGCAACCACTATGTGGGCCGCACCTTCATCCAGCCCACCCAGGGCGCGCGCGAGCTCGGCGTGCGGCTGAAGCTCAGCCCCAACCGCCAGGTCCTGGCCGGCAAGCGGGTGATGCTGATCGACGATTCCATCGTGCGCGGCACCAATTCGGTGCGCGTGGTGCGCATGGTGCGCGAGGCCGGGGCCCGCGAAGTGCACCTGCGCTCGGCCTCGCCGCCGATCAAGTTCCCGGACTTCTACGGCATCGACATGCCCGACCGCGACAAGCTGCTGGCGGCCAACAAGACCCTCGACGAGATGAAGCAGATGCTCGAGGTCGACAGCCTCGGCTTCCTGTCGGTCGAGGGGCTCTACTGGGCCCTCGGCGCGGGCCCGCGCGATCCGGCCGAGCCGCAGTTCACCGACCACTACTTCACGGGCGACTATCCGACCCGGCTGCTGGACCGCGAACTGGCCGAAGGCCGCAACGAGATGGTCGAGCGCCAGCTCTCCCTGCTCGTCAGCGGCTGATCGCGGCGGGCGGCGTCAGAACCGCCCCATCAAGGCCAGGATCACGACCACGACCACGACGAGGGTCAGAAGGCCGCTCGGGGCGTAGCCCCAGCTGCGGCTGTACGGCCAGCTGGGCAGGGCGCCGATGAGCAGCAGCACCAGCACGATCAGAAGAACGGTCCCTAGCATCTTGTTTCGCCTCTCCGTTGTGGCCGAGCCTGAACGGATCATGAGCTGGGCGGTTCCGGCGGCGCGCCCGCTCCGGCGCGGGCCGAATCGAGCGCGGCAGGAACGACGCGCCGACCGCTTCGTTGCTCTCAAGGTCCCCCCAGGACGGGAGAGAACAGATGCAAAATCGTGACGATCGGCGGTACGGCGAAGGCTCGCGCGGCCCCCATTCCGGACATGAGGCGTGGCGCAGCGAGGGCCAGGGCGGCTCCGACTGGGCCCAGCGCGACGAGCAGCGCTCCTTCGATCCGCCCTACCAGGACGAACGCACCTACGGGCGCCAGGGCCAGCGCGGCGGCAACGCCTGGGGCGGCGGCCGCGGCGGAGGCTATGCGGAGCGCTACAACCGCGGCGACCTCGGCGAAGGATATCGCGGCGTGCGTCAGGGCGAGCCCACCTACCGGGACGAGGAATACGCCCCGGCGCGGCGCTCCGACTTCCGTGAGCAGAACCGCTACGGCGACAGCGGCTGGGCCACCGGCCAGGGCGGCTACAACCAGCCCGATCGGCAGTACGGCGGCATGGGCGGGAGCCACAGCGGCTACGGCTCCTCCGGCCAGGGCCAGTACGGTCCCGGCGGCTACTGGCGCGGCGACCACGACCGTTCCGGCTACGGCGACAACTACGGCCAGGGGACCCGCGGGCTCGGCGGCTACGGCGCCTATGAGCAGACCGGCCAGGGCCAGGGCAACGCCAGCCGCGGCGACTACGGCTACGGCCAGTACGGCGGCTCGGCCCAGGGAAGCGCCGGCGCCGGCGGGCGCGGCCAGGCCTACGGAACCGGCCAGGGCTACGGCCAGGGGGGCTATGGCCAGTACAGCACCTCCCAGGGCGGTTACGGCCAGGGCGACCTGAGCGCCGGCGGCGGCTACGAGGGGGTGTATGGCGAAGGCGCGGGCCGCACGAGCGGGTCGGAGGAGCGGCAGGGCCGGCCGACCCTCGAGCCCTACGGCGGCGGCGGCCGCGAAGACGTGCAGCAGCACGAGGACTTCGACCCGGACTACCTCGACTGGCGGCGCAACCAGCTGGCGGCCTACGACCGGGACTACCATCACTGGCGCGAGACCCAGGCCCGCGCCCACGACGACGAGTACCGCTCCTGGCGGCAGAGCCGGCGCGACAGGTTCCACCAGGACTTCAGCGGCTGGCGGTCCAGCCGCAGCGGTTCGGACAGCTCCAGCCAGCGCGGGGGGATGAGCGGCCAGAGCCCGCTGCGGCAGGACCCCGTCGGGAACAATCCGATCAGCCCTTCCACCTCCGGCGGCAGCTACACGGGCCAGAGCGCCGGCGGCGGGGCCACCGGCGGCTTCTTCACCCACGAGCTGTCCGGGACGACCAACGCCGACCTGTCCGGCGAGACCACCTCCGGACCCAGCGGCGAGGTCGGCCCGACCGGCGGGGCCGCGTCCGCCGGAACGGCCGGCAGCGCGGAGGCCTCGGCGCGCAACCGGCCCATGGGCGGCGGCGACGGCGGCGCGTCGGCCGCCTCGGGGACGGCGGCTTCCGGCCCGCTCGGCGAACGCGCCGACCCGCACATCCAGCACATCACCGACACCGGCGACACCGGCGCGGAGGCGGATGCCGGCAAGGAGAAGGACCGGGACGAGGCCGGGCGCCGGAAGCACTGACCCGGCGGCCCGGGGAGCACCGGGGCGTCCGGCGCGGCGGCCGGGCGCCCGCCCCGACTAGCGGTCGAACTTGGTCGAGAGGATGACCGAGGAGGTGGTCCGCTCCACCCCCTCGAGCCCGCCGATGGCGTCGATCAGGGCGTCCATCTCGCCGATCGAGGCGGCGGCCGCCTCGGCGATCATGTCGAAGGGCCCGCTGACCGAATGCAGCGCCCGCACGTCGGGCATCCGGCGCACGGCGGCCTCGACCGCGGCGGACTGCTTGGGGCCGACGGTGATCATGACCAGCGCCCGCACCAGTCCCCGCTCATGGGCCTCGGAGGTGCGGACCGTGTAGCCGCAGATCACCTTCAGCCGCTCCAGCCTGGCGATGCGGCTCTGCACGGTGGTGCGCGAGACGCCCAGCGCCCGGGCGAGCGAGGCGGTGGAGTCGCGCGCGTTCTCGCGCAGCCTGGCCAGCAGGGCCCGGTCGATCTCGTCCATCTGCCGAAACTAGCCTGCAGAGCGCCGTGATGTCTTCGGCGAATCGGCGGTCCGCACATGGAATCCGGCGGGCCCGCGGCCCATTCTCTGAACAGGAAGGAGGCCCATGATGAAACAGGTGACCGTCATCGGCGCCGGCAAGATCGGCTCCACCATCGCCGACCTCCTGGCGCGCTCGGGCGACTATGCGGTGACGGTCGCGGACCGGTCGGCCGGGCAGCTGGAGCGCCTGCAGACCCAGGCGCCGGTGCGCCGGGCCGAGCTGGACGTGCAGGATTCCGAGGCGCTCGCCCGCCAGCTGGGCGGGACGTTCGCCGTGCTGAGCGCCGCGCCCTACCACCTGACGACCCGTGTGGCCGAGGCGGCGAGCGCGGCCGGAGCCCACTACCTGGACCTCACCGAGGACGTCGCCTCCACCCGCCGCGTCAAGGCGCTCGCCGAGGGCGCCGGCAGCGCCTTCATCCCCCAGTGCGGCCTCGCGCCCGGCTTCATCACCATCGCCGCGGCAGCGCTCTGCGGCCGCTTCGAGACCCTGCACGACGTGCGCATGCGGGTGGGCGCCCTGCCGAAGTACCCGTCCAACGCCCTGAACTACAACCTGACCTGGTCCACGGACGGGCTGATCAACGAGTACTGCGAGCCCTGCGAAGCGATCGTCAACGGAGAGCGGCACGAGACCGCGCCGCTGGAGGAGCTTGAGGAATTCGCGCTCGACGGGGTGACCTACGAGGCCTTCAACACCTCCGGCGGGCTCGGGACCCTGTGCGAGACCCTGGACGGGCGCGTGCGCAACCTGAACTACAAGACCATCCGCTACCCGGGCCACGCCCACATCATGAAGGCGCTGCTCAACGACCTGCGCCTGCGCGACCGCCGCGAGGTGCTGAAGGACATCCTGGAGAACGCCGTGCCGGCCACCCTGCAGGACGTGGTGGTGGTGTTCGTCACCGTCTCCGGCGTGCAGAACGGCGGCCTGGTGCAGGAGACCTATGCGTCCAAGACCTACGGCCGCCCGCTCGGCGGCGTGATGCGCAGCGCGATCCAGATCACCACCGCCGGCGGGATCTGCGCGGTGCTGGACCTGCTCGCCGAGGGCCGCCTTCCGCAGCGGGGCTTCGTGCGCCAGGAGGAGATCGCCCTGGAGCCGTTCCTGGCCAACCGCTTCGGACGGCTCTATGCGCCCGACGCCGACGCCGCCGGGCCGGCGGCCGCCCCCCTGCACGCGGGAGCCGCCGCATGAGCTCCGTGCTGACCCAGGCCCGGCCCAGGCCCTCCGCAGCGGCCGAAGCGCGCTCCATCCTGCAGTCGCTGGCCGTGTCCCCGCCCGCGACAGGCCGCACCCTGGTCTCGCGCTCCCCGATCACCGGCGAGGCCATCGGCGAGGCCCCCGCGCTCGACCCCGGTGAGGCCCGGGCCAGGATCGCGGCGGCGCACCGGGCCTTCCTGGAATGGCGGCGGGTCCCCGCCCCCCGCCGCGGCGAACTCGTGCGCCTGTTGGGCGAGGAGCTCCGCGCCGCCAAGGCCGAACTCGGCCGGCTGGTCACCCTGGAGGCCGGCAAGATCGGTTCGGAGGGCCTGGGCGAGGTCCAGGAGATGATCGACATCTGCGACTATGCCGTGGGCCTGTCGCGTCAGCTGTTCGGCCTGTCGATCGCCACCGAGCGGCCGCTGCACCGCATGGCCGAGACCTGGCATCCGCTCGGCGTGGTCGGGGTGATCTCCGCCTTCAACTTCCCGGTCGCCGTCTGGTCCTGGAACGCCGCCCTGGCGCTCGTGTGCGGCGACGCGGTGGTCTGGAAGCCCTCCGAGAAGACGCCGCTGACGGCGCTCGCGGTGCAGGCGCTGTTCGGGCGCGCCGCCCGCCGCTTCGGCGAGGCGCCGGAGGGGCTGTCCACCGTGCTGACCGGCGGCCGCGATCTCGGCGAGGCCCTGGTGGACCATCCCCTGGTCCCGCTGGTCTCCGCCACCGGATCGACGGCGATGGGCCGGCAGGCGGCGCCGCGGCTGGCGGCGCGCTTCGCCCGCGCGGTGCTGGAGCTCGGGGGCAACAACGCCGCGATCGTCTGTCCCTCGGCGGACCTGGACCTGGCCCTGCGCGCCATCGCCTTCTCGGCCATGGGCACGGCCGGCCAGCGCTGCACCACGCTGAGGCGCCTGTTCGTGCACGAGCAGGTCTACGACGCCCTGGTCCCGGCCCTGAAGGCGGCCTACGGCTCCGTCGCGGTGGGCGACCCGCGCGACGCCTCCACCCTTGTGGGGCCGCTGATCGACGGCGACGCCTTCGCGGCGATGCAGGGGGCGCTGGAGGAGGCCCGCCGCGGCGGCGCGACCATCACCGGCGGGGAACGCCTGCCGATCGGCGGCGAGCAGGCCTACTACGTCCGGCCCGCGCTGGTGGAGACGGCCGGCCAGACGGAGGTGCTCCGGCGCGAGACCTTCGCGCCGATCCTCTACGTGATGCGATACCGGGAGCTGGCGGACGCCATCGCCTGGCAGAACGACGTCCCGCAGGGCCTGTCGTCCTCGATCTTCACCAACGACCTGCGCGAGTCCGAGCTGTTCCTCTCCGCCGAAGGCTCCGACTGCGGCATCGCCAACGTCAACATCGGCCCGTCCGGCGCGGAGATCGGCGGCGCCTTCGGGGGCGAGAAGGAGACCGGCGGCGGGCGCGAGGCCGGCTCGGACAGCTGGAAGGCCTACATGCGCCGCGCCACCAACACCATCAACTACGGCCGCGCCCTTCCGCTGGCGCAGGGCGTCTCCTTCGAGATCAAGCCGGCGCCATAAGTCGAACCCGCGGGCTTGCCCCCGCCGCCCCGTAAGGGATCAATGGGCGGCGTCGACAGGGAGCCTGAACGATTATGAGATTTGGTGTTTTCGACCACGTGGACGACTCCGGCCTGCCGCAGGCGGAGCATTTCGAGACGCGGCTGAAGCTGGTCGAGGCCCTGGACCGCCTCGGCTACGATTCCTACCACACGGCCGAGCACCACGGGACGCGGCTGGGCCTGGCCCCCTCTCCCAGCGTCTACCTCTCCGCCGTCGCCCAGCGGACCCGCAGGCTGAAGTTCGGCCCCCTCGTCTACCTCCCGGCGCTGTACCACCCTATGCGGCTGGCCGAGGAGATCTGCATGATCGACCAGATGAGCCGGGGCCGCTACCAGGTCGGGCTCGGCCGCGGCGCGGTGTGGATCGAGCAGAAGATCTATGGCGTCGATCCGGAGACCGTGCCGGAGCGCTACAAGGAGGCCCTGGAGATCCTGATGCAGGCCCTCACCTCCGACCGGGTCGACTTCCAGGGCAGGCACTACCGGATCGACGACTTCCCGGTGATCAACCGGCCCTACCAGACGCCGCGGCCGCCGTTCTGGTACGGCCTGTCCAGCCCGGAGTCCGCCGTCTGGTGCGCGGCCAACGAGGTCAACGTGGTCTCGATGATGAGCGGCGAGGCCGCCCGGCGGCCGTTCGACCGGTACAAGGAGGAATGGGACAAGGCCGGCCGGGCCATGGCCGACCTGCCGGTGATGGGCCTGAACCGCCACGTCGTGGTGGCCCCGACCGACGCGGAGGCGG